>Ga0129333_10000002_pt1 | contig 161493 bp, 150 predicted proteins | sample CPB6_08_DNA_FD_94474 | JGI IMG/M metagenome (GOLD analysis project Ga0129333, IMG submission 94474) | Freshwater to marine salinity gradient microbial communities from Chesapeake Bay, USA - CPBay_Sum_0.6_0.8_DNA | ecosystem: Environmental > Aquatic > Marine > Coastal | place: USA: Chesapeake... | reverse complement strand
TGGTTTTATAGGTCAGCCGATGTCAGAGATTACGCCCAAAGACATTTCCGAACCGTGGGAGATATCGCTCGCAAGATGGGTGTTCGGCTTAGTTTTCATCCTGGGCAGTTTTGCGTCCTTGCTAGTGATAATCCAGATATTGTAAATAGAAGTATAGAGGAGTTTGAATATCATGTGGATATGGCCCGCTGGATGGGATACGGCAACACATTTCAAGATTTTAAGATCAACGTCCACATCGCGGGTCGAGCCGGTCCCGAGGGCATCAAACGTGCTCTTTTACGACTCAGTCCAGAAGCAAGAAACACCATTACTATCGAAAACGAAGAAAATGCATGGGGACTCGACTCAACCCTCGAACTTGCAAAATATTGTGCCCTTGTACTCGATATACACCACCACTGGTGCCGTGAAGGAGAGTACATTCAGTCCACCGACGATCGAGTTCTACGTGTAATTGATAGCTGGCGGGGAGTTAGGCCCGCCATGCATTATTCTGTATCAAGAGAAGATTACTTAGTTGGGCATTGTACAAATACCATCCCTGACTATAAATCATTGTTAGAAACAGGACACAAAAAAGCAAAACTCAGAGCACACTCTGACTTTTACTGGAATAAGGAAGTTAACAATTGGGCAATAACGTTCACAGACAATTTCGACATAATGTGCGAAAGCAAGGGCAAGAATCTAGCCAGCATAGAACTTTACAAACAAATGAAGGAAATGGTATGATTACCAGAGAGAAACTAATTCATTATGTTGAAAGTCTAAAAGAAAAACACGACGAGCTAGACAAAAGAATTAATCAATTATACTTGTCAAGAGCAGACGACATTCAAGTTGAAGAACTTAAAAAACAAAAGTTACGTCTTAAAGACGAAATTGAAAAAAATAACAAAAAAATAAATTAAAAAAAAGGGCTTTCGCCCTTTTTTTAGTTTTTGCTACCCTTTGTTTTTCTTGGCTTCTTTTCTTCAACTGCCTTCTTTGGCTTTCTTCCGGCAGTTTTAGGTTTCTTAACTTCGACAACTTTTTCAGGCTGACTGACGACTGGTGCAGGTGCAGGTGCAGGTGCAGGTGCAGGTGTTGCTACTTCAACTTTATACGGTGCTTCTGTTGCTGCCTTGGCTGCTGCTTTTTCTGCCTCAGTAGGGTAGCCTAAAAGTTTTTTAATAAATCCTAACATATGGGATTCCTCCTTAGGATAGTATTTATAAACTAAATACCATAATAAACAAAAATGCTAAGTGCCGATTTGCCTGTAGTCACAATGACTGTACCACTTAGAAACTAGGAAAACAGTGATTTAGGGATCCTCGGACGCCTAGTTGACCACTTAGCAAAGTATTTACTAGAAAAAATGTATAACTTTATAAAAACAATAGTAGAAGGTAGATCATTAAAAAAATTAGAACAAACGCCCTTACCATATCCTAAAGATGGATTAGGTCGCAGTCTAAGTAAACAATCTTTAGATTATCATCATGGTAAACTATATAAAGGATATGTAGACAGATTTAACAACGGTGAAGGCGATCCTGAATTTAATGAAGCAGGTGCGTTTTTACACGATTTATACTTTACACAATTTCAAAAACCTAAAAACAATAATAAACCAGAAGGCCCTGCTAGCGAACTTATAATTGAAAAATTTAAAACATTTGAAAAATTTAAAGATGATTTTGAAAAAATAGCAATGAAAATACAAGGATCTGGCTGGGTATACTTGTCTAAAAAAGGCGAAATAAAAACTATTGTTAACCATCAGATAAAGCAAGATATCGCGTTATTAATAGATTGGTGGGAACACGCTTGGGCTTTAGATTACCAAGCTGACAAAAAGAAGTATTTAGAAAACCAATGGAAAATAATTAACTGGAATGTAGTTAGTGCTAGAATTGGCCTAGAGTCTTAAGGCTACTTACTGGCATATCCCATACTCGCCTGGCTTCAACTCCTTTTTCTTGAGCAAACTTTTTAGCATCACAATTACTACAAACGTGATAGAAATTATTACTAACACGTTTAGGATCCATATCACCTTTATCTCTTTTAAAAATTTCTTGGCAACTGTCGCATCTAAAAATTAATACTGATTTTTTCCTTAGATAGGCATGAATATTACCATGCTTGCTTTTTCTATAGTAGCTATGTTGCTCGTATTCTTGTCCTATATACATAAAATTATTTACATTAAGATTATAAAATCCGTTTGATAAATATGGTATAAGGATAAAAAATGCTGACTATATCAGAATCTGCTAAGAAAAAAATTATAGATTTACTTAATGAAGAAGGGAATCCCAATTTAGCTTTAAGGACTTTTGTTCAGGGCGGCGGTTGTTCGGGATTCAGTTACGGATTTACATTTGACGAAGAACAAGCAGAAGATGACTTTTCTATACCATTAGAGTCTTATCGAGTACTAGTAGATTCAATGAGTATGCAATATCTGCAAGGTGCAGAGATAGATTATAAAGATGATTTAATGGGCAGTTCATTTACAATAAAAAATCCTAATGCAACTACTACTTGCGGTTGCGGTTCGAGCTTTGGAGTTTAATAATGGCAAAACAAACAATTGATATTGGTGTACAGGGTAACGACGGTACTGGTGACAGTATTAGAGAATCATTCCGTAAAGTTAATGAAAACTTTAATGAAATCTATGCTGTTTTTGGAGTAGACGGGGTAATTGGTCTTACTGACTTAGGTGATACTCCGTTAAAAGCTCAAAATCCAGCATTACCCATTAGCCCAACTAATCCAAGAACAAGACCGGCGTACGATCCAAATCAATTTATTATGGCCAATGGGTTAGGTAGTAGACTGTCAGCTAGAACTATGACTGCTGGTGCTGGTATTAGTATTAATTACAACAGCGACGATCAGCTTACTATTTCAGCTACTGTAGGTGAACTCAATGACGATACTAAACCAACGTTAGGTGCACCACTAAACTCTTCTGGCCTAGCATTAGGAAATGTAGGCGAACCAAACACTACAAATTTAAATTTATATAATAATGTACACGGAACAAATTTATTAACAACAGATTCATTTGCTATACCAAAAGGATATGCTGACAATAGATACGTAATTAAAGAGAAAAATTTAACTAATAATAAATTTTATCTTCCAGATGCTTTAAGAGCTAGAGAAGAACCAACTAGTGGACAAACTTCAGATCCAGATTATGACGGAGCCTTAACTAGCAATTATCTATCAACAGAAGTATTACCAAGAAAAAATGTAGTCTACAGAGGCGGCGACACCATGACTGGCAAATTATATTTGTCAGATCATCCTGCTCCGTTGGCTGGTGCCGGCATACAAACAAGCGCCGACGACCTTCAAGCAGCAACAAAGTACTATGTTGACAATAATACATTCTCAAGTAATGTTAATCTGTTTGTAACTACATCAGGCGACGATCTACAAACAAAAGTTCCTCCCGGAAAAGAAGGAAGATTTTGGCAGTATGCTTATCGATCAATTGGTGCTGCGGCTCTAGCAGCTGAAAATTTAATAACTTTAGCTAGCCAAGAACCAGGACCTTATCGCCAAAGAATTGCTTATACTATAGGCCCAGATCAAACATTTAGTACTATTAGCAGTGTGCAATTAGTAAATGGCAATTCTCAAAGCATACCTTATCAGGCTGCTTACAACTTATTACAAGCTAATAAAACATTTATTCAAGCAGAAACTATTGCATATATCAATAACAAATATGTTAATACATTTACATATGATAAGGCAAAATATAATGTAGATATTCAAGCTGCTGTAGAAGGAGTAGCTAATGATCTAGTATTTGATACAACATACAATAGTTTTAATGCTGGCGCAAGATATTTTAATGAAGACAGTACTAAAATTTTGCCGGGACAACTAACACAAACAATTGAAGCTATTAAATTTGCTAGAGACCAAGTTTTAGGATTTGCATATAGCTCTACCGGATTAAATTCTTATATAGATGTTATATTAGATTCAGTATCTTATGATCTTGTATTTTCTTCAAATTATCAAAGTATTAGTGCAGGTCACAAATTCTCATCTGCTGGTACTGCGTTAACTACTAGTCAAATTGAAGCTGTTCTTAACAATCTACTAGGAAGTACAACTACCCCTAATACTATTTTAAACATCCCAGATGTAGTTAACAGTTCTAGTATCCAAACAACTATTAAAAATAGTTTTGCTACTATAATTAATTTAATAAAAAATGGCACTGTTCCAGAATTATTTTACGGAACAGTTCCGGCGACAACAACTGGTCAAATCAATGCCAAGACATTGTTGATTGAAAACATTAATTTTATACAAGCAGAACTAATTGCATATCTTTCATCAGAATATCCTAATTTGCCGTACGACCGAGTAAGATACAAAGCAGATATAGATAAAATTATCAAATCTTTAGTGTTTGACTTTATGTATGGTGGCAATAAAGAAAGCGTTTATGTTGGAAACAGCTATTGGAACGGTGCTACTAGGACCATAGAAGATATCGAAGTACAACCCGTTGTATCGATGATAGGATATATCAATACCTTAGCTCAAGCTATTATTACAAACACAAGTCCTGCAATAGTCTATCAACAGACTATCAGACAATATAGAAATGAATCATTAGCTGGTGGTGGTACAGTTTCAACATCCATAACTAATAACATTAATAGTATTGTAGCTATTGTTAATCAGCACAGTGTCATTGCAGTAGTTAATCCGACTATACCTGCTGGAACTACTGCTAATATTAGAACAGCTATGACTGTTACTAATGCTACAACATATAAGACTAATGCTAACTCATTCGTTGACTTAACTTATCCTGTCATCAGCGATAGTGGAGTATTAACAGCAATTAATAATAAATTCCAAGTTATCATAGATATATTAACTTTGGGAATTACCAATCAGAATATTCAATATCCAACTTATACAAATCCAAACGGTGCTCCTACTAGTGCATTTGATTATGCAAGATTAGGATTACAAGCTAACTTGGATTTTATTGCGGCAGAAGCTGTAGCTAAAGGTGAAGCAGATAATCCAACATATACATACGGTACATTAGGTACTACTCTTGGTAGAGAAAATGTTAAACGAATAGTTAAAAGAGTAATAAGTGCTATTAGTTATGATATTACATACGGCACTACTACCAGTAATGTAGCCACTGTTGATATTGCTAAACAATTTTGGGTTAATGCTGCCAGTTCTTGGCCAGCAGGTGTTGACCGAGATTATATATCAGACGTTCTAGACAAGGCTCAAGATTTAGCAATTAAGTGTTCTACTAATGTATTAGAAACTGTCTTAATTTCACCGTTAACCATTATTACAGCTACTATTACAGGAACTACCTTAAACAGCAGCACTGTAACAATCGTACCTCCTATCACTGGAAAATTTGTTGTTGGTAATATTATAACTACATCGGTTAGCGGATCTTTTGGTGGATTAGCCAATAATACCACTTACTTTATCACTGGCGTAACTTCTACTACAATCACACTTGCTACTTACAACACTGGTACAAATACTGTAGGTGCAGCATTTAACGCTTCAAGTACTGCAAGTGGATCTTTAGGAATTACTACAAACAATACAAGAGTTAGACAAAATAATATTGCAGGTAATGCACTGGCTTCTAGTGCTTCAACAACTATTAATGATAGATTCAATACCGTTAAAGCTATTTTAAATAGTTTAACTAACGTTCCTACTATTGTATATCCGTCTGATGTTGGCTACAATTCAACAAAACTTTCTGCTAAAACAGATATAGTTGCTAGCAAGACTACAGTAGCTAATGATACTATTGTCTTTTTAGACACTACATTTACTGGCGGATTTGCCTATGACGAATCTCTGTGTTATAGAGACATTGGATTGATCATTGATGCTATGAGCATTGATTTGATTACTGGGGGAACTTATCAGAGTATTTTTGCTGGTAAGAGTTACTACAAAAATTCTAGCGCAAAAGCCATAGCTATTGGTACACAGTATTCTGAAACTCTTGACGGTATTAATTTTACCTATGCCTTAGCAATACAAGTTCTAAACAAATCATCTGCTTCAAGGTATCAAATACTTGTGCCGCAAATTACCAGTATTGTAGGAACACTACCTACAACATTAATAGGTATCACTGGTGTATCTGGTGATTATAATACAAATTCCACAGCTATTACAACATTCAGTAATAACATGGATATTATGATTAATATCATAAACAACGGAATTGGTGCGGCGCCTGTATCATCTTTTGGAACCGGTATCTGGAAAGTCAGTGTAACTAACGGCGGAACTGGTGCTGTTGATCAAGGTAAAGCTGGCAATAATGATATTATTCCAGCTAAGATCATTGTTGGGTTTACTTCAAATGCTTATGCATCAATTGTAAAATACACTCCTGGTAATATAGGCGGAACTGGTTCAGTTGACGTTATCGAAGTAAGAAAAACAAAACCAGGATTCTTTGTTACTAACAGTATGGGTGTTGGCGGAGTAGGTGAACAAATAGAGTTTGGTGAAACTGTACAAGCAACTAACATAACAATCTTTGTTGAAAGCGGAATTTATTACGAAGACTATCCAATTCGTCTACCTAACAACGTATCTATTAAAGGTGACGAATTCCGTAGAACAATTATTCGTCCTAGAGACAGAATTTCACAATCGCCTTGGAGAAAGATTTTCTTCTATAGAGATGCAGTTATTGACGCTATGCAAATTGGATTAATAGATACTAGCACAAACTATGCTAATACTTCATCTATTACATTAGACGGAACTACAAATCAAATAGTCATTACATTAGGCACAGGTCAAGTGCCAAGTACATGGATTGGAAAAATTTTACAAGTATCTTATGTAGATCAAGGAAGTACTGCTATAGGTGAATCAAGAGTCGGTAAAGCCACAATTGATAGTATCAGCGGTAACTTTATGAACTGCTCTGTTATCTATCCGTTTTATAATAAAGGCACAGTAGCATCTCCAAATTGGAAACTATACGACGGAATTAATTATGCTAGACATTATCTAACTAATCCGTTAGACGTTAATAGTCCTGCTAAAAATAACAAAGATATTGATGTGTTCTTATGTAACGACGCAGTTAGAGTAAACAACGTCACTATACAAGGCCACGGCGGATTTGCTATGGTACTTGATCCTGAAGGTCAGATTAAAACTAAATCACCTTACGGGCAAGTTTGTTCGTCATTTAGCCAATCAAACAACAATAAGAGATTTGCTGGAGGTCAATTTGTTGACGGATTTGCAGGTCGACTAAAAGGATTTATTACAAATATTGTCTATGACGGCATACAGTCATTAAATATCCAAACCGCAGGATCTGGATACACTCCAGGAATATACACTAACGTTAAACTAACAGGCGCTAATTCAAATGTTACAGGTATAGGTGCAGTAGCTACTATTACTATTGGAACAGCTGGTGTCGGAACTACTATTACCGCCGCAACAATTACATCAGCGGGACAGGGATATAAATTTGCCGATCTGTTAGTTATTGACACTGTTGGGCAAACAATTCCAGGTCTTACAAATATTGCTGGCGGAGGAGTTATTGGAGTACAAGCCGTTAATGGAAATGGTAATGGTATAACCGTAACTATTGTAGGCGACGCTAACAGCGGATTAGATTTTAGGCCACCACAGCCGCCTTGTGCATTTTATGTAAGCGGGTACAGATATCAAATTGACGATATAGTTAGTCACGATCCAACAACTAGAACAGTTGTTGTTACTATGAACGTTGATACTCCTTATAATGCGTTAGGTTCATATAATAATGTTAAATGCAGTAGAGATGTTGGATATATTTTAGATGCTGTAGGATATGATATTGTAACTGGCTCGAATTATCAATCTATTACAGCAGGTCTAGCATATCAACGATCATCAGCAACTAATGTTGTAGGAGGACAAAAAACTTCTACTATTGCTGGTATTCAAAAAGCAAGAGATCTTGCACTACTACAAACAAATACCGGCTATAGATCATTATTAACACTGAACAACAGTAGTTTAGTCGGTGGATCTAATTATGCACCGGCTAGCGGAATTCAAACTTATCCAAATGTGCCATTAACACCTTACACTGTTTCTGTTAAAGGAACTGGTGCAACTGCTAGTATAGACGTTAATAATGGTGTTGTTACTTCAGTAAGTGTTACACTAGGAGGTAGCAATTATAAAGTTGGCGATATTTTAACTGCATCAAATGCTAGTTTAGGAGGAAGTGGCACTGGCTTTAGAATTACAGTTGCTAGTGTTAGTGCTAATAATGCAATTGATACTGCTATCATTAATAGATTTGACACTATTACTACTATATTGGATCAAGGAATTAACGGTTCTCCGGCAATTACGTATCCTACACCTTCTGCTGGTTCTGATACTAATCTTAATAAAGCAAGAGATATATTAATTGCCAATAGAACATTTATTCAAAATGAAATTACAGCTTATATAGCTGATACATTTATATTAAAAAGCTATCCAGCATATAAAGCAACCACGTTACAGAACTATGTGGTTAATGTTTTAAATGCTTTCATTTATGACATATATTATGGAGGTAACAGCCAAACTATAAATGTTGCCGAATCTTTCTATTATAGAAATTTATATGTAAATCCGACAACAAACACCAATTTGTTTGGAACTAATTTAGAGTCTGTGTATCAATCAGCATTTACTAGACTAAAGGCTATATTAGGTAATATTGTAGCCGGAACATCAATATCAATAACTGCTGGAAATACTGAAAATCAAATAACAACTAACGCACCATCTGCCGGTGCTATATTAACAGCAGTACAGACAAAATTAAATACTTTATCTGATAATGTTATTGATTATGTAAATGACGGACAATTTACTGCAACTACGCTATCATCTGTTACCTGTGTAGGAACTTCTGGACAATTTACTTGCACCAGTAGCACATTATATTTAGGACAGTATGTACATGTCACAGGAACGTTAACTGGTAACGTAACTGGTGTAACATCTGGACAAACTTATTATATTATAGCAACAAACGGTACTACCAGTTTTACACTATCTGCAATTCCAAACGGTCAGGCAATTACAACTTCAAATTCAACTACTACTGGACTAGTATTCAACATTAGACCTGTAGTAACTTATCCAGATGTTGCAACAGGTGCTACAGGATATGCCGGCGTAACCTATACCTATGACACCGGTTTAAAAACTGCAAGGACTACTATTGATACTAATAAATCAACTACACAGTCTAGTGTAATAAGTTATCTTAATAACGGAGCTGATTTATTAATTAATATTGAAATGGGTGGTAACAAGTCAATGTTAGCAAACGATTTTGCTATGATTAATGACTTAGGTTATGCCATTGTTTGTACCAACGGTGCTGTATCAGAACAAGTTTCAACATTTACCTATTACTGCCATACTCACTATTGGTCAAATAACGGTGGTCAAATTAGATCAGTAGCAGGATCAAATGCTCACGGAACATATGGATTAAGAGCTAGCGGTTATGATGTAACTGAAGTACCAGATGCAGTTAGTTTAGCAAATAATATGATCCAAACTGCTAGAGTATACAAACAAGGTATATTTGGCAATGAGATGACTCCTACTGCTACCCAGCAGGCTTTATTTGTTTATATAACAGACTATTCTTACAACCCAATGGGATCTAGTGAATTAGAAATTGATCACAGCATTGCAGACTCAACCGTAGGTATAGTTAGATATGAAGTTAAATCTGTTGAATACACAACAGTTTCAATAAACGGTAAAAGTGTTTTAAAACTTAACCTAAGTACTACAGGTAATAGTGGAACATCAAGTACTGGACTTGCAAGAGCACTGTATAACGGACAGCAAATTACAATTAGAACGTTAACTAAAAATAAATTTAACGGCATTGCTAACGTAAATCCAACTAGACCAAGTACAGCTTTACAATATAATGAAGACCTTGCTGATATCTATAGAATTTTAGCATATGGACTAGCAGACTCCACAGGTGAAATACTTCCGTCTAACGTTGCTATTTTAGAAAGTGACAGTTCATTTGATTACTATAAATTTATTGTAGATGTTTCTAATATAGTTAAACCAGATCCTGCCATAACCCCAGTAACAGCTACTATTAATGCAGGTGCTAGTGTAAGCAGTACAACAATTACCGTGTCTAACGCCACTGGGTCTATTACACAAGGAATGGGAGTTTGGATCGAGTCTGGTGGTATTAATACTGGACAGTTTGTTGTCAGTGCTACAGGAGGAGGAGGCAATTGGACTGTAGTATTAAGTAAACCTCCTAGCAGCGTGCCAACAACAAATGCTGTAATAACATTTTCTACTAAAACTCAAGGATCATTACCTGGAGACGATAAAGTATCTGTGCTTGAAGTAACTCAATCTAGTATTATAAATCAAATTAACAAAGGAATTTATATTGTAGGTTGGGGAGGAAGAGTATTTAGAGTTAAAGAATACGTTGTTCCTCAATTTATAGCTAGTGCTAATACTTTTGTTGATTGGGGTATTGTTGGTACAAATAAGTTAAGAGTTCAAGTTGTAACTGGTAATATAGAAATAGGCGACATAATCAAATATACCAGTGGAGGCAATTTAGTACAGTTTGTTGATAGCGGATCAAATCCTATTACAGTTACTAATGTGACTTCTGGATTAGTTGGCGGCGTGCTTACATATGAAGTTACATTTAGCGCAACACCAACGGTGCTTCCTTCTGTAGGTAATGCACCATTTGTTTTTGGAGTTGCTTATACAGGTTATTTAAGATTAGATCCTAACGCTATAGACAACAACAGTTCTGAAGGCAATAGCATTAGTGCATTAACTTATACATCGTCTGTAGCTGGTACTTCTAGCGGTAGTAGAATTGTAACATTTGATATACCATTTGGTAATACTGTAAACGGCAGTGTACTTCCTGTTGTAGATAGTTATGTTAATATTCAAGGAAACACCCTAGCTACACCTTATAATGGATATTATCAAATATCGGGTGTAACAGATCAAACTGTTGTTGCTGTTCCTAGTGTAGACGGTCTAGTTGTTGGCATGATTGTTAGCAGCGCAGCACCTAGTGCAATAGTTCCACCTAGCACAATTATTCAAAGCATAGACCCTATATCTAAAACTATCACTGTAAGTCCTTCATGTTGGATACCTTCAGGTACTACTATTACTGCTACAATCTATGCTTATATTACTAGTATAGCTGGTTCATTACCTACAACTACATTTGCTGATCCTAGTTTATTAGAAGTAAGAATTGGTACTGTGACTACTGGAGGTACAGCCGGAACTGTAGTACAAGGTAGAGTAAAAGCAAATACACAGATTACTGCTGGTAACGTTTACACAATTACTGGATGGACAATTATTAGTCCAGGATTTGGATATACATCTGCACCTAGTGTTAAGTTATTTTATAACAATGTAGAAGTTACCACAGCACTAACTGCGGTAATGAGTGCTACAGCAACTAACGCCGTAACATCCACTGGTGGTATAACAACTAGAAATATATCTATATACTACCCAAGAGATCCTGGTGTTACTGGAAACTTAGTTCAGGTGGCAAATAGTGGTAATATTATTACATTAGATTCCGTAACTGGGCTAGATGTTAATAACAGAATTATATTCTACAAGACAGCAACAGGAAGTGATATTGGAAACATTGTAACTGGTGTTACTTACTATATTAAGACTATTGATGGACCTAATAAAAATATTACTGTAAGTGCTACAATATCTAATGGTGTGGCAGGCACTGTATTTGTTCCTGTTAACAGTGGAACACTATCTGGCACAATGACTTATCATAGTCCAGACTACGGAGTTCCTACCACTGTTACCATTAACTCAGCAGCAGCACCTGTTGCTAGCACAACCATTAACGGTACAGTAAGTTATCTAGTTACATTTACATTAGGTGCTAATTTTACCAGCACTTTAGGCAATTGGTATTATATTAGCAACAGTAGTAATAGTCTATATAACGGATTCTATCAAGCAACTGCTACTAATACTAACAATACAACATTAGTAGTTAGATATCCTTCTAACCCAGGAACATTTGCAGGTACTGCCTCAGTTTACTATGATCCAACTAATGCTACAACTAATAAACGCGGTTTAGGTATACCTTTCAATACTAGCACCAGTTCAACTTTAAGATTAGGTTACCCTGCAGATACTACCGGTCAAATTACTGTTAGAATTAGTACTTGCCGTGCAAGCGGACACGACTTCTTAGACATCGGTACTGGAAGTTACTCGACTACAAACTATCCATATACCATTTATGGTAATCCTGCACAAAGTCGTCAGCCACAAAATGAAGTTAAAGAAGATGGTGTAGGCCGTGTATTCTATGTTACAACTGACCAAAACGGTATTTTCCGTGTAGGTCGATTCTTTACAGTTGACCAAGGTACTGGAACTGTTACATTCAGTGCTTCAATTGCGTTGAGTAACTTAGACGGCTTAGGATTTAAACGAGGTGTTGTTGTTAGTGAATTTTCAACCGATAGTTCAATGACTAATAATGCACCAGACACAGTTTCAACACAATCTGCTGTTAGAGGATACATTGACAAACGTCTTGGACTAGATCATTCTGGTGGTGTTTTGCCTGTTAGCAATTTAATTGGTCCAGGATTTATGGCACTTAATGGCGCCCTTTCTATGAAGGGTAACATGGTTATGGGTGCATTTAAGATCACACAGCTTGGTACTCCTACAGAAAATGCTGATGCAACTACTAAAGATTATGTTGATAGTCAAATTGCTGCATTTGATCAGTTTAGAGAATTACGTGATACAGAATTTGTAAATCCAGCAAATGGACAAATTGCTGTCTACGACAATCAAACTCAGGTAACAATTACCAATGCACAAGGTACTGGAACTGTTTCTACTCTATGGTTTAACATACAAGCAAGTGCTCCATTTGCTGTAGGTTCTATTATAGTTGTTTCAGGGGTAGGAGCAGGTAGCGGTTCAGCTTCATATAATGGAGAAAAGATTGTTCTAACTTGCAGTACTACAACAGTAACATTTGTTGGCACTGCTTCTACAACACTAAGTGGGTTATCTGGAACTGCTACTGCTACTAAGTGGCGTAATGTAACTTTACCAAGCGATAGCAATACTAGTGATGTACTGTTAACCTACAACAGTGCAACAGGTGTGTTTACTAGTGCTATCCAAAATAATAAAATTACTAATGCAATGGTGTCTACTACAGCAGCTATTGTGCAGAGCAAACTGAGCATGACTGTAGCTAGTGCAAGAGCTGTAGATGGTGGTACAGGTACTGGTGGTGCCATTGTTCAAGCAGACTTGGGTTTATCTACATTCAATAGCAGTGAATTTACAGTAAATGCTCAAGGATGGGTTCAACTTAAAACAAACGGTATTGCATTTAGTAAAATAGAACAAGTTGCCAAAGATACTGTATTAGGTAATAAAACTAATACAGCGTTAACTGATGCTACTGGTGTTACCATGTCTGATGTGGTTAAAAATGGTAATGGTCTGCAAAACTCATTATTCACCAGTGCCGGTGTACTAGTATTAAGCACTGCAACTAATGGAGCTAATGAGGCTGGAACTACATTAACCGGATATGCAAATACATATACTACATTAGGATACACTACTACAAGAGAAAGTAGTAAATTATTGCAAACTGATACTAATGGTGGAATTGATGTAGCTTATCTTAAAGTTGACGACAAAAAAGTAATTGATCTTGATGCTACTGCCACAACTGTAGAATTTTATACACCTGGTACATATAATTTTGCTACTGCTACTGGAACTGATGAAAATAACACTACAGTTACAGTAAAAGGTAATTTAAGCGTTATTGATACTAATTCAAAAATTACAGTTAAGCAACTAACTAGTGGTGCTGCTACTGGTACTGGTTCAGCAGCAACATTAACAGGTCAATGGACACTATCTGCAGATTCAAGTTTAGATTTAGCAGCTAATAACAACGTTCTAAAAGTTAAGTCAATTACTACAGGTGATGAATCAACTACTGGACAAATAACTGGACGTTGGTCATTAGTAGGTTCTAGTACATTGCAGGCTACTTATGCTGACTTAGCAGAATATTATGAAGGTGATCAAGAATATGAACCCGGATCTGTACTAGTGTTTGGTGGAGACAAAGAAGTTACAACTACTAAAACTATTAATGACACTAGAGCAGCTGGCGTGGTTACAACTAACCCTGCTTATATCATGAACACTGATCAGAAAGGACAAAAAGTCTGTTTAGCGCTAGCTGGTCGAGTTCCATGTAAAGTAGTTGGCAGGGTTAAGAAAGGTGACATGCTAACTACTAGTGCTACACCAGGTTATGCCGTAAAAGCTCTTAATCCAACACTAGGTAGCATTATTGGTAAAGCCTTAGAAGATAAAGACTACGGCGAAGCCGGAGTAATTCAAATTGCCGTAGGGAGACTATAATGGCTAAACAAACAATTAACATTGGAGCAGCCGCTAATGATAAAAGCGGCGATCCTTTACGAACTGCATTTTCTAAAACTAATTCTAATTTTAACGAGTTATATGCGTTAGTAGGAGGAACTGTAGCAGAATTAACTGAAATTGCTCAAGATTATGCAGCACCGTTATTAAATCATGCTAGTCATACCGGAATTACATTTAGTTATGACGATGCTAATAATAAATTAATTGCCTCAGTAACTAATTCTATTCCTTCTGTTTCAGGTAATTCTGGAAAATATCTATATACCAATGGTACAGCAATTTCTTGGGACGTGTTGCCTTTAGAATTGCCTTCACAACTAAACAACGCAGGAAAATTTTTATTTACTAACGGTAGTACTACTTCATGGGAAACAATTTTAACGGCATCTTCTTCGGCTACATTTACAAATAAAACTATTAATATTCAACCAGGTCAAGGTAATGTTTTTCAAATAAATTCAAATAATATTACAACAACTACTGGTAATAATTCAACATTAGTTCTTGATACAAATCCTACAATTAACACTTTATTCATCGGAGATAACTCAAACTTAGTTATTGCTGGCGGTTCAAGTTCTTATTATTGGTCAGGTTCGGCTAGTGTTTTAGGTGACGATATAAGTGGTGTATATAGGAACAGAGTAACACAAACTTCAACCAACTCGTTGTTTACATTTGGAGCAAATGGAACTGGTAATATGAGTGTGCAAATTGAAGGTTCATTATTTGTAGGATCATCATTGCCTTCAAACAACGGCGGATTAAACACTAGCTTTCCTGGATGGTTAGTTGTAGAAAGTGGCGGTAAGTTTGGTGGTGATATCAACACTCTAGGCGGGCTAATATTTGATAGTTCAGCTAACGGTGATATAACTTTTGCCAATAATGCGACTATATCACCTAGCAGTAATAACTTAACAATTAATACAGTATCAGGAGTAACTACAAAAACTTGGACATTTAGCACAGCTGGAAATTTAACATTGCCGGGCGAACTACACGGTTCAATAGTATCAGGACCAGGAGGACCATCGGGTCGAACTGTAAAAATTACTCCCGCTGACGATGCTAGCGATAAGAAATTTAACTTTAGAATAGATCAATTTGGAGAAACATTTACTCGAGCATACTTAGAGTTTCCTCTGGCGGAAAACAATAAACAGGTTGCTGCGGTATTCCCCCATGCAAACAACACCAACGGTTATATCTTTACGCAAGGTAATAACACAGTTGATGATGGAATGAACAATGCTTTTAATATTTTTTACAACAATGGAAATATTAAAATTACTCCAATGTCAACTGTAGGAGGAGGCACTTTATATACTTGGACATTTGGTAATAATGGTAACCTAACATTTCCGGATTCAACTGTGCAGACTACTGCTTATCCGGGAATAACAAATGAACATGACGGATCAAGCGTAATAGTAGTAGGACAGGTTACAGCAACAAGAGGTGATTTATCTGTTAGGCTAACAAATAACAGTAATACGCTTGATGTAGAACTAAAATACAGCAATGCTGGGGGGCAAAGAAGCATAAGTGTGTATAGGGCATATCCAACTCCTCTAAACATTTATTCCGGCTTTACAACTAAAACTGCTGGTAATACTACCTGGGATAACGTTGGCAATCTTTCTGTTCCGGGCAATAGTTTAAGTTTTACCGTTACCGATCAGACCTTTCATAAAATTTATAGAGTGACTGTAATAGCAGACGAAATGCCTGGTGTTGGAATAGCAGGTGAAGCATACTGTACAATTGAACAACTACAATAACGGTAAATATACTAAACGGAGCAAAATATGCCGATCCAAACAATAAATCTAGGAACATATCCCAATGACGGAACTGGTGACGACTTACGTACAGCCTTCCAAAAGGTAAATGCAAATTTTACCGAAGTTAGTAGTACTGTTGGAATTATAAACGGTGTTAATATTGGAGGCGGTGCTGGACTTTTTGCCCAACGTAACGTTGCTAATTTAGAATTTAAAACTCTAACTAGCACAAATAATACAGTTGTTTTTGGTAATACTGCAACTACTATTAATTTAAGTGCTGTTACGACAGTACAAAATGATACTACTCCAACGTTAGGCGGAAATCTTAATACTAACGGATTTAATATTACAGGATCAGGAAGTGCTAATGTTAGTGTATTTGGGCATAGCGTTCCAGTATTAAGTACCTTAGTAGCATTTATTATTAATTCTAATATGGTTGACATCGATTTTGGCACATTTACTATACCTACAGGTATCATCCCTAACGTTTTACCAGCAGGATTACCTATGGACATGGGAACATTTGGGGATAACCTAGCAAATGTACTAGATTTCGGACCATTTAACCAGCCAGCAACCTAAAATCATCTGCCGATAAATACTTAAAAGAGATTAAGTATGGCACTAAATGTTTGGACTCAAGCTTCGGGGTATTCTCTAGGTACTTTTCAAGAAAGTACTTTAGTGACCCCTGCTATTCAATTACCAGTAAACGGTACTACCGGAGTTGCTTATAATATAATTTCTGGACAATTGCCCGGCGGACTACGTCTTGTAGACTCTGCAATTACAGGATCTCCGTACGAAGTTTCAAGAACTACGGAATTTAAGTTTTGTGTCAGAGCTAGTAAAAACGGTGAAATTAGTGATAGAACTTTTAAAATTACTATAGAAGGAGCAGATGTACCTTCTTTTATAACACCTAGTGGTAGTTTACCTGTTGGAAATGCTCAACAGTATTTTGCGCTAGATAATAGCTATGTAAATTATCAACTTGAAGTTATTGACCCAGATACTGCCGCAGGACAGACATTAAATTATTTTATTGCAGCAGGAGACGGTGAACTTCCCCCTGGATTACAACTAACTGAAGATGGACGTATTGTAGGATTTACTAGACCTATATATTCTTTACAGCCAACAGACGGTGACGGAACATTTGACTCTGGATATTTTGATTCTGTTGCTTTTGATTTTGCTATAGTATCCTCAAATGGATACGACACATACATTTATGATACAGTATTTTACGATTTTAACGTACCAACGAACCAACCTAAAAAAATTAATAGGAATTATGAATTTACTGTAACTGTAACAGACGGTGATTCATTTGTAAAAAGAACTTTTAAAATATTTGTTGTAGCTGATGATTACTTTAGAGCAGACAACACAGCTTCGTGGTTAGATAATAACGGATTATTCACTGCCGATGTAACTTATCTAAGAACTCCTATATGGTTAACTCCTGCAAATTTAGGAATTGTAAGAGCTAACAATTACGTGTTTATAAGACTTGATGTCTACGATGTTCCAGATAGTCCTGTTGTTTTTACCATAGATAATGTTAATAACTTACCTCCAGGATTAAATTTTGATCTTGCTACTGCTGACCTTTATGGTGTTATTCCATATCAACCTGCTATAACAAAAACATACACTTTTACTGTTACAGGTACTAGATACGGTGAAGATGGTGAGACTGCAAGTGCTTCAAGAACATTTACTATTCAAATAGTCGGTGAAGTAGAAAGCACTATATACTGGAATACATCTAGTAATTTAGGAGGAATTAATGCTAACTTTGTTTCAACATTGTTTATTAAAGCAACAACTTCAATTCCTAATGCAGAACTCATCTATACAAAAATAAGCGGTAAATTACCGCCAGGGTTGGAACTTAGTCAAGACGGAGAAATAATTGGTAAAGTTACACAGTATGGTGATTATCACTTAGTGGGGTCTACAGTAGTTGTAGATCGATTAGGATTAACATCTTTTAACTACGACCAAACTAAGAATCCCACATCAAGTGGCAAACCAACAACATTCGACGGTGGGAAAACTACTGTTGACCGAGTTTACAAATTTACTGCACAAGCTAAAGATCAATACGGGTTTAGTGCTGTAACTAGAGAATTTGTTATAACAGTTGATACACCAAATCAATTGGTGTTTAGTAATATCATTACCAAACCATTTTTAAAACTAGATCAAAGAACACTATGGAAGGATTTCATTAACAATCCAAACATCTTTACACCCTCTAGTATATATCGATCAGGAGATCCAAACTTTGGTGTTCAAGAAGACATGGGATTGTTAGTATATGCCGGAATAGAAAGTACTAACGCAGGTGCTTATGTTAGTGCGATGGGATTAAATCATAAAAGAAAAAGATTTCACTTCGGCGAAATTAAATCAGCAGCAGCAGTAATGCCGGGAACAACAGAAATTCTATACGAAGTAATTTATGTTGAAATGCTAGATCCGTTAGAAGTAGGTGACAAAAAATTACCGTTAGCCGTTAAGAGAAGTAAACGTACAGATAAAATTACAGTAGACAACGATAATAGTTATTGGTTAGGAGGATTTCCCTATAATAAACCAACACCAACTGCGGGTCAGCAAGCTAAAATTGATAGGTTAGCTATTCCGGCGCCTACTAATGTTCGTAGAGAAGAATTATTAACTATCGACAGTACCGGCGTACTAACATCAGATCCAAATTCTGTTAAATATTATCCTAGCAGTATTAGCAACTGGCAAGAGCGTTTAAAGCAAGCTAGAAATTCAAATGGACAATTACTTGCTGTAGAAAGAAATTACTTGCCTCTATGGATGCGTAGTATACAACCAGGCACTAGAGACGAGTTAGGATTTAAACTTGCTGTTCCGATATGTTTTTGTAAGGCAGGAACTGCCAGCGATATCATTTTAAAAATAAAATACAGCGGATTTGACTTTAAAAACATAGATTTTACCGTAGATAGATATATAATAGATTCAACTGACGGTTATACAAGCGATAAATATCTTGTATTCAAGAACGATAGGATTACCATATGACCAGCCAAATAAACACCGCGTCTATTAATCAGCTATATCCAGTAGCTGGGATAGATAACGACAGTCAAGGATTTAGAGATAATTTTACAGCGATAGCATCGGCTTTATCTACTGCTAAAAACGAAATTACATCGTTGCAAGATAAAGCACTTCTTAGAGGAACATTAGCTATACCTAGCACTCCAGTAGTTAACGATTTGTTAGGTAGTACATTATCAAACGGCTTAGTTAATTCTTTATCAGAAGTGTCATACGGACCCACAGTGATTTCAGGAACAACTGATGTTAATTTATTAACAGCAGCTACACAGATTTTTAAATTAAGTGCTGCGGCAACTTTAAGATTTATTAATTGGCCAAACGTTGGATCTACTAAAATAAAAATCCATTTATTATCTACAGGAACAGTTCCTGTACCTGCTGTAGGTGCTCCTTACAGTGTGTCTTTTGCAACAGAAGGTGGTGGCACTATAAGACTGCCCGACGGCTGGGCAGCGTTAACAGTTAATGCTACTGGTGATCATAAAGTTATCGAAGCTTGGTCATACGACAATGGTGCAAATGTCTTTATAAGGTTGCTTGGTTCTTACGTAGTATCTTAATTATGCATCCATTAGTTCCAGATTTAAATACATTTAAAGATGCTGAATTGGAAAACAAAATAAACGAGTTAACTAGAAAATATTTCCAAACAGTTAATCCAGGGGTGCAAGCTCAAATAGTTGCTGTTCTTGACTGTTATAGAGAAGAACTAAGCAGTCGGCGAGCTAAAGAATACGAGAAAATGATAGCATCTCGAGATAAAAATCTTGACAAACTGATAAATGTCAACTAAAATGTTGACATGAGACTCGATCAGTATAAAAATCCTATTTTTAATGAGAAAGATTTATTTGATGCCATATACAAAGGGCATCAAATAACAATCAACGACACTATCATTGTTGATAGAACAGACGAAATTGCTAAATTGGAAGAACAGTTTGACTTTAGTTTTGTTCCGCCAATTAATCCTAATGATGATTTGAGTATAGAAGATTTTGATCGATACATGCAAGCCGATTGGCACATGCCCAAAGAATACAAAAGTCTAGATATTGAATCTTTTATTTTAGATCGATCGCCACCATGGGATCCAAACTTTACTAGAGTTAAAGAAGAACTAGAAGAGTTTAAAGCAAGAAACATGCTAGATTTATTGCGATGGCTAAAATATTTTGTAGACGTTTGTTCAAAAGAAAATATATTATGGGGTGTAGGACGAGGAAGCAGCGTAGCCAGTTATGTTTTATATTTGTTAGGCGTTCATAAAATAGACAGCATAAAATATAATTTGGACTGGCGCGAATTTCTAAGATAAGTAATATACATTAAGGAGACAGGTATGGCTATGAAAGAGCAACCAAGACAAGTTTACAGAACAATGCAGGGAAAAGAAGTTGACATGCACAAGCTAATGATGCAAAATGAACTAACTCCTGCTGTCGGCAACGCTAAGGTAAATGCCAGGGGCGACGAATTAGGTCCAGGTGGCAAAATTATCCGTAAACGTGAAGAAGTATTACAGGATACATCGGGAGGAGTTTCTGTACCCGATCAGATTAATACTAGAACACAGGTTCAGAAAAAAGACGTTTCGAATATGGATCCAGAAGGTAACGAATAATGAGTAAAGTAACTGGAAAACTAATACCACTAAAGGATAATATTTTTGTTTCCGATATGGAGTTCGGAGAAGAAAAAACCAAAGGAGGAATTATTATTCCTAGCCAAGATGGCAAGAGCGAAGGTGTTAAGAGTCGCTGGGGGCGTGTATGGGCAATTGGCCCTCAACAAGAAGACGTCAAAGTAGGTGAATGGATTCTATTAGAACACGGTCGATGGTCGAGAGGCATTACTGTAGTAAATGAAAACGGTGACGAAATTGTTATCCGAAGAGCAGATACTAAAGCAATTCTTGCAGTCAGTGATGATAAACCATCAGAAACAATTTTTAGTAATGTAAGTACTGCACAACATCAAACTTTTAACTTTTAAAAATGACAAATCCTTTTAGAGATCAAGAAAAATTTATGAAAGCCTGCGATCAAACTGTTGGCGATTTCAATCTTAAACAGTTTGAAATGTACAAAAATCTAATCGAAGAAGAATTCGATGAACTTGTTACAGCAGAATCTAACAAAGATTCCGTAGAACAATTAGATGCTCTTATCGACATACTAGTTGTTACAATTGGTGCTATCCATTCTATGGGGGCCGATGCTGAGGGTGCGTGGAAAGAAGTCATGCGTACAAATTTTGACAAAATTGACTCTCAGACAGGCAAGGTTCGAAAACGTGAAGATGGTAAAGTGTTAAAGCCAGTTGGATGGACTCCTCCTAACTTAAAACCTTACCTAAATAAAAACAATGTATAAAGTTGTTTATGCTATCTATAATACTAAACATACGAAAGAATTCAAAACTTTAAACGAAGCTTTTGAGTTTTGGCGGCGATTGCCGTTTGAGTCTTTTATTGAAATGTATAAAATAGGGTCTTGACAGGCCCTATTTGTTTTTGCTACAATGTTATTATGCGTATAGGATTTACTTGTTCAACTTTTGACTTGTTTCATGCAGGTCATATAATGATGCTTAAAGAAGCAAAAACTCAATGTGACTATCTTATTGTAGGGCTTCAAACAGACCCTACCGTAGATCGACCAAACACAAAAAACAAACCTGTTCAGAGTGTATTTGAAAGGTTTGTGCAATTACAGGCTTGTAAATATATTGATGAAGTTATACCCTACACTACGGAAAAAGAATTAGAAGATATATTACTTTCTTATCCTATAGATGTTAGAATTTTAGGTGAAGAATATATGAAAAATGAATTCACCGGTCATAAAATTCCAATGGAATTTTATTTTAACAAAAGAAGACATTCTTTTTCAACTAGTGAGCTTAGGCAAAGAGTAGTCGATGCCGAGTTAATAAAAACTTATAAGGATAATCCATGAATTGTCAAACTTGTGGCAAAGAATATACTATCACTTGTGATTGGCAACAGGGAAGGTGCCCACACCACCCAGCAACAGTGAATTTGCATTCTATGCGCTTTCTTAATCTTTGGAAAATTATTAAAGGATGGTTTAAATGAAAGAACTTTGGGTTGAAAAATATCGTCCTAAGACATTAGATGGTTATGTTTTTAGAGATGAACATCAAAAAGAACAAGTACATCGGTGGGTGAAAGAAGGAACTATTCCTCACTTGTTGTTTAGTGGTAATGCAGGTATTGGTAAAACTACCCTTGCTAAGATCTTGTTTAATGAACTAGATATTAATCCCTTAGATATTTTAGAAATTAATGCAAGTCGCACAAACTCTGTAGAAGACGTTAGAGACAAGATTGTCAATTTTGTTCAGATGATTCCTTTTGGAAATTTTAAGATAGTGTTATTAGATGAAGCAGATTATCTATCACCAAATGCACAGGCCGCGCTTCGCGGGGTTATGGAGGAGTATCATACTACTGCTCGTTTTATTCTTACTTGCAATTATCCTAATCGGATCATTCCTGCTTTACATTCTCGTTGTCAAGGTTTCCATATTGAGCGAGTTGATATTAATGAATTTACAGCTCGTGTTGCAACAATTCTTGTAGAAGAAAATATTGAATTCGAACTAGACACACTAGATACATTTGTACGTGCCACATATCCTGATTTAAGGAAATGTATCAATATGGTGCAAATGAACAGTTTGGACGGTAAATTACACAGTCCAGAAAAAGGAGATGCCGGTGAGGCAGATTACAAACTCGAAATGGTTGAGTTATTCAAAAAAGGTAAAATCTCGGAAGCCCGTAAGCTCGTCTGCGGTCAGGCTCGCCCAGAGGAGATGGAAGAAATTTATAGATGGCTCTACGACAACATTGCCATTTTTGGAAACGAACAAACTCAAGACAAAGCTATTCTTATTATCAAGCAAGGTCTTGTTGATCACACACTGGTCAGCGATCCGGAAATTAACCTTGCGGCAACCTTAATTAGATTAAGTCATTTAAATGGATGATAAACCTAATTCAGCTAAAGGTGTTAATAGTTACGACGCTAATATAGGCGAAAGTATCGTTCCTTTTTTTAATAGGAATGTAACACCTTATGCTACCGAGGCCGGTGGCCCTAAATTTGATTTAATACCGGTTGAAAAACAAAAAGACATTATGGTCAATGTGGCCAGAATGCACGCCGAACAAGAATACAATAGAATCATGGAATTAGTTGCAGTCTTACAAAAACAGGCAGCACAAATAAAAAGAAGATTAGATATAACTGATATGGTACACGGTGCATATTATCAGTTTCAAGTGTACCACGGAAAGACATACTGGTTAGCAGTTGATCATAGAAAAAATAGAACAATATTAGCACATCATGGTCCTAATGACTGGTCAACTGGAGCTCCTGAAGAGTATGAATATATTTGTCAAGTTAAATGGTTGGGTGATCATACTTGGATAGAAGTCGATGAAAAATAAATTTCTACAATTATATATGGATTGGGCAAAGCGATGTGCCGAACTTAGTCATGCACGTAGACTACAGGTAGGTGCTGTTATTGTTAAAGACGACAGTGTCATCAGCTACGGCTATAACGGTATGCCTGCTGGTTGGGACAACAACTGCGAAGATCAAGTTTGGGACAAGGGTGCAGGCGGATGGTTGAGTCCTGAAGAGTTTGACGAACAATATCCCTACGAAGGTTGGCACGAAGAAGCGGGCCGTGATGTTCGATACGGCCTAAAAACAAAACCTGAAGTTCTTCATGCTGAATCAAACGCTATTGCAAAACTGGCAAAGTCTAACAACAGTGGACTCGGCGCGGACTTATTTGTTACTCACAGCCCTTGTCTTGACTGTGCCAAGCTCATTTGTCAGTCAGGTATTCGTCGTGTTTATTTTGGTCAAAACTATAGAGATGATGCAGGAATCAAATTCCTAGAAAAAAGTGGAATTGAGGTAAATCAAATAAAGGGCGAATAATCGCCCTTTATTTTTAATAATCGCCGTAAACTTCTAAAACTTCTTTTACAGCATTGTGCCTTTCTATATCAGTGTGATCAAACTGCACTACATCGATATGGTGTAATTGTTTGTTTGTAATAAGATTACAAAAATCTATAAGACCATTATCTTTTAGTCTGTCTGCTTGGTTAAGGTCTCCGGTGACTACCATTTTTGACCCTTCACCTAATCTTGTTAGCAACATTTTCATTTGATTAACTGTTGCATTTTGCATCTCGTCGGCAACTATATATGCGTTTTTAAATGTGCGGCCGCGCATATATGCTAACGGACTTATTTCAATTACTCCTTCTTCTAGCATTTTAGCTATTTCTTTTTGTTGATAATACTCTTGGAAAACGTCAAAAATAGGTCTTGTCCAAGGGGCCATTTTTTCTTGTAATGTTCCTGGCAAAAATCCTAGATCTTCGTCTACTGAAACGGCGGGTCTAGTAACTACGATTTTATCAACAAGCCCTTCCTGATACATTTTTATACCGTGCTGAACTGCTAGCATAGTTTTACCTGTGCCAGCTGGACCGACTGCTAAAATTATATTTTTGCTTTCGTCTTGTAGTTTTTGCAAGTACGTTTTTTGATTAGGATTACGTGCTGAAATTGTAACACGATATTTCTTTTGTGGAAGATATGCTTCAAAATCTATTACTTTAACTTCTGATGTAAAGCGTTTTTTCACTCTTTTACTCATCTAGTAACTCCTACTTTATAGTAAGCAGGACTTGTAGCGACCGCCCGATAACTACAGAGGTCCTACAAAAATATTTAACAGTTTCCTAAAAAAATAAACTGATATGTTATGATTTTGATCCAGCTAAATAAGTATAGTAAATCCTAGGATTAAAAACATGCACGACATTTTAGATGTTATTAGAAACATACAAGATCTGTACGAAAATAACAGTAGTTTAGCGGTATTAAAAGACTTCGAACGAGTTCTAGATCAAATGGATCTGTATGCTTATGATAACTGGTACGACGGTGAATTAGCCTACGGACCTAAAGTAGACCGTCACTGGATTACCGCAGGCTTTATGTGGCCTCAAAATAAAATGCCTGACCCTATAGGTGGAAAGCGTTTATTAGATTTAGGCTGCAAAGTTAAGTATCAAAAATCTCACTTACTAGAAGCAATGCCTATTAGAAGTCACGAAGATTTTAGACCAGGTACAAAAAAAGGTAAACTAGATCGCAAACCAATTTGGATTGTAGAAATACAAATGCCAAAGAAAGTAGCTTTTGATATCTATAAAGGCTACATGGAAAAAATGAAAAATGACTATAAAGATAGTTCAGCTCCTAAAGAAGGATCTGCTCCCCCGGCAGCTCCGGTGCCCGCAGCCCCGGCAGCTAACCCTCAAGCAGCGCCAGTAGCAGGTGCTGCACCAGCTACACCACCGGCACAGTAAATATGAAAACATTAAATGAAAGTTTACTTGCTAAAGATCTTCAAGGCCTAGTTAAAAAGGTTTTTGAAATAGATGCCTATAAAAGTAAAATAGGTGATGATCAAGATACGGTTGTTTTAAGTTTTACCGTTGAATACGAAGACCCTGCTAAAGATTTAGAAAACTTTATAGAGATGGGGTACGACTTTGTTCTTGATGCAGATGTGTCATCAGGCGAAACAGATGACGGTACTTATAAAGTTTTTGTCGAACTAGAAAGAACTAGACATGTACCTGAGCAAATTTTTGAGATACTAGAAGGTCTAGAAAAAATAACAGGTATACCATTGATGCGTTTTAGATACTTTAAAAATTTCAAAAGCCAAGACGCAACAATTGAAAACTTGTCAGCGATTGTCCCTATTGATAAAGAATCATACACACTTGCTACACAAAAAAATGTATTAGAAAACTTTACCAATTTTTTTAGTAACAGTTACTTAGAAAATATAAGCGTCCTTGACGAAAACATAAAATTTAAAAAAGCCTGGGCTGATCCTATCAGCTTTAGAATAGTAACAAGTGGTCCTAAACAGTTAGTTTATGAACAAATTAAAGGTCCTATTGTAATCGAAGGGAACGGAATAGCAGAAACACTATTTCTTACCAAGTACATAGGAAATTATAACATAAACAAAATTGGAAACTATTTTATTTTTGAAAACAGTAACTGGGCTGTAGCATTGGAGAAACTATGAGCGGATTCGATTTTGACTTTACCTTTAAGAAATTTTCTTTTTTCATTGGAAAAAACCCTTACGCAGATCATTGGTATGAAGCACTATGCCAAATTTTACCAGATTACGAAATTCAAACTGTGCCTAGAGTTGCTGCATTCTTAGCACAAACAGCACATGAATCAGGAAACTATCGTGCAATTAAAGAAAATCTAAATTATAGAGCAGAAAGTTTAATGAAGGTATGGCCAAGATATTTTCCTACCATAGAAATAGCTAGACAATATGCACAACAGCCTGAAAAAATTGCCAATAGAGCATATGCTAACAGGATGGGCAATGGCCCTGAAGAAAGTGGCGATGGATGGAGATATTGTGGTCGAGGATTGATCCAGTTAACTGGAAAAAGCAATTATGAAAGATATGCACAAAGTTTAGAAATATCTGTAGAAGAAGCTGGCGAGCACTTAACTACATTTGAAGGGTGTGTACAATCAGCAGCTTGGTTCTGGGAGGCCAACAATCTTAATCAGTGGGCCGATAAAGGTGATATGTTAACTTTGACTAAAAGAATTAACGGAGGAACGTTAGGTCTAGAAGACCGAATCAAACACTACAATCACGCACTTCATATTTTAGGAGAATGAAGTGGGATTTGATTGGTTAACTAGCCTAATGTTTGGCAGTCTACCATCTTTTGCTAGTATTATTGATACTGTATTAAGTAGTATACCTCCTTGGGTTTGGTTAGCGTCGGCTGGTGCATCATTAGCAATATACTTTGCCAACGGCATATTAAGTCATTTTCCTGCCATAGGTGTTTACGCAAGATTTTTAAGGCCTGTTTTCGGCCTTATAACACTACTATCAGTTTTTATGTTTGGAGCTTCTGAAGTTCAATCTATGTGGAATGAACGTGTTAGAACTGCCCAAGAAGATGCTAATAGAAAAGCAGCCCAAGCTGATAGATTAAATAGAGATTTAGAAACAGAAAGAAAAAAGAAACAACAAGTTATTACACAGTATGTTGATGTTGTTAAAGAAAAAATTGTTGTTCAACGTGAAATTATTGACGCTAAATGCGAAGTACCTCAAGAAGCAGTTAACATTTTAAATGATGCTGCTAAAAATCCATTGGGAGTTAAAAAATGAAAAAACTCCTAATTATTTCTTTAAGTGTTATATTAAGTGGATGTTTTTCAGTAGCTAAGACTCCGCCAGTTAAACAGCCCTGGCCAGGAGTAACTCAAGAATTATTAGAAGCTTGTCCTGATCTTAAAAATGTTCCAGAAAATACTAGTAAACTAAGCGGAGTGTTAGAAGTAGTAGTTGAAAACTACAAACAATACCACGAATGTAGAGCTAAAGTAGACGATTGGATTTTATGGTATAAAGGACAGAAAGAAATCCACGACGGGAAATAACTATGAGCTTTATAAGAAAATTAGAAGAAGCGGCAGCAAAAAGACTTAAAAGATTATTCTTGGGCGCTAAAAAATATGCGGATTCTGCTATCAGTGATTTAGAAAAAGCTGAAAAAGAACTAATAGAAGCTAAACGTAGAGCAGCAGAAGCTACTGACAAAGAATACCAATCTGCTCTTGCGGCGGCTGAAAAGGCCCAAAAAGTTGCTCACGAGCTCATGCTAGAAGTTAAAGCGTCTGAAGAGAGGCGATTAGCCTATAAAGAAATTATGGAAAAATCCAATAAATAATAGTATTATATTAGGGGCAAACAATGGCGTTACATGATTCTATTTTAAAATTAATCAATAAAGAACCTAAGGATCAAGATGCACCAAAACCTCCTGTAGGTAGTCGCAGCGAGCGTGAAGCAAAAATTAAAGATAAAGCAGGCATGGTAATTTCTGTATTTGCGTTATTATTGGCCGTAAATGCATGGTACGGCGGAAAATTATCTGGTACCGTTTTAAATAACACTATTGCTGCAAATAACCAATGGGCATGGTATCAAGCAAAAAATGTACGTCAGGTTTTATATGAAACAGCAGCATTAGAAGCTAAATTACCTGAAAATAAAGCAAAGTTAGAAGCTGAAGCAGCACGTATGGAAACTGACAAAAAAGAAATCATGGAAAAAGCTAAGAAGCTAGAACTAGAAAGAGATATAGCTAAGAAAGGTAGCCCGTGGATTGGATATGCTTCAACTGCATATCAATTATCTATTGTTGTATTATCTGCTAGCATTCTTGCTGTAAGCATGCCTATGTTTTGGGCAAGCTTTGGAGTTGCAGCCGTTGGGGTAGTTTTATCGGCTAACGGATTATTCCTTTTCTGGTAATTAGTTTTAGGAGCAGACAATGACTGAAGAAGTTAAGAGCGAAAGTGAAAAGAAAAAAGAAGATTGGATGAATTCTAAGTGGCGTCCAATGATGGGTTGGATGTACATGATTGTCTGCACTATGGACATGGTTATATTTCCTATTCTTTGGAGTTTACTACAGACGTTTAATAAAGTGCCTATCACGCAATGGAATCCATTAACACTACAAGGTGCAGGGCTGTTCCACATCGCTATGGGCGCTGTACTTGGTTTAGCAGCATGGGGTCGTACACAAGAAAAATTAAACGGAGCAAATAATGGCGGCATACAACCAGTGGCATCAAGCCAGCCTTCAACATTTGGCCAACCTTCAGCAGGAGGATTCGGAGCATCAAGCTCGTTTGGTGCACCAGCAGCAGGTACATCTGGCGGAAGTGGCTTTGGAAGCTCATCTGGCAACTTTGGAGCAAAAACAGAACCTACATTTGCACCATCAAATACAGGATCATTTGGGGCGCCGGCAGGAGTAACTACTAATGCTAGCGGAAAGAAAGTTGTGCCAGATGAACCACAACCATTATTATAAGGAGTGTAATATGAAAATTTTATTAGCATTAGTAACCAGTTTAGCATTGGCTGGAACAGCCTATGCAGGTGGCGAGATGAAAGAAGTTTGTACAGATAAAAAAGACAGCAAAGGCAACGTAATCAAAAAGGCAGACGGATCAGTTGCTAAAGAATGTAAGAAAATTAAAGTACATAAAAAAGTAGAAGGTGAAAAAGTTCCAGAAAAGAAATAATTTCTTTTCGCTTGACAGGTCAATGTAAATATAGTATTATCTATATTACTTGACCTGTTATTACGACTATGACTGACTATTATTCAATTTTAGGTGTTAGCGAATCAGCTAGCCCAGACGAAATTAAAAAAGCATACAGAAGTTTAGCCAACAAACATCATCCCGATAAAGGGGGCGATCAGGCTAAATTCAAGGATATTAGTGTAGCTTACGACACTCTTAGTGATCCTCAAAAAAAAGCCGAATACGACCAACAAAGACAGTTCGGTGGAACACAATTCCATTTTAATACAGGAAACGGAGGATTTAGTCATTTCCAAGATATGTTTAATGCTCATTTTGGTGGGCATAGTCCGTTTGGAGATATATTTGGTCATGCACGTGGTATGCGGAGAAATAGAGATTTAAACATTCAATGTCAAATAAGTCTGTTTGATTCTTATGTAGGTAAACAGTTGGAAGCAAAATATCAAATGCCTAGCGGAAAATTTCAAACTGTTGCTGTTAATATTCCTGCTGGCGTCAACCATGGTGATACTATAAGGTACCAGGGCCTAGGTGATGATAGTTTTCCAAATGCGCCTCGTGGAAATTTGAATGTTACTGTTCTTGTAATGCCAGACAATGATTTTACCAGAACCGGAGACGATTTGTATACTAAAATTAGCATTAACCCAATAGAAGCAATTATTGGTTGTCGTAAACAAGTAAAATCTATAACTGGTGAAACTATGATGATTGATATAAGGCCAGGAGTTGAGACCGGTGTTGAATATGCTAGCAACGGGCAAGGGTTTGTTAATCTTAATACAAACCAAAGAGGAAGATTTGTGTCTGTTGTCGAAATTAAAACTCCTAAGATAACAGATCCAAATATTATTGAAGAACTAAAAAAGATCAATCAAAAACTTTAAAATATACTGATAGTTCGTGTATAATTTTAACAGCTTAACAAGGAAACATAATGGTTGAACCTAGCGATAATTTGCAAGCAGTATTTGAAAAAGCAATCGATACGGCGAAAAAATTACATCACGAATATCTAACAATTGAACATTTATTATTTTCAATGTTGTTAGACGATTCTTTTGTCAATTGTGTTAAAGGATTTGGTGCAAATGCCGATGAGTTAAAACAAAATTTAGCTAACTATTTACAAAATCAATGTAGTGAAATTACTGTTGAAGACGTTGTAGTTAAACCTAAAAAAACTCAAAGTGTAGAGCGTGTACTTAATCGAGCTTTTACACAGGTATTGTTTAATGGTCGTCAACGTATTGATCCCACTGATGTTTTTATTGCTATGATGAGCGAAAAACGATCATGGGCTTACTATTATATTACCACTGCCGATATACAAAAAGAAAAATTTGCAGAATATATTAATAATTCAGTTGAAGAAACTGGAGAAGAAGAATCAAATCCTGGAAACGACAAAGCTCTAAATGCGTTTACTACTAATTTAAATGAACAGGTTAAGAAAAATAAAATTGATCCTGTAATCGGACGTATTGACGAACTTGAAAACATTGCACTATCTTTAGGTAGACGTAGCAAGAATAATGTTATTCTTGTTGGGGATCCAGGTGTAGGTAAGACTGCTATAGCAGAAGGACTTGCCTATAATATTGTTAAGGGTGCTGTTCCGGATTTCCTTAAAGACTATGTTGTCTACAATTTAGATATTAGTGCTATGCTTGCTGGTAGCAAATATCGAGGAGACTTTGAAGAAAGATTTAAAGTTGTCCTCAAAGCATTGCAGAAAAAAGGCAAGACTATTTTGTTTATTGACGAAGCACATATGATTAGCGGTGCAGGTAGTGCAGGTAATAGCGCTAACGATCTTGCTAATATGATGAAACCCGCACTAAGTAAAGGAAATATTAAGGTTATTGCTTCAACTACTTGGGAAGAATATCGTAAACATTTCGAAAAGGATCGTGCTTTGATGCGTCGATTCCAACGAATTACAGTTGACGAGCCAACTCAAGAAGTTACATTACAGATACTTAAAGGTATTAAAAAATACTATGAGCAGTTTCATAGTACTAAGATTAAAGATGAGGCACTTCAAGCTGCAATTAAATTGTCTGTGAAATATCAAACAGATAAAAAATTACCTGATAAGGCTATTGACTTGATTGATCTTGCTTGTTCTAGATTTAATCTTAAACTGAGCACTGAAAAAATTATTGGCGAACAAGAAGTGCAGTATGAGCTAGCTAAAATGATTCAGATGCCTGAAGAAAAGATTATGGAAACAGAAAGTAGTAATCTAGCATCACTCCAAGAAAATCTTCAATCAGAAGTTTACGGACAAGACATAGCTATTCAAGAAGTTGTAGATAAGATCATTGTTGCACAAGCAGGTCTAAAATCAGAAAATAAACCTATTGGTAGTTTTGTGTTTATGGGGCCGACTGGTTGTGGAAAAACTGAAACTGCAAAAAGTCTAGCGAAAAATCTTGGTGTTAAACTTATCCGGTTTGATATGAGTGAATATCAAGAAAAGCATAGTGTTAGTAAGCTAATTGGTAGCCCTCCTGGATATGTTGGATTTGAAGAAAACGCAGGTTTGCTAATTACACAGATTCAAGAGAATCCAAATGCTGTTCTGTTGTTTGACGAAATTGAAAAGTCACATCCTGATGTAGCAACAATTTTGCTACAGATGATGGATAATGGTTTTGTTACTGGGTCAAATGGTAAACGTGCAGATTGCCGTCAATTAGTTTTAATCCTTACAACTAATGCAGGCGCACAAGATGCAGAAAAAAATGCCATTGGGTTCGGTAGTCAACAAAAAGAATATAGCGACAAAGAACTTAACAAATTCTTTACTCCTGAGTTCCGTAACCGCTTAGATGGTATTATTACTTTTAATAAACTTGGCAAAGAAACAATGGCCAAAGTTGTTGTGAAGTTTATCGACGAACTAAAAGAACAAGTTAAGGAAAAAGCTGTTCGAATTAAGATCGATAAAGAAGCGATTAACTGGTTAATCGATAAAGGATTTGATCCTAAAATGGGAGCTAGGCCGTTAGCTAGAATTATTGACAAAGAAATTAAAAGAGACCTAGCTAAGATGATGTTGTTTGGGGATTTAAAAAATGGAGGCTGGGTAACTATATCTGTTGATAATAATAAAATTTTATTAACTGCTAAACCTAAAATTACTAAAGTCCCGTTACTTACTGTAGACGCTATTGAAAATGTTGTATAAGACAACTACAAAACTTTATAGAGGAATTTATCCTTATAAAATAGTATTACTTTCAGCAATTGCCTCTAGCTTTAGGGGCAATCAACTTGATTTAATTTATCAAAATTTACTAAAAGTAAGAATAGCTCCTAATAACAAATCATTGTTAATAGGGCATAGGAATTTAACTAAAACACAAAATGAATTAGATTACGCATTTAAACTATACAATGTTATAAAAGATTTTACAAATATCGAGCTTAGAGTAGAATCACCGTATATAACTGTCTATACTTGCGATCAAAATCAAATTAATAATCTAATAGCTATAGATAAAGATCGAGTTAAGTATGTGTCATTACCGCCTGTAGATACAGTACTAGATAAAAATACTATCATTTCGCCTAAAAGAGATTATGACTATAAAGTTACATTAGGTAGAACTACTACAAATCATAACGCTTTTATTAATTGGGCAGAAAATAGTAACAATTTAAAAATAACAAAAAGTTGCAAAACTTGCCTTAGCAAAGATAAAAGTTGGGGCGGTACTCACTTTTATGTTAAAGGCGAAAAAAATCTTCTGATGGCTAAAATGCATTTAGGTGGATCTATAGCTAAAATAGAACAGATTGTCAAGCAAAAACAATAATACTGCAATACCAAAAGCGATAAATACTCTATAATCATTTAGAGTAAGTATTTTCTTAGGAAACAGTATATGCGTATTATTGACTTAATAGAAGGCAAAAATTTCAAAGATCTAGAATTCGTTAAACACTCTGGCGACAAGAGAGAAATTAACTTTGATCTAGCTGAAGATCTTGTCTACTTTATGAATAACGACGATGATATTTACCGTCGTAATTTGTACCCAGCTATAATGCGCTGCCAAGATCGTATAGATCTAAAACAACCAACAAATCCTACTCTATTTAAAACCGCTGTTTTAGATAGTTACAATCATTATTGCAAAAAATTTCCTATTAGAGAACTTCCTGGATCCTTAGATGAAGAAGTGTGCAACGAGATATGTAAAAAGTTACATGAAGAAATTTGCACACAAATTAAAGAAGGCAAATATAAGGAATAAACTGTGCTGCTACGTGAATTATTTTTTCGTGAAGCTAATGCTGACGTAGACGACAGCATGGAAAGGTATGGTAGACCTTTCAATCATCCCGAACACCTTGTATTTTTTAAAGGATCTAGAGGAACACTTGAAGCACTAGGACACTTTAAAGAAATAGCAGAAGAACAACCAGGTAAGACAACTATTAGACGTAAATGGGATGGTAATCCTCAAGTATATTGGGGCAGAGAAGAAAAGGGCGGACCGCTTATACTAGCAGGACATAACCAATGGAGTAGAGGGGTTAAAGGCACTAGTCCTCAAGAAGTATACGATTTTATTGCTAACAAAAGTGGCAATCCTAAAACTCCTGAAGATGCAAAAAAGCGTCAAGAATTTGCAACAAATTTTGCTAATCTTTATCCTTTATTTGATGCAGCTACACCTGAAGATTTTGTAGGGTTTGTATATGCAGACAATTTATTTGGTGTTGAACCTGCAAATCCTAAAAGATTAGATAATCCAACTAAAGAATATCCTAAAGGCGTATGGACTTTTTGTCCAAACCCTAAATCAAACACCTGTTATCATGTAGATGCTGCTAGCGAACTTGGAACACGAATAGGCCAGGCGCAGGTAATGGTGGTAGGCCATGCTTATTTTGAAACTTTTGGTGCTCCTGATCGTGCTCAACAGCCTATGGATGACTTTAGTCAATTTAATCAAACACCAGGTTTAATTGTTCAAGGTCCTATATATACAGATACTGCACCAGAAATTGATACTAGTCCCATTGACGAAATGATTGCATATGTTAATGAACACGGACCTGCTGTAGATAACTTTCTATCTAGTTTACCAGATCCAGATAAGAATGGCATATTTTATCCATTCTTTAATCAGATGAGTAATTTACATGCGTCTGGTAAACAAGATTTTAACAGTATTTCGGGAAATACTTTTTTGCAATGGATGAAAGAAAAAGGCGTTAGTGGTAAAAAACAACAGCACATATTAAACATGATTGAAGCACACCCCGGTGGCCTAGATGCTATATTCTTTTTAATTAAAGGCATTAGAAACATGAAAGACGAGGTAGATGCGGGTATTAGGCAACAGCCTCGTAAAGAAATATGGGATACTAACAGCGAAGGACATGTTCGCTATGCACAAAAACATCATAAATATGGTAATATAAAAATAGTCCCCACTTCTTGGGCCCCAGGAGCAACAGCAGCATGAGATTAAGAGAACTTTTTGAAAACATTTATGAAACAGTTCCTGAAGGCGGAGAAGAGTTTGACGGAAGTTTGAAAACTATTGGCGTGTGTTTTGGCCGATTTAATCCTCCGCATCGTGGTCACAGAGAAGTATGGAAGGCAGCTAGTAAAAATCCTATATGGTTTGTGGGCACAAACGAAGCTACTAGTGGACCTAAAGATCCATTACCGTATGATGTTAAATTACAATGCATGGCAGCAGTATGGCCGCAAGTTGCTGGGCATGTTATCCCTGAACAAAGTCTACTAACACTTGCTAGTAGAATATATGAAGAACACGGATCAAATGTTCATTTAAAAGTCTACACAGACGAAGAGTGGTTAATTAAAACGTTACAACAGTATAATGGTGCAAGTGACAAGCCGCATGGTATGTACAAGTTTAATCAAATTGACTGGATTAAGACTGAAAGACTAGCTAGTGCTACTAATTTGCGGGCAGCAGCAAAATCTGGTAATAGAGAAGTATTTTATAAAGATATGGGCATTAAACCCAGCGTTACTTTAGAAGTTGAAGGTAGAGAATTACCAGTGTTTGACGTTGTTGCATATTTTTTAAACAAGTATCCTGATAAAAAGAAATCAGCAGTAGCAGAAGCTAAGGGCAAGATGAAACCTATGGACCCTACTCAAAAAGCTGCTATGAGAAATGCATCAACATTACCCGGACTTAATATGAGTACAGGATCTGCTTATATGAATTATCGCATGGGAATTGCATTAGCAGGCGCTCCTGATTATCCAACTAAAATGGAAGCTGATAATTGGATTGGCGGAGACCCTTTACTTTCATCATATACAGAAGAAGAATTTGAGATGGTTAAAAAGGCTGCTCAACAAGTTGGTGCAGGTACTATACAAAACTGGAGTGGGAACCGTAGCGAAGAAGTAGCCGACGTAAATAAAACAAGCCCAGTAGCTAAACCTAAGAAGAACAAATACGGAGTTTAATGTGGACAAGTATCATTTAGCACTTAAAACAGCATTTGCCAGTGAGTATGCATTTGCACTTAAAGCACAGAATTTTCATTGGAACGTAGAAGGAGCAAGTTTTCCTCAACTACATATGTTGTTTGAAAAAATTTACGAAGCAGTTTACGAAGGAATTGATACATTTGCTGAACAACTGAGAGCATTACAATTATATACACCTGCTAGTTTACAAAAATTTAGTATGTTATCTGTAGTTAACGACGAAGATGATGTACCAGATCAAGGTTCAATGGTGGCTGAACTATTATCAGATAGCGAAAAAATGGCTAATATTTTTCGTATTACCTATGAAATGGCCGAGCAAGCAGGAGATCATGGCCTTGCAAACTTCCTAGCTGAACGACAAGACATACATAAAAAGTACAGCTGGCAGTTAAGGTCAACGTTAAAATGAAACAATACAGGATCACTACTGAACATTTAAATCAAAACAGTCCCGACGACTGTTATCTTGCCCCCGACGATCCTATACATGAATTAAAAGCCATGCAACACCTAGCAGGTCTTGGAGCAGATGCTAAGTTGCATGAAATGCGAGGAATGAATATTAGTGTAACAGGCAGTGAAAACGGCAGAATACAAAGAGAGAATAATATTAAGCCAGGCACACCCGAATGGTTTAAACTTTGGTTTAGTTTACCTTACTTTACAGGTGAGAAAAAATTATGAGATTTAACGAAATTTATAGAAGAAGTAGTTTTTATAATCCAATGGATTATGAACGTAGAGAACAACGAGCGATGGATGCTGATAGGCGTGCATTTAAACGTGCAGAATTACAACACGAATTAGGGCATGAAGACGATCCTAATTGGCAACGACAAATGCGACAGCAAGAAATTGACCGTGATCGCGGCCCCTGGTATATTAAAATTAACGGAAAACTTCTTAAAAGTAAAGGTGAAGTTAAAGTATTTGATTGGAAACGCGGTGCAAATAACTATGCACTAGCCATATTAAAAAACAAACCAGAGCTAGATGGTAAAATATTTTTAACTAAGAAAGCACAAGATGACGAACAAAGTCTAGCCGAAGACGGCGATAGGTATTCCGAAATCCTTGCTAAGAAAGTATTTTCTGATAACCCTAATCTAGACTCGAGTGGTAGGGCAGATGAACTTTTAGATGTAGGTTACAAGTATGCTGTAGATGATTTAGGTAGAAAACGTGCAGCAGGTATTTTTAGATACGATGAAGATTTTCCTAGTGACTTTGTCAGCGCTTACAGTTGGTTGCAAAAGAACTCCGACAACTCTTTAGAAGAATCAGCTACCGCAGGAGCAACCAGCGCTGCTAATGTAAGCATTGGTCCTACATACAAAAACAAACCAGCAAAAGCTGCTAAAAATCCAGATGGAACTGTTAAAAACGCCCAAGATATGAAAGGTACTAACCTTATTACTGGGGGCAGTATTGGAAAACAATCATTTATAAAACGCTAAATACATAAAGAAAACGGAGTTTACTCATGCCACCAGAATTAGATCAAATGAATGCACCAATGGACCTAGGCGGTTCTATGCCTACAGACGAACCACAAGGGTTTATTCCTCCTGGAGAAACAGATCATGAAGGTGCTATGGCCAAAGCTGACCTATACAAGTTAGCTAACTATAGCTTAAAACTATTCAAAAAAATCCAGGATCAGGATCAACTAGAAGCCTGGGTACAAGCAAAGATTACCAAAGCTGCTGACTATATTGCCAGTGTATATCACTATCTAGAATACGAAATGAAATTTAGTGAGTACGGACATAAGTTAGATAATAGCGATGTTTTAAGTGAAAGTCAAAGAACTGAATTAAAAAATAAACTTTTAGAAGCTAAGGCTAAAATGAAAGAACTTAAAAAAGCCCAAGCTGAAAAAGTAAAAGAAGGATCTATTCAAGGCGGAGTATGGGTTTCTACTCCTGATAAAGGTGTTCCACCGCCACACAATCCAGACGGTGGAAGTGCGCCTGCTCCTAAAAAGCCTGCTGCTAAAAAAGCTCCAACTAAAAAAGCTGAAGCTGGTGCAGAAACCGCAGTTGCAGAAGCTGAAGATCGTAAACCAGCTAAAAAGTCTGAGCGCGAAGTAGAACTACCAAGTGGTGCTAAAGTTAAAGCAACTAAAGTTCAAGGATGGCAAAGTCAAAAAGCTGATAAAGAAGCAGACAAAGAAAAGAAAAAAGATTTAGACGAAGGTAAAGGCGATGGTAATTTAGCTAACAATGCCAAACCATACGATAAAGTAACACGCGGTGATGTTATTGCAGGACGCTTAGGTAAAGATGAAAAAGGCGGCAAAGCTAAGAAAGTCAAAGAAGAATTAGAAAAAGTAGGCGATACTAAAAAAACAAAAACTGGTGAACTAACTAAAACTGCAACAGGTGTTAAGCATAAGCGTACAGATTTTAGTGATGAAGAGCACGGTGAAGCACCTAGCAAAGTAAAAGAAAAATCGGCCGCTGAAAAGAAAGCAGATAAAGCCAATGATATTAAACTACCTAAGCACAAAGGCAATACATGGGGCATGAAGGGCGGAGAAAAGTTTGGTAAGAAAATGGAATCAGCTGCGGTTACCATGTGGAAAAATGTCAAAGAAGACGCTAAGAAATCTCTAGCAGAAGCTGAAGCAGAAAAAGGTGACATGGATCACGACGGTAAGAAAGAAAAAGATTCTAAAGAATACAAAGATAATAAAGACGCTGCAATCAAAAAAGCAATGGGCAAAGAAGATAAAAAAGAGACTGTAAAAGAATCTGCCGAAGTTTTAAGAGTTAAAGAACTAACACAGCGTTTGTTAGGATAATATCATGGATATGAGGAAAATTCTACAGGCCATCGACGGAGCTTCATCGAAGCCTGTAGAAGGATCTAACGACATGAAACGTTTTGTACAGATAGTAAACGAAGGAACTAGTCCTCATAAAGTTAGTTTGCCTGTACAAATGACCATGCAACATTATCAAAAATCTCAACCAGCAAAACAAAAAGATACTTTACTAAAAAAGTATTTTATGGAGGCTGAAGAAGAAATATTAAAAGAAAAAGAACAGCGCAGAGCTCTTATTAATCAATATGCTTCTGTAATAGCAGAACGTGTAAGACTAAAGAATAAAGAGGATTGAAAAAATGGATTTTAAAGCATTACTTCAAGAACTTGAAGCAATAGAAAACACTCAAGTTATTTCGGAAGCAGTAACTCTCCAGCAAGTACAGGAAATAGAAAAAATGGCTGCTAGACAGGCTGCGATGGATAAGGCTAAGGGCGGTTGGAAAGCATTTACAACCTTTGATCCTGTTACAGCAGGCAACGTTGCCCTAGCTGATTTAGCAGACAAAGCAGGATTACCTGGTTTATTTAATAGCAAGGGTGAATTTGTTGTTGCTACAAGTAAAAGAATGGATGGTCAAACTGGCGGTGCTCCGCAGATTGCTCCGCCAACACCAGCCGATTGGCAACCATTAATGAAGTTAGGACTAGTTCCACAAAATGCACAAGGTCCTGCAGGATTAACTAACTTACTAACCGGCGGCAAAGCAGGCCAAGAATTTGATCAAGTTAAAAAGTCAAGCGCACAAACAGGTGCAAAAATTTCAGGCGATGCATTTATTAAAGACGCACTGTTTAAACTAAGCACACGTATGTTTGAATTAGAAAGAACGCTAAGAGAATCTGTTGGTCAGAGAAGTATTTCTAAAGAATTAGTAGAAAGTTTTGGCTATCAGCAAACTGATGAAGGAGTATGGTCAACTATCGGTAAAGCTATTCCTGGATTAGGATTAGCTGCTGGTGGATACGATGCATACAGAAGAGCGCAACAAGGTGATTATACAGGTGCTGCTCTTTCTGGTGCAGCTGGTCTAGCTGGTATGATACCAGGTGTCGGAACTGCTGCTAGTCTGGGACTAGCAGGATACAACGCAGGAAGAGACAAGGCTCGTACTGGAAGTTTTTTTCCAGACGATGAAGAAATTAAAACAGCAGTAGCTAATAGTAATAAACCTACACAAACTGCTCAATCTTCATCTGGGCAAGCTGGTATGCCGGCTAGCGATAACAAATTAGCCAAATTACAAAAAATTATAGGTGCTAATCCAGATGGTATTATGGGACCTGAAACAGCAGCTAAACTTAAAGCTTGGCAACAGAAAAAAGGAATTAAAGCAGACGGAATGCCTGGCCCAGAAACATATGGTGCAGCAGGAATTAGAGAAGATGTAGCCGAAAGTATGGCCAATCTAAGAAATAAACTAATCCTATTAGAAAGAAGTCAAAGAGATTATTCTCCGGATGCCGAAGTCGACGAGGGTATATTTGATGTCATCAGCGGACTTGGAAGAGGTGCAGTGAACGTTGGAAAAAATCTCATAGGTGGACTACGTGGTCGAGCTGCTCAAGGAACAACACGCACTGCTGATGAACTAGCTGCAAGCCAAGCTGCTACAAATGCAACAAGAGTAGCAGCAGGTAAAAAGCCGTTAACTCCTGCACAATTAGCTCAACAAGCAAGAGCAGGTATTGGTACTGTTAATCCAGCTACTAGGCTTGCAACCGGTGCCAACAGAACAGGTCAAGCCATTGCCAACAATCCGGTTAAAACTGGATTAGCTACCGCAGCGGCTGCGGGCGGTGTAGGATATCTAGCTAATAGAGATTCTGATGCAGGATCAGCAGCACAACAGGCTGGAACTGGTAGTTCAGGACAAGGCGCTCAACCAGCTGGAGCTGGTAGTTCAGACCAAGCAGCCGGAGGTAATACTACGTCTAATGCAGCCGATGCGGCTAATGCAGCTAATGCAGCTAATACAGCTAATGCGGCGAACGCGGCTCCTGAAAAACAATTAACCGACAAACAAAAAGAGCTTATAAAAGAAATCCAAGCTATAATGAGTCAACTTGCAGATATCGAAGATCAAGAAGTGTTCACTGAGCTTGAAAAAGCACAGAATCTTATTGATAGAGTTAATCAATCAGTTGCTCCAGAAAAGAAACCTGAAGGGCCAAAACCTTCTGATTCAGAAAGAGCACCCGAATTAGACATGGGCGCTGGTAAAAAATAAATTATCAACCTTTGAACAACGGCGGATTATCCGCCGTTTTTCTTTTACGTATTGACAAGTGTAGCTAAGTAATATACAATAGGCTTATTTAGAGGAGAATATAATGGCAGGTCGTTCATACGGTGCAGAAGAAAAGGCAAAATTGGAAAGGCTAATTGCTGAAGGCTCAACAGTTCTACGTGAAGTTGAAGACTTACAAGAAGGCTTAAAAGAAACAGTCAAGGCAGTAGCAGAAGAATTACAAATCAAACCTAGCGTCATTAACAAAGCAATTAAGATCGCACACAAAGGTGATTGGAAAGCCTACAATGAAGACTGGGAAGAAATTGAAGCTATTTTGGATATTACTAAACGTATCTAAAAATAGTACAATATGTGGGCAAAGCGGGCCATAATCCGCTACATCGGTATTTGCGAGCCTAAAATCGCATGGAGAAACTATGAGTTATGTCGACGCTTATTTCGACAGGGATAATGATCTTATCCGCATCGTCGAAAGAAATAAGAAAGGTGAGAGAGAATACAAAGATATTCCTGTAAGGCACACCTTTTACGTTAAAGACCCCAAGGGCAAACACCAATCTATCTACGGCGATTCCTTGACTAGAATCGTTTGTAAAAATACCAAAGAACTTCGTAAAGAAATGGCCATTAATAGTGGTCGAGAAATGTACGAAGCAGATATCAATCCTATTTTTGTATGTTTAAGTGAAAATTATCTGAATGCAGATGCACCAAAATTAAATGCAGCATTTTTTGATATTGAGGTAGATTTTGATCCAGAGAGAGGCTATGCATCACCAGATGACGCATTTATGCCTATTACTGCCATTGCCGTTCACTTGCAATGGTTAGATACTATGGTCTGTTTAGCTATTCCTCCGAAGACTATGACTATGGAGCAGGCTAAAGAGGCGATTAAAGAATTCCCTAATACTATGCTGTTTAATAAAGAAGCAGATTTGTTAGATACTTTCTTAGATCTAATACAAGATGCAGATGTGTTAAGCGGATGGAATAGTGAAGGCTTTGATATTCCATATACTGTAAATCGTGTTACAAAAGTTTTGAGTAAAGAAGATACAAGAAAATTTTGTTTGTTTAATTTACTGCCGAAAAAGAGAGAATACGAAAAATTTGGTCGTACAGCAACTACCTATGACTTTATTGGTCGTGTTCATGTTGACTACCTTGAACTTTACAGAAAGTATACATATGAAGAAAGGCACAGCTATCGATTGGATGCCATCGCGGAATACGAACTTGGGGAAAGAAAAACCCAATATGAAGGAACGCTGGACCAGTTATACAACAACGACTTCAAAACATTTATTGAATACAACAGACAAGACTGTGCTCTATTGGACAAACTCGATAAAAAACTCAAGTTTCTGGATCTAGCTAATACTCTAGCGCATGAAAATACTGTGCTGATTCAAACTACTATGGGCGCGGTTGCTGTTACTGAACAGGCCATTATTAACGAATCTCATCGTAGAGGATTCCAAGTTCCGAATCGTCCTAAAATGGATGATAGAGAAAACACTAATGCTGCCGGAGCTTATGTTGCTTATCCTAAAGAAGGTATACACGACTGGGTAGGTTCATTAGACATTAACAGTCTTTATCCTAGTGCTATTAGAGCACTAAACATGGGTCCTGAAACAATTATAGGACAACTTCGTCAAACATTAACAGATGCACATATTCAAGATCAAATTAATAAAGGAAAAAGTTTTGCGGCAGCTTGGGAAGGGTTATTTGGCAGTTTAGAATATACCGCAGTTATGAACTGTGAAATTGGCACTGACATTACTATTGACTGGGAAAATGGGGATAGTGATGTATTAAGTGCTGCTGAGGTCTATAGGCTAATCTATGAAAGTAATCAGCCTTGGATGCTTTCGGCGAATGGCACTATATTTACTTACGAAAAAGAAGGCATAATTCCAGGACTGTTAAAGCGCTGGTATGCTGAACGTAAGGAAATGCAGGCTAAACTAAAGGAGGCTATAAATGCTGGTAACAAAATTGAAGAGGAGTATTGGGACAAAAGACAGTTGGTTAAAAAGATTAACCTTAATTCGCTCTATGGTGCCATCCTTAATCCTGGGTGTCGCTTTTTTGATAAGCGTATCGGCCAATCTACAACTCTTACTGGGCGTCAGATTGCAAAGCACATGGCTGGAAAGGTCAATGAAATCATTACAGGAGAATATAACCATGTTGGCAAGGCCATCATCTACGGCGATACAGATTCCTGTTACTTTAGTGCTTTCAAGACTTTAAAAAATGAAATTGATGCTGGGCATATTCCCTGGACTAAAGATACTATTATTCAACTGTACGATCAAATTGGCGGAGAAGTTAACCAAACGTTTCCTCAATTTATGTTAGATGCTTTCCATGTTCCAAAGACACGCGGAGAAGTAATTAAAGCAGGTCGAGAAATTGTTGGTAGTAAGAGCTTGTTTATTACTAAAAAGCGTTATGCAGTTCTTTATTACGACAAAGAAGGCAAACGTCTTGACATTGAAGGTAAGCCCGGAAAAATTAAAGCTATGGGATTAGATCTCAAACGCAGTGACACTCCAGAATTTATCCAAGATTTTTTAAGTGAAGTTCTTGAAAAAGTGTTAACTGGTAGTACAGAACAAGAAGTGTTAGATCATATTGCCGAATTTAGAATTAAATTTAAGGCAAGACCAGGTTGGGAGAAGGGTAGTCCTAAACGTGCTAACAATATCACTGAGTATGAGGCCAAAGAAAAGAAACAAGGTAAAGCCAATATGCCTGGGCATGTTCGCGCTAGTATTAACTGGAACACATTAAAGCGTATGTTCAGTGACAAGTATAGTATGAACATTACTGATGGTGCTAAAGTTATTGTTTGTAAACTTAAACCTAATCCATTAGAATTTACTAGTGTTGCGTATCCTGTTGACGAACTTAGGTTGCCGCAATGGTTTAAGGATTTGCCTTTTGATCATGACGAGATGGAAGCCACTATCATTGATAACAAGTTAGAAAATCTAATCGGTGTTCTAAATTGGGATATTAGATCCACTGAAGAAAAGAACACATTTAACAGCCTGTTTGAATTTTAATATGAAGATACTTATAGCGGGTTACGGTTTTGTTGGTAAAGCCGTAACAAATAACTTAAAAAATAACTACTCTATTGAAATTATAGATCCTGTTATAAACAATAATAAAATTTCAAATCATCCGGATGCAGAAGGATTAATAATTTGTGTTGGTACTCCTAGTACTATTGACGGACGATGTGATGCTAGTCAAATTATAGCAGTATTAGATCAGTGTCCATTGCATATACCTGTTCTAATTAAAAGTACAGTAAGTCCAGATGTTGTTAAATTACTTGAAGAAAAATATCAAGATCACAGCTTAACTTTTAGTCCGGAGTTTTTAAGAGCAAATACTGCAAATCAAGATTTTCAAAATCAAAAATTTATGATATTAGGAGGAGAAGATCCTGACTGTTTTTGGCAGGACTTATTCACAAAGACTTTGCCGCACTGCACAATCTTTTTTAATTGTAGTAGTCTAGAGGCTAGTATTATAAAATATACTGCCAATAGTTTCTTAGCAATTAAAACCAGTTTCTTTAATCAAATATATGATGTGTGCCAAGCTAGTGGTGCTGAATTCGATGTTGTAAGACAAGTATTAGGCCATGATAATCGAATTGGCATGGATCACACAATGGTTCCCGGGCCCGACGGTCGGCGAGGATGGGGAGGTCATTGTTTTCCCAAGGATACTAAAGCGTTTATAAAATATAGTTGCGGTCTAAATAAACCAATAACAATATTGAACGAATCGGTTGAATATAATGAAAAAATTCGTTGACTTTTATCAACGATCTAAATATAATCTAATTTAATGGAGACTTACATGAAAGATTTTTTACAAGACCTAGTAGCACATACTCATAGTATTGGCTTTTTACCTTTAGTTAAGATCGTGTCTAATGACAAAGAGACGTCGATCGAATCAATGGCTGAAGATCGCAGCGTTATCCTTAATGCTAAAACTCACAATCCAGTATCGGATTTTGAAGGCACATTTGGAATGCCTAACTTAAACAAACTCGACATTCATTTAAAGTGCCCGGAGTACAAAGAAAATGCTGTGATTAATGTTGTTAAACAACAGAGGAATAATGAAGAAATTCCAACTGGCTTACACTTTGTTAATGCTGCCGGCGACTTTGAAAATGATTATAGATTTATGAATCAAGAAATCATTAACGAAAAACTTAAGAGCGTTAAATTTAAAGGATCTACTTGGGATGTTGAGATTGAACCAAGTGTTGCTAGCATTCAAAGATTAAAATTTCAAGCCAACGCACACAGTGAAGAAAATACATTTCAAGTCAAAACTGATAATGGCAACTTAGTTTTTAGTTTCGGTGATGCTAGTACACACGCAGGTAGCTTTGTGTTTCATTCGGGTGTTACTGGTAAGCTAAAACAAACTTGGAGTTGGCCGGTTGTTCAAGTTATGAGTATCCTTAATCTTCCTGGAGACATCACTATGAAGATTGCCGATGTTGGCGCAATGATGATTACTGTTGATAGCGGTGTTGCTGTCTACAATTATATCCTACCTGCACAATCTAAATAATGGAAACTAAACGTCGAACTATTGCAAGGATGATCAGCTATCGCATTACTGCCTGGCTGTTTACTATTGTGTGGACATACATGTTCACAGGTGATATTGGTAATGCCACCGGCTTTGCTACAGCATTACATATTCTTTTAAGTATTGATTACTATATACATGAAAGAATTTGGTTAAAGGTAAAGTGGGGTCGAATTGAATCGTGATCTAACATCAACACAGAATGACTATGCGGTATTCCTGCCTGCTACGTCTGGTTTTTATGCCACGTTTATAGGCAAGCAACGATATGGAAATTATGTAGATCCTGCACGTATTCCTAAAAGTTTTACAAACGGTGTAGAAAGTCTTAACTATCTAGAACCAGATAAAGGACTATTTTATTACAATTGGTGTTTATATAGTGCAGGTCATGCTAACCTAGATCTCAATAAATCAGACGAAGGCGAAGATATGTTTCGAAATCGCAATCGTTCTACCAGTTGGGTATTAGGTGATAGTGGTGGATTCCAAATTGGCAAAGGTGTGTGGGAAGGTGACTGGAAAAATCCTAGTTGCCCTAAAGCACAGAAGAAACGTGAACAAGTTCTTAAGTGGATGGATGCACTTATGGACTATGGTATGTGTTTAGACATTCCAGCATGGGTTGCTCGTAGTCCTGCTGGTCAAAAAGCTACTGGTATTACCACATACGCAGAAGCAGTACAAGGTACATACATTAACAACGATTGGTTTATTAACAATCGAAACGGTAATTGTAAATTTTTAAATGTTTTACAAGGTGAAAATCATACAGATGCTGAAGATTGGTATCAACGTATGAAACACTACTGTGATCCTAAAAAATATCCCAATAGGCATTTTAACGGATGGGCTATGGGTGGGCAAAATATGTGTGATATACACTTGACTTTAAAACGTCTTGTGTCTTTAAGATTTGATGGTCTGTTAGAAAAAGGCAAACAAGATTGGATGCACTTTCTAGGAACATCAAAGTTAGAGTGGGCAACTTTATTAACTGATGTACAACGTGCTGTAAGGAAATATCATAATGAAAACTTTACCATATCTTTTGACTGCGCCTCACCGTTTCTGGCAACAGCAAACGGACAGATCTACATCCAAACAGAAACAGCAGACAGAACAAAATGGGTCTACCGAATGGTGCCGTCTGCTGATGACAAAAAGTATGCAACAGACTCAAGACTCTTCAAAGATGCGGTCATCCAAGACAGAATCTTTAAAAACTTTGAATCAAGCCCAATAATTGATCAAGTTGAAATTAAAGATATTTGTATCTATAAGCCAGGTGACCTAAACAAAATTGGCAAGGAAGGTCGTACCAGTTGGGATAGTTTTAGTTACGCTATACAAATGGGTCATAACGTTTGGAGCCATATTAATGCTGTACAAGAAGCTAATCGACAGTACGATAACGGTAGAATTCCTGCTATGCTAGTACAAGAAAAATTTGACCGACTCTTTTTTAAAGATATTGTTGAAGCTATATTTTCAACTAGCGATCGTGCTGTAGCAGATGCAGTCGTTGAAGAATATAGCCGTTTCTGGATGAGTATTATTGGCACTAGAGGTGCCACTGGAAAGAAAACAGTTAATGCATCTACAATGTTTGCCAATTTGTTTGACGAAGTAGACCCAGAACCTGTACAATCTGAGCACAGTGATGAATTTACTCAAGACGAAATTGATAAACTAGATGAATTGGAATTGGGTCATGACGCTACCTGACGAACGTTATCGAGCTGTTATACAGACTCGTAAATTTTTAATAGACTTGTGTAATCCTCAACACACTCCACGAGTTCCTAAACTTATCAGAGAACACGCTCGAAGTATGCTACGTCACTATCCTAGTGACTGGGATATGGAACGTGCTTCTGCAGATGCGCCAGATGTATTTCAAACTCAAATGGAAGCTGTTACTCGCTTAATCAAGCAATACGAACAATCTAAGGCAGAGAAAAATGAAGCGTAATTATAACGACGGTGTTAGAGAAAATGTTAAATTTTTCTTTGGTAAGGAAGTTGAAAAGACACCGGCATTTGGTCTTAATACTTTATTTGTTGTAGATGTGCATCCTGTACAAGATGTTGAAGCTATTTTAACATCAACAAACACTAAAATTGATCATATCTTTTTTGGTGCTAATCATAGTTTTACTCCTAAGGATGCATTAGATTGGCAACGTTGGGAAACTATGATTGAGTATTTTTTAGAAAAAGAATATCTGTGTTCTCTAGATATTTCATTAAATTTCATTGAAGAATTTCATGACGGCAATCTTTGCAGTTATGAAAATTTTATTCCTCAAATTCGTGTTCCAATTCCTTATATTAAACTATGGAATTATAACACAATGGTTAAAATCGACGACAAAGATTTTAAAGCAACAAATCCTGGTGTATGGTGTCATAGCCTACATAAACTTCAAGATAGATCCAAGTATACTACTTGGAGCGAATATAAAAACGACGAGATTATCAAATGACAACAATTAAAACTGATGTAAGACCAAATAGAATGATCTGGGTAACCTTTCAAAAAGAAGGTATTCACAAATATCCAGCAGCATTAACTGATCCTAATCTAGCCACAGGCGATGAATATGATGTTAGCTTTCTTGGTTATCCCCATCGTCATATCTTTCACTTTCGTGTTTGGATCTCTGTAACACACAACGATCGAGATATTGAGTTTATTCAGTTCAAGCGTTGGTTGGAAAATCTTTATAAAGATAGTACACTGACACTTGATTATAAAAGTTGCGAAATGATCAGTGAAGATTTATATGCACAGATCAACGCAAGGTATCCAGGCCGAGAGGTTTGGATTGAGGTCTCCGAAGACGGAGAAAATGGTTGTTTTATTAAATTTTAAGGAAACTTAATATGGCTATTAATTACAAAGAAGTAAGTTATTTCCAAACTCGCCCCGAAGTAGTCAAAATTTTTGACGACCTTGATGCATTTAGGGATTTTTGTCGCATGGAGCTTTTGGAATTCAACGAGGCTCATTTGTACAACAAGCAGAGTGATATTTGGAATAAGTATCTCTATAGTAACAGATCAAGAAAATTTAATTACAAAAACGGATACAAGGCTAAAAATTAATGATCTATCTTGTTGATCTAGAAGCAGTTGATACAAGGTACACCGGACAATGGAAACATCATGTACCCGAACTTCTTAAAAAACAAGGACATGAAGTTCATGTCATCAGTGGTCCTGAGGATATTCCTAGTGCCACTACTCCTGGTGCCTTTCTCAATTTTGGTGGGACTAATATATACAAGTCTCGTCAAGTTGAAGAATTTAGTCGCTTATTTACATCCGGAGCAGTTAAGCCTGGGGATCATTTTTTGTTTACTGATGCTTGGCATCCTGGTATCATAAACTTAAAATACATGAGTGAGCTTCTTGACATTCCTGTTAAGATTCACGCACTGTGGCATGCTGGTAGTTACGATCCTCAAGATTTTCTTGGTCGATTAATTGGCAAAGCTAAATGGGTTAGAAATGCTGAAAAGAGTTTCTTTCATGCTATTGATCATAATTACTTTGCTACTAATTTTCATATTGACCTTTTTATAAAGAACTTATTGGAGGATGGCTATCCTAGTGAAAATCCCTGGTATGAAGAAGATGTTAAAGATCTTCTAGATAGCGGCAAGGTTATTCGTACAGGCTGGCCTATGGAGTATATGCCTAGTACACTTTCTCAGTATAAAGGTATTCCAAAAAGAAACTTAATTCTTTTTCCGCATCGTATTGCACCAGAAAAACAAGTTGAAATTTTTCGAGACTTATCTACACACTTACCACAATATGAGTTTGTAGTTTGTCAAGATCGTAAACTAACTAAACACGAATATCACACCCTACTAGGTGAAGCAAAACTGGTATTCAGTGCTAATCTACAAGAAACTTTAGGAATTAGTTGTTACGAGGGTGCAGTAGTTGATGCTGTTCCAATGGTTCCAGACAGACTCAGTTACACAGAAATGTATTTTGACAATTTTAAATATCCTAGCAAATGGACTGAAAGCTGGGATGCCTATAATGTATATAGGCCAGATCTATGTAGAGCAATCATGAGTCATATGGACTATTACGAAACAAGATTGCCTCTCATTAAAAAACAAGCGGAGGCTTTAGATGGGCAATTCTTCTCAGCAGGACCTTTACTCAATAACATTAAATGATACAATAACAATTGATCCTAGTTCATGGACTATGGATAGCAGTTTAGATACTGCTTCAATAAGCAATATATCTATTACAGGAAGTAATGGTAGTGGTTATATTGGAGCTACAGGATCTTCTGGAACTTATACTATTAGCAGTGGCACTGTGCCCGGCACATATAGTATTAATGAATGGAGTAATGGAAAAGAGTTTGTAGACTGCTTGCCTAGTTTTAGTAGAATAGAAGCTATGTGTAAAGAATTTCCAGGACTAGCAATAGCCTTTGAAAAGTTTAAAACAACTTACTATCTTGTTAAGGACGAATATGATAATCCAAAAGATAAAAAGTAAATTTCTTTCGTGGTTAGAAAAACACGATCGAAAAAGAATTATTATGGATCGCGTAAGCGAAAAACCATATCTCGAACGTTACTATGTTTTTTTAAAAGATAGACAGCATTTTCCTTTTAATATTTTTTTACATAAATTTTTACGTAGCGATCCGGACGACGTACATGATCATCCTTGGCCTTACGCTACAATTATCTTAAAAGGTGGTTATTATGAATGGACTCCTAACTTTAATTCGCAAGGTGCCAAGATCAGTGAAACACGGCATTGGCGTGGGCCTGGGCATTTCCGTATTTGCAGTGCTAATAGCTATCACCGTATTGAGCTTGAAGCAGGCGTAGACTGCTGGACGTTGTTCATGCCAGGACCGCAACGTCGTGAATGGGGATTTCTTGTAAAAAATACCTGGGTACATAATGAGAAATACTTAAATGACCGTAAACAGCAAAGTATCAGCACCACTTAACTGGACTACACAAAATACTGTGTTAGGCGGAGGCACACTAGGTACCATGGCAGGATCTAATGGGACGTATACTATCACGAATACTACTGGATATCAAATAAGTCCAACTTTAATTGTTAACAATGATCCGGCTAGTTTAGATGTAAAAGGTAAGATTATACACAATGGTAGAGATTTAGAAGAACGATTACGAACAATCGAAAAAGTCTTGATGATCCCCGAAAGAGATGTTGCATTAGAAAATAGTTATCCTCTTTTAAAGAAAAAATACGAAGATTATATCGAAACTCTTTCTAAATACAGAATGTGGCAATCAATTAAAGGAGAAGAAAAATGAAAGAATTTATTGTCAAAGAAGATTTAGGTTTTAGACTAAGAATTAAAAGTTGGAAATGTTCTTATCCTAATAATCTTAATGCTATTGAATTTATACAAGAGTGTAAAAATAAAGATGGTGGAGTAGATTCTTCGTCAACTTATCAATTTTTTATGACCGATGAAGAAGTAAAAACATTAGCACAAGGGCTTGTGTCTTTATGAGTGATTTAACTGTTAAAGAACTTAAAGAAAAACTTAGTATTATTGAAAAAGATCTAGAAACACTAAGATCAACTGGTGAATCAGGAAGGAAATTAGAAGTACTTTCTGATTATAGAGATTACATAAAAGATGAAATAAAGTTTTTAGAAAATGAACAACGACAGATGGTGGGAAGAAATAACCGATAAAAATCAGATAGTTGAGATATTTTGGTATAATGAAAATGTTCCTTGGTGGAACGAACAGTGTGCAAAAGTACTCGAAGTATTTGGATTACCTGGACACAGGTTTTATTACAAACCAGGTATGTATCATATGTCTTTCACATTTAAAACAACTAAAGATGCTAATCTATGTCGAATATTATTAAGCGAATCTCTTTAACATTGTTGTTAATGTTATTTTTATTATTTGTAATTATTCCTACATTAATTTACTTTTCTCCACGTGAAAAAAGTAGAGTATATGACTGCGGAATGGCCGAATGGCATCCAGATATTCCAAAAGAAGTAAAAGAAGAATGCCGAAAAAGGTATAAAAATTTGACAACGACCTAAATAAACCTATATACTATACATAATAGGAGAAAAAATGACACAGAAAGAAACAGCACTTGATGCCATGGCCGGCGACGGTGGCTACAAAGAAGCATATCTTGGAGATTATCTTCGCTTTAAAATGAAGAGAGATGGAAAAAGATTCTGGGCTGGAGATAATATCAGTGAGTATGTTACTGAAGAATTTAAAGACCAATTAATCGACGAAGCCGCAGAAGCATTTGAACTAGTACTTGATCGGCTGTTAATTGATAGAGAAACAGATCCTAATTCAAAAGGCACAGCTCGAAGGCTGGCTAAGATGTATTTTAATGAAGTAATGGCAGGAAGATATGACCCAGCACCAGACTCAACATCGTTTCCTAATGATTCGGAGGACCGTTACGAAGGCATGCTTGTTGTTCGTAGTGAGCTTCGTAGTATGTGTAGCCATCATCACCAACCTGTGGTTGGCGTTGCTTATATTGGTATTATTGCTGCCCAACATCTTATTGGGCTTTCAAAGTATACAAGGATTGCCCAGTGGTGTGCCAGGCGAGGCACTCTCCAGGAGGAGCTTGCTAATGAAATTGCTAGGCAGATCCAAAAAGCCACAGGAACTAAAGACCTAGGGGTTTACATTCAGGCAGTACATGGCTGCTGTGAAAATCGTGGTATCATGGCACATTCGAGCCTAACACAAACAACTGTGTTAAGAGGTGCGTTTAAAGAAGATGCCGGTACTAAAAAAGAGTTTTTCGATAACATTAAACTACAACAAGAGTTTGCTCCGAGATGAATAAATTAATTCTTAAAGATAGAGAACTAAAAAAATTAGTTTCTAAAATTTGTAGAGATATTGCTAATAGCGGCTGGCGGCCAGATTATATTGTAGGTATTAGTCGTGGCGGCCTTATTCCAGCTGTTATGATTAGTCATTATCTAAATATTCCTATGAAGCCTTTACAAGTTAGTCTGCGTGACGGCGGTGAGTGTGTCAGTGATTGCAGTATGGCTGAAGATGCGCTAGGCTATCCTAAACAAGAAATTCATATTGAAGATGAAAACGATATTGGTTCAGTATTAGATGCCGCATCGAGTCTGTTAGAACAAGGCGAAAATTTTAAAAACATTCTCGTCGTTGATGACATTAATGACACAGGTGCTACCTTCAACTGGATTATGAATGACTGGCCTAGTAGTTGTTTACCAAATGATCCTGAATGGGAACATGTTTGGAATAATAATGTAAAATTTGCAGTTCTCGTTGATAACTTAGCTAGTAAATGTCGAGTAGGTATGGACTTTGTTGGCATGGAAGTCAACAAGGCAGAGAATGATGTGTGGGTAGAATTTCCCTATGAAGCATGGTGGGAACAATGAGAATTGAAGACGAAATTAAATTAGATTATAAGGATGTACTTATTCGTCCTAAGCGCAGTACATTAGGTAGTCGTAAAGAAGTAGATCTTGTAAGGCATTATACATTCAAATACAGCAGATTTGAATGGCATGGGGTTCCTATTATGGCTAGTAATATGGATGGTGTAGGCACACTACAAATGGCTCATGCCTTATATCAGCATCGTATGTTTACTTGTTTAGTAAAAAACATTGGTATAGAATATTTTCAAACAACTATTCAAGATATTGGCGGAAACTATTTTGCAGTTAGCACCGGCACCAGTGATAGTGAATTTTTAAAATTACGCCAACTTATTAATGTGTATCCAGAAATACGTTTTATCTGTATTGATGTAGCTAATGGTTACCAAGAACGATTCGCTGATTTTGTTCAAAAGGTTAGAGAAACATTTCCTCATTGCACTATTATTGCTGGTAACGTCGTTACCGCAGACATGACACAGGAGTTAATCTTACGTGGAGCAGATATTGTTAAAGTTGGTATTGGGCCTGGTGCTGTTTGCACTACTCGTGTACAGACAGGTGTTGGCTATCCGCAACTATCCGCAATTATCGAATGTGCCGATGCCGCTCATGGTCTTGGCGGACACATCATTGCTGACGGCGGTTGTACTTGTCCTGGAGATGTAGCTAAGGCATTTGGTGCTGGCGCAGACTTTGTAATGTTAGGCGGCATGTTAGCTGGACACGATGAAGGCGGCGGCGAAGTCAAAGATGGCAAAGTTACATTTTATGGTATGAGTTCTGACACTGCTATGAATAAACACCACGGCGGTGTTGCGGAATATCGTTCATCAGAAGGTCGCACTGTAGAAATTCCATATAGAGGTACTGTGAAAAATACTGTTTTAGATATTCTTGGTGGCCTACGCAGTACCTGTACATATGTCGGAGCACCTACACTCAAACAATTACCAAAATGTACAACATTTGTTAGAGTCAATAGACAAATTAACGATGTATTTTTAAAATGAAACCACAAAAACCAGCAAACGGAGTTTTACTAGTTAAAGATTGGGGTACATCAAAGATGTACAAGGCCGTATGCGAATGCGGTAGTGATGACTGCACACATACTATTGATATTGAAGCAGAAGACATAGGTGTTACTGTAACCGTTTATACTACAACTAGGACTAATTTCTGGTCAAAGAATCGTTGGTTACACATTTGGAAGCTGCTAACCAAAGGATATACTGATTTTGAAACTTGTATTATTATGAATAAACAGGTTGCTCTTAACTATGCAACTGTGTTACAATCAGCTGTCAAAGACGTAGAAGAACTTAGGAAACAAAATGTCAAAGATTCAGGAAATACTTGATATCTTACAAGAAGAATGCGGAGAGCTAATAGTATCTGCTAGTAAAGTGCGCCGTTTTGGTCTAGATAATAGCTACAAAGATGGTGGCTCTCAAAGACAGCATCTTACGCAAGAAGCGGGTGATGTTATGCTAATGATTAACCTGTTAATAGATCATGGTGTTTTTACCAAGGAAGAATTACAGCAAGCTAGTCAAAAGAAACAAGATAAACTAAAAATATGGTCAAAAATTTATGAGTAAACTAAAAGTAGCAGAATTATTTTATAGCATACAAGGTGAAGGAAGGTATATGGGTGTACCTTCCGTTTTCTTACGTGTGTTTGGATGTAATTTTACCTGTGACGGATTTGGTCTGCCTAGAGGAGAAAAATCAAATGAACGACACGTTATTGCAGAACGTATTGGAGAGTTTAAACAATATAGAGATTTACCTCTTGTTCATACCGGTTGCGATTCTTATGCTAGTTGGGATCCTAGGTTCAAAGACCTTTCACCAGTACTTACAACAGACAGCATTGCAGAGAGTATCTGCGAAATGCTCCCATACAAAGAATGGCGAGACGAACATTTAGTTATCACAGGAGGTGAGCCATTGTTAGGTTGGCAAAGAAACTATCCTGATTTACTAGAACACCCTAAGATGAAGAATCTTAAAGAAATAACTTTTGAAACTAACGGTACCCAAGAAATATCAAAAGATTTTCGAAATTATCTTTACAATTGGGGCATTGAACAAAGAGGTCACAACTCACTAACATTTAGCGTTAGTGCAAAATTAAGTGTAAGTGGTGAAAGTAGAGAAGATGCAATTCGTCCTGATGTAGTTTGCCAATATGAAAAACTTGGACATACTTACTTAAAATTTGTAATTGCTTCTAATGAAGATGCTGACGAAGTTTTAGAAGTTGTAGACATTTATCGAAGACACGGATTTAAAGGCAATATCTATATTATGCCCGTTGGCGGTGTTGAAAGTGTGTACAGTATGAATAATAGAAAAGTAGCAGAACTTGCTATGAAATACGGACTTAGATATAGTGATAGATTGCAAGTTCCGTTATTTAAAAATGAATGGGGCACTTAATGAAAACATTTTTAAAGAAAATTTTTGGTATAACTGAGATGGAACAAACTCTAGAACTTACCAAATCTAAAATTGCTGAAGCTGAAGCACAAGTAGCTAAGGCTAAAGAAGCTGCTGAAAAAGCATTAGAAGAAGAAGAAACTGCTAAGTTAACTCCAAAAGAACGTGCAACTAAACGAGGAGAACCTTGGGTAGCTGTACTTGATACCAAAGTAAATAAAGATAACGTTCGAAATGGCTTTTTTGAACTTGACTGGAATGAGCATTTTATTGTACAATTGAAGCAAGCAGGTTATGGTTATGACGGCGATCCAGAAGAAGAAATTGTCGATCGTTGGTTCCGTGATCTAGCAAGAAACATGCTAGCAGAAGAAGGGTTAGATACCAATCGTAATGCTGGTTTTATTAATGTAACAAAACTTGCTGGGGGCAAGGCCCAAGTAGAATGACTTATATACTAGTTGATACTGCAAACACATTTTTTAGAGCACGCCATGTAATCCAAGGATCTAGTGATATTAAACTAGGAATGGCGTTTCATATTACTTTTAACTCAATTAAAAAAGCCTGGCACGATTTTGAGGGGAAACATGTTGTCTTCTGTCTCGAAGGTCGTAGCTGGCGCAAAGACTATTACGAACCTTATAAAAGAAATCGTGCCGAAAGCCGTGCAGCACTAACTCTTAAAGAGCAAGAAGAAGATAAACTCTTTTGGGAAGCGTTCGACGAATTTAAATCTTTTATTAGCGAAAAGACAAACTGTACAGTCCTTCATAATCCGACATTAGAAGCAGACGATTTAATTGCTGGTTTTATTCAAAGTCATCCTAATGATCGTCATGTGATTATATCCACAGACAGTGATTTTGTGCAATTAATCTCTCCTAATGTAAGTCAGTATAATGGAGTACAAGAGCATCATATTACACACGAGGGTATATTTGATGCTAAAGGTAAACTTGTTAAAGATAAAAAAACAGGGGAACCTAAATCTATTCCAAACCCAGAATGGTTACTATTTGAAAAATGTATGCGGGGTGATACTAGCGACAACGTGTTTTCTGCATATCCTGGTGTGCGTGTCAAAGGAACTAAAAATAAAGTTGGACTTACAGAAGCTTTTGAAGATCGTAAAAGCAAAGGATTTAATTGGAATAATCTCATGCTTCAACGCTGGGTAGATCACGAGGGTAAAGAACATCGTGTGTTAGACGACTATGAAAGAAATCGAAGACTAATTGACCTTTCACATCAACCAGATCATATTAAAGAAGTAATTAAAGAAACTATCAAATCAGGATGTGTTCAAAAAAATATATCTCAGGTTGGAATCAGAATGCTTAAATTTTGCAACGCATGGGATATGAAAAAAATTGCAGACAATATTCAGCAGTATGCAGAACCATTTCAAGCAAAGTATTTAGGAGAGTAATATGCCAAGAAAAAAGAAAACTCAAGTAATTGAATCTGCTGACGTAGCAGAAATGACAAATGTTCCTACAAATGGGTGGCCTAAAATTACTCATGGTAGTCACAGTACCAGAATTGAACACGAAGACGGTCGTATTGATTTTCATACTGACTGGGAAGCTCTACAACGTGATGTAAGAGCAGCAATCTCAGAATATGAATCTAAAAATAAATAATTTCCAGGAGGAGTTATGACAGAGATACACGCAAAACCAATTGTAGACGGTAAATTTTGGATCGTAGAAAAAAGTGGAGAAAAAATTGCCACTTTACATAAAAAAGAAAATAACAAATTTATTCTTAGTAGTACTACCGGCGAGGTAATGTTTAACAAAAAAGACGACTTAACTAAACAATTTGGCAAAGACTTTTTTCTTACTAAACCAAAAGTCAAAATACAAACGGTAGACTCTTATGAATGTCATGGATATCCAACACTATGTAAACCTTATAATGCCATGTATGATGTGAGAAGGAAGCTTCCCCTTTTTACTAAAAGTAATGCTAGTAAAAGTTTGTACTGTGCAGGATATTATATTATCAAATTTAACAAAGGCTGGGTCAAAAGTTTTTGCCCTAAAGCAATTACTGTAGAACGATATCCATTTAAAGGCCCTTTTAAAAGCGAACTTGAAATGAAAATGGTGTTATCAAATGCAAAATCAGATTAATACAACACCTATCACACAATTTATTCAACAGGTAAGATCTGCTGAATTAAGTCAAAGTAAAGAAATAAAAATAAACATTCAGCAGGCTAGATTAATATCCCTAGCCCTTGCAGAAGTTTTAGAAAAACTAACAAGAGATTACGAATCATTATTTAACGATTTAAAACAAAGTGTAAACACCGAAGTTATTTCAGTAACTATGGACGGTGGAGGTTTTGAAGACACAAAATAATGATAAATATATGCGTACTTAATGTAGGACGCATTTATGAGTAGACCAAAACCAAAAGTATTACTAGAACATATTAATAAAAAAACATATAAAGCAGAGCAGATTTTAGAAGCTGATGCTATTTGGGCTGTCTTTTACAAAGGACAGCCCTTTAATCTTAAAACATTTAACAGTCTAGTAAATTATCCAGGTCCTAAATATAAAAAAGTGTCATTTAGCAATCCTGGACATGCACATAATTTAGCTAAGAAACTTAACTTAACATTTGGAACTTCAGATTTTCAAGTAGTTAAATTGACTCAGGGCGAAATTATTAAATGATTTCTAAGAATGCCCTAACTAAAATTTTTTTACAACAATGGGGCAAAAGCATTGACGATGCTAATGTAAAATTATTTGGCAGAAAATGGTGGCAATCTACTCGAGTGGGCAAAGATACGGCATATAGATTAAGTGACGAAGGATTTGAATTCCTTAATGAAACGTTAAATGTTCAATGTTATGAAATTCCATTTACTGAACCAATTGAACTAAGTCCGCAGACTATCATTTTTTTAGAAAAATATATTGACTGTCCATATTATCTAACCAATCAAAGTATTACAGTGTTTTCCGAAAAAAAGAGTTTCGAACTAATGTTGTTTTCTGACGACATTAGAAAATTTGGACTCATTAAGGCAATGTACGAACGCCAAAAAGAATTAGGCAATTTGGACGAAACTGACTAAAAATTCAAAAAATCTGCTTGACGTTACACAACTTCTGCCATATAATAGACACATAGCAAATTACTTCACCCGCCGTTAACTTAAAGGAAACAAAATGGCAGAAATCATTAGTCGCACTGTTGGGCCAAAAGCAGCAAAAAAGTCTCTGCGTAAAGCCTTTAAAAATAAACGTCCTCTATTCCTGTGGGGTCCCCCAGGTATTGGCAAGTCGGACATTATCAAACAAATGGGCCTAGAGCTCGACGCTCATGTTATTGACGTTCGATTGAGTCTTTGGGAACCTACTGATATTAAGGGCATTCCTTATTTCAATTCTACATCGAACAAGATGGAGTGGGCGCCGCCAATTGAACTACCCGACGAAGAACTTGCTTCTCAATACAAACAGATTATTCTGTTTCTTGACGAAATGAATTCGGCTGCACCTAGTGTACAGGCTGCGGCTTATCAACTAGTTTTGAACCGCCGTGTTGGCACTTATCGCTTGCCTGACAATGTTAGCATTGTTGCCGCTGGTAATCGCGAAAGTGACAAAGGTGTTACTTATCGTATGCCTGCTCCGCTGGCTAACCGGTTTGTTCACTTGGAAATGACTGTAGACTGGGAAGATTACTTTGAGTGGGCTACTGAAAACAAAGTTCATAAGGACGTTGTTGGTTTCCTGACTTTTAGTAAGAAAGATCTGTATGACTTTGATCCCAAGTCTAGCTCGCGTGCCTTTGCTACTCCCCGTTCTTGGTCTTTTGTTAGCGAACTTCTTATCGACGACGACACTGATGAAAGCACGTTAACTGACCTTGTTAGCGGTGCTGTTGGTGAAGGCCTTGCTGTTAAGTTTATGGCACATCGTAAACATTCAGCTAAAATGCCTAATCCATCAGACGTACTGTCGGGCAAGGTTAAGAAAATGGACAGTAAAGAAATTTCTGCTCAATATTCTTTGGTTGTTAGCTTGTGCTACGAACTCAAAGATTCTTGTGATCGTAAAGCTAAGAATTGGAATGATCAGGTTAACTATTTCTTCCAGTTTATGATGGATAATTTTGAAACAGAACTTGTTATTATGGGCACTAAGGTTGCACTTAGCCAATACAAGCTTCCGTTGGATCCAGACGAAATCAAATGTTTTGACGAATTCCATTCACGATTTGGTAAGTACATTTCGCAGGCAACTGAGAAATAATTTGGTTACATACCATTTGACAGGACCTCCGGGTCCTGTTATACTATATACATTAGCAAAAAGGAATTAACAATGGCACATTTTGACCCTATCATAGATAAAATTATTGTAGCACGAGTAGGTCTACTACTTCGCCATCCGTTCTTTGGTAATATGGCTACACGCCTGCAGATTAAAGAAGCAGAAGACTGGTGTTTTACAGCGGCAACTGACGGTAGGGCTATTTATTTTAATCGTAAATTTTTTGAGCCGTTGACTGTTAAACAGGTCGAGTTTGTCATTGCACACGAAATCCTCCATAACGTGTTCGATCATATGAATCGCCGTGAAGGTCGTAATCCTCGTATCTTTAACATTGCCGCTGACTTTTGTGCTAACGGTCAAATTGTACGAGATAAAATCGGAGATCATAATATTCCGGGTATTAAGATTTTTCACGATCCTAAATATTACGGCATGGGTGCAGAAGAAATCTACGACAAGATTTTTGACGAAATGGACGAGCAAGAGTTAGAGGCTCTTGGACAATTACTCGATGATCATATTGATTGGGGTGAAGAAGGCAAAGGAAATCGTCCGCAATATAGTAAAGACGAACTTAAACAGATTCGAGATGAAATTCGTGAAGCTACTATGCAGGCGGCCCAGGCGGCGGGTGCAGGTAATGTTCCTGCTAGCATTGCACGTATGATTAAAGAATTTACTGAGCCAAAAATGAATTGGCGAGAAATTCTTCGTCAGCAAATCCAAAGCACTATTAAAAACGATTATACATTTATCAGGCCTAACCGTAAGGGTTGGCACATGAACGCTGTCTTACCAGGTACTAATTACGAAGAAACTATTGATATCTGTGTTGCTATTGACATGAGTGGTTCTATTGGTGACGAGCAGGCCAAAGACTTCTTAAGTGAAATTAAAGGTATTATGCAAGAATACAAAGATTTTAAGATTAAGCTTTGGTGTTTTGATACCGAAATTTATAATGAAAAAGATTATGACGGTTACACAATGGACGAATTTGACGAATATGAGCCAGCAGGGGGCGGCGGCACTGACTTTGATGCTAATTGGCAATATATGAAGTCTAATGATATTCAACCTAAAAAGTTTATCATGTTTACTGATGGGTACCCTTGCGGTAGTTGGGGAGACGATATCTATTGCGATACTGTCTTTATCATTCACGGGAATGATAAAATTGTTCCTCCCTTTGGAGAATATGCTTATTACGAAACTCTAAAGGAACCTGCTTAAATGGCTCTAAAGAACGGAAAACCTAATCCGCTCAACTATTTTGATTTAAGGAGGGTCAAGGTACCTTGCCCTCATTTTAAGTATACTACATTAAACAAATACAATCCGTCTTTAATCAGATCTGTTAATCAATGGATAATGTCTAATTTAAATAATAGGTATTATATAGGACAAGGTATAACTTTAGATGAAACAAATACTATTGTCTATAATACAAGAATTGGATTTGAAAGTGAAAAAGAACTGAGTTTTTTCACGATTGCTTGTCCATTTACGCAAACAAGATAATTAAGATTGATATTCATTATAAGGAGAATTCATGAATACAACCGAGCAAAACGCACAGGCACCAGAACAGCAAACCGCTGAACAGACAGCACCGTCAGCTGATCTAAACATTAATGATCTTAACGCAATGAAGGTTATCATCGACATTGCTAGTTCAAGAGGTGCATTTAAGCCAAATGAAATGGTTGCAGTTGGACAAACTTACACTAAGTTAACTAATTTCTTAGATCAAGTTGCCAAGCAAGCTGAAGAGGCAAAGCAATAATGGCAGTCCTTAAACATGTAGGTAGAGTAAAATCTACTGGAAAAAGGTGTGTAGTAGCATATCGCACCTTGCCCGGAGAGGCTAATAGCTGTCTAATTGTACCTACTGAAAATTTGCCAGATAGCTATCACGATTCACTAATTAATCTAGTCGAAAGTAACTCAGGTCAAACTGCTTACGAATTTGCTGAGGCAATGGCTAGATCTACACTACCAGACGGCAGTACTATGTTGGCAGCATTTCACGTTCAAGGTCGATTAGTTAAGGTACCTACTAATCAAATTGAAATGACTCCTACTACTTCTACTAGTCTTCTTCTTTCTGAATTGAATCAGATTATTGCAGAACAACGTGGAGTAGCAGTTGATGATCTTTCAATTGCACCAGGCCCTGAAAGAGTTGTTAAAAAAGATCCGCCGAGTGATCCTAGTAAAACAACATCGGCTAGTGTTAACGAATCTACTACAGAATCAGTAACTGCAACAATAAATGAAGATGCTAGCCCGGAGGCTAAGGCAAAATTTTATCGCAGCCAAGCTGATAAGTTAGCTAAAGAAGCTGCTAATTTCCGTAGGATGGCCGAAGAACTAGCACCTGCGAAGAAAAAGGTTAAAGAATTATCGTGACATCTTTGGGGAGACTCCTTCCCAAAGATGCTATCGAACATTGGCCAGAAGTATTCGGTGAGGTTAAACTGAATGTGCTTCCTTTTGGTTATTTAGAAGCAGTTCTGATCAAATTTAAAGATGGAAAAATTTGGGAAATTAAAATAACTGCTACTGTTCGAAAAGCAGGATGGGAAAAGTTTGAAAGAAACTTATCCGAGTTCTGTCGTAGCTACGATGGCAAAATTGTCGAAGTAGATTTTAAATTAGATACTAGTAAAGTTAAGAAAGATGTTATAAAATCAACACTTAAATTTTTTAATAAGGCAAAAATATGAAAGTAAAACTAGTATCATACTCACAACCAACTAAAGACTTTGCAGAACAAGGTATCGATGATGCTCAAGAACTGATTGCTTACTGTGCAAGGGTAAGCAATCCTAGTAATCAATTTAACACCGAAACTAGTGAAAAACTAATCAAGTATCTGGTCAAACATGCACACTGGAGTCCATTAGAAATGGTTAGTGCATGTATGGAAATTACTACTACTAGAGATATTGCTAGACAAATTCTTCGGCATCGTAGTTTTAGTTTCCAAGAGTTTAGTCAACGATATGCCGATCCTACTCAAGACCTAAACTTTGTTACAAGGGAAGCAAGACTACAGGATATTAAAAATAGACAAAACAGTATAGAAATTGAAGACACTGAGCTGCAAAATCGTTGGAATAAAATTCAAAACAATGTAATTACTGAGGCACGTATGGCTTATCAATGGGCCATTGATAACGGCATTGCTAAAGAACAAGCTCGTGCAGTGCTACCCGAAGGTCTTATTGAGAGTCGTTTGTACATGAATGGTACACTACGTTCATGGATACATTTTATTGAATTAAGATCCGGAAATGGTACTCAAAAAGAACATATGGAAGTAGCTAGAGCTTGTGCTACAGCTATTTCTGCTATATTCCCTATGGCTCAAGATTTAGTTAAATTAAACTGATCTTGTAGCCAATCAAAGTCATTGATAAGTCTTAATGCCGACAAATCGTCGGCATTTTTTTCACCGTATGCACGGCCGGCGAGTGCGCCAGCAATAGCATATTTTCCGAACGGTTGATCCTCGCCAACATGGCACCACACTTTTAATCTATAAGAAGTTTCGACATCGGGTACTTTACTAGCTAACTTACAACACTCTCGAAAAGCTGATTTCCAAGTACTAAAAGGATCAGTATTAAACGAGGTGATATTGCTTACCTCTTCCATAACTTTAAATTTTGTACTAATGCTCATTGTCATATCAGTACTAGTAGTATCAACTTTTAAAGTCAGTTGTTTTGGCAATAATTTTACACCTCCGTATCCGTATTCTAAACCGTTAATAGGATTACGGCTTCTCCAAACATGGACAATATCTAAATCCCATTCGGGGACTACATAGTTAAAGTTAAATGTATCTAATATAGTTGCATCAGCATCGACTACCCAAAACATTTTAGTAAAAACTTTTTTGGCAGCAGCAATATGAGCTTGGTGAATACCTTTTACTCCATGTACTCTTTTAGCTAACGGAAATCGAGACTGCAACCTAGAAAAATTTTCATCGGCGGCGGGTTCATTGTATGAAATATAGATTAAGTCGTACATTATCTTCTACGAATTATTCGAGGACTATTATTAAATACTGTCTTAAAAAATTTCGAAGCAGTAGTATCAATATCAGAAACTGGCAAATCACATTTAGTTTTAAGTTCGTGACCCAACCACTTGACGCGATAATCTGTGTCGATTGCAGTACTGTAACCTTGTTCATTCCAATATTTTGTTAACCACTCGAAATCTCTAACATTAGAATAATCCCAGTCTGTACAATTAGTTTTATAGCAGCCTTCTCTGGCTCCTAATATGCTCCAAATACCGTTTTCAACATCTGCTCCTATATTGCACCATATTAATAATCGATGATAATTTTGCCACCAAACATTTTTAAGATCCGATACTTTAGCACCTTGGTCTAACGACATCTTTACACCTTCTCGAAATCCTGCACGCCAAGCCTGAAATGGACTGTCATTCGTAAAACTTTCTGAATAATTTTCATTAAATTGATAATATTTGTCATCAAAACAAAACTCTACTAATCCTTTAGTGTCATTAGGATCTGAGTTTTCATGTGTACGCATATTATTAACAAACTTACGTGTCCACATTTTTAATCCACCGTTTCCGTACATAAGACCATTAACATGAACTTTACCGCACCAACTAAAAACATGATCAGGAGTTAATCCTAATTCATCTAAATTAACCTCTACTTCGAGAAATTCAGCATCTACAATATTATCAGCATCTACAGTAATAAAGTATTCTGTATCACTTAGTGCAGCGCAGGCCTTATGAGCTGCATCACTACCTTTGACTCCGTGAACTCGTTTTGCCCAAGGAAATTTATTACATAAATCTGCATAATTTTTCTCAGCATTAGGTTCGTCATAACTAAGAAAAATAATATCTTGTTCAATAACTTTAATTAGTTTCATACACTTTCTTTAGACCGTGTTTATCAAAAATAGTCCTTGCTGCAATAGCAATTTTGTTAATGTTAAATTCAAACGCACTTTCAAACGGTATATGAACTGTACTAAGTGCAATAGCACCAGCTTTAATATAAATTGTTCGAATTAAAAAATCAAAGTCATTTTCAAGGATAACGAAAAAAACTAAATTTGAAGATTTGTAATTTTCATTAAGCAACCTTAACTTACTAGATTCATTAACTGAAAATGTCCATTGTTTTAAAGGTAAATTCCATTCTACTATTAAATCAGTACTACTAGTAACTTCATCTAAAATTAATTTAAAAACGTTTCCTTTAAAAGCAGTTTCTTTTGTGATTTTATCAACTACTTCTGGAGATATAATTTTATCTGTTTCAATAAATGTACTGCCATTCTGTTGCATGGAAGAATTAGGATCTAGTGCAACTACATATTTTTCTAATTTTCCAGCACTCTTATCTAACTTTTCGTATAATGTTGAAGATATCTCTAAATATGTTTCAAAACCTTTTAATGTAAGGAGTCCACAAGATATCCCATCTATTCTGCCAGTGTCTTTATTATAATATACATAATACCTTAACGATTCAGGTTGTGGTATGTAAACAATATCTTCATTCATTATTTAATAATCTTTCAAATTGAAAAATGATCCTATTGGTTAAAAATTCTTTTTCTACATAGTGAAAAATCTTTGTTTGTTTAATATTCCCTACTACTAAATCACCCTTAGAATTTAAAAAATAAGGTGCATTATCTTTCCATGATTCGGGAATCATAGTCCATCCTTGTAAAGGTATTTTCATATGAACAAACTCTAAAGGTGAAAATTTACCTATTGCTATATTATGCATACCTGTTATTTCTATAGCAATAGCCGCAGCTAAATCCATACTAAGCCAATTTTGATATTCATTTGGCGCAAAGATGGTATAACAATATTCCCAGTTTTTACAAACAAATTCTAAAGTTTTATAAAAATTCCATGCTTCGTCAGATTTTTTAAAATAGTGCAATGCTGAATATGGACTTGTTAGTTTATTATGAATAAATGCCTTTCTGTGAATAGTATCTATTACAGACTCTAATTTATAATTTTTAATATTTGAACAATAATGAATTGGATATTTTGAACAGTAATCCCACCATGAATATATATCTTCAAGGACTAACATGTCGGTATCAAGTACTATTGTTTCATTATAAGGACTTGCATGATAAATCTTCCATCTATTTTCAGCACGATATCTACTTTGATTAGAATCATCACCCCAAGGTATTGTGATAATTTTATCAAAAATATGTTGATATTCATCCGGTACTACGTCATTAGTGATAATAGAAATATTCTTATAAGTTTTTTGACTAAACTTAATTGACAGTGCCAATGCATAAGCCTGCCTAATATAAGACTCACCTTGTGCTAATACAACAAATCCTTTAGACACCTAATACCCCATCAATAACTCTAGTTAAACTTTGTTTATTCATAACATGAACATCTAATCCTTTTGTAGATCCTAAAATATATTCTCCGTAATGATCTTTTTTACTTACAAGAAATTTTATTTTATCGTTATCTATAGACATTAGAAAATCTTTATCTAATAAAAAATTCATTTTACCTGGAAGATCAATAGCAAATTCCCCATTGGTCTTTCCGTTCATGATATGTATTGCTATGCTAAAAGCAAAATCATTTCTAAATGCAGGACTCTGTATATTATATAATGATCTAAAATATAACCAATTTGTTTGAATATACGACACTAAATTAAAAAAAGATTCAGTAACTAAATTTTTTTGAAAAATAAAAGTTGTTGCCCAATAAAATGGTATAGAATAACAATTGATTCTATCAAACTCTCCTGTGTTTCTTAAATAGGCTAAATCTAAACTAGTTTTATAAATCTGCAAATGATAATCTAAATCCAAAGCATTTTTTAAATTATCAGAACAAATAATATAATCGCTATCGATAACAAGAGTCTTATCATAAGGAGACAATTCGTAGACTTTAGGCCTAGATAAATTTTTCCATTCGTGAGTTGATGCCGAGAAAGAGCCGTCATTGAATTCTTTCATAGAAAAAACATCATAGAACGGTATCTCTATTACATTCTCAAAAGGGTGGTTTGGATATTCTTCAGATAACCATTGTACATTATCTGTAATTAACGATACAGGTATACCTAAATATTTTTTTACCCTACTAGCAGAAAAAACTGCCAACTTAGTATAATCAATTAGTTGATTATTTTGAGCAATTATAACAGCGCCAACGTTCATAGATTTATAATATCGTCTATTTTTCTTTTAGATTTTATATCTGTATACTTGACTGCGTATTCATTTAATGCAGAAAAATAAATTTCTTGGATATCTTCAAGAAATTTTTGAACATCATTTATAATAATTGGAAAGTTATTTGAATCTAAAAATGCTACGTCGGAAGTATAACCTAGATCAACTGTAGTTTTAGCATGAGAAATTAAATTTGGTGTAATTTTAAAGGTTGCACCGTTTATATAATACAAAGTTTTTTGATTAAATTCTTCAAAGATGATCCTTCTTTGATTAGAAAGTGTAGCCATATAATTGGCTACAGACAATGCTTTTTCAATTTTTTCGTCCATAGATAAACCTGTAGAGTTTTAATAACACTACATAATTATCTTTTAACTATCAGATATTAGACAATTCCGGTTGTGCTTGAACCGGTATTTGCGCTAGTTGGAGGACTTACTTGAATATAAGTTGCATTAGCAGCATAACGACAAGAAACAGTTGATGTTAACGTTCCATTGACATCTTCGTCTATAGGTGTGTCAGGGAACACTGCCGGAGTCGGTGGTGTGTCGGCGGCAGCATCGTCTCTAAATTGCAAGTAAAACGTTAGAATATCGTAACCGCCAGAATTTAATGTTTTAAACCCGTACAATCTAATAGAATTTGGAAAATAATTTCCTACATCAGCTGGTGGATTTGTAGTAACTTGCACTAATTTTCTTTCAACTAGAAGTGCCGGAGGTGAACCTGATTGTGTTAGATTACTATAACCAACTGCTGCTGTTGTCACTGTTGTTATTGAAGTGTTAGACCCTGCATCAATTGCATCTCTACCAAATCGGATCGTACCTAATTGACTACATAAAGTTTGCCAAGATGTATTTTTTGTTTCTGAATTATTTGGTACAAACGATGCTGAAAAAAGTATTTCTCCGCCTGTATTAAAAAAAGCCCTTATATGACCGGGTGGTTGAGTGTTAGGAACAGTTCCGCTAGTTTCAGCAGGAAATCTAACTGTAATTGTTTCTTGCACTGTTCCATTCCATACCGCAGTTCTAACACTGGGTGTAAAAAGATTTACAACAGCACTTCGTGTTCCAGGAATTTGATTAATGCTTGCTCCGGGACCAATTAATCTGTTGTCTCTAGCTGCTTCTGCCATAACCTGATATGCACTTCTATCTGCTTCGGATATCTTAACAAAAAGCGTAGCAGTTATAGCAGTGGCCACGCCTATTGATAAAGTACGACTAATTGTATAATTTCCTGTGCTACCAGAAGTTCCACTAGTTTGAGAAACTATAGTTGTTTTTGTTCCGGCACCGCCTATTGGTTGACCGTTAGTTGTAAATGTTAATTCTGATGTTAATTGAATATTTCCGCCAGTAACAGCAGTTACTGTCATAGTAGTTCCAGAAATGGTTGCAGTAATTGCCACACTTGGATTCGGTACTGTTAATGCGCCCGGGGTGGCAGCAGCAAGTAAATCTGTTCCTGTTTGATGGCCCCTGGCTCTAGAAATATCAGTTCTTAAATTAGCCCATTGTTGAGCACTAATAATAGCAAGTTGTGCTACTTGAGATGCAACAGGTACATTATCATATCCTAAATTATATGCAGCATTGAAAGGATTATACGAACGACCTAATATCGGATTAATGATACCTTGTATATCATTATAATGCTGCGCTTCTATTTTTTGTCCTACACCTGTTGGCATTTTAAGATCCTTTTTTCAATATTTTTTTATTTATTAGAGAATTACACATTCGACTAATTTTATTCCATCACTAGTATTATCTTCTAAAGAAACTGCAAATACTAATCGAGATTGCAATAATGAACCTGCGGCCACAGCGCACCCTTCTTGGCCGGCTAAAAGGTGTTCTCCTTTTCTAATAGGTCCAAAAACTTTTACTGGTACTCTACCCTTTAGTGCAATATATGTTCCACCTTCAAGATCACTATTCATTTTAAAAGCAGGATTAGTCGATACTACTCCAATTGCCAACGATCCGTTCGATGACTGAGTTACTTCTTTTTCTCCACCGACTGTAACAACAGTTCCGGGTTCGTACTCTTGATCGGCGAGATATTTTTCAGCTAAGTCAGCGTATTGAGCTTGAAGTGCAACACCGTTAAATTGAACAGCTTTAATATGGCCGACTCCGTCTCTAACTGCTACTGTTGTAACTCCGCCACCACCTACTGCATCTACAGGGAAAATATCCGATCCACTAAATCTTAGAGCACTAGCTGAATCTGCAAGTCCTTTAAAATTAGCAGCGTATACATTATTAAACTTTAATGGAGTGTTACCTGCCCCAGCAGTTAAAGATCCAATGTCATTTGTGCCATCTGTACCCGGAAGTATATTTAATCCAATTAATTGCATTGGTACTTTAGTTGCCGATGCTACTGTTGTTTGAAATACAATTTTATCACTTAATTGATTTTGAATAGTAGGTACTAATGCACTTTCGTTAAACACCCTCAATCTAGGAACATCACCAACAGTAAAACCAGCATCAGAAAAACTTACTAATGTTGTAAATGCTGCATTATTGGATCTAGAAAAATCACTAGCTAAATATCCACCTAAACGCTCTGCATTGCTAGCAGTTCCCCAAAATCTATGACTAGATGTAGTTTGTCCTAGGCTCCCCCCACCTGTTGTTGTATAACAAAGTGTGACCCCTTGTTTAATTGTTGTAAAACCAGTTATTTGGTTAGTGGAATCAAGATCAAAGTCACCGTCTGGATTAATAATGAATATAGTTGCATCATTTACTACAGCTTCGATAATTGGTCTATTAAAAGGGGTGCCGGCTGGATTACCTACTGGACGACCAACAACAGTTCTTGACCTCATTTGAGTAGTTCCAGCGTTTGCCACTGATTGTGGTCCTACTAGAACAAATCCAGGAGCAGTTCCATTAGCAGCACCGGTTAAACTCCAAGCAAATAATTGTCTTGTAGCAGTATTAAACCAAAAATCGCCTTCTGTCAATCCTGTAGGAGCAGTTGTACTTACCTCGGCCCCGCCAGTTGTTCTAAACTTACTACCATCATAAAATTTTAATTTACTAGATCCTGTATCGTACCATAATTGTCCAGAAATTGGCCTAGGCGGTGGAGAAGCGTTAGCAAAATTTTCAAGCATGAACACAAGATTTTCATTTTGAACTTCGCCGTATCCAGCATAATTTTTACCAATCAGCTTGATATCTAAGGTAGTGTCTATAGTACCGTCAGCTACGACTGTTAGTTGTGCTCCATTGTACTTGTTTATAGTATATGCCATTTCGCTCTTTTCCTTGTTGCTTGTATATTTATGATGTTTTTATCAGTGTAAATCTACCCAAGATGTTCCATTAAATCCTTGAAATCTTTTAGTACTACTTAAGAAAATAACCATACCCTCTTCAGGAGATGTAATAGAAGAATTTCTAGCTGTTTCATTAGTATAAACCGGCATTTTCATATATCCAGAAGTTCTTAAATTAGTCAATGTACCTACACTAGTTAAACTTGAGTTAACTACCGTCGATTTAATAGTAGTTCCGCCTAGTAAACTTGCATCAAATGGTATTTCAATGCTTTGAGTTCCGTCAAATGTAACTCCGTTGATATTTCTAGGATTTTTTAATTTCACTGCTTCATTTGCACTTTGAACTGACCCTGCAATAACTCCTGATCCGTCTCTAACAACAATTGTGTTTGGTCCAGACGCTGTGCTAGCAGTTCTGTAGACTCCGCCAACATTTAAAGAATCTGCTTTTTCAGATATACCATAAATGCTTCCAGCATATATGTTAGCAAACTTTAGTGAAGGAGAGCCAAGATTTGTAAAATTATTAACTCCGGGTAGTAAATCTCTATCTACTATCTGTAATGGAGTAACATCAGCATTATTATACCTAGTTTTAAAAATAATTTTATTTCCAATTAAATTTTGTATTGTAGGTTCTGTAGATTGATCATTAAAAATCTTTAATTCTGTGCCTACAGTAAACCCAGTATCTGCAAAAGATACAGCAGATGTAAATGTTCCACCCGAAGCTAATGCATAGGCATTTGCTGCCAACCCGCCTAGCTTATCAGAGTTACTGGCAGTTCCCCAAAATCTATCATTGCTAGAAGTTACACCGGTAGAACTATTTCTTAAAGTTATGCCAGGTTTGATAACTGTAAATCCGTCAATGGCATTAACAACTCCATCTAAAGTAAATTCAGCATTTGACGATATGACGTAAGAAACTATCCCGTTTACACTAGCTTTAATAATTGCTTTTTTATTAGCAGAATCAATTGGTTTTACACTAGTACTTTCTAATTGTGTAGAATTAAATCCAAGAACAGACTGTTGACCTACAAGAACATATTCAGATCCAGTATATATAGATAATCTATTTGTCTGTTGATCGTACCAAAAATCTCCTACTTTAGAATCCGACGGTGCTACACTATTAGCAGTAGTAGTTATGTTATTAACAGCCAATGAACTCCACTTGGTCCCAGTATAGTATTTTAATTTTAATAAACTTGCTGTAGAGTCATACCACAGTTGTCCAGTAACTGGAGTTTCTTTAGGTGCAGTTGTTCCTGCAAAATTTTCTAACAAATGTAAAAAATTTTCGTTAATATATTCTCCAAACCCAGAGTAGTTTTTTCCTATAAATCTAATAGAGAAGTTTTTGTTAACTGTGCCGTCTGCAACAGTTGCTACCTGAGTTCCAAAATAATTGTTTATAGCATAAGGCATGTTTCAAGCTCTCTTATAAATTTGTATCAAATTGCCAAATTAAACCAGCATTAACAGAAAACTGTCTTATGTATGGTGTAACTGTTCCTGTACCGGATGCAGAATTACTATTTTTAGTAAACACTTGACCAACGTTATTATTTGGTGAGCCAATTGCTGTAAAATCAGTTCCGCTAATTGAAGTAATTACATATGTAATTCCGGTCTGTGCTGCGGTAGCATATATTGTGCTAGTGTTAGGAGCACTTGGGTCTGTTCCTAAATCATAACATAAAACCCTGGCCTTTGTATTCTGTAATCTTTCACTCGGGACTGGAAATATTTTTCCTAACAACACAGCAATAGCTGTATTTACTAAATTAGTTGTAGTTAAAGAAACTGTTTGTGTATCTGTAGATACCGTTGAATCTACGTAAGATTTATTAGCTGCATCTGTGCTAACATCTGGTAATGCAAGATTTGAAATCTTTTTTGAACTTACATCTACAGTGCCTGTTCCTTTTGGAGCTAAAGTTATTGTTCCGTTACTAGACGAAGGATTTACATAACTAATAGTCGAGTTATTTAAATTTAGTTGATCAACATCTAGATTAACTAGTGTACCTAGCGAAGTAATGCCGGGTGCGCTGGTTACTAAAAGACTAGTTGCAGATAACACATCAACATTATTAATTTTAAAAGTTTTACCCGAAGCTAGATTAAAATTTTCTGAGGAGGTCCAATTAGATCCTGTACTAGACCAAGTTATAGTTTTGTCAGTTGTGCCCTTTAATGATATTCCGCCGCCGTTGGCATTAACATCTGTAGGGGTTGCTGTTTTGGCTATTTCAATTAATTTGTCTGTAATTTCTAAATTTGTAGTGCTAATAGTAGTTAAATTTCCTTCTACTGTTAGACTTCCTCTTATTCTAGCATCCCCGTCAACATCTAAACTTGTTGTAGGAGTATTTGTAAATAAGCCAATTCTTTTTTGAGCACCGTTTATAAACATCATTGATGTTAATTGGGTGGCATAAAATAATTTAATATTAAAATTTTGATTTTGTGTATTGGCATTAATCTGAAATTCGTTACCTTGTACTCTAATTTCTGATTGTCCGTTAACAGCGCCGCCAACACCTAATACCAAAGGTAAAGTATTCTGAATAGAAATAGTTCCTGATGTAGAAGAATTACCAATCCCAGATAAAAACGTTTCAGCAGTTCTCAATGTTCCATCTGTTTGTATCAGTGCATAGGATTTACTAGAAGCAACATCAAATTTATTAGTTAAAATTTTAGTTTCATTATATCCTACTGCTATAGGATAAGAAAGAGAAGTAGTTGGATCTGTTCCATATCCGGGTATAGCACTTCTAGGAGTAAAACTGTCCTTGCTAAAGAGACCTAGTAATGTTCCTGAAACGTAGAGAAAAACAACATTATGAGGCAAGTTGTTTGTGTCTATTATTTCTTCTACTATAAAGCCACTTATACCTTGCTGTGATGAATAAATTGGCCCGGCTAACTTTGTTGAAGTACCGTCATTAAAATATAGTTGTTGTCTTAGACTGTCAATCCATATATCTCCTGCGGCAATTGATGAGGGTATACTACTAGAAATAATTGTTCCGCCGGTAGCCTTAAAACTAGAACCGTTATAAACTTTTAATCTTTGATCAGCAGTATCATACCATAACTGCCCTTCTATAGGATTTGACGGTTCTGATATATTTGCAAAATTTTCTAATAATTTAATAAAATTTTCATTAAATGCTTCACCGTATGTAACTGCATTTTTACCAACAAGAGTTAAATCAGTAGTCGACTGATCTATTGTTCCGTCTACCAATTCTGTTAGAGTAGAACCATCAGTTTTGTTTATAATATAACTCATTATAGTTCACCTGTAAAAATAATATAATTAATTGCCAAATACGGATTCATTACCGTCAGCGGAGTTGGTGTTGCTGATCCTCCAATTACACTTCCGCTGTTATTAATGCCTTGACTGCCGTTACCCGCACTTATACCTGCATTAGGTACTGCATTAGGATTACCTGATACAGCAATGCCAGCAGCATAAAACTGATCTGATCCAGATTTTAAATCATGTTTATGATCAGGAAGATTTGCTAGTGCAAGCTGAGCACTTTGCACACCGGACGATCCTCCGAGTACATCAGCAGTAACATCAGTTACTCTATTTGCAGGATCACTTGCAGGATTGACACCGTTGCGTTTGCCGCCAGCATTTATAGTTACAGTTGGTAATCCATTACCACCAATTGGTGCTGTTTTATCATAAACTTCGCGCTGGTTATCCATACTATCTATACCAAGAGGAAATCTACCTCTCAGATCTGGTAAAGCAAAAGTTTGATATCCTTTTAAATCACTCTGTGCTCTATAAGTATAACCTATAAGTTGCCATAGCTTAGTAAAATCTGAAATTGCTACTTCACCACCATCACACAACAAATATCCTAAAGGTATTTGACTTACTGGGCCAGCCCAAGGTAAAATAGTACCTACCGGTACCGTAGCTACATTTGATAAAAATGTTTGTTTAGAAGTTTGAAATAAGTTTCCACCGCCTGATGATCTATAGATCAATAACTTATCACCAGATTCAGATGTTGTTGTTTCTGTCTTACCACTTATTACGCTGGTACTAACAACCGTATTAAATGTTGCTGTTCCGTTTTGTGTAATTCCATTAAATGACAATCCTGCCGTAGTAGTAACGTCGCCTGCAATTTGAAAAGTAGTCGAATTTGCTAAACTAGCTGCCGACCCTGAAATATTTCCTGCTAGACTACCAGTAAATGCGCCATTAAAACTACCAATAAAATTAGTAGCATATATGTTTTTAAATTTCCTAGTAGGAGATCCAATATTATATTTTTCACTAGCAGAATCAGAACTTGGAAGAATTACTGCTACATTATCATTAGGAATTATACCTGTTAGATTACTTAGATATATAGGGCTTGCAAATGTTGCGTCACCTCCAAAATTAGATTTTTTTGTAACAGATAAACCACCACTTGTGGCTATACTTCCTATACCTAATCCAGTTGATTCTTGAGTTGACGTAGTAGTAATAATTCCTGTAGTCTTTATGTTTCCAATAACATCTAAAACTTCTGACGGACTAGTGTTATTTGCACCCATTCCAATTTTACCAGTAGCATCTAGATAAATGGAAGTAAAGGGAGATCCTGCATTAGTTAATTTAATTTCGATACTTTTTCCGGATGTTTTACTATATAAAATAGTAGAACTTGCGCCTTGTCCTATATTAAATGATAGATCTGTACCAATGCTTAGACCGCCACTATTTCTAATGTTAATTGGAAAATTTGAAGTGCTTGATACATCACTTCTTAAAAAGTTTTCAGCAGATACAGTGCTTGAACCAACTAATAATGCTTCAGCTTGGCTGGCAGTGCCCCACATCTTGGTATTAGCTGCTGAATTATCTGTGTCATCAATATTAATAGATGTTAAATTAAAACCCCTATTAATTACTGAAAATCCTGTAACTTGTGCTTTTGGTGTGAACGAAGATTTACTTACTATCGCTATTCTAGTATTTCCTACATAAAAAGAAACAACATTTCTAGTTACATTATTAACATCTACAATCTGTTCAGATTTAGTGCCAGTTAACGATCCAGTGCTATATTCGGGTCCAACTAAAAGCCAACTAGATCCGCCCCAAACATTTAATTGTTTTAAATCAGTGTTTACCCATAAGTCACCTACACTATTATTTGTAGGAGCGGTTGCTGCTTTTTTAACTGATCCTGTAGGATTCCAAGTAGTCCCATCATAAACTTTTAATAATTCTACTCCAGCAGAATTGTCATACCATAACTGTCCTTCAACTGGATTTGACGGTGCTGTATTTTTAGCAAAATTTTCTAACAAATGTAAAAAATTTTCTGCTATGACTGGAGCGTAACCTGCATAATTTTTTCCAGGAAATGTTAAACTTGTTTGTGTATTAAGAGACAAATCTGCAACTGTAATAGCAGGCTTAGCTGGATTTGTCGTTTCAGTGTAATTAACTAGATATGACATTTATTAAACTCCTGCTAGACCTGTCAAACTTTGAATTCTAACAGTATAATCAATTTGTATTAATCTGTTTAACGATTTTTGAACTGGATGAAATATTACATGTGTTAGTAAAAGACCTGTACCTGATGTACTATAGCTTTTTAGCCCTAATTCATCAAAAACAAAATTACCGTCGTTGTTTGTAGCATTATCAAATGCTGATTGTCCCGATGGTTCACCGTAATCTAATAAACATGTGACAAATACATCAGTGTAATTTGTTCCTGTAACATGCCTTGTTTCAATATAATTTCTTGTAGGATCAACATTGTTAGTCGATCTATCATCAACTACTTTTGCATATTGCTCATTATATAAACTAGCATTTGATCCAGAACTGTTAGGTGTTAGGTACGTGATAATTCCAGTAGGATCCACTGTTGTTCCGCCATTACCTAAAGCAAGTTGGTAGATAAAACCAGAACCGCTATTTCCCAAACTTTGAGCTAATGCAATACTCATGTTTTCATAATGAATTGCATTACGTTTGTTGACGGCAATTTCACCTGTCTCAGGATACCATATTTTAATATGTCCTTCCACATGTACACCAGTTAAATCTTTACTTTCCATAGTAATCTCTCTTTATTCTATATTTATCAATAGTCAAATATGCTAGTTTAATGCAAATCAATCCATGTATTTTTGGCAAAAACTTGAACTTTGTTCGTTGTTGTATTATAAATCATTCTACCAGTAGTAGGATCAATAATTGCCGCTTTTTGATTTTCTGTAAGATTTTCTAAAACAAACGGAGATCTAAATACTTTGTTTGATTGCAATTCGGCATTTTCTGTATTGTAAGTTAAATCAACGCTAGGCGAAAAAAACGAATTTTCTAATTTAGTTAATCTTTGCATCTTTTTAAATGCTTGATCGTTAAGTTTTCCTAGTTCTTTATTTAAATCTGCATATTGAATTTTAAAAGTTTCTCTCTGCTCTTCGCCAAGTAAAGTATCTTCTTTTGACCAATAAATTATTTGATTATAAGTAGCTGCTATTGTTGTTTTTAAACTTTCTATAATCTGATTAAGAGCATATAATTCTTCAGCTAGTAATCTATGATCTTCTTTTAATTTTTCAGTATTGCCGTAAATTTTTAAATTTTTTGCACTAATATATTCACTAGTTACATTGGCTTTAATATTTGTTGTATCTAAAGAAAAATTTATTACATTTGAGTCAACAGTAATATTAATATAGTTACTGCTTGATAATTTAAGATTATCAGTATGTGAGGAAGAATTTACTACTAGATCATTGTTTATTATCACAGAAGAAAATGTATTTCTATTTGGCATAGTATTAGTAATAGCTATTTTGCCATTTACTAAAGTCAAACTTATACCTTCTCCTTCTATAAAATTTTCTTTCATGTTAACCTTTTAAAATAAAAATTTATAATGTCCTTCGAATGCGAGTTCTTGGATAAACACTTCCTGTAGATGGTCTTATAAAATAATCTTTTTTTGGATAAACATCTCCCGATGTTGGACGTTCTTGTTTATACGAAAGATAACGATTTGGTGCTCCATTTAAAGAAGTTTGATCTGTATAACTTCCGCCAGTATCGGTCATTTGTCCAGTTTTAGCTGTTGCTGTAATGTATTCTCTAGCCTTTACTTGAGTCATACTTGGATATGTCTCTAATACACAGGTAAGTAACCCACAAACTTGAGGACTAGCCATGCTAGTTCCTTGATACTTTCCTATCCTATAACTGACATTTCTTGGGTCTGTGGTGCCACCATCATTCAAGGAACTCATAATGGCACGGCCTGGGGCAAATATATCAACGCCGGGACCATTATTACTAAAAGTTGCTTTAGTTTCATTAACTGTATTTCCAACTGCACCAACTGAAATTACATTACTTATAGCTGCTGGTGCCGAACCTCTATGGTAGTACCAAATGTAATTAACACCGTTATAAGTAGCATAAAAATAATTATTCCAATCTTGATCGGTAACATTAGATGTATAGAAAAAATCATTGCCGGCAGCAGCTACTATGATAACTCCGGCATTGATTAAATCTTCTATGTCAACTTGGTCAGCCGATGAGTAGTAAGGAACTACAGGACTTTTATTATTTAAACGGTCATATATACCGTTAGCATTTAATTGTGCAGTCGATAGTCCTCCTGCGACAACACCGGTGTCGACACCTCTGTAAACAGCACGAGTTATAACACCAAAAACTCCTTGGTTCCATTGTATAGATGAACCATAACTACAATTCATTATAGTTGGATTCTTTCTACCCGTTGCTGGGTTTATGGCTTTATTATTATGAAACTCTTTTATATAATCATAAAGATAGGTAACCGCATCGGCATTTTGATTTGTTGAATATGGGCTTATATTATAAATATTAGCGGACCTTGCCCAACCTTGTGTGTTTCCTGCAACAGTGCCTGCAACGTGAGCTCCGTGATTGTTATCACCGGTCCTGTCTGATTCACCATCAAGATCATAATCTGGATAGCTAGGATCAACATACGGTGTATAAACATATGTGCCATTTGAGCTGCCAGTTATTGCATTTGTGTGTTGATACCAATTATATTGATTTACTCTCGAACCACCGGTTCCGTCGGAATTTTTTGCATACTCTGGATGATCGGGATTAACATGACCGTCAACAACAATAACATCAACATTTCGGCCTTCTGCATTAATTGTTATTGTTCCTGTTTGTGTTAGAGTACCATTCTCTCCCCAATTAGCTCGTTGCTGTCCTTCAAAACATCTTAATAACCCCCAATTAACATGAGTGTTTGTGTTAACAAACTGTTTATTCCAATTTGAGGATGTTTGTGTGTATGCCGGACGTCTAGTCAAAGTTATTAGTTCTTCTGGGACTACATCCATAACTCTTGGATCCATTTTTATTAGCTCTGCTTCTTCAGTAGTTAACCAATAATGTGTATTCCTGCTGTTAGGTCTTCTTGCTGCTACGTCAACTTCTCTATCAGGATAATACAGACCCCCGCCAGGGGTCTCCATATCATTATAAAATTGATCTAGATCTTCATGATGATATAATGTTACAATAAACTTTTTTAATTCACTCATTTTAGTTCTCTAATTTTAATAATGTCAATGTAACAGTTATTGCAGCAGATCCGCCGCTAAGGTTAGTTATAGTCATTGGAATATCTGTTGATACAGGGGATTCACTGTTAAAACCTAGAACCCCAGGACTCATTAATAATGTTTGAGCGCCTGTTGTAATTACTTCTGCTATAACTCCTGATCCTGGATTAGGATCTTGACCTTGTGTTCTGCCAGAATCACTAGTACGTGTTGCAGGAGATGTGTATAATCTTACCCAAGCCGCTGCAGAAGTTTGAATCTGTAACAACATATAAGATTTAAATCCTGTTATTCTAATTTCATCTGAAGCATTGTTTGCAATGTTTGCAGTTGTTCCACTTTGGCTTATTCTAGAACTAAGTCCTGTTACTACGGTAGAAATAACTCCGCTACCGTTTATAGTAATTGAAGTACCGTCAACTTTAACACCACCTAGCACCGAAGTACTAGCTGTAGGCAATGAATATGAAGTAACGGCGGAAATTACCCCGCTACCGTTTATAGTAACTGATGTTCCATCAATTTTAACACCACCTAGTACTGAAGTAGTTGCGGTTGGTAATGAATAAGCTGCGGCTGAAGAAATAACTCCGCTACCGTTTATAGTAATAGTAGTGCCGTCAACTTTGACACCACCTAGTACTGAAGTAGTTGCGGTTGGTAATGAGTACGAAGTGACTGCAGAAATAACTCCGCTACCGTTTATAGTAACCGATGTTCCGTCAACTTTGACACCACCTAGTACTGAAGTAGTTGCAGTTGGCAATATATAAGGTGCAGTAGCCGATATTACACCGTTAGATATAGTAACCGATGTTCCGTCAACTTTGACACCACCTAGTACTGAAGTAGTTGCAGTTGGCAATGTATAGGGGGTCGCAGATATTGTTCCACTTGTAATTGTGATTGAGCTACCGTCAACTTTTACTAGTCCAGCTACAGAAGTTGAAGCTGTTGGTATGCTAAAAGTGTAATTAGACAAGTAATTAACGGTGCCGTATAGCTCTGTAAAATTATTATTAATCTTTTGAGCGCCAACCCTTAAGGTATCTCCAGTGCCATCATTAGTTGTATTTCCAACATTAATAATTTGTTGTGTCATTTTTTATCCTTTGTCAAATGTTACATTGTTAGCATCTAACGTAACGTTAGTGTTATCCCACGATGATGCTGTTGCTTGTTCTGCTCTATCTACATTTGTATACCAAATGCCAGGCTCAGCTTTTAAAAATTCTGCGATTGCATTTGTTTCATTTAAAATGTTTGTTGAACTATCCCAAATTTTTCCAGTCCTTCTTACAACTGTAACTTTAACACCAGCAGTTAATTTTGTGGTTAATCGAATTTGTGTTGATGTGCCATCAACAGCAAAATCAGCATCTAATTGTACATCTGCTGCCGGACTTGTTGGACCGTTATTGATATTAAAGATTTTGTAAGGTTTCTTTTGTAATCGAATATTCCCTATGAATAATTTCCATTTAGCATAGTCTTCTTTAAATGTATTTGAACTTGTGTGTGAAGTTAGACAGATGTACATATAACTTCCATAGTTAACTATAGAATCTACTGCATATTGAGTGTTTGTTTCCCAAGTTGCTGTAGTATCATATCCTCCAACAAACACTTCAATGTCATCTGCTTGACCGTAATTAGAAGGTATTGAAGAAACATAACCCGCATCGTATGTCCAAGAAGCTGATGATTTTTTTGGAACAAAAGAAATATTTAATAAGTTAGTGCCATCCGATGTTAATTGCTCTACAACTAAATCTTCAGTATATGGCAAATTCTCCGACGAACTAATATTTTGTACATACTGACCAGCAGGATACTGTTTTCTAGTACCTGTACCTAAAGTTCCCCTACGAAGTTGTCCTAAAATATTTCCGGTTTTAGTAAAATATTCTATTCTTTCACCGTGTATTTCAATTATACCAGGTTTATTAATAGCTGGATTTGGAGTATCAAAATTTGTTGCATCAACTAATTGAATTGTTAAATCATTATAATTCAATGCCGCTGATAACTGAGTTTGTTTTGATAAACTTAATCTTTTAAAATGTACCCTGTTAAGCATATCTTTAAATTGCATATATGCTATTCCAGAAATTACAATATTACTGCTATAGGTTATAACAGTAATTTCATCATTTAATACAGGGTTTACTGTTAATTTTACAGTTTGTTTATTATCTAATAGTTTATAATCATACCCGGGAGTTAATAATAGATTATTTTTTGTTATCCATACATATGCGTCACTTAATACTGGACGATCTAAAATAACTTCACCGCCTAACACATTCCTGTAATTAAAATATTCAACCGAGTCTGCCACTAATACTGAATTTGTTTGGACTTTAACATTTGATCTTCCAATTTCTAATATATCATGTCTATAGAATGTTGTTACTTCAACTACATCCGACGAAGAATAAGAATTATCAAATGTAATAGTTTTAGTTGAAGGATTGTATTCATATTGACTATCTTGACTTGTTGATACAGCTAATGATTTTCCAGAATATTTCGAATAAGTGGATTTATTAATCTTAACAGTAACACCTTGTAAGTCAAGAATATAATCAGTACCGACTGCTAACTCCTCTCCATTTGCATAAACTTTAATTGTATTTGCATCTACGCTTAACGGAGGAAATCTAGTAACATCTAATTGATAATTTAATCTATTATTTTTAATTGTAAAGTAACTAGTGTCAGGACCTTTAAGTATCTCTTGGTTTACCCTAACTATCATGCTACTTTCGTAAGGTTTTGAATTTCCAATTGGATTAGTTAGTAAATACGATGTTCCTCCATTTGCAGCAATCCTTTCAATCTTAGTAGCTACAAATGATTGAGATTGTCCGCTTGCGATAATGTAGTTGATAACTGATCCTGCAGGCGGAGCTGTTGGGAATCTTAATCCGATTAAATTTGCAGAATCATAAGTTGTATCTGTTTTAAATAAAAGAGGTGTTGTCTGATTTCCGTTAACGTATACTAACGAATTAACACTAGATAACCACGGGGCTTTAGTTATAAATTCTGTTGTTATACCATCAGCAACAAAATAATCTACATCTAACAGATTTTGCCCTGCAAATCCAAAAGAAATTATAGTAACACTACTATTAGCTGTAGGTGCTACGACAAAATTAATTTCTTTCTTTGAATAATCAACTGTATAATCATCAACAATAGTTTTAATTGAAGATCCAACTTTAACTAATACTGCTTGATTGCTATTAAGAGTCTGGCTAATTGCAAATGTTTTATTTGATCCATTGCCAAAATAGTTATCAACAAGTACAGTAACTGATGCAGATTGAGGTCTATCGTAAACTTTAATAGCAACGCTGTCAACAACCTGCCCGGGTACTACTTCTTCTGGTGCAGAACTGTTAATTGGTGATACAAATTCATCACCATCAACAATAATGTCGTCAGCAGCAAGTCCTGTTGCCGAACTATATTCTGCTAATTCTCCGCCAGTTAATGATGTATCATAATCTGTTTCATTTGGTTTTACTGAACCGTCGCTGGTAATTTTTCTAATAATGATTTGATCACCGTTGGCAACAACATATGTTTGAGGTATCGAAACTTGATTAGAAGTGCCAGTAGCTAGAATTGACTGCATTACTGCGGCTGGGTTTGTTTGATTTACGGTTCCGTAAAATGGATCATCTATTCTTACAGGAGTTAATAGACCTGATATAGTTACAGACGATCCGCTGACCGGAATATCTTTAAGAATTGCTGTTCCGTTAGATAATATATCTAGATTGATTCCCCTAGTTAATGTTCTTATGAAAGTAACTGCGGTCCCAGCCGGTATTGTTGTTTGAGGTGCTAGAGGGTTAGGTCCATAATTAGTTATAATTTGATCTAAAATAATTTGTGTACTATTTGTAATAGATTTAACAGTTGTTCCATAAACAATAGGTGTATAATTTACACTGTTGTAATTAACTGTCATTATTACAAGGTCTCCGGCAACTATACCAGCCGTGCTAGATAAAGTTAAAGTAGTAGATCCTGACGTATTTGTTCCGGCAGTTGTTGTAGATTTACTAACTGTTACTGTAGGCCTTGTTATTCTATAATCAAAAGTATACTCTTTCTGAGTACCATTAGCTATTACTGTTGTTGAACTATTCTTAGCATGATAGACATTTAATACTGTGTTTATTTGAGGAGTATACGGTAACGTAAAAATATACTGCCCTGCAGATGTAGTTGTAATATAATCATCAAAAGTGGAATCATAGGAATCCCATTTATCAGTATAAAATCCGCCAGATCCCCATCCCGAACCGGTTTCAAATCCTAAACTATTAACTATAACACCACCGTAATCAATGCCAGTCATTAGTTGTGATAAGTCTTTTCCAAGTTGTCCTGTAGTCGGATTATAATAATATTGAATCCTATCGGCTGCATTAAGCATGTCCCAATCTTTAATATATGTTACAGAAATAGATGAACCTAAGCTAGGCGCATTTTCAAATAATATTGATCCGATATATGAAGTATAGCCCGTAGCTGTAGTAATTTTAATTGATGATAAAGTATAATCATCTCTTAATACGTCAACCCCGTCTACTACAACAGAACTAACAGTTACTCGAGTGTCTGGGGCCCATTTTAAGTTAAACTGTTTCCTTGAGCCGGTACCTGCAAATGTTTCTGTTTCTTGTAAATTTGTAATAAAATAATTTTTTGTTATTCTATCAAACTTTATTTTAATAAAATTAGATCTTACAACACCGTTTCCAATTATTGCTACGGCTCTAGCATTAACTCCATTAGTAGATAATCCGCCGTCGATAACAACAGTTGGAGCTTTTATATATCCTTCACCGAATGTTAGAAGAACTATCCTATTGACTTTCCCGTTAGCAATAAATGCTCTAGCAGTTGCTTTTATCTTAGCATCCCCAACAATAGTAACTGTCGGTGGCAGTAAGTATCCAGATCCGTTGTCTACAATTTTTAATTCTGTAATTTTATAACCCACATTATCTAACCAATGTTTCCATGGATATAAATTTATGCTTGAATCACTGACATTAATTTCACCAGTAGCTGATACAAAAGAATCGATAGATTTTAATTGTTTAGTATTATTATCATAAATTGGTTGTAAATCAAAGTCAGTTACTGAAACTTGACTAGGATCTGTTTTAGAGTATAAACTTACAAACTCTCTCACTTTTGTTCTATAGGGAGTTGTTTCTAAAATATAATCTTCAAAATTTTCTAAGTTGTCGTTTTGATATGTAACTGAATTTTTTAATCCGCCGACAATATGTTTTGCTTTAACAAAGCTAGTTTTAAAAATCCAATCAATGTAATATTGTTCACTAAGAGCATATCGAACATTAGAAAAGAACAAACTCATATAAATTGATCTTAAATCATCTATAAAAATATTATTTTTAATAGTATCTAAGATAATTCTAAGTTCGTATGAAGCAACATTGTCAAAAATACTTCCGTCGTATGCGGCGCCGTCGTATCCAATAGTAGTTCCTTCGAAGCTGTAAATAGATTTACTAAACTGTATTGTACCTTTTTCCTGAGCTACAATTTTATAAGATTGTGTCCAGTCAACTGAATTTGAATTTGCATATTTTTCTAATAAAACCCATGTTCCTAAATTAGTAGTTGTAACTTTTATTGTTTCACCAATTTTAATATCTTGATCAATTAGATTAGAAAAATTATCAACTAATCTATCAATAGCCGTAAATTGATTATATCCATTTGCATACCAATCTACATACGACCAATATTTGCGAACATCATAAGTTTGAGATCTAGATCTTGACCACGAAGATGAATTAGGGTCATACGAATAAATTGCCCAGGTATTAGATGTTTGACTGTCGGCCTGTACTAAAACTGAGTAATTCCTTACAGAAACAGTAGTAGAATCATTATAACCGTAGCCTGAAGAAATTATATCTACGCCTACAATCTGTCCTTTTGTATTAATTTTAGATCTAATTACTGCACCAGTACCTGATCCAAAAATATCTAAATATGGTGCTACAACATATCCGCTACCCGAAGAAATTATATCAATTCCAGTTATTCTGCCATTAGAAATAATTGGAGATAATACTGGTTTTGTAAAAGATGATAAACTAGTAAATGAAAGTTCAGCATCTGTTAAAACGGAAACATCATAATGTCCTGATACTAACGAAGGTTCTTTGTCATATTCCTCTAATGGAGAAATATCTTTATTTCCTATAACTTGTCTAGAAAGTAATTCAATATTAGTTTTTTCAATAAATTGTTTTAATGCTTCAAATCTGTTAACAAAAATTCCCTGACGAGGTCTATTTTCAATACCATATTTTAACTTAGGAGGTAATGAAGTATCGGGGACTAATCTACCATACGAATCTTTTCCGCAAAGGCTATCAAACCATTTTTGTTCCACTGACGATGGTAAATTAACAGTATCTTCACTTACGATTGTCCAGTGAGTATGTATGTTTTGATCTGTTTTTATTGAAGTCCAATATTCTACAGACAATATTGTATCTTTGTCTACTACTAATTCTTTAACATTAACTAAACTAAACGAGTTTAATCCTGTAAATGCAATATGTCTATATCCTTGTCCTCTAGGATTAGAAATTAAAAGAGATACATCACTGGCCGACATAGATCTACCTAATGTGTTAGGCACAGTTTTTTTATTTTTTACCCAATAGTAATAAGTTGTTTTTTTAGATTTACTTATGTTGTCATATTTTATAGAAGTAGCATAAACAGAATCACCGTATAGAGACGTTCCACTAATTCCCAAAGCAATTCCAGATTCAGTATCTGATTGATTATCCCACTCTGATGGTTTTAATGTAGATTGTACCCATTCATATACATCAACACTTGCACCAACTGCTAACGTATTCCATGTATTATTTCTATAAACAACATCAGCATCATAACTGTTTATAAATTTTGCAGATCTTAAATCCCACCATAAGGCACCAACTTGTTCTTTACCCCAAGCAGCACCTTCGTCAACGTTGACTAAAGATGTTCCTAAAGAGTAAATGGCAGGATCATAAAAAGTTTTATATTTTATTTCTTTTTCTGCAATACCCGGTATTTTTCCTTGATTAGGATCAACGGTATCTAAGTAATCTAAAAGATTGTTTTCTCGCTTATTATATAAGAAAACTCTTTTTATTTTTGATACGTCAGGCTTACTAATTTCGTAATGTTTTTTATTCCAAGAATAGTCGCCAACATTTTTTGTGTATGAATAAATTTTTCCAGTAATCAATCCTTGTGTAATTGAATAAGGAGATCCTAAAATAATATTATTTGACGCTACAGAAAAACCTACTGCAAAACCGTCAGTATTATTGCCAGGATTATTTAGACTTTCACTGTAAACCCATTTAGTCAAATACATGTCGTAGATATCAACTCTGCCACTATCTGGTTGTCTTTCTACAAATTCAGTTTGTTCTGAATCAAATGTAGTTGAATTCGCATCAAATATAGTAAAGGATCTACTGTCAGCGTTAGAACTATAAATTACTAAAGTTTTATCATTATTCATAAAACTTATAGTAGTTCCAAAAAACTGAGCACCTTCTGTATTATAATTTACTAGCCGTTGATATAATTCGTACGACGATGTTATTGTGTTGTATCTATATGCAAAAACTGCACCTTGATTGACTAATACAGAATTTGCTGATTCATCTTCAGGATCAGCAATTGCAATATATGAGCCGTCATCATTTAATGTTATACTTAAACCAAATTTATTTTGTAAAGTACTGCTAGGAGTACTAATAGTATCCTCTAAAGTGTCATTTTTATAAACTCTTACCACTCCAGAATCTTGATTAAATGACGATACTGCTAATGTAGATACATCGTAGCTGAGAGCCAACTTATATCCAAAGTTAGTTCCTGTTCCTGAAATTACTGTGCTATAATTCCAACTAGTTCCGTTATAAATTAATTTGCATACTTTGTTTGTTCCAGGAGCCCCAATATAAATTACTTCCTCCGAAACTACAATACTGCTTCCAAATTTTTCACCATCTGTTGGTGTAGAATTTAATACAGTTGCTATTAAAGTGTAAAAACCGTTAACATCTCGTTGATATATTGAGACTGCTCCGTGATTGTTTAGCAAATTATTAGAACCTGTTTCACTAGCAATTACTAATGTTCCCAATGTTGTTGTTTTAACTTGACTAGCTGTTGGTGTGCCAGTAACTAACCAAGTGCCCCGAGGACTTATTGATAACACCGTTGCTATGTCTATTGCAGACGTAGTGCCAGAATAAATTTTAGACAATACTTGTTTTTGTATCCAAGGTGTTGAAATACCTGCTTTGTTAAAAACATATACTTGCCCCGAGCTTACTTGAGATGCAAGGACTGTTCCGGCAGTATTAACAGAAATATTTTTACCAAAATTTAATCTATCAGTAAATTCTGGAGCAGATAAGGCTCCTGAACTATAAACAGCCTTGTATTCCCATGTGGTCCAAAAATTAGACGAGTGAGCGTCGGCCCATATTAAATCACCTGTTTTTAACTTACTACTTATTGCAGAATCAATGTTGTCAATTGTAGAAACACGTTGAGATACAAACTTAGAAATAATAATTTTATTTTGTTCGATGAACGGACTGGCAATTGATACTGATTTTGTAGTAGACAAGTTTATTGTATTAACAGTAACAGATTCAACTTTGTAAAACCCGCTAAACCCAGTGACATTATCTATTCCTAGATAATCGCCAACTATTTGATTAACAACACCGTCAATGGTTAATATAACTTGTTTGAGAGAAGAATTATATACTGCATCTTTCACTACATAATTTGTATTTGTATATCTATAAACATTCCAAGAATCTTTATCAAAGGTGCACCAAACACAATCACCGTCTGTAAATTTTGTAATATCAGAAGACAACAAATCGTTTAAAGATTTAACTGTCATTAAAACTTCATCTTGTCTTACATGACCTGCAGATCTTAAAAATGAATTATAAGTTTTTAATTCTGGCCATGGATTAGAGTTGTACCCTAAAGGTTTTAAGTAGACATCGTTAGGTGTTTGTCTAATTACAAAATCAACTTTGTTTTTATCAATCTGTTTTACTAATTCAAATCCTTGAGGATTATTTTTAAACAGGTCCTCATTTAACACAAACTCAATATTGTCAAATGAGCCGCTGGCGCCGTACTGCCCAACACGCAACGCCCATTCTTCATAAAATTTTAGACTTTCTTCACCCTCTGCACTTAGAACATCAAAAAGTTTATTAAGAACATTCTGAGTCCCTTTTTCAATAATCATTCCTTGATAGAACTTAAATTCGCTTACATCATCTTTAATGATGTTTTCAAGATATTGACGTTTTTGATATCCTATTAAATGTTGAGCTACTTTTTGTTGTCCTGAGTCAAAATTGTCGCTATCAAGACTGTAAAAATCTTCAAATTGGCTGGCTTTATAATTCCAGTTTGGTAACAATGCGGGTGCAGGTGTCTGTTCTAATTTTACCCAATCCGAAGAAACAAATGTTTCTGATCCTGGTAAGAATTTTAATGCACTGTAATAAAACTCTTTATACTTTACTATGTCGCCGAGCGCATAATCTTTCCATGACTCCCAGTTACTGATTTTTCCTTGATCAAAGATAAATCCTGGGGCATTAAACGATCCATCCCAGTTTATGCTCACATAACCAGAAACTTTTATTCTGTCTTGTTTATAACCACTTTCTAAAGTATAGATAGTATCATTAAACATAGTAGAATTATCAACTAATAATACTTGTTCTTTTTGTACAAGATAAAAAGTTGCACCGTAAATTCCGTCATCACCTTGTGGAGAATAACTAACAGCATTATCTTCTCTGTAAGAGTTTAAAAATTTAGGTTCAATAGGAGTGCCATCTACTTTAAAAATTTCATATCCATTAAATTGATTTTTAATATCATCAACAACAGAATATTCTGTTTCAAATATTAATTTTGCGGCGGCTGGACTAAGACTAATAACGCTACTACCGATTGTGCTTAGACCATCTAACTTTACAAAATCATCTTGAATAAATGTTTCACTAGGTGGCGATAGCCTAATTGCTCTATAATAATCTCCATTATATCTTACAATAGACTCATATGGGGTTGCTGCATTTGGTAACCATTCTTTCCATTTATCTTGCCCCACTGACCAGTTCTGAGTAGTCCAGAATAAAAATTCTTTAGCACTGGTTTCCCAATTTGTTATTGTAGATATATTATTATTAAACTCATCAAAAACAAATCCTTGATCTTTTAACCACTCACCGTATCCTAATAAGAAATCAACAATTTCTTGAATAGTTCTAAATTTAGTTCCGTAAGGCACTGTTATGGTAGATGTCCTATCCCATCCTTTTCTGATGTAAGATGTTTTACCGCCTATGATAGGAAGTTGTGATAATATTTGGAATTTTTCTGATTCAAAGGACGCGGTTGATGTGTGATCAACTACAACACGATAATATCTATTATTGTACTGTACTACTTTTCCAGGATAATATCTTTGATTCGAAGTCCAGACTGAAAAAGTTTCTGAAATTCCGCCAATATTAATTTCTAATCCTGGATCAGTCCACTCATAATATTTAAAATATGGTTGTGTTCGACTATATCCTTTAACTTCGAATCCGTCATATAATTTTGTTATTATAACACCACTATATGTTATTTTTTTAATAGGACTCGAGCTATTTAATATTAAATTATAGTTTTCTTTTGGTACAAATACGCTGCCAGATGATGCAGGAGATCTAGAATCTAATAAAAGATTAAATTTTTCTTTACTACTAAAACCTGCAAGTCGATAACTTAAATTAAAATTAATATTATCTAAATCATATCTATATGATTTATAAGATTTTAAATTATCACTTATAATATAATTTATAATATAGTTAATAATCCCCGAAGTTTGCAACCTCTTATCACTAGAATAGATATTAGGTAATACTACACTCTTTGGTGTTATTCTTAACTGAGTTTCTGAATAAACTAACTGATTAGTTTTATTCCTAACTACTCTAGATCTATCTAGTAATGCTCCAAATACTTTTGATGGAAACATTAGCAATGATGTTATTAGAACACTAAACGGATAATGACTACTTCTTCTCCACGCTCCTTCGATAGGGCTAACATCACCAAATATAAAATCGCCTCCTGTAGATTGAGATATTATTCCCTGAGCAACTCCTGAAATAATCGGACTCAACAACAATCCATTTTCATCCGCCGGAATATGCTTCATTAAAAATGGTTTGGCAAATTTTGTAAGTCGTATCTCAGGTTTACCGGGTTCTCTAACAATACCTTCTGAAATATCCTGCCACATAATTAGATTGTCTTTAGTATACGGAGCAGGCCCGTACTGATCAATCCACCAACTTGGTTCTAATGTAAAACCTAGCATTTCCCATGGACAAAGATTTGGGCGATCGGTGTCATAAATCCACCTATAAATTCCTCTCCAGTATCCTGGAACTACTCTGCCGTCAGGTGCGACGTGACCTTTATAATTAAAAGTCTGTGGATTATTTCTATCAAAAGTTAATGGTTTAGTAAAATCTCTGTCTATTAACGTTGTCCATTTATAAAAACTAGGTGCTAGAATTTCATTAAATTCTTCTAAGGAATATTCTGTCTGTCTGTTATAACTTGGAATAATATCAAAGATATCAAATATTTTAGAATCGTAATTAACTTTAATGTTATTAAAAATACGTTTTTCTAATTCTAAAATTAAAGCATCTCTAAAATCAGGTAGACCACCCTGATCATAATTCCCATAAGCTAGCACCTGGCTTCCGTCATGGCCTTGTATCATCCAACGCGGTGTTACTAATGTTGTATCTTTATAAATCTTTGGTTCATACTTTGGCCAAATTCCTAATTTTGTAGGAGTTTCTGGCACAAAAGAGCCGTCAGTTGTTTCGTATTCACAAACTGTTAATTTGTCATCAACAGACATGTTGGCCTTAATAACAACAAATCCTTGGTTATCAAAATCGTATTCTTTTCCGTACAGCAGTTGATTATCATTTAAGTAAACAATAACCGATTTATTAGATAAAGAAGTTAAATCAAATACAGTTACCAAAGGATATGTTTTAATTCTTGGATCTGCAATAGTAAATATTTTTTTAACACACCCAGTATACGGAACCATATCACTAAAATAATAAGGTGATTCTTTTGGTTTATCTTTGTTTAAAATTCGTAATATTTCATTTACTTGTAATTCAGGTGATGCGTCCAACCCTAAAGAATTTGCTATAGAAATAAAATTTCTTTTAAATGTATTATAATCATCTCTAGATTTTTCTATTGCTCTAATAACATTATTATCTTGAGATGTAATATGATAAAGAGATAGCCCTGCAGGTCCACTGTGCTGAATAAATTTTGTGCCAAAACAAGTTATATTTCCAAGATCTCTTATGTTACTTTCTCCTGGGAATACTCCACTAAAATCGTTAAGATTTTCTACGATAGAATTTACATGGTCACTTACTTCTCCTAAAGTAAATTCTTCAAGTTGACTGTTTAAAGGATTATTTTGCAGATTAATAGGTATTTCATAATACCCGTTATTATTAATTGGTTGTTTAGCAAATGCCCTTAATGACAATACATCATTCGATCCTATATCATGATCTAAAACTATCTTTTTATAAACATTACCGTTTACTATAGACCATTTAGAACTATCGAGCCTGATGCCGTTAATGTAGACTTTTACAATTAAGTCATCTAAATCATTGATATCATCAAAAATATCAATATCAAAATTGTTTGTTAATGTCGAATTTTTAAATATTCTTACGGCAGCTTGCGATCTTGATACATCGCTAGTTTGCCAGCCGTTAACATAAACTATATTGTTAGTTACATTTAATTTTGAAAGATACCCAGTGCTAATACTTTTTGTAAACACATCAACTGATTCTTTATATTGAAAAGTATCCGACAATAAATTAAAACTAAAAACTATATCACCAAAGTTAGAAATATTTTTATAAGATAATTTAAATCCTAATTTAGAATCTGTTATTCCACTAGCTCCTACTTTATAGGAAAATAATTTTGTTCCTGTAAAACTAGTTCCATTATATGTTTCTGCATTGCCAAAACTAATACCATCTTGATCAACTACATCAAATAACGGTGGCTGATTAGGAGCAAGTTTTTGTTGTCCTTCTTTCCAGTCTGTGCCATTATACCAAAATGTTTTATTTTGATTAATAGTGCCTTGTTTAACTAGAACAGTCTGATCTACTTCTGGTTCAGCTTCTAATACTAAATGTATTTGTCTACTACCATTAGACAAATGTTGAACATCAATGAACTCGACTCTAAAAATTTTATTTTTTACGAAAGAGTCAGTATCGGCTACAAACAATATTCTTTGTCCAGCCGCTAATGATACACCGTCTATATTATATCCAGCAGTGCCTTCTATTGTTGAAAAAACATCTTTAGTGTAAGTATCTATCAAATCTACTTCACCTGCTGATACTGTACCAAAATTGTACAGTCTAAGATCTGCTTCAAACTCAATAATAGGTCTTACTGCTCTAAAAGATTGATCAATGTCAGCAACTTTTCCATTGAACTTTGCGCTAGCATCTATTACGTTTTTATGAACCCATCTGTTATGCCTAGACCAAGGATTTCGATCTTTACTAGCTCTATTAATTACAATATAGTCGAGAACTCCAGCATAAGCAGTTGTATCACTAAACGCACCTTGGCCATATGGCTCAGATTCAAAAGGTATTGATTTAGTAATCGTATACGAACTAACAAAATTTAAAAGTTGATCGTTAACTAATTTAATTGCAGCCCCGACACCCTCTACGTAATATTCACCACTGGCATAATTGACAGGAAATACGTTGCCGCCAAACGATACTTTCATACCGTTACTGAGTTTTGTTCCGTCTTTTAATGTGTATGTTTTTTTGCCAAGTACTTCTTTGTTAACATCAATATATGTATTTTCATTTTCAGATAAAATATGTACTGTGCCACCTAAGTCTACATCATTTTCACTGACATAATATAAAATATCAGGACAATTAACTGGAATATTAAAAGTAATTAATCCGGATTCAACTGCAACGCCTGTAAGACCTGAAGTCACATATCTATCAAGATTTCCCGGTGTTCTTACAGTCTTAAAACTAAAAGGATTTCCAGGGCTATTAATGCTAAACGTATATGTCTTTCCTCTGTATAATTTTATTGTCGGATTTCTAGTCACACCGTCTGGAAGAAATATATAAGCATTGGCATCGCCTTGAGATTCTACGTAAACTGAATATGTACTAGCAACTTCTTGTTCTTTGCCATAAATTTTAATTGTATCAGGTCCGTAAGGTAGCCAATAATAATTTTGAAAATTAATAAACTTATCCCAGTCAATATGTGGATCCCAGCTATAAAATTCTTGGCTATTTAATCTAGAATGATTAGTAACATTAGCACCAAACACTGACAACTGATTAATATAGTCTTGGTAATCTTTAAAAAATGTTGTATTGCCTAGATCGTCTTTAATGACTGCACCTGGCTCAAATTGATAATTTTGTCTAGTGGAGGTTGGAGCATTTAAGAAAATGTCTGACTTAACTGTTGATTTTGAATTTTGTCTACCGACAAATCCATTAATTTTTTTTACTTGCCCTGGTTGTATTAATTGGTCAAGGGTTGCATTTAAAAACTTTTTATTAGAATCAGTTTTATAAAATCTTGGTAAGAAATTTGAACTTGATACTTTACCTTCATATGGATTGACATTATCAGCCATTTGTTACTCCATAAGTTGAACTTGTTACTGTTTGCTGGCTTTCTGAATTTGACATTATTGTTGTGTTACTTACAGATTTGATGTTACTGGATGTGATGCCCGATATAATTTCAATGTCATCTACTGTTGCTCCGTTAACAAATAATTGATCACTTGCACTTTTTATTTCAAATAGACTACCGAAATTTAAACCTGTTTGTTTTGGAACTATAACAAAATTTGAAATACTTGGGGATAGCTCTTTCATAACATAAGCAGATAGTTCACTAAAATAAAAAGTGTCACCAAAATCCCAATTTTCTAAAGCAAAAAATTCATTAATTGCCGTAATTACTTTAGACTTGATATCATTATCTGAAATAACTTGACCTATTGCTTTTGTTACTTTAAAAGTAGCTTGTAAGTTACTGTCTGCTTGACTACCAAATAAAACAGAATAATTTGCAGGATGATATACTATTTCATCACTGACTGATTTTATTAAATTTAAATTTGGAGATAATATGTTATACAGTTCATCTGTGCTAGGCGGAAGAGGTTTTGTTGTAAGACTTCCCGATAACCACTGTCTAAACTGTGTATCATATCCTTTTGATAAGACAAAAATATCAATTATGTTACTGATACTAGGATCAATTCTTGATTCATAATCTGAATTATGAATATACTGAAATTTTAACTTATCCCTACCCTGATAAACTTTATAATCTAAAGTAGGAACATACGGATTTATTTTTGTAGCATCGTATCTAACAACAGTATTTGTATCTATAAAATAAAAATATGTTCCAGTTATTTTTTCTGTACCTATTACCGCAGCTTGATTTTCTTTAATTAAGATATGATTAGAACTGTTATCAAAATATTTGTAATCTTCTTGTCCTAATGAAATTAAATATTTTTCTAAAACAATATATTTGTTTTTTAACAAAACAGCATTATTAGTTGGATCGACGATTTTATTAAACAATTCAGGATCATCAACTACGCTATTATTGTCAGAATCAGCAAACGACACGACTATTTTTTTATTATCTACATATCCATCTAACCCAATAAATGAATTAATAATTTCCCATTTAAAATCTGTAGTAAAACTCTGTGTAGATTGATTTAATGTATTAATGCCTAATATATTAATCGAGTCTTTTACTACTTGATTTGATCTGCTGTCATAAATTTTATTTGCACTGTCAAAATAAAATTTTATTTGCTTGTCACTTTCAAACACATATCGTTGCTCTCTGCTAGTTACTGTGTAGAATTCGTTATCAGTTGTAAACAACAACAACCAACTAGAATCTTGTTGTTGGTTAGTTGAGTCGCCTTCTTTACCTAAACTAAAATTAGAATATGCATCTAAGTTTGATTCAAAGATAATAGACCATTTTTGATTTTTAGCATCATATCTAAGACCAAATGGTTTATTAGCAAATATTAGATCTATCATTGCAGTAATAACACTATTATCAATAATAGTTCTCCACCTTGGAATAATTTGTTCTATTTTAGGTGCTGCTGAAGACCCGCCTGGCAAAGGTATATTTAAAACAATTGGGCCTGTACCTGAGCTTAGTTTGCCTGTACCGTTAGCAGTACCGTCGGTTTCAACAGAAACTACAGATGCCCACAAACTTGTCACTGCTCCGAGTATATTTGCACTAGATCCAAAAACAAGCTTATTTAAATTAAGTGTGTCAAAATAATAACCTGTTGGTGCAGAGAATTTTATTAACGACCCCACTGTTAAATATTTTAATTCAGTTGTGGTAAATCCGCCAACTTTATAGACTGTTGAATCAGTTAATGATCCTATATAACCCGATGACGATAGACTATCTGTTGTAACATTAAACCAATAAGTATCTAAACTTGCACTAACATAACTAATGTAATTTGAATAATAAAAATTTTTCAACTCTTGTTTTTTTAATATAGAATAAACATCGTTATAAATTACACCCTCAATATCAGTCTTACTTACATAAGAAAATCTATTAGTAGCAGTATAAACTTCTTTATAAATGACACCGTCATCAGCAAATAAATTTGTAGAACTATACTTGCCTGTTGGGTCAATTAAATCAAAATAACGACTTATACCAGAACTAGTTCTATTAACTGCTTTAACTTTTAAAACTTGTTGACTACTTGATAAGGGACTAATATTGTAATCCTCACCAGTTATCATTCTATTCTGAGTATAATATGTCTGAGGTGCGTTACTCTTAATACTATCGTTTGTTTCAGCTGGTTCAGAATTAGAAATAGATGATGCTAAAGAAAGCGTAATCGATAATGTTTCAGGCTGTCCCTGTGCAGAAACATAAGGAATAGATATAGCTACATTTCTAATATCTTGAGTATTAATCGTATAACTTAGGCCATTTGACACTCTATAATATGTTCTAAAAGTGCCTAGTGGCAAATTACCAAAAGTTCCGTCGCTAAAGGATAGACTGATAGCATCGTTTACTCTAGTAACAACATTAAAAATATTTCTTATATTTTTATTTAAACTATTGTATATAATGTTATTGCCTTCAAAACTAGGAACTTTAGTCCATTCTTCTGACTCGTTACCGTCTTTATCTAATCTGTATAACCAAACATCTGTATTATTAATGCCTTGACTATCGATGTCTACTGATTCATTACTGCTAGGCTGGCTAATAGTAAAAGTTCCCTGATTTAATGTACCTTGTGTAAAATTAACAAAAAAACCAGTTCCGGCGCTTGAGGGACCGCGGCCGTCGTTTCTATAAACACAGGCCATAGGATTACCTATCTTAGGAGATTCTTCGTAAATGTAATTTTGACCTTTAAAACTTGTGCTGGTAATTTCAAAATTCATTGAACGACCTGCAATTGATTTTGTAAATCCAAACACAGGAATATTGTTATTAGATGAGTTAAATCTATACTGCTCTGAAGGTATTCCGTAAATGGTGGATTTATCGCTAGGATTTCCAAATTGTTGATTTGGATCCATAGCTGCATTTATTATTTTTATAAATTGGTCATACCAATTAACATTACTAGGATCGTTCCATGACACTACCTGCCCGGATAGGTTGCGACCGTTTGAATCTATTACATTTTGAGTTGTTGAAACAGCAGTAAACTTTAATAAACCTTTAGCTGCAATATTTCTTTTTGCATTGTAACTGATTAATCTAGCTAAACGCAACACACTTTCTCTACGTTCTGCTAGTTCTAAAAAGTTTTCCCTAGCGTTTAAATCAACACGGAATGCTATGCTTTGGCCTAAAAACGCTATTAGATCAATGAGTGCAAGATACTCACTAGATTCAATGTAATCATTAAAATCTTCTGGATAATTTTGACGAATATAATCGATCATCGTACGACGCAAATTTTCAAAGTCATAGCTTTGAAAGTCAGCATTACGGAATGATTGGTATACTTTTTTCCAATCTTCTGCGACTAAAAGTCTATTTTGTCTATCGATTGAACTCATAATTTATCCTATATCTTATATTTATTGAATAAAATTTTCTGGGTAGTTTATTGTGCAAGCAATCCGTTTGCTTGATCAAACCGTAGCTTTAACACTTCACTAAGATTATACGGCCTATACGTTAGATAACATTCAATTTGTATGCCGCTTTCGTAACTTGTAACTATAACTCTTTCTGCTTTTATTCTAGGATCATAATTAATGATGTTGTTAACATTTTGTAAAATAAGATCTTTAACCTGTTCAGTAAGGGGCTCAAATAATAGATCCCATATGATTGTTCCAAATTCTGGCTGCATTAATCTCTCGCCCTGACGTACATAAAAATGATTAATCAAATCTTGTTTGATTAAATCTAAATCATATAGCTTAAAATTTTCTGTATCTACAGATACAGAACTAAACCCTTTGTACATCTTAGGAGAAATTTCTTTAAGATTATTAGGAGCAGCCGGTAAAGTAATTTTATTGTATAGATTAGCACTAGAACTCATTATCCCGCTCCTTTAATTTTTTGAAATGTGTCAGTTGTTGTTGTATACTCTTTCCACGAATCTGGTATAGAAATTGATGATCCTATTTCCCTATCAGTCATTGCTGGTTTAAAATCTATAGGATTTAAATTTTCATGATGTGGCCATGGTTCATGGCTAGGTATACGTAACATAATACTTTCTATAGTTGTTTCAGAATTTTCTGTTGGGTTCGCAAAAGTTGTTAAAGGCGGAACATCTTCTGAATTATTTCCGGCAAAGTTATTAGAATTTAGGTGTATTTCACCACCGTCTATATTTGTTCCGGCAGCTTTTACCTGAAATAACCCGCCTGCTGTAGTATTATTAACTCCTGTTACTCTAATAAAATTATCATTATCAACAATTAAAATTTTATCTGCGCCAACTTCAGTCTGATGGCGTTCGGCAACTTTTAAATTAAAATTTCTACCTGCTTCAATGTTAATATCTCTATCTGCATAAAAATTTAAATCTTGTTTTGTATGTAAACTAATACTGTCTTCTGCGTAGATATCAATCTTTCCGTCGCTAGTTAATTCAATCCAAGTAGTACCGCGAGCATTACCAATATAAATTAAATCTTCACTATTATGTAACAAAATTTGATGGCCAGTTCTTGTCCTTATTCTAAACAGCTCGTTATGAGGAATAGTTTCGTCGCCCGTTGGAGTTTCTCCTTCACCTAATTGCTCAACTGCTTCGTACTCTGGAGGGCCGTCACTAGCCGATGTCTTACGAATATATTTGTCGTCACCGTCATCCATTACAAAAGTTGTTCCGCCTAACCGACTAACTGGTGCATTAACAATTAAATTGTCTACTTTTCCCTTTGTTCCTGTTTGAGCGCCTGGACGTTTATCTAAAGGTCCGGGAGTGCTAATACCAAACACCATACTGGGAGTTTCTCTCCTAGCACTTGATGTTGTTATTCCTCTAATGTCGTCTTTAAGTAAACCTTGTGCTTCTAACGCATCTGCTAACGGATGTCGAGGTTTTTTTAATTTTTCAGGATCTGAAACAATTACTGTTTGACCTTCTGTAGCTTTTCTATTGTATTCTCCGGTAGGCATTCTGTCAGTTTCATCAACTACTTGACTAGTTGCTGCTAGTCCCGGGACCATAAAATTCATAAATTCATCTTGAACACAACCTATCCAATACCCGTACTTAAAATTACCATCAATAAAAATAACAACAACTACTGTGCCGGGATCCGGAGGAACCATCCACATACCATAACTCTTTTGTGTATTATTATAATCATTAATTTCTTTAGCATAGGAAATACTAGTAACTCCGTAGAAAGGACTCATATAACTTACCATGTGTATTGATCCAGAACTAGGATTGTTACCCCCCGGTCTTAATAACTCTACTTCTAACATTCCCATATAAGTAGGATCAAGATGGCTGATTACTCTTGCTAGATAAGGTCCTGGCCTTGGGGCAGGATCGCCGCTAGAAATATGGTATAAATCAGTATTACTCACTTAAATTATCTCCATATTGGTTAGTAGTGTCGACTCGTTGATTACCTGTATTGAACGTTTGATTTGGTGTGGCTTCTGTTTTGTTTTCTTGACTTGGTCTTCTGAACCCTGTAAGAACCTGAGTAAACTGTCCGTTACTAAATGTGCTGGTTACTTCGGTAACATTATACAATCCGCTGAATTGCATTACTGGGGCACTTTTAGCATTTTTTCCAAAATCATACATACCGGAAGTTTGATTGATATCAATTGGTGTTCTAAAATTAACTAAAATATCAACTTCACCGTTTTGATAATTTACAGTACCGTCTAAATTTAAATTCTTGTACTGAGTTGCTTTGGCTGTATAGTTTCCAATGCCGCTTTGAACTATAAAATAAGGATCGCCAATTATTTTCATGTTTAAATTATATAAATTATTTGAATTTGTAACGGCATCCATGAAATTTCTAGCAGCACGTTGACCAGGTGTTTCTTTGCCGCCTCCACCTTTTCTATCAGAACTTGTATTAGTTCCGATATATTTTACAATAGTTGGCGTAGTTCCTAATTCATTAGAAGGAAGCTCTCCCGGACCAACAGGATTTCCAGTAGGTATTGGATCAGCATCGGCGCTAGATTGTGCTGCTGTTTTAACATCTTGTGACTTTTCTAAACCATCAGCACTCATTGTACTGATAAATCCTTGATTAATATCAATGTCAAAACTTATAACATCTACATTTTTACCGGTATAAAAGTAGTTGTAATGTTTAACTGCTTGAGCTTTTAAAGCATCAAACCCTGGAGCTTTTAAATTTGGGGCTATCATTCTACTAGCGTGTACTTCATACGGAACTACCCTATAAACATACAGTTTAGGTTTTACTCCGGTTGCTTTTTGTACTTCGCCTATGTTATAAACTTGCGTATCTATTCTCCACCAATTACGCATGCCTTCTTTAGTTAAATTGTTTACATCTAATGTTTCAACAACAAATTTACTTGAAAGAATAGTTTGATTAATAGCATTAGGAATATCAGTATCTTGAGCAAATTTCATATCGGACATTTTTAAATTTATAGGATTTTCCGATCGAACATATACTTTTTTAGCAGGATCCCAGACAAGATTATCTTTACCCGAAGGGGAATCGCCTCTTCTAGCAGCGCTAAATCCTAATTCTGCTTGCCCAATTGCGTTACAATCACCTGCCTGTTGAACTAAAGTTTCATTGACGGTGCTTCTGCTAACTCCTAATTTTTTAAAAATAGTAGCCGCATCTGATTCTGTTGGCGTAGTAGTTGCTGATGAATTATTTTCAGATTTAGATTCTGTCGGAGTAGAGTTAGATGCTATGTCTTGAGGAAATAAAATTACAATTTCGTCTGGTACTGTTACAATACCAGCTTCTTTATTACTAGCAGTTTGTGCCATTTCTTTAAATTTTTTATTAACAACTGCTTGTAAACTGTTTTCTCCAGTTTGAAGTATGCTTCGAACTGTATCTCCTGTAATACTAACATCGCTTTTAAAATTAGCTGTTACATCAGCTAACGCACCTTGATTAAACGGCATAGCTATACATTTATAGATACTACCCATTTCACTGACTTTCATTGAAATATCACTAAAATTAAAAGCTAAAAATCTTTTTGTTCCAGGTATATTATTCATTTGCCCCGTTTCTTTATTACCTCTAAATTCTATAGTCAAAATAAACGGAGCTTCTCTAAAATTGTTATGGCCTAATTGTTGCGCTATCGTCTGGCATGAAATAATAAACATTCCCATACTATAAGGTTCTCTTATAGTAAATTCTAAATTAGTAACATTTGTTGTACTAGCAGCATCTAGACCAATTTGACTTTTCATTTGTAAATGATCAAAGAAAAAATCAAATTTACCGTAGGGTGTATTAACTCGATTATTAGGGTCAGCATTAGCAGATTTACAAATAATTTTAAACGGTTTGCCTGCAAGGTATGTCGAATCCGGATTGTTAATTTCTTTATCTGTTAGACAACCTAAGGTCAAAACATAATCATAGGTTGCATAATTAAACAATGGATTCGGTAAAGGCAACTTAATACCAGGAACAGTTTTAAAAATTGATCCTAAAGAACTTAGTTTGCCAGTTAATGAATTTGCTATGCCCGACAACGCTGTTGCAGGGCCTGAACTTGATAATGTATTTGTAACAGTACTGACAGCATTAGTAGCTGCATTAATTAAAGACATATTATAATCCAAGCACTTCTTTTAAACTAGACGGTTTAGGCAAATAAATTTTTTTACCAGGAATAAAATCAAATATAGGATCTTGTAGTACATCTAAATTTCTTTGAGTAAACACCCACCACAGGCCTGCTTCACCGTATAAATCATGTGCTAATAAATCTGGCCTGTAGGCATATTGAGGAACTATTGTAAACAAATAATCATCAGGTTCTGCACTAACTGGCCTAATAGTCAGCACATCTAAATAATCTTGTTTTAATTCTGTTAAGTACCAAGGACTTGTTGATGTATATGTAGACATAATTTAAATATAACCAAATGGATTGTTTAGATATCCGCCTTGAGCAAATCTTTCAAGACTAAATTTACGGACGCTGTTTCTACTGTAAACAGGCATTAACGTAACTGTGAATTCACTCTTAGTCGGAACATGAGTGATACCGCCACTAGTTTTTCCGCCTAATCCTAAACTACCTAAAATGCCAGCTACTTGGCCAACACCACCTGCAATAGAACTTACAGTGCTGGTAATTCCCGATAACTGAGGAAGGGCACCACCTAATGTGTCTGCGAGTCCGCCTAAACTATCGGAGACTCCTTCAATTGCACCTGCTGCTGATCCAACTACTTCAACTCCAATATAATCACATTGATTACCAATGGTAACTTTCATATCTTTTACTACCACAGGGACATTCTTAAACACATAGTTTCCATAACCATTTAGAAAAACAATAGGCGGTGGATTACCTGCCTTAGGATCAGATCCGCTAAACATTTTGGTTAAGCTACGTAAATAATGTACCATAGCTACCCAGTACAATCCTTGTGTTTGATCTTCTACGTACATTGGTGCAGTAATACCGATTGAACCTGGATCACTGCTCTTATATGCTTGGAAAGTGTAATTTGTATGAACTGTAGGTATTGCAGTATAATTAGCACTTGATTGGATGGTAATTGACGGAGTATATGGAAAAACACAACCCCCGGCATCCTTTAATGGTGCAAAAACTGGACTTTGCCTAAATGCTGCCCTAGAAGGAAGACTTAACCTGACACGCCAATCATTAGCATTATCGTCATCAAACGCTGCAACTGCGTCAACAATATCACCGATACCTTCGGCAATATTAGTAAGGCCAGCTGAATCAAGACGAATGTTTGACAACAAGTTTGAAGCACTTCCGATCGCCCCCACTGCACTAGTTGCAGCACCTATTGTTGAATTTAATCCTTGGCCAATATTAAATGCCATAATAGTTTCCCTCTTTGGTACATTATTTATTTGACTTTATAATGTACGTACTTTATAATATTTAAAGCATAGGAATATCTAGATGACTACAAAAATAAACTATCTAAACAACAAGGATATGTTATCAGAAATACATAAATCGAAAAGCTCGTATTGTAGTTTTACTCAACCCGAACATCACCAATACGACATTATCTTACCAAGTTTAGAAAAAATTAATATTAGGACTATAGCAGAAGCTAAACGCAATAGAGCCAAACGATTGGGACAAGAAGACTATGAACGTCGTAAATCCGCGGGCGAAAAAGTCAAACAAGCTGACTGCGAAATAGACTACAAAAAAATTCCTAAGACAGATTTAATCTTTAGGATTATGACTTTCGATCATATTCCTATGAACAGTACCAGAAAGAAAAATCCTAAAAGTCAAGCTGATCATAGAGACAAAGTTAACTTTCCTCCTTTTCAGCATTGGAAATTTAATGAATCTGATGAACTAGAGTGTGTAGGAAAGTCTCATTGGAAAGGTGATCTTATAAAAGGACATTTTGACAAAGATGCTGGACAAATTACAAATAATCTAGCAAGAATGATGATCAAACTTTGCGAGCGTTATGCCACAAGAGGCAACGTGCGTGGTTATACCTATAACGACGAAATGAAAGGCCAAGCAATTTTACAACTAACACAGATAGGACTACAATTCGATGAAAGTAAATCTGATAATCCTTTTGCTTACTTTACTGCTGCTGTCACTAATTCATTCGTTAGAGTTATCAACATTGAAAAACGCAATCAAAACATTAGAGACGATATTTTAGAAATTAACGGTATGAATCCCAGTTATAGTAGAACAGGACAGGGCGAACATGAAGCTGCTGTTAGAAGATATTCTGAGGGCGGAGATGACTAATTTGTTTAAAAAAGTTGCCTGTTTTACAGACATACATTTCGGTCTTAAATCTAACAGTCAAGTACATAATCAAGACTGTGAAGAATTTGTCGATTGGTTCATTGCCAAAGCAAAGGAAGAAGGTTGCGATACAGGAATTTTCCTTGGTGACTGGCACCATAATCGCAATAGTCTTAATATCACCACCATGGACTATAGCCTTAGAGCTTTAGAAAAATTAGGTGCAGCATTTGATCAGTTTTTCTTTTTTCCAGGTAATCATGATTTATACTATAAAGATAAACGTGATATCCACTCTGTCGAGTTTGGCAAATATATTCCCGGCATAACCATTGTTCACAAGCCTATGACTGTAGGTGACGTTACTATGTGTCCTTGGTTAGTCGGCGAAGAGTGGAAAGCTATAGGAAAAACAAAAGCAAGATACATATTTGGACACTTTGAATTACCACATTTTTACATGAACGCCATGGTTCAAATGCCTGATCACGGCGAGATACAATTAGATGCTTTTCAAAATTATGAAATGGGGTTTAGTGGACATTTTCATAAACGACAGAGTAAAAAGAATATGCATTACATAGGCAATGCCTTTCCCCATAACTATGCTGATGCATGGGATGACGATCGAGGAATGATGATTCTTGAGTGGGGTAAAAAGCCTGTATTTTACAGTTGGGATTCTCAACCAACATTTAGAACTGTAAAATTAAGTCAACTTATTGATGAAGCAGATACACTAATTAAACCAAAACAGCATCTACGTGTTACACTAGATATTGATATCACTTACGAAGAAGCAAGTTTTATTAAAGAAAAATTTATCGAAGACTATGACATTCGAGAACTTACTTTAATCACAGAACGAAAAGAAGTTGAAATTAACACAAACATTGATATACAAGCATTTGAAAGTGTTGATCAAATTGTGTCTAGTCAAATCATAAACATCGATTCCGACACCTACGACAAAAATACATTGCTTGCAATTTATAATAGCCTATGAAAATAAAAGAATTAACTGTTAAAAATTTCATGAGTGTTGGCAATCAAACTCAAGCTGTTAATTTTGCCAAAGAAAATCTAACACTTGTGCTAGGCGAAAATTTAGACCAAGGAGGGGATGACAGCGGTGCTCGTAACGGTACTGGTAAAACTACTATTGTCAATGCACTAAGTTATGCACTGTTTGGTAATGCACTTACTAACATTAAAAAAGACAATCTTATTAATAAGATTAACAACAAAAATATGTTAGTAACATTGACTTTTGAAAATAATGGCATTGATTATAGAATAGAAAGAGGAAGAAAACCTAATGTGTTAAAGTTCTTTGTCAATAACGAAGAGCAGACTTCAGAAGAAAATGATGACTCTCAAGGAGATATGAGAGAAACACAAAAAGATTTAGATGATTTGTTAGGCATGAGTCATGATATGTTTAAGCATATTATTGCACTTAATACCTACACTGAACCGTTTCTTTCAATGAAAGCAGCAGATCAACGTGCTGTAATTGAGCAATTGTTAGGCATTACCCTACTTTCTGAAAAGGCAGAAACTCTTAAAGAATTAATTAGACAAACTAAAGAAGCAATCACTCAAGAAACTGCCAATTTAGAAGCTACTAAAAAATCAAACGACAAGATTCAACAAAGTATCGATGCATTAATCATTAGACAAAATGCATGGAACACTCAGCGAGATAACGATTTAGAAAAAATAGGTCGAGCAATTATCGAACTTGAAAATGTAGACATTGCCGTTGAATTAGATGCACATGCAAAATTAAAAATTTATGACGAACAGGCGGCAAAATTAAAAAGTCTAAACAAAGAACGTGCTACTTTAGAAAGTGCAGTAGCCCAAGCAGAACGAACTGTTAAAAAATATGCAGGTGAATTAGAAAAATTAGCTAATAAAAAATGTCATGCTTGTGAACAGCAACTACAAGATCACAAGCATACAGAAATGACTAGCACTGCTCAGTCGCAACTCGATGAAGCTAACAAATATCTAACTAAAGTCACAAATGATCTAGCTAAAATTATTACAGAACTTGATGAAATAGGAGACATTAATGGCAGGCCTGTTACCTATTACGATACTGTTGAAGAAGCATTAAAACATCAAAATACTATTCAAACTCTTGAAACACAATTAACTGTTAAGGCAGGTGAGACTGACCCTTATCAAGAGCAAATTGATGAACTTCGTAATACTGCTATGCAAGAGATATCTTGGGATAGTATAAATGAACTAACTACTCTCAAGGATCATCAAGAATTTCTGTTAAAGTTATTAACTAGTAAAGATAGCTTTATTCGTAAAAAGATTATTGATCAAAACCTAGCTTATCTTAACAATAGACTAACTTATTATCTAGATAAAATGGGATTACCACATACTGTTACGTTCTTAAATGATTTAACAGTCGAAATTATGCAACTTGGTCAAGATTTAGATTTTGACAACTTGTCACGGGGCGAACGAAATAGGTTAATACTATCGTTATCATGGGCATTTAGAGATGTATGGGAAAGTTTATATCAAGGTATCAATCTATTGTTTATTGATGAATTAATTGATAACGGTTTAGATGCTAGCGGTGTTGAAAGCGCTTTAGCAGTACTTAAAAAAATATCACGTGAACGTAAGAAAAATGTTTTCTTAATCAGTCACAAAGATGAATTAATTGGTCGAGTTAATAATGTACTTAAAGTTATCAAAGAAAATGGCTTTACCAGTTATGCTAACGACATAGAAATTGAAGAATGACCACTAGGCATTTACATGAAGCATTGATGAAAGAGTTTCGAGCCTACTTTGAGGAAAATCAAACATGGGAAAACTACGAATCACATGCTAGCGGAATTAGGCTAAGAAAACATCTATATGAAATAAGGCGCATTGCTTTGGCTATGAGGGAAGAAATTTTAGAAATACGAAAAAAGAAACCTAAAATAAAAAGTCCAAAGTATCGAGAGGCTCAAAAACAACTGAAGGATCAGTCTCAAGATAATACATAAGTGATGTCATGGACACATCAAAATCAATTAGTAGAAGAAATTCCTGAAGGCTATATTGGCTTTGTTTATCTTATTACCAACCTTACAACCGGACAAAAATATATAGGCAAAAAACTAGCCCAATTTAAAAAAACACGACCTCCTCTCAAAGGCAAAAAACTTAAAAGACGTAGTACCGTCGAAAGCGATTGGCGAAATTATTGGGGCTCATCAGACAAACTACAGGCAGACGTACACGCATTAGGTCCGGAAAAATTTACTAGAGAAATACTTTATTACTGCAAATCTAAGGCAGAAATGTCATATCTAGAGGCAAGAGAACAGTTTGAACGCAGAGTTCTTGAAACAGACGAATACTATAACGGTATTATCAACTGTAGAATTGGTGGGTCAAACATCTTAAGGCAGCGCCTACAAGAACAAGCACAGGCTCGATCAAACGGTTAAAGCAAGCGTCAGCTAATTTCGGGCGCCCGAATCCCTGGTGATGTCGCAGGGTAAGGAAATCTCTCGCCGTTGTGAGTTTATAGCAACTATCCTTTACAGGACGATGTTCGGATATGCCTACACACAACCGGATTTGCTATACAGGAAAATTTTAAAAAGGCTAAAAGAAGGGTAACTCCCTAACGGCTGTACAGATGATAGCGTATCAGTACAGGCCTGCCGTTGTGATAAGACGGGATGAGTAGGTACCGGACAACCGCCTATGCATAATGTTAACTATTCTATACAATATAGTGTTATTTTGTACAGAATAGCAAACATTTATAGTCCTAACGCTGTGTGACATGTTCGACTCAGATAATGTTTCTTAGCCCTAACGGGCTAAGTGTGACTGAACAATCTAGATAATATTTAAATGCTTCGCATTAAAAATACAAAAAAGTTCGAGCGATAGCGAAGAACAGAAGAACGTAGTTCTTCTTTTAAATCTCGATAAATATCAAAAAGAGATTCCTATGAAAATATTAGACATCGTTCACAAAGAGCAAATAAATGAATATGGCGCAGTCGCTAGAACATTAGGAAGTCTCTTTGGAACTAAATCATCACAATTACTTACTGCTATTAAAGATGGGCTAGTTTCTGCTGGCAAGTGGGCAGGGCCTGCCACAAGAGCCGAAGCAGAAGCTGTTGCTAAAGGATTAGGCCCTGAAGCACAAAGGCTAGTGGCAAAAAATCCTGGTATATTAGATACTGCTGTTAAACAAGCAAATAAAGTTAGAGCTCCTAGCGGATTAAGGAGAGCAGGTGCCTCTATAGCATCAGCTGTTTCGGGAGCTAAATCAGGTGTAGTAAAAACAGGCAGTATAGTAAGAAATTTAGTTTCCGCTACATCCGGAGTTGCTATAGCCTATGCATTTGCAGAACCCTTTATTGATTATTATCAAGATATGCAATGGGCATTAAAAGAACTAGAAAAAAATCCTACTCCAGAAATGCTTGAAAGTTTCCAAGCCTACAGAAATCAACAGATTACAAAATTAGCCGGTCGTGTTACAGTATTAATAGGAACTGGTATTTTAGCAAAAATGCCTGCCGCTATAGCTGCAAAAACTATAGGGATTTTTAGTACACGAGCAGGAGCATGGGTGAAAGAAAAAACTCAATTGCCAAATAAGGTATTAGCGGCAATGTTTATGACTTTAGCCAACTCCGAAGAAAATGCCAAAGCTATAGGAAATTGGTTTGCTTGTTCAACAACAGCTGAAGAAGGAAAATGTCCTCCTGGTTTAATTCAAAGAGGAGCTGCTCCTCTTTTAACTACTTTAGAAGATATGATCTTAAGTATGTTTACAACTACCTACGACCAAGAAGCTGCTAAAATTGCACAAGCAGCTGGTGCGTCTAGTCAACCATCGTCTAGTGGTCAAGGTGCTAGGCCAGCAGATGATTCAAAAACTGACATTGGGGGAACTAGTGAACCACCTAGTTCGCAACGACCTGGACAGTCTTCACAAAATGCAGCAAATGCAGCTTCCGGTGCCGGACAAACAACACCCCGTATCGGAGATCAACCAGATCCGTCAAAATTAACTCCAAGTCCTAGAGACAAGTGGGTTTATTATGCACCGGGGTTTATACAAGATCCAGTAACTAAAAAAGTTGATTTTGGCTATGTTGGAGATAGGGGCCGTTAAAGTAAAGGCATTCGAGTTTCTTTAGTTAACTCAAAATTTTCTTGTACTACAGTATAAATTGCTTGCCTATCATCATAGGTGTATACAAATAATAAATCATTTATACTTACCCCGCCTCGCATGTACCAAGTAAGTCGAAATAATTCTTCTTTAAATTTTTTAACTTCTTGATCTAGCCTAACTAGTTTTTCTTCTATTTCACCGGGTGAAAGACTAATTAGGCTCAGTCGAAAAAATTAGATTGATCCAAGTTTATAGTAATAGATTCTTCATGCCCGCAGTTATTGCACTTGATAGGAAATTTAGGCATTGTCCAAATTTCCCTATTTTTTTCTATATGCAATTTAAGTTCATTTAACAAGTCTTTGTCAGAATTTTCTAACCATTCAGTGATATAACCTCTTTCAGTTACTGTGCCATTAGGTGTTTCAACAGATTCAATTGATGCAGCAAAAATAATTTTTTGACTGTCTGCTAATTCTTTCCATAAATTATTAATAGCTGCCTGTTGCTCAGGTGTTTCATCCATTGATCTAATTTGACTTAATTTTTGTTGTAATTGAAAATTTTGCAAATTAAAATCCGTAGATTGTTTGTAGGTAATGGGTTGAGTTTTAATAACTAAATCTTTAAAAATAACAGTGTTATCGTATTTGCAAGTTGAAAAATGCTCTATTACTCGATTTAAATCTAAATCATAATCATTTTCAGTTTCACAATTAGAACATTTGTGTGTTACAGATAAAATATTTCCGTATGTAGCAATACGAATTGCTGCAAAAATTGCATCAGTATCAAGCACACTTAACCCCCAAGCATCTTTAATTGACGGGCAGCAACTTTCTATTACTTTTACAGAACTTTCCCCTGTTAACAATGCATCGGGAGTTTTACTAATAATTTCGTCCATACCAGTCATGCCGTAGATTGGCATATTAATAGGATCTCCTTGTAGAGTCCCTTCTTTACAATAGATACCGTGACTAGGCAAATTTATAAAAATTTTTGGTTGTCTAAAGTATTTTTGTAAAGGGTTAATGGCCATATAAGACTCCGGATAAATATAGTATAGGTATTTATATACGTAGTTTTTTGGATTTTTAACTTATGGCTAATTTTAGTCTTACTGATTTAACAAATGCTTTTTCCGAAGCATTAAAACCGTATTTTGGTGGTAATAGTAGACCAGCTGCTGGTGCCGCTGCCCCGTCGTCACAAGGTAACAGTGTAATGGCTGCATTATCAGAAGCAGCAGGCGGTGTGACTGACAAATTTGTAAAACTACTAAATGCTGCTACACCTTTAGGCACAGCATTTTTAGGGTTGTCTGCACAGGGCAAAGAAGCTGCGGCAGCAATGGAATTTATTGCAGGTGTTGTAAACAAAGTTAATCCACAGATTGGAGGAGCGTTAACAGGATTTGTAAAAACAATGGAAGCGGGCAGAGAGTCAATTAACCAAGCAAGTAGGCAAGGCATTGGCGGAACTAATCTTCCAGAATTTATGGCACAAACTCGAGCTGCTGGGTTTGAAATGGCCGAATACGGCAAGTTGCTTAAAGCACAAGGCCCTAGTATCACAGGACTCGGCGCAACAGCACAGGAAGGATCACAACGATTTTTAAAACTAACACGAGACGCTATAGAAAGTGACATAGGACAGCAAGTCGTTCAATTTCAAGGTAATGTGGATGGGTTACAAAGTGCTACTGCCATTATGGCATCTAACACTAAAGTGAACTTACAAACAGACTTAAAAGGCCGCGCCGAACTTGCTCAAGCAAGTGCTTATCTTGCACAAACTATTGACGAACAAGCAAGGGCAACAGGCAAAAGCAGAGACGCAATCGAAGCTGAATTAAAAGAAAGAATGAAAAGCCCAGAGGCTATCTTAGCCATGAACATGATGAGCGAGCAACAAAGACAACAGTTTGTAAAAACTCAAGCATCTTTATCAGGAATGGGTCCATCTATTAACAATCTTGCACAGACTATTGCTTCTGGCGGTAGAATGACTAAAGATAATCTCAATACTATGGCTGCATTAGGACCAGCAGGTGTTGAGTTTCAACGTGCTGTTCGTATGCAACAAAGTGCTGTTACAGATGCACAAAAAATGCAAGCTGATGCTGCTATGAAAGCAGCAGTTGCTAAAATAAATGAATTTCAAAGTAGTGAACGTTATGCTAGATTAGCACTACAAGGTGAAGGCGAAATTGCACAAACACAAAGAAGATTAATAGCAGAAAATCAACGACGAGCCGGAGCAGAAACACAAGCTAGAGAAGCAGGTGTCGATCCTGCACAAGCATTGCGCTTACAAGAAGACCGTATTAGAAGAGAACAACAAGGTCAAATTGGAGTCGGACCCGATGCTGGAAAAGTTGATACTAACCAGGCAGCAACTAGATTATTAAACACTGCTCAGGAAGAAGCTAGAAAGAATACTGCTGCTCTTACAGATCAGTTTAGTAAACTTAATACTACTTTAGGTAAAAGTCCAGAATTCGTCAATACCACAAGACAAGGTATTGAAACACTATTTGGTGGAAAAATTGGAGGAACTGTAGAACAAAAATCCAATGAACTTAGTAAAACACCAGATAAATTGAAAGAAGCCTTAGGTATAGATTCAACATCAGGTAGAAGTACTAATGCACCTACAATAAATCCAAATACACCTTTTGCAACAGGTCGTCCAACTAATCGAGAAATAGGTTCAAAAGCAGCAACAGGCAACTGGTTTGAAGATTTTGGATTAGGGACTATGATGCAACTACACAAAAAAGAAGCTGTGGTTCCATTTGATAAACGATTTGATTTTGTAAAAGACATAGTCAGCGAAGCAAATGCCGGTAAACCAGGCCAAGCACAGTCACAAGGGCAGTTTAATTTTGCTAGTATACAAGATATGATGCAAAAGAATCTAGCACAAATTTCTAGCAAGGAATTTAAACTTCCAGAAATGCCAAAAATTGAAATGCCGCAGGCACCTTCAATGCCTCAGATGCCTGAAATTAAAATGCCAAGCATGAACTTAGGCGGCATGCTAGATAATTTAAAAACAACAATATCAACAGCAGCCACACCTCAAAGACAACAAGCTGCTAAACCTGAACCTGAACAAGAAATGGGTGCAGGTAAACCAGCAGCAGAAACAACTGCATCAGAAATAACAGCCGGGCCTAAAGAAGATATTCAACTCCAAACACTTGATGGTATAAATCTGTTAAATAAAACAATGGGTCAAATGTTATCTTATATGTCTGACATAAGTGAAGCTAGTTCAAAAACAGCAAGATTAGCTGGCAAAGCTACTGGTAATAGAGCACTGGCCTAAGGACAATCGATGAGCTGGAAAAAATATTTCACCCCAGTTCCTGTTAAAGGAACAAGCCTAAGTCCAATTTCTGGTATTGAATCTGGTTCAAGACCAGGCCCAGCACGAACAAATTATAGTTCGTATTTGCCTGATGTCTATACAGGTAGCCCTAATAGAATTGAAAGATATCAACAGTACGAAGTAATGGACAGTGATCCTGAAGTCAATGCTGCCTTAGATATACTTGCAGAATTTTGTACACAAAAATCTAAAGACGGAAAAAGTCCGTTTACTGTTCAGTGGCGGCATAAAGCTACAAACAGTGAAGTTAGAATTTTAAGTGAGTATCTACAGCAGTGGGTTAAATTACAACAATTTGACACTAGAATATTTAGAATTGTACGTAACATTTACAAATACGGCGATGCATTTTTTATTAGAGATCCTGAAACACAAAAGTGGAGTTATGTAGATCCAACAAAAATTGTTAAAATTATCGTTAACGAAAGTGAAGGTAAAGCACCTGAACAGTATGTAGTTAAAGATCTAGCACCAAATTTTGTAGATTTAGTTGCAACACAGATCACACCTAATATTAATCCAAGAAGTAATAATGCCGGAGTTCCAGGAAACTCGGGTTATCTAGGCGCACCAGGAATACAACGAGGAACTGCTGGACCCTATCCAAGCTCAACTTCAGGTAGTCGATTTGGATTAAGTGAAACAGAATATGCTATTAACTCTGAGCATATGGTCCATTTAAGCTTATCAGAAGGATTAGATAATAACTATCCATTTGGTAACAGCTTACTAGAAAATATTTTTAAAGTATACAAGCAAAAAGAGTTGCTTGAAGATGCTATTTTAATCTATCGTATACAACGTGCTCCAGAACGTAGAGTGTTCCACATTGATGTCGGTAATATGCCCAGTCACATGGCTATGGCCTTTGTAGAGCGTGTTAAAAATGAAATCCATCAACGACGAATTCCTAGCCAAACAGGTGGCGGTCAAAATGTGATTGATTCGGCTTACAATCCTTTAAGCATTAATGAAGATTATTTCTTTCCAACAACCGCAGAAGGACGAGGATCAAAAGTTGAAACATTGCCAGGCGGCACAAATTTAGGTGAAATAGATGACTTAAAATATTTTACCAATAAATTATTCCGCGGTCTGCGTATACCTAGTAGCTACCTGCCAACTGGCGCAGATGATAGTCAAGCTTCGTTTAATGACGGTCGTGTTGGTACTGCATACATTCAAGAACTACGTTTTAACAAGTACTGCGAACGTTTACAATCTTTGTTAACTGCTGTTTTTGACGAAGAATTTAAGATGTATATGCACAGCAGGGGAGTTAATATCGATTCAAATTTATTTGAATTGAAGTTTAATCCACCGATGAATTTTGCCAGCAGCCGTCAAGCAGCAATTGATACAGAAAGAATTAATACATTTAACACAATTCAACAAGTGCCCTACATGTCAAAACGATTTGCTTTACGTAGATTTTTAGGTCTAAGTGAAGAAGAAATTGCAGAAAATGAACGCATGTGGGGCGAAGAACAAGGTAAAGGACAACCCACACATACCGATGCTGCCGGCGAATTACGTTCAGCAGGCCTAAGTGCTGCTGGTATTGAAGGCGACTTAGGTATGGCTGGAGATTTATCTGCACCTGATGACATAGCTGCTGAACCTAGTGCAGAAGGTCAAACTCCACCTGTTGCTCCTGCTGCGGCAGCAGGCCCTGCAACACCACCAGCTGCATAAATAATAACATGATTCTAAGAGAGTTGTTTTATATTGATCCAGATACTAGGCAAGTAGCTAATGATTTACGCTACGAACCTAGTCGTGACATTACGTCTATAAAACGAGATGACACAAGAAAAACTAGATTAACATTAAAACAACTTAATGAATTACGTAAGAGTAGTGAAGCACATATTTTAGAACAAGAGACAGAATTAGAATTTATTCACTCTATGTACGCAACACCGTCGGCTCCTGCTCAGTAATTTTTAAAATCCGCAAAAAATCTGTCGTTTTTGCGGCATTTCAGCACATTTTTTCAAATTAAATGTAAATATAATACAGCCTTGTCTAATACAGGAGAAACAAACATGACTGACCGCGCTCAATTTGAAGCAATGCTTGAAGCTCTCATTAATGAGGATCAAGAAAAAGCAAAAGAGATTTTTCACAATATCGTAGTAGCAAAATCTCGTGAAATCTACGAAGAATTATTAAGCGAAGACTTTGACTTAGCCGAAGAAGGCGAAGGAGAAGCCGCACCTGAAGAAGAAGCCGTTGAAGAAATGTTCGGTGACGAAGAAGGTGACGAAGAAGGTGATATGGGTGACGAAGAAGGTGATATGGGTGACGAAGAAGGAGATATGGGTGACGAAGAAGGTGATATGGGTGACGAAGAAGGTGCCGATATGTCCGACGAAGAACAAACCGATCGTATTCTTGACCTTGAAGATGCACTAGAAGACCTAAAAGCAGAATTTGAAGCTCTAATGGCAGGTGAAGAAGGTGGTGAAGAAGGTGGCGACCTTGATGCTATGATGCAAGGTGGCATGGGTGAAGAAGGTGAAATGGTAGCACCTGCACCTGTTATGGAATATGTTAACAAAGTTCCAGCACCAAAACACGGCGATAACGGTACTAACACCAAGTCTCTTATTGACAATATGAAAAATGACATGGGCGGTTCTAACAAGAACATTGCACAAAGTCACGAAGAAAAAGGTGCAGGTACAAAAGGCGGATTGCTAAATCCTGCAACTAAAGAAGACAATGCTGGAAATATTAATGTTCCAGGCGGCAATGCTGGTAAAACAGCATTTAAAAAGAAAGAGCCAGGTCACGGTGCTGAAAAGAAAGGTGCTGGAGAAACTGCTCAGAACAAAAAGAGCCTTATTGGTAGCAAAGGCTAATTGATAATGTCGCAATACCTCCGAGAGAATCTCAGTTTCAACGAAGCCAAAATGGTCGTTGAATCTGATGACAAAGAAGGGAAAAACTTATACATGTCCGGAATTTGTATTCAGGGCGGTATAAGAAACGCTAATCAGCGTGTTATCCTGTTCAAGAGATTGGCAAGGCTGTCAAAACCTTAAACGATCAGATTCAGAACGGCTATTCAGTTCTCGGAGAAGTAGATCATCCTGATGATCTAAAAATTAACCTGGACCGTGTGTCTCATATGATTGTTAATATGTGGATGGACGGTCCTAACGGTTATGGGAAGTTGAAAATACTTCCTACCCCAATGGGGCAACTGATTAGAACTATGTTAGAGTCAGGAGTCAAATTGGGAGTTAGCAGTCGCGGATCCGGTAACGTCAAAGCAGACGGTTCCGGTGAAGTTTCGGATTTTGAGATTATCACCGTAGATATGGTAGCTCAACCCAGTGCCCCGGGGGCGTATCCTACGCCAATCTATGAACACCTGATGAATAATCGCGGTGGATTCAACGCCTTGCGTATAGCGCAGGAGGTGAAGGGCGACCCAAAGGCACAGAAATATCTCAAAGAGAGCTTATTATCAATAATAAGCAAACTCCAATAACAAGGAGAATCACATGTTGGATGCGCTAAAACAGTTATTTGAGAACAATGTGATTTCTGAAGAGATCAAAGAGTCAATCGAACAAGCATGGGAAGCTCGTATTAACGAGAACCGTGAACAAGTAACTCAACAACTACGCGAAGAGTTTGCACAGCGTTACGAGCATGATAAGAATGCAATGATTGAAGCAGTAGATCGTATGCTCAGCGAGCAACTAGCCTCAGAACTAGTTGAATTTGCTGACGATCGTAGACAGTTGGCCGAAATGAAAGCCAAATATGCTGTCAAGATGAAAAAAGATTCTAACGTAATGAAAGAATTTGTTACTCGTCAACTAGCTTCTGAAGTTAAAGAATTGCATGAAGATCAAGTAGTAATGGCTAGCAAGTTCAGCAAGTTAGAAGAATTTGTAGTTGAGGCTCTAGCTCAAGAAATTACAGAGTTCTACAAAGACAAACAAGACCTTGCAGAAACCAAGGTTCGTTTGATCCGTGAAGGACGTGAACAGATCAAGAAGGTAAAACAAGAGTTTGTACAACGTGCTGCTCAGATGGTTGAAAGTGTAGTAACAGAAGGTCTACGTACTGAAATTACATCACTTAAAGAAGACATCGAAGCTGCTCGACGTGCAGATTTTGGACGTAAGTTATTCGAAGCTTTTGCCCAAGAATATCAGTCCAGTTACCTAAATGAAAAATCAGAAACTGCAAAATTGCTCAAAGTCATAGACCTGAAAGATTTAGCTATTAAAGAGGCTGCAGAAGCCGTAGTTAAAGCTGAAGAAGTAATAGAAAGCAAAAAAGCAGAAATTGCGAATCTAAAAGAATCGCAAGAAAGACAAGTAATCATGAGTGAATTACTAGCTCCACTTAGTGTTGAGCAACGTGACATCATGAAAGAACTATTGGAGAGTGTGAAGACTGTCAAACTAAACGAAAGTTTTAATAGATATCTTCCATCTGTAATTGCTGGCAACAGCAAAGCTCCGCAGAAGAAACAGGCACTAGTAGAGGCAAAAGAAGTAACAGGTAATAAATCAATTACCAACACCAACCGTAGCAGCGAGGCAGACACGAACATCATCGATATTCGCAAACTCGCAGGACTAAAAATTTAAGGAGAAATTAAATGTCTGAACTACTTACAGGACGTTGGGCAGAAACTAGAGAAGCCCTACTAGAAGGCTTACAAGGCACTAAGAGATCAGTTATGGGAGTTACATTAGAGAATACACGTAAGTATCTAATGGAAAGTCCAACTGCTGGTGCTACTTCTGCTGGCAACATTTCCACACTTAACCGCGTGATCCTTCCAGTGATCCGTCGTGTTATGCCAACCGTTATTGCTAACGAGTTGGTCGGCGTACAGCCAATGACAGGCCCAGTTGGCCAAATTCACACTCTACGTGTTCGCTATGCTGATACAAGCAGCAATGCTGGCGTTGTAGCCGGTGAAGAGGCACTAAGCCCATTCAAGATTGCTGAAGGCTATTCAGCTGATTCTACAGGTAAGGCTGTTTCTACAGCTACGCTTGAAGGTCAAGCTGGAAAGCGTATGAGCATTCAAATCTTAAAGCAGACAGTCGAAGCCAAAACACGCAAACTAAGCGCACGTTGGACATTCGAAGCTGCTCAAGATGCACAAGCTCAGCAAGGTATCGACGTTGAAGCAGAAATTATGGCTGCTTTAGCACAAGAAATCACAGCTGAAATTGACCAAGAGATTCTAGCTTCTCTAGCAACACTAGCTGGCACAGCTACACAAACTTATGATCAAGCAGCCGTAAGCGGTACTGCTACATTCGTTGGTGACGAGCACGCTGCACTTGCTGTTCAGATCAATCGCGTAAGCAACTTGATCGCTCAGCGTACACGTCGTGGTGCTGGTAACTGGGCAGTTGTAAGTCCATTTGCACTTACAATTCTTCAGTCAGCAACAACATCAGCTTTTGCACGTACAACCGAAGGCACATTCGAAGCACCTACAAACACCAAGTTTGTTGGTACTCTAAATGGCGCAATGAAGGTATATGTAAACAGCTATGCCACAGACGGAACCGCAGTTCTAATCGGTTACAAAGGTTCAAGCGAAAGTGACGCAGCAGCATTCTATTGCCCATACATTCCATTGATGAGCAGTGGTGTTGTTCTAGATCCAGCAACATTTGAGCCAGTAGTTAGCTTCATGACACGTTATGGTTATGTAGAGTTAAGCAACACAGCTTCTTCTCTAGGTAACGCAGCTGACTATCTAGGTAAAGTTGCTATTACTGACGCAAACGTTAAGTTTAGCTAATCAACATACCGAAAGGTTGTTGTGTTCTTTAAAAGGGCTCTTAGGAGCCCTTTTTCATTTACGGCTAAATACTATGTCTAATAAATGAGCTCGAAAGAGACTTATGCTGTACCCCACAGCGTAGACCTAGAACGTCAACACAAGGAGAAACAAATGGGACGTCCAATTCAGAAAAAATATTTTGCAAATACAAACTACGCTAAGTTTGGTGGAGCTAACGTGGGCGGCGAAGCAATTGCCAGCGTAACAAATCCAGCAGGTACTTTAGCAACTCTAGTAAATGGTACATACACAATTCCAGCAGCCAGTATTGGTGCACCGGATTTAACCGGTGGTGCAAAACCAGTATTAACTGTAACAGTGACAGGTGCAACAGCTTATACTGTAACAGTTGTTTCAGCAGGGTCTGGTTATACAAGTGCTCCAACAATTACATTTAACGGTAGTATTGCAGGTGGATCTGGTAGCGCTACACCTGTAGCAACTTTAACTAGCGGTGCAAACGCTCGTCAAAATAGTATTAAGTGTGAAGCACAAATTGGTGCTGGATCAGAAGTACTAGTGGGTGATATTGTTAAACAAACAGGATCTCGTCGTTATAAAGTTACTACTGCTGACGGCACCGCAGTCTGTAAATTAGTTACTACTGTTGACGGAACGTTAGGTGCAAACGAAATGAGCATTATGGCTACTGACAGTGCAGGCGGCACTTACCTTGTGTCAAAATTAACTGCATACAGAGCAGTATTAGTTCCAGTAGCTAATACACACGGTGGCACTAGTTCTGCAGGTACTGCTTTTGCCAGCGGTGCTTCTGCAAAATGGTCGTTTGATGCTGCTGTTAGCGGTAGAGTTCAGATTAGCAACCACTAAAAATAAATATGGGGGATTTATTCCCCCATTTTAAGGATTTATAATGTCAAGAATACTGAGAATTGACCAACCTGATTATAGAGTAAAAGTATCAAATGGTGGTACTATTACTTTTGATACTGGTCCTACGGCTGGAACAGTAGTCATTACAGGTAATCTTGATGTTCGAGGTACCACTACAACAGTTCAATCTACAGTTACAACAATTAATGATAATATAGTTGTTATAAATGCTGGAGAAACCGGTAACGGAATAAGCGGAACTTTAAATTATCAAGCAGGTATTCAAATAGAACGCGGCGCACAACAAGATGCGTACTTGTTATTTAAAGAAAATATTACACATTGGAATTCTAATACTAACAGTGTAGGAACTGGATCTTTTGTATTAAAAACTATCAGTGATTTAGGAGTAGAAGGACAAACAGGACTACAACTTAATAGTATTTCTGCACCACAAAACACTAATTTAAATTTTGATATGCAAGCCGGAACCGGCGTATTAAAAATTGCAAATGCAACTAATTATCATGAACGAGTTATTAATGATAGCGACATTCCTAATAGAAGATTTGTAACAACTTATGTTGCAGATTATCTTGCTAGTGCTAGTTTAGAAAAAATTAGTAAAGTTGTTTTAGGCGTTGAACAATCAAGAGCCCAGGCTACAACTTCGTCTCTTGATTTTGTTATTAATTCAAATTTAATTGCCACAGTTACTTCAGGCGGTCTAACTGTAAGCAGTCAAGTTAATATTTTAAATAATACTATTACAAACATTTCTCCAACTCAAAAATTAATTTTGACTGCCACTAATGCTCTTGTTGAAGTAGACGCTTCTTTAAATATAGTTAATAGGGCAAGTGCTCCTGCATTTGAATCTGGAAGAAATAAAGTGTATTCTCTAGCAACTATAGGTCCAGGATCGAGCGGTTTATATTTCACTAACACTACAGTCAGTGATGAATTAGTTGCTAAAAATAGAGCGCTTTTGTTTAGTATGTTATTTTAAGGATAAGAAATGCCAATTTTTAATACACAAATTACAGCAACAGTAGTTGGTAGTGCAAATACACTAGCTTCTGGATCTGGCAATCGTGCTATTACTACCATTATAGTTTGTAATACAGGCGCATCGGCCCAAACAGTTACGTTGTATGCAGTTCCTAATGGAAGTTCACCGGGCAACGGAACTATGATTGTTAATGCTCTTTCAGTTCCGGCTGGAGATACTGTTAGTTTTGATCAAGAAAAAATGGTGTTAGGCACAGGCGATGAAATTAGAGCAATATGTTCTGCAGCCGGCTTAACAGCAACAGTTAGCACATTGGCAGTTTAATATGAGATTTTTAAAAACACTTCAACTTAATCGTAGACAAATATACGATGGCCGCATGGCATTGGATATTAACAATGACATTCAAATGACCGAAAGTAGAAGTCTTGTTTTACCAAAGAGCAATTCTGCTATTACAGGACCTGTGACAGGCCAGATGCGTTATAATACAACCAGTGAAGAAGTTGAAATTTATCAAGGATCAACAGGTGTATGGCGTAGTGTAAGATTTAAAGAACCAGGATTAATTACACAACAAAGTTTAGGCGCAGGCGATGGCGCAACAATTTATTTTGGACCATTAAATCCGGCTCCTACTGCTACAGCACAAAGCGGTGTCACTTGGGATACTACTCAAATGGCAAAAAATTTATTAGTTGTGGTAGAAAATGTTATACAGCTTGCTGACATAAATTATTTGGTAACACAAAATCCAACCATTGCTGGCAACACATATTCGGGTTCTAGTTCTAAATCAATAGCATCTGGAACTAACGTTCTTTATTTCAGCACATTTTTTACTGCTAGCATTGGAGCAAGCTCGGCTGCTAATCAATCAGTTACTATGACTGTTGGTGCTGTTAGCACAGGTTCTCAAGCACAACTAGCAGTTGGTCAACAAGTTGCCAATAGTGAAACTAATTTTATTTACGGAACTATTACAGCTGGCAGCGGTGGCGCAGGAAGTTATACAATTAATACTTCTCAAGCATTTGCAGCAGTGCCTAGTACTACTAGAATGGTAGCAACTAGTGTTAACGGTGTGTTGATATATCCTTCTGTTGTGCTTACTGGTTCTACAATTACTACAGCTACTTCATTAACAGTTTTAACTGCCGCAGTTAGTGGTAATGTAGCAACACTGACATTTACTAACTTAGGAAGTACACCGTTTGTTGCTGGACAAAGCATAACAGTCACAGGCATTAATTTGTTCAATGGCACATTTACTGTGTTAGCAAGCCCTGCGCCTAGTGCAACATCTGTATCTTATACACTTGCATTAACAAATCAAGCAGGTGTCGTGACTGCTAGTTCGAAAGTTAGCAATGCATATGCTACTTATATTCCTAATGGAACAACTATAACTAGTTATACTACTGATGGCATCGATGGGGCATTGACTAGTGCTACATTAAGTGCCAACGTAACAAGCCAGACAATTCCAATCGGCATGACTTATACCATTGTTGATGGTTCTAATGTTGGCTCAGGATATTATCTACAATTTACCGAACCAGTTCCGCTAGGCAAAAACGTAACAGTCTTACACGGCTTTGACCGATAACTCCTAAACTTACCAATCACATAAATACAGTTGCTCATGCCAAAAGGCTGAGATGTTAAACTGTGGTAAACCAGCAAAGAGCGAAAGCTGCAAATTTGGTTAACCGTGAAACACGGGGTACTTAGGAGCGCAGATGTCTGTAGGAAGAATTTCGGGACAGCTTTTAAAAGACAACTTGACCCGTAAAGGTTCAAACTTAGCTTTTGAAAATGACCTACTTTATTTGCTAGTTAGCGACACTACCAGCACGGCCAACCACTTTGTTGGCATTAAGAATCAAAACCCAGCTTATCCTTTAGATGTTACAGGTACTGCTCGCGCAACATCTCTCTTAGGTACTACTGTAACTGCGGGAAATTTACAATTAAACGGCAACAGTCTAAGCTCGACAACAGGAGCACTAGATCTTTCCGCTGCAACTAACAATAATTTAACACTAACAACCACTGGTACTGGTAAAGTTATTATCAATGGTGTTGTATTTGGAGCCGGCGACTCTACGGTTTGGTATGTTTCTGACAGCGTCGGAGTTGACACCAATGCCGGCCATAGCGAAATGAATGCGCTAAGGACAATCAAGTACGCATTAACACAGGCTAATAATGGTGATACTGTTTATATATTACCTGGTAACTACCAAGAAGATTTTCCATTAGTTATTCCTAAAGGTGTATCGGTGCGCGGTGCAGGCCTAAGAGAAACTCAAATAGCACCAACGGTTGGTACAAATAATAAAGATTGTTTTTTATTAAATGGCGAAACTACGGTTAGTGATCTAACAGTTAAAGACATGTTCTATAGTTCCGGTAACAATACTGGATACGCATTTAGATATGCTAGCAACAGTTTAGGAACTACAACTACATTCACAAGTATTACAGGCACAGGTGTTAATGCTGCTGGGTCATTTACAAATGTTCCTCAAAAATCTACTAACGGCAGCGGATCTAACGCCAGTTTTAACATAACAAAAACTGTTGGTACAAATTACACCAGTGTTATAACAGTATCTTTAGGCGCTAATCGAGGCGCAAATTATGCTGTAGGCAATACAGTTACACTTAGTGGTAGTTATTTAGGTGGAGTAGATGGCACCAATGATCTAACATTTACTATTAGTACATCAATTAACGCAACACCGGTACAGATTTCTCAAAGAAGTCCATATATTCAAAGAATTACTGTTCTTAACAAAGGAACTAGTGCAAATAATACTACTGATCCATATGGATATGTTAGCGCAGACGCAGGTCGAGCAGTGTTAGTTGATGGATCAAAAGTGCAAAAAGGTACTATTGCCAGCGGTGGAAGTATCGAAGCAGCTATGTTGTTTAATGAATGTACATTTATTGTACCAAATAGTCGAGGATTGATTTTAACTAATGGTGCTAGAACTGAATGGTTAAATTGTTTTACTTATTTTGCCGACTTGCACGTTGAAGGGGTAGTGGGTGCAAGCGGATATGGCGGGGCTGGACAGACATACATAACGCTAACTGGAAAGACTGGTACTTATAATATTGGTGATACATTAACTCTTTATTCTATATTTCCTACAGTATTAGGGTCTGGCACAATTGCTGCTATAAACGGTAGTAAAATTTCATTAACTGGAAACGTAACTGGGTTAAAAACAAACGCTAATAGAGATAACAAGGTAATTAATGTCGGTGGCAATGCTAAGTTAAGTAATACAATTAGTCCACAATTTGGAACTACTAGCTTATTATTAGACGGCACCGGCGACTACATATCTATAAACTCTGATCCAGATTTTGGATACGGTACCGGAGATTTTACATTTGAATGTTGGGTATATAAAACTGCTGCTACCCAACAAGTTCTATTAGATCAACGCACTGCTGGTACTGACATATCAGTTTACTTAGAATCTAATGCTGCTGGTAACATAAGAATGTTTGTTAATGGCGGATATGTATTAACTTCTAGTGTAGCAGTTTCTCAAAACACATGGACACATGTGGCTATTTCTAGAAATACAGGAACAACTAGGATGTTTGTCGGTGGCACGTTAACACCTACAACTTATACCGATAGCAATAATTATGCTGCTCGACCAGTTGTCATTGGCTCGTCGTGGACAGGCAGTACGGGGTGGAATGGATATATCGATGAAGTTAGAATATCTAAAGGAATTGGTAGATATACTTCAACATTTACTCCTGCTACAAGTGCATTTACTGGCGACATTTATACAGTTGCACTGTTACACTTTGACGGTGCAAATAACAGCACAACAATTTTAGACGACGGTATTACTATTCAAGATATTCGAGTAACCAGTGGAGGTACGGCCACTGGTATTACTAGATATGACACAACTGAATTTGGTGCAGAGATGCGAGCAGTCTCTGGTGCATTCATTTACGGTAATCAAGGCATCAAAGCCGATGGATATGGTGTAAGTTTACAGTTAATGTCATGGAATTTTGCTTACATAGGAACAGGAGCAGACTTAACCAATGACGAAGCTGCGGTTGTACAGGCCAACGAAGTTATACAAGTCAATAACGGCAAAGTTTATTACAACTCCATAGATCAAAGCGGTAATTTTAGAGTTGGTAATCTATTTACAGTAAATTATGATTCTGGTGCAGTTAGTTTTGCTGCTGGTGCCTTAGATGTAAGTTCAATTAACAGTTTAACATTTAATGATGGTACTAATATTACTACCGTAGGAGCAACTGGCTTAGTTGCAAACAATATTATTATTGCAGGTAATACTATTAGTTCAACAGTTGGACCAATTAATATAGACCCGGCAACAGGTGAAATAGTTACTGTTAACGCAAACACAACAGTATCAGGACTATTAACAACAAATAGTGCAACTGGCATTGCTGTAGGAACACCAGCATTGGGAACACTAACAGGCGCAGTAACTATGACAACAGCAACAAACGTAACTGATGGTATTGCACAATTAAATCAAGTGTTAACTTTATTAACTCCGGCTGCTCCAACTGCATTTCCTGGAGGTAGTAGTTTATCTATTAATACTACAACTGCTAGAATAATGAATCTTGCTGCCGGTTCTCAGGTGTTAAATGGTACTGGAATTACTGCACCGGCTGCTGGAACAATAGTTCGTGTTCGAAGGTCAACTACTTTTTCAACAGTGACTATTTCTGCTACAGGCCCAGGTACTCAAGGACTGCTAACAGTTAATAGAAACGGTACGGCAGCGGTTACAAAAACTTTAACTTATGGGAATACAACACAAACAATTACGGCAACTATAACCGGTACAACATTAAACAGTAATGTAGTTGCGTTTACACCACCAACAGTAGGTGTTTTAGTTCCAGGATATTTAATTACAACAGCCGCTAGTGGGGCATTTGGTGGACTATCTAACTCAACAGCATATTATATCACAGCAGTAACAGCAACTACCATAACATTATCACTATATAACACAACTACAGGTGCAATTGGTGCCGCATTTAACGGCACTAGTACAACTACAGGTAGTTTAAGTTTTACATCTACTAGTGACAACGGGTCGATTGTTAACAACAACACAACATTGACTATATCAAATAATGTGGCATTTCCTGTAGGTACGCCAGGATTCCATGAAACAATAGATGTAGCAGTGAGTGGAACATCGGTGCCGGCCGGATGGAACACAGTGCAGATTACACATAGTGGTGCAGGATCTACTACAATAGGAGCAACAACTACAAATACTGGTATTTGGTATTACGATAATAGTTCAAGTGTTGCTCCTACATTTGCATCTCAATCTTTTGCTATTGGAACTAGCAGCTTAACTTATTCTAGTACTGTTCCGCATTATAACAGTTCAACAACATTTAATCCTAGCTTTACCCTAACATGGAACGCCGGTCAAACTGGTCATTCTGCTACATCAGATAATATCATTACAACTGCTGCTGTGGGACCATTTACTAGTGCAGGCAATGAATCTTACACAGCACTAGGTTATACAACTTTACCCACAACCTTAACTGTCACTAATGGAGTTGGGCCCAATGCTAGTTCATTTGCAGTAAACATTGTAACAGGATTTGGTGCTTGGACAACAACTACTACTGTACCTGTGTTTACTGCGGACAATAGTTATCTAACTGGATCTAGTTCATTACCTGCACTCAATGCAATTATACTGTACAAAACTGGAACTACTAGTTCAACTACATTCATAGACGAAACAAACATTTTCTTTAACTCAGCAGTAGGCGGGAGCACTACCCCGGGGGGATTAAGATGTCAAAATCCAGATGCTGGCACAGGTACTGATACCCCTGCATATACAGCAGGTGCAGCAGCGTTTAATAGTCAAACAGGTACATTATATGTTACCGATGCAATTCTTGCAGGTACTGGTACTGGTACCCATGCAATTGCACATAATGTTATAAATTATTCAACTGGCTATTTGCCAGCTGGACCAAACTTCAGTGGAAGAACAGCAGCTAACCCACAATATTTTACATTTAGATTTGTTAGAACTGCGGTTAGTAAATTTAATATTACCTATGCCACAACTACCGGTGTCGCAAAAATATATTGTGCTATGCCTGGTGCTAACGGTACCAGTTTAAAATCAGGGCACGTTAATAGTTGGTTAGATTTAGGAATTGATAACAGTTTAGCTGGTGGATGTGCATTGGGCGGAAACCATAATCCAGCATCTACAGGAACGATATCGCTTAATTGTTCATTTGGTACATTAAGTTCAACAGATGCAACTAATAATGAAATATGGATAAGAATAAGATTGAATCAAGGACAATCTATAACTGCACTTTATCTAGGTGCTTCAACAGTATAATAGGAACATAAAATGGCAGTTTCAGATGCAGTTAAAACAGATTTATTACTTAAGAAACTTTACGGAGTTGCCAAAACTGACACGGCTGCAAATAAAAGTCCTAGTAATGAAGCTATAGCTAGTCCTACGCTCAATAGAGGCGATACGCTTTGGTTAGATTCTTATAGGATACCGACAACAGCAGCAGCCACAGCTAATATTGTTCAAGCATATGTAACAACTAACAGAATACAATGTACAGCTGATACAACAACTCAAACAATCAGCAGTGTCTATCCAACATGGAAAACAGGATTAACTAACTGGATACCTCCAGAATTTGACACTGTAAACTTAACTAATAGCTATCGAGTTCAAGTATATTACGGAGCTGCTAGCTTATCAAATCCTGCATCTTCGGGCGGGACACAAATATTTGCCGACGGTAGCGGCGGCACAGGTGAATGGTATTTTGATTATCAAGCAGGTATATTACACTTTTTTGGTGGTACTATTCCGGCTGGCATGACTGGATCAAGTGTAATTTACATTTACGGTTATAGATATATAGGTTCAATTGGAATAGGAACATTAAATTCAAATAGTTGGGCAAGGACGTTTGCTCTAATGGGAGGATAATATGGCAGAAGCATTTAAAGTTTTAGGGCAAGCAAATCCAGTAGCAGCAACACTAACAGATTTGTACACAGTTCCGGCTAATACCAGTACAACGGTTAGTACATTAGTTGTAGCTAATAGATCAGCAACAGAAACAAGATTTAGGATTAGTGTTGCTATTGCAAATGCAGCTGATGTTCCACAACAATATATTTTTTATGATCAATTGATCGATGGAAATTCTAGTTTTACAGCAACCATTGGAATGACCTTGGCAGCAACTGATCGAATAAGAGTCTATGCTACTCTAGCAACTCTTTCATTTAGCGCTTTTGGCGTGGAGATAACATAACATGGCAGCAGGCGGAACGATTGGATTAGTTAACTTACTAAAAGTTAAAAGCAACGACCTGTTAACTGGCAACGGCGTAACAGGAACAGGATCACTGCGTGTTACAATCGCCAGTGACAATACAGCGTTCAGTGTTAATGCTGTTCAAAGTGGTACATGGAATATCAATACAGTTACATCAGTAACTTCTATAACTAACGCACTACCAGCAGGTACTAATGCTATAGGTAAACTAGCAGCTAATGATGGAGTTGATATAGGTGATGTAACAGTTAATAACGCGATCGGATCGGGCGTGTATGTTCGTCTTACAGACGGGACAAATATAATGCCAACAGGAGATGCTGCTGCAAGAGGAGTTTTTCATAGAATAACAGTTGGCACTAATACAGCAACAGTAAAAGCAGCTAGTGCAGCAGCAGTGGCTGCTGACACAGCATTAGTAGTTTCTGTAAGTCCTAATACTGAAGTAAAACTAGCTTCCGGCACAAATGCAGTTGGAAAGTTATCTGCCAACGATGGCGTTGATATTGGCGATGTTACTATCAACAACGCAACCCTAGCAGTTACTCAATCAGGTGCCTGGGGTGTAACTGCTAATTTGGCTACTACTACCGTTTCGAGTATTCAAATTACCGGCACTGCTGGACAATTTTCAGCAAGTGCAACGACATTATTTGTAGGTCAAGTAATTACATTAAGCGGCACTGCACCATCTGGCGCAGTACAAGGAATTATCACAGGTTATGCAAATCCAACTTCTTATAGAATTAGTGTTACAAACGGATCTACAACATTTACATTAGTAAATTTAGACGGAACTGCTATAGTCACTACAGCAGGTTCTGGTCTTTCTGGTCTTTCTGGTACAATTAACACACCTCAAAACATATCTAATCTAGCACAATTAGCAGGGCAGACTATTGCCATGGGGTCTGGTGTTCGCACAGCAGGCACACAGCGAGTTACTATTGCCACAGATGATGTAGTGCCAGCAAGTCAAAGCGGTACTTGGAATATTAATAACTTAGTTCAACTTGGCGGACAAGCTATAGCAATGGGAACTGGAGTCCGTACCGCAGGCACACAGCGAGTTACTATTGCCACAGATGATGTAGTGCCAGCAAGTCAAAGTGGTACATGGAATATCAATACAGTTACATCAGTAACTTCTATAACTAACGCACTACCAGCAGGTACTAATGCCATCGGTAAGTTAACGGCAAATGACGGTGTTGATATAGGTGATGTAACAATTAACAATGCAATCGGTTCGGGTGTATATGTTCGTGTTACAGACGGCACTAACACAATGCCAACCGGAGATGCTGCTGCAAGAGGAGTTTTTCATAGAATAACAGATGGCACTAATACTGCGGCTGTGAAAGCAGCTAGTGCTGCTGCTGTTGCTGCTGACCCTAGTTTAGTTGTAACATTTAGTCCTAACACTGGATTACCAACAGGTACAAATTCAATTGGTAATATTGGAACAGTTAGTACAGTAACAAGTTTAACTCAACTAAACGGCCAAGCAATTGCTATGAACACCGGCGCTCGATCAGCTGGAACACAACGAGTCACTATTGCTACAGACGATGTTGTACAAACTAAAGCGCTACCAGATGCAAGTGGTTCTTATTCAGGAACAAACGCAACAACAACCGCATATGCAACAAATTTAGTAGTTAAGGCCAGTGCCGGAACACTATATATGCTAAGTGGATATAACAGTTTAGCATCTGCACAATTTATTCAAATACACAATGCAGCCAGTTTACCGGCAGACGCTGTTGCCCCGGCAGTTATGTTTTATGTTCCGGCAACTAGTAATTTTAGTTTTGATTTTGGTGTATATGGAAGATATTTTTCAACAGGCATTGTAGTATGTAATTCAACAACTGGACCAACTAAAACAATAGGTGCTGCTAATTGTTGGTTTGATGCACAATATAAGTAAGGGGCTAGCATGGGATTATTAGTAACTCCTGGGTATGTAAACAGTGATTTAATTTTAGACGGATCAATAGTTAATGCTGACGTCAGCGCATCAGCTGCTATTGAGTTAAGTAAACTAGCTACTTCAACTAGCTCTCAATTAGCCGCCATTATTAGCGACGAGACAGGATCAGGAGCTTTAGTATTTGGCACAAGTCCAAGCTTCACTACAGATATTCGCACACCAAAAGTAACAACGAATGGGGCAGTTAACCTAGTACTTGATACAAATACAGGAACCACAACCGGAAGCATTACTATTAATAACGGAGCTAATGGTAATATTGCAATTACTCCAAACGGCACCGGCGTTGTTAATATCGGTAATACAGCTAGTTCTGGCGTTGTGACAACAGGTTCAGCAACAGCTAACTTAGTGTTAAGCACTAATAATGGCACTACATCTGGTACAATTACTATAACAGCAGGCGCCAGCGGAAATATTACAATCGCTCCAAACGGATCAGGTAGTCTTGTTATTGGTACACTAAACGGTCTACTAAAAGGAACTACGGGTGTAGTTAGTGCTGCAACAGCAGGAACAGATTATCTAGCACCGTTTGGATCTCAGACAGCAAATACAGTTTATGCTGCCCCAAACGGTTCTGCTGGATCGCCGACTTTTAGAGCCTTAGTTGCTAATGATATTCCCGGAACTCTTAACGCAACAACTATCAACGGCAATTTAATTGTTAATGGCACAACAACTACAATCAACTCAAATACTGTATCGGTCGATGATAAAAATTTAGAATTAGGTGGAGTTGCAGCAGTATCTCCAACTGGTAATATTACAGCAGGCTCTGCTGTAGTTACTAACATTTCTAGTACAGCAAATATTATTCCTGGTTCAGCGGTAACTGGTTTGTCAGGAAACGGTACAGTTACTTTACCAGCTAACACTACAGTAGCAAGTATTGATAGTGCAACACAGATTACTTTAAATCAAAATCTTACTGGTACAGGAACTGCAACTGGTGCAACATTAACTATTACAGGAGCAACAGACGCAACAGCAAACGGTGGCGGAATTACTTTACTAGGCGGAACAAATAAAACAATATCATGGGATAGTACTAACAGTAATTGGACCAGTAGCGAACATTGGAACATAGCATCTAGTAAAGTATTTAAAATTAATAATGTTACGGTGTTAGATACAAGTCAAGTGCTTGGATCTGCAACTGGAGTTACTGTAGGTGGCACAAGTACAACAAGTATAGCATTAGGTACAAATACTTCAGCACTTAATACTGTCACAGTGGGCGGCGCAATTACAGGAAATACTTTAAAAATTGCCAGCACAGCCGCAGGAACAGTTAACTTTACAACAGATGTAACTACTGGTAATGCTAATATTTTTAATAGCATGACTACGGGATTAATATCAATTGGTAGTGCTAATGCCGGTAGAGTAGCAGTAAGTTTTAACACTGCTAGCACCACAACTGGCACTGGTGCGTTAACAGTAGGCGGCGGAGCTGGTATAGTAGGTGCATTAAATGTTGGTGGTTCAGGCACCATTGGTTTAAGTAGTGCTAATTATTTCACCATTGCTGGTGCAGCAGCAGCCAGTACTCCTACAATGTCTAGTACCGGTTCAGATACTAATGTTGGATTTAATATTCAAACTAAAGGTACCGGTAGTTTTACTGTTTCTAGTACTACTACAAACACTACTAGTAATATTACTGCAAGCGGTGCAAATGCAAATATTAATTTAGTGCTTGCAGGCAAAGGTACCGGAACTGTTAATCTTAACAATTTAGTAATTAATACAGTAGGTACTGTTACTGCTGGTACATGGAGTGGAACAACAATAGGTGTAGCTTATGGCGGAACTGGACAAACAACCTATACTGACGGCCAATTACTAATTGGTAACACTACAGGTAATACACTAACTAAAGCAACACTAACACAAGGTACTGGTATAACTATTACCAACGGCAACGGATCTATCACCGTTGCAAATGCTTCGCCAATGACTTATCCATCAGCGGGCATTGCTAACTCAACTGGATCAGCTTGGGGAACTAGTTACTCAACTACAGGCAGTGGAACAGTAGTTGCACTACAAACTCAGCCAAGTTTTACTACAGATATTCGTACACCAAAGGTTACGACTAGCGGAGCAACTAACTTAGTACTTGATACTAATACCGGAACAAATAGCGGCACTATAACAATAAATCAAGGAACTAATGGTAATATTGCAATTACACCAAACGGTACTGGTAATGTTAATTTAGGCGACGTTACAGCAAATGGGCTTATTACTACAGGGTCAGCTACTGCTAACTTAACACTTAACACAAATAGCGGAACATCCAGCAGTAGTATTGTAATCACAGCTGGTGCTAACGGCAATATTACTATCACGCCTAATGGAACAGGAGTAACTGATTTAGGTGATGTTGCTAGAGTTAAAATTACCGGAGGCGCACTTGGAAATGTACTAACAACTAACGGCTCTGGTGTACTATCTTGGGCATCAGTTTCTTCCGGATCAGGAACAGTTAACTCTGGAACAGCTAATCAAATAGCCTATTATGCAGCCAACGGAACCGCAGTGTCTGGGTTAAGTTCACTGACCTGGGCGTCAAATACACTAACTGTTGGCGCTGCCGCTACAGCCACTACAATTACAACAAACGGAGCAGGTAATCTTACATTAAGCACAAATGCAGGTACAAACAGTGGTACTATTGTAATAAATCAAGGTGCTAGCGGAAATATTAATATTACTCCTAACGGTAGCGGCCTAGTTAATATTGGTAATACTGCATCATCGGGATTATTAACAACAGGATCTGCTACATCTAATCTAGTTTTAAACACCAATAATGGAACAACGACCGGAAGCATAACAATTAGTGCCGGCGCCAATCAAAATATAACACTAACAGCTAATGGTACAGGAAATATAGTAGCTAACACATTAACTGTATCTAGCACAGGAGTTATAACTAGCGGTACATGGCAAGCTACAACGATAAGCGTGGCCCGCGGCGGAACAGGCCAGACTAGTTATGTTAACGGCGAATTGTTAATAGGTAATACAACTGGTAATACACTAACTAAAGCAACATTAACACAAGGCACTGGTATTACCATTACAAATGGCACAGGCTCAATTACTGTTACTAACGCAGGTGTTACCGCAATTACTACAAGTTCTGGACTTAGTACTAATACTAATGCAACGGGTTCGGTAAGCATAACAAACACTGGTGTAACTAGTTTTACATCTAGCAGCGGATTAAGCGCTAATACTAGTGCTACTGGTGCAGTCTCTGTTACTAATACCGCACCAATGGTGTATCCAGGTAGCGGAATTCCAAATTCAACCGGCTCTGCTTGGGGTACTAGCTATTCAACAACTGGAAGCGGTACAGTAGTTGCATTACAGACAACACCAAGTTTTACAACAAGCATTTTAACACCAAAAGTTTCTACAAGCGGTGCCACAAATTTAGTTCTAGATACTAACTCCGGAACAACTACTGGTAGTATTACTATTAATAATGGAGCTAACGGTAATATTGCAATTACTCCTAACGGAACTGGAGTTGTTAATATTGGTAATACAAGTAATGCTGGCGCATTGACTACAGGATCTGCAACTGCTAATTTAGTATTGAGCACAAACAACGGAATCACTAGCGGATCAATAACAATTACCGCAGGTTCTAACGGCAATATTACTATCGCACCTAATGGAACAGGAGTAACTGATTTAGGTGACGTTGCTAGAGTTAGGATTACAGGCGGCAGTCTTAACCAAGTACTAACAACTAACGGTTCTGGTGTACTATCTTGGTCAACTGTTTCTGCTGGCGGTAGCGGCACAGTTAACTCAGGTACAGCTAATCAAATTGCCTATTATGCAGCCAACGGAACCGCAGTGTCTGGTCTAAGTTCTTTAACTTGGTCATCAAATACTTTACAAGTAGGATCAGCAGCCAACACTACATTAAATGTACAAGGATCTGGCACTGCTGGAACAGCTACTATAACTTCTAACGTGACTACTGGTACTATTAATTTGTTTACCGGTCTGTCTACCAACGGTACTGTAAACTTAGGTACTGCTAATTTATCAATTATAAACATCGGTGGTGCAAGTAGCACAATTCAGCTCGGCGGCAGCAGCGGAAATGCTGATGTTCGTATTGGGTCTGGAACCGCAGCATCTTTAAATTCAACAGGTAATGCGCCTATCAGCTTGTTTACATCTGTTACTACAAGCACAATAACATTAGGCGGCTCAAGTACAGGTAGGCTAGCAATTGCGTTTACTCAAGCAAGCACTTCGACTACAACAGGAGCATTAACAGTTGCAGGCGGAGTTGGTATTAGTGGAGCATTAAATGCTACAACCAAGTCATTTATTATATCACACCCAACTAAGAAAGGTAAATTACTACGCCACGGTAGCTTAGAAGGTCCAGAGTTTGGTGTTTATGTACGAGGTAAATTGTCTAATAGCAGAATTATAGAATTACCAGAGTACTGGACTAATTTAGTAGACCCTGAATCTATAACAGTTGATCTAACCCCAATTGGAAAATTCCAAAAATTATGTGTAGAAAAGATCGAAAATAATAAAATTTATATAGACAATGACAGCATGTTCGGTGGCAATGTAAATTGTTTTTATACTGTTTGGGCTACTCGTCGAGATGTAGATCCTCTTGAAGTGGAAGGTGATGAATAATGGCAGAAATTACAAATAGTTATTCGGTAGGACATATTGTAGTCAACGAAGTGACTGTTGATATTGAATTAGCATCAGAAGAATTAAAGGCAACACGTATGGCCATTTGTCTTACTTGCGAGAATAAAGTCGGGGACGGTTGTCGAAAATGCAGTTGTTTATTAGTTAATCGAGTAGCATTTACAGAAAGTTTTTGTCCTATAGGAAAATGGTAAATGGCAGTTAACTACAGTTCAGGCGGCCTGCTCATAACTAGTCAAAATGTTAATTCAATAAATGTTACAGGCGCAACATTATTAAGTCAAGTCGACGGACCTGACTCTGGGTTTGTAGCGACTTTTAGACATGACTTGGCCGGGTGTGGCGGCGCAGACAGCGGTATATACATTGAATTAAAAGATCCGTTTGCATGGCGTTATATGAGTTGTCGTTTTCAAGTGTCTGGAACAGCGGCTTGTTGGAGTTTTATGAATACTAGTGCATACGGTGCAGCAGTAGGTGCTAGCGGCACTGGCAATATGATCAACTATAACGAATCTGCTGGGGATAGAATTATTAGAACATACCTTGCTCAAGATGAACCACAATTTTCTACGCATGACAAAACTACAGCGTGCGATAACGATGCAAATAACTTTATGAGATTTAACGGAGAAGTATTTAGATACTTTACTATTGTTCGTAGACGTAATGTTAACGGATCGTTAGCCGGAATACATCATGGCCGCAGTTGTAGTAGTACCGGTAGCGGCTCTCAAACAATAATAGATCAAATAAGGATATGGTAAATGGGAATATCACTCAACCAGTCAATTCCAATTACTGACCTAGTAAGTTGCTTAGATTCAGCTAACCCACAAAGTTATAGCGGTAATGTTGTACCTAACCCACTAGACTTATTTGCATGGTGTGGTACTGCTGGATTAAACACCTGTTCTATTTCAAGGGACGATTCGATTAATCGAAGTCCAGCCGGCGGCATACCTTTAAAAATGTTTTCTCAAGGTACTGATTCTTATATTGCAACTTATAGCAATTCTATATGGAATTTAGCACAAGCAGCATCGGCTCAATCTTGGACACTAAGTTTCTGGGCTAAAGCTAGTTCTACAGCAACAGCGCTGCCCTATCTTTTTAGTGCAAATAGTTCAGGAGCATACTTAGAAGCACTATCTAACACTTTTACAGTTACAACATTTTGGCAAAGATTTAGTTTTTCTGTGACATTTACTAATGCTAGCACGTTTTATGTACAGGCAAGATTAGGATGCACTACAAACGGGGTTAATATTTGGTTTGACGGGCTTCAAGTCGAACGGTCCTCAGTAGTAACAACATTCAATCCGTTAGCTAACACTAATGGCAATAGGTGGGTAGACTTAATTAACAGATCCGTACCTGTTACTGTAAATGAAAAAGTTGAACCTTATTTAACTTATGGACTTTTACAGTTCGGCTCAACCGGATCGGGAACCAGCACTGGATCATTTCCTGCGACCTCACAAATAGCAACGCTAGGTACAGGTAATTGGTCGATTAGTATATGGTGGCGGTCAAGCACTACTACACAAAATAATTATTCTTGTATTCTTAGTCAAGGTTATCCAATTTTACCACCGCCACCCGGCCAGCCAGCTGTTGGTGCTTGGGCACTACGTATTTCTACAAATTCTAGTAATTTAAGTTTTTCATATTATGAATCTGTTCTTGGATCGACGGTAGAAACAACAGCATCATCCGGAATAAATGTAAACGACAATCTATGGCATCATATAGGTGTAGTAAGAAATGGAACTAGTTTGATTGTATATCGAGATGCACAAAATGTTCTATCAACAACCTTGCCATCAAATTTTAATTTTGGTCAAGGAAGTTCAGTATCAATAGGATCGGAATTATCTAATTTTTCTTTTGCTAACGGATTTATAAGTAATATTAGTGTTTACAGAACAAATTTATCTGCTGATCAAGTACAGCAACTATACGACAGTTATATACCTAGATACTATTCTCATATTGGTGGAATTTTATATACAACTCCCGGCACATATACGTTTACTGTTCCAGAAGGTATTTACGCACTGACAATATTATGTGTAGGTGGCGGCGGAGCTAGTGCCACTGATAGCGGGTCTGGTAATGCCGGAGGAACTAGCTCGTTTGGCGGATCTATTTGCATAGCAAATGGAGGTGGTGGTGGCACACAATCTTCTGCTGGTGCAGGAGGCACCATTTCCGGTTCAAGCGGAGACATTGGTGGCGGTAATGGCGGTGGTGGTGGCTACAATGGTTCTGGAAATGGCGGCGGTGGTGGCGCCGGCGGATATGCAGGAAACGGTGGTGCCGGCAGTGCCAGTGGATCTGGAAACAGTGGATCCGGCGGTGGTGGCGGTGGCGGCGGATCTTGGTCTGGAACAACTCCGTCAGGCAGCTCTGGAGACGGCGGTGCCGGCGGCGGAGGTATTGGAGTTTACGGCCAAGGTGATAATGGTGCCGGCGGCGGCGCCCTGTTCTCTAACAGTGGTGGTCAAGGCGGTTCTGGAGGCGATTCCGGCACTACTGGCACAGCAGGTACATTCCCGTGGAACGGTTCTAACGGCGGAAAATTTGGTGGTGGTGGTGGTGCTAATCAGTTTAGCAGTAGTGGTGGCGGTGGCGGTGGCGGAACACGGTTTATTAATAACTATCCAGTATTTCCTCGACAAACGTATACAGTGGTTGTAGGTGCAGGAGGAAGTGCGCCATCGGGCGGTGCAGGCGGAAACGGAGCAGTAAGAGTCATTTGGGGACTAAACAGAAGATTTCCTAGCACTAATGTTGGGCAGATTGGAAGAGAACAACAAATTTAAGGTGTAGATATGGCAGGGATTTCAGGACCAAATTTAGTTATATCAGGATTAGTTTTTAATATTGATTCATTTAACTATAACAATACAAACTTTGCTACTAAACAAATTACCACAACGGGTATAAGTACTCCTTTAGTGGGATCAATTGTAGGAACTACAACATGGAGTTTGGTCACAGGTGCATGGTCATTTCCTAGTACCGACTATTTACAATGGCCTTCTAATAGTAACTGGGCGTTCGGAACCGGTAATTTTACTATAGAAGTTTGGATATATCCGACTAGCTTTAGCACATATACTCACATGGTAGCGTTACCCGAGCAAAATACGTTTGCACTCAAAGCAAATGTCACTAACGGACAAGTATATTTTTACAGTGCTACATTTAATACAGACCCAACTGCTGGTTGGTCTCTTACTTTAAATGAATGGAATCATATTGTTTTAAAAAGAGAATCTAATGTAGCCTATGGTTATAAAAATGCTATTTTACAACATCAAAAATCAAATTTTAATAATAATTTTACTAGTCAAATCCTTAACATTCACAATGGATTCCCAGGTGAATTTGCCACTTGTTCTATAAGAGCAGTTAGAATTTATAATAGAGCTTTGTCTGACAGTGAAATAGAAAATAATTATAGAGCCTTTTCGAATCGAACCTTTCAGAGTGTATCTTTTCCTGTCTTATCAAGTACTGTACTAATTGCAAATCAAACAGTAACAGGATCAATTTCTTTTAGACCAGTAAGTTATACTGGTGGATATGGTACCGTTGCTGCGTCTATTAGTCCAACACTACCTACAGGCCTATCTATTAGCCAAGATGGAACTATTTCAGGACTTCCTACTCAAAGTATTGCCTCAACAACTTTTACCGTTACGTTTACTGATCAAATAAATCAAACTACTAGCAAAACTTTTAACCTTACTGTAGCAGTTAACTTATATTCGTTTACTACATTTACATTTACTAACGCAGGCACTATTGGTCGCCTTGGCCCGACTCAGGCACAATTACTGGCTGCATATGATACCGCTAATAATCCTTGGTTAAACAATACCGCCTATTATCAAGTAACCGCATTTAACGGGTATCAGCTATGGACTGTGCCAGCATCTGCTAATTATCAGATACAAGCAAGAGGCGCTTCTAGTGGCAGCGCCTCTACTAAAGGTGCTGCTGCTTTAATTACAGCAACAGTAAGTTTAACACAAGGTCAAAAAATATGGATAATTTGTGGACAGCGTGCAAGTGCTGCCACCGAAGTAGGTGAAGGAGCTAGTTGGGTTGTTCTTTCAAATAATGGAGCTATTGCCGGCTCCACCCCATTAGTAGTAGCTGGGGGTGCCGGTGATTACAGTTTTTATACCAGTGAGGCTAGTTTTCAAACAGGTCAGGCTTTTGCAGATGCTCAAACTACAGACGGAATAACCGTTACAGTGCTAAATGCAGGCGCATTAAATCCATTAACTCCTACAACCGGTAATGGTGGAACAATTAATAATGATAGTGGTACCGCAAATCCTAGCGGTGGCGGCGGATTTAATACCAACGGTGACAGATTTCCTACAAGCAATGTTGGTGAAGGTCGAAGTTTTTTTAATGGACTGTTTGGCGGCCTTTATCAATCAACCGTATTTGATACTACAACTGCCGGCGGCGCGGGTTTTGGCGGTGGTGGTGCCAGAAACGGAGGATTTGGTACTGGCGGTGGTGGCGGTTATACAGGCGGAGTCGTAACAGGAAGTTCGGGGCAGAGTTTACGTCGATCAACAGGCGGAAGTTCCTACGTTGTTCCAGGTGCCACTAATGTTACTAGATCTTTAGCTAGTGCAGGTGCTCCTAATGCAACTTTGGCTGAAGGACAGGTAGTTATAACAAGACTTTAAAGTTTTTTAACAACTAAATATAATACTATGGCAAATTCTGATAAAAATATAGTAATTACTCCTAATGTAGGTTCGGCAAATAATCCTGCTATTGTTTTTAGCGGTGCAAATGCCAGTCTTGGTCCGCAAAACGTTAGTGTTGTTGCATTACCAACAAGTAATGGTACTCTTAGTTTTGAAGCTAGTAATGGGCAATTGTTTTCATTAACTAATAGTTTAACGGGCACTATATTTTCAGTTAACGATGTATCTGGCATACCTAGTATAGAAGTTAATAGTTCAGGACTAGTAAAAATTGCTCAATATAACGGTAATGTTGTTATAGGATCTGCAATAGACGACGGTGTAAATAAATTACAGGTAACTGGAAATATTGCAGTTTCGGGAACTATTACAGCAGCCGGACAAAAATTAATACCTGATAGTCTAGCAATAGCTTATGCAGTAGCACTATAAAAATGTTTATAAAAACGGAATAAAAATGGCAAAAAAACAACTTTTTAATTATTCATTTACACCAGGGTCAAACGAAAGTTTTAATGCCTTTCCTAATGCCTATGCAAGATTAGTAGCCAATAAAGCATTTATACAAAAAATGTCTGTGGCTTATATACAGAATCAAATTAACAATAATATTGCTCCGTTCCAGGATTATGATTATAATTCGGCAAAATGTGAAAGAGATGTAGGTTATGTTATTGAAGCGTTAACTAATGATTTAAAGTTTAATGGTAATGTACAGACTAGAGAAATTGCCAGTTTTTATTGGGTGGGAGATATTCCGCAAGTCGACGGAGATCGAGCTCCAGAGGTTTCTGTTTATACTTACATTACTAGTTTAATTAACAATTATATTTTTCCGGGTGTAGCAGCTAGTCCAGCATATCAGACAGCTGAGCCGCAAATTACAACAGGATTAAACGGAGAAGCCGGCGCAAACGCAAGAGTAACTACATTATTAACAGGTATTACAGATACAATTACTAACGGGCTTACTAGTTTACCTGCATTGACCCTCGGTAACGGATTCTGGGGATATTTAACAACTAGAGGCAAAATTACTGTTAAAAAGTCTGCACTAATAGTCAATAGCACTAGAGGTGTTATCATGTATAATTTTGCTGATGCTACTAGAACTGCTTATGCAATTTACAAACAAATTCCTGATGACTTAACTACAATTTATTTTTATTCAGTTACTAGTACTATGAGGCCTACTGATGAAATTAGTCTCATCTATGACGAAGGTAGTGCAAGTATGAAACCCGATCCTGTTTATCAGGATGCTGTTGAAAAAATGCGTGTGTCTACGCCTCAGTCAATGATGGACACTGACTTTGAGTATAGTGCTCAGGGTACTAAATGGGAAACTGTAGAAACTATAAACAGTTATCCATCTTATTTTTTAAAAGCTAACGAGCCTGCGTTCTCAGGCAGTCAAATTGTTTCTATTACTGGTCAATCTCCAACAGGTACAGCCGGCATAGCACTTAATGCAGGTGTTCCAACTAACGGTACAACAGGATTAACTAATTTATTTACTGGTGACAGTGACGATACGTTCGTTCAGGTAAATTTGCCTTTTAATATTCAGTTTTTAGGTTCTACCTACAACGTTTTGTTTGTAGGAACTAACGGATATATCAGTTTTGGAACTGGAACTGGACAAATTCCAACTGCATTGGTTCCGACTACACCGCCTTTCCCTCATCTGGGATTCTTCAAAGGTGACAAGCGTCTATTGACACTTAATGGTGGCGTTGTTACCACCGGCATCTACACCCTAAGATGGGAAGGTTACAACTTTGGCGGAAATATTGCTAATAGAACCATAGTTGAAATTAGATGGTTTGAAAATAGTAATCAACAACAAATAAGATATACTACTAATGCCAATGGCTCAACCTGGCTTGAAATATCTGACGGTACTACGCTTATAGCTAGTCAGTCAATTACCGGTTTAGACGGTTGGAATATTTTAACAAACTCCAACAGACCTGTTCGAGTAGTAGTGCAAACTGCTCCAACATCACCTTTTGCTGTAATGCAACCTATATCTTTAAGAGAAACTACAAATAGATTATCAGATGCTACCGGTGTTATTAGTTCTGTTATCAACACAACTACATTTGATATGCGAGTAGGAAAACCAGTAGTAAACGGAACAAACTATGCTAACGCCAATACTACTATATACACCGGTGGTTTTTTTGCAGCCGGTGCAATACCTATTAACAGTATTCAACAAATTATATCAACAATCCAAGCTGAAATTACTTTTCAATCACCGCATTCTTTATTTCCAGGAAATAAAATATTTGTAACAGATACTTCTAATCCTACAGCAGTATGGGTAGGTGTATTTGAAATTAATCAAGTTAGAAGTGCAACGGTTGTTAGATATCTTACTAACGCTACTGCTGCATTTGGATCAACTACTACAGTAAACGGAGGTAATACTAGGGTATATGTTGCCCCAGAAGGAGTGCCTACACACAGATTTAATGACGGAGGCGTGTCTATAACAACAGCAACCTCTAGTCCAAACGCTCAAATTATTCGACAGACTCGCAGATATTTCCGCTATCAATCAGGTAAAGGTATTCAATTTTCAACAGGTATTTTATTTAAACCTACATATGACATATCATCGGTATCAGTGTTAACAAACGTTAATCCTTATGTTTTTACTATAGTCACTGATATAGATCACGGATTTACCACTCCAGATCAATATAGATTAGGAGCACAAATATATCTATCGGGATTTACAGTAACTAGCGGTTTAAACAGATACAATGGATTTTTTAGAGTTGCAACCGTAGTTGATTCAAGAACATTTACCGTAACTCTTCCGGCGGGAACACAACCTACAGATACATCACCGGGCGGCGTAGGTAAGGTAATTGTGCAAAACTGGCAAGACTCTGTTGTAAGAGATGGTATGTTTGACGATCAAAACGGATTGTTTTTTGAGTATGACGGTGCAGACATATATGTTGTAAGGCGAAATAGTACAAATCAATTGCCGGGCTCAGTTTCAGTAACAGCTAATAGCTCAACTGTAACCGGAACAGGTACTAAATGGCTGAGCCAGTTAAGAGAAGGTGATAATATTCTTATCAAAGGTGTTGGTTATATTATAGCACAGATAATTAATGATACGCAGATATATATTGCACCAGCATGTAAAACAATTACAGAATCGGGGTTAAGAGTATTATTTACTAATGATTTAAGAGTAGCTTCGGGTAGCTTTAACTTAGATAAATTTGACGGCTCTGGGCCCAGTGGTTTTATTTTTGACGGCAATAAAATGCAGATGGTGTTTATTGATTATTCTTGGTATGGTGCAGGAAAGGCTAGATTTGGAATGAGAACTCTAGACGGATCTATTGCATATTGTCATGAATTTATCAACAATAACGTTAACACAGAAGCTTATATGCGATCAGGTAATTTACCTGGAAGATTTGAAATATCTAATAGATCTAAAAGGGGCGTATTAAGAAGCACATTGACTACAGTTAGTTCAACATTTGACATGTGGGACTCCGAAGCTACAGATTTTCCTAGAATTGGAAGAGTTGTAATTAACTACGAAACCATGAGATACACCAAAGGTACTCCAGGTAGTGCAGGAACTATAAGCGGTCGTAGCGCTACAAGATTTACTATTGTTCAAAGAAATGAATTTGGATTGATATCAAATGCAACTGCTAACGTGGGCGATAACATATGGAGCTTTAATCAAAATTGTGCGCCAAGCCTTAGCCATTGGGGTGTATCGGTAATGATGGATGGTAGATTTGATGAAGATAAATCCTACCTGTTCACTGCTGGTACTACTAATCAAATCAACGTTGGCGCCGGCTCCGAACTACCAATTGTTAGCGTAAGATTAGCCCCTAGCGTTGATAATGGAATTGGAGATCAATTTGGTCGTAGAGCGTTAATTAATAGAAGTGCGTTGACATTAAAACAAGTAGGTGTAGCAGTGTCTGGGTTTTTCCAGATTACACTAAGGCTTAATACAGAAAGTACATTGTTTACTAATCAAGCCAATTGGATTAGAACAGGTAACGGTAGTATTAGCCAATACTTAGATCACTCAGTTAGCGGCACTACTCCGGCACCTGTAGCAGGTGACGTGTTAATGAGTTTCTTTGCTGAAGAAGGTCAAGGAAGATTTGCAACAACCTCTTTTGATATTAATATCATTAGAGAATTAGGCAATAGTGTCTTTGGGGGTAACGTCGGATATCCAGACGGTCCTGATATTATTACAGTATTTGCAAGGAATCTTGGCGCTAACGCACAGAACGTAAGGTGCCGCCTCTCTTGGACAGAAAGTCAAGGTTAAAGGTAAATTATGGAAAATTTTCATCTTTCATATGAATGGCGTCAAGAAAAAAATCGTTTTTATGTTCAATCTACAAAAGGAACAGACGATACTGTTGCTGTTAACTTGAATACAATATATAGAGATAAAGCAGAAGCTTATAACCAAGCACAAATAGAATATAATAAACGAGTTGGAATTGAAACAACTGAAAAATTACAAGCAGCTAAACTCGAATACGAAGCTGCAAGAGAAAACTTATTGATTTATATAAGAGATCACTCGAGTGATCCTATTCTAAGTTTAGGTTAAATCAACTACGTCAAATACTGTTTGTAATTTTAATCGAATAACCCTGTTACCAAAACTACTTCTAAGACCTTGATGTAACGGTTTAGGAGCATAATCGATTGTTGACCATGCCCATGCACAATGTTCTAAACTTAATGTTGGTATGAATTCTTCTGCAACTACACAAAGGTACGTGTGAAAATTAAAAACGTTGTCATTACTTACAAATGTTTCTAATGGTATTGTTTTAATTATATTGGGGATAGAACCTATTTCTTCTGCAATTTCTCGTTGTAGCCCCTGCCAGGGACTTTCTCCAACAACGTTTGTGCCGCCTACTAACCCCCAAGTACTTTGATGTTTACCATTGGCTTTTTGTAATAACAAAACTCTTTTAGTAGATTTTGCATAGAATAACGCACCGCTGCATACTATTCTATCTTTTACAATACTATTCTCCATAGGCCAGCCTTATAGTCACCTTCAAAGCTCTTAACCCACGAAACACCATTCCACAAGTATTGAACTCCAGTGTATATATTAGTTTGCCATACCATAGTGTCATCTTCTTGACTACTATCAAATGCTACCTGCCACTGGGTACCAGTCCATTCAATAATGTCATTAGCAGTTGCTACAAAATCTATACCGCCTGTAGACTTCCAAGCATCAGGACCGTCAGTATTAACAGCACTACCGATATCTTCAATAATTAAAAATCTATCGCCTGCTACTACATTCTGCATACCGTTTCCGGGGTATACTTTTGTAGGATCAATGATAGCATCAAATGTTCCCGGCGATGCTCGTACACCATTTGTTACAATATTAGTATTTGAAGTTAGCGTATCTTGGTCCCATGTAGCAATTAGCTGTGTACTATCTAATGCGTTGATAGCAATGGTTCCTGAAATTTCAGTACCATTTGGTTGTAACAAATAAATTTTGCTAGAACCATTGACAAATTTTCCAGGGTATAATTCAAATATTTCTTCCCAATGAATATTAGGTGTTCCTTGTCTAATAGGAATCTCTAATGTTGGTTCGTAAGGAATAGCATTCTCAGTTTTCCCTAATACTGTTATTTGACCATATCCTTGTTTATTATTATAAACTTGAATGTGGTAATCTGTTATAGTAACAACTTCTTGTGCTAATAAAGTTGAAAAACTAGTAGTAGGAGCAACAAGGTCGTTGCCTAAACCGTCTATATAATTATTAGGTGATGATGTAGAGCTGTCCCACAAGTTACTGATGATTTTAGTAATAACTCCTAGATGTTTTACTTTAACTGGCGGGCTAATAAAAATAGGAGTTTCAACAGTTAATGTGGCAATATCGATAGGGTCTTGAGTACCTACTGGCACTTGTCTACTAGACCAATTTACATCATTTAAATTCAACACGCTAAGACTAGTCCAATCGATATAATTATCAGTAGTTTGTAATTCTAGACTAGGATTAAACAATACTAAAATTTGTTCTAATATTTGCAATTTTTGATCAGTATTTGCGCTCCATATATCAACTTTCATTTTTAAATTAAACGGAGTTGGCATTAGTCTTTCTACTGTATAATTTTTACCTTGACCCTGAGTATAATCACCTGCAATTAAATCTCTTTCTCTAATATGGACTTTACTAACAAAAGACGAGTCGCTTAATCTACTAGAATCTAAACTTAGACTGGTAACATATACAGATATTCTTGGTACACTATTAATTTTATTTTCGCTGTTTTGTCTAATTATACTTGCAGCTTGCTTGTCTGGATCACCGTAACTGACTGGAACACGGACTAATGTCCCGTCTCCATATTTGACAACAAAATTGCTAAAGACACGAATAGTTTGTGCAATGTATCTTCTAATCTGACCATCGTAAAAATGCTGCATTATACGTCTGCCTCTGGTTTATATTTAAGAGCTTTACTAAGACTTTGACGCTCTTGAACAGCAGTTGTAGTACCGTCAGTGTTTTTAAAGTTATTAGTTTTAGTATTATTAATGAAACTAGTTTTTTGGGTGTTTCTAGTGTCGTTGTTGGTCATAGTCATTCTAACACTATCTTCAACTCGAATCCATCTTGCACCGTCAAACCTAAACAATCTACTAGGTAAGAAATCTGTGCGTAAAAACCAATCGTCCTTAACTGCATTATTCGGAAATTGTACACCGTATCCAAAATCGTAACCATTAGGAGGTATGCCGTCACCGATTAAATATCCTGCATACCCGCTACGAATAGGTCGTTGATTATTTTCACTTGTATTAAGTTCTATATTACTAGCTAGTATTGTGGCTTCATCGGCAGTGTTTAACAAAGTTTTACCTGTAGTTGGATCAACAGCAAGAGTATAAAACTGTCTTGTTTCATATCCACTCTTCGGTGCGTCAGTTTCAGCTTCAGTAACAACTGCATCGTTAATAGCTAGTTCAGCATTGTAAGTACTAAGTAGATCTTTAAGAGTTTGATTGCTAGGATTACCATCGGCATCAACTGCTGGTTTGTCTAATATATCTGCAAATTGTTGACTATCTGTAATTTTCTTTAGCTTCAATCTGTATAAATGAGGGTACCAGGTGACAGAAAATCCTTCACTAGCTCGGCCAACGTCTTCTATAACATAGTATCGAGGCAATGCAATATCATAGTCGTTTAATGCAAACTGATCTTTTAAGTGGGGTAATTCTAACACATCGCCTGTAATAGGCTTACGACCAACATACTTGATAAAATCATTAATATGTATAGTCATGAATAAAGTGTCGTTGTCAATAAAAAGTCCAAATTGACTTAAATTAAAATCAATATTTTGTACGTTATAAAGCCCGCGTATCCTGTATATTTCTTCATCGTATTTGCGATCCCTGTTTTCTAAAAACATAAGATCTTGTATTTGTGTGATATCTTTGACAGTAGTACCGTCATCAGTACCTATGTATTTGTGTAGATAAACATCAGTACCTCCAACCTGAAACATTTCAGAAATCTGTCGATCTATGAATTTGTAGTCTTGCCCTCGTTCGGGCTTGTATAAGGATAATCGCGGCATATTGATATTTATCGTAAGATAAATATGATTGGAGAACTAATAATGGCTGATCCTACATCGTTAACTGAAAGAAATAAAGTATTTGAATACGTAAGAACTATGCTAGGCGACGGCATGGTTGAAGTTGAGCTGGATCCTAAACACTATGAAATTGCTTTAGATCGTGCTATAACAAAGTTTCGCCAACGTAGTAGTGCTGCCGTCGAAGAAAGTTGGATGTTTTTAGAGTTAATTCAAGATCAAAACGAATATCGTTTACCTGATGAAGTAATCGAAGTTCAAAGTATTTTCCGTAGAGCTATTGGTAGTAGAAGTGGTTTAGGTGCAGGCGGAACATTGTTCGAGCCATTCAACTTGGCGTACACAAACACCTACTTACTAAGCGGCACTATGATGGGCGGGCTAGCAACATATGAACTTTTTGCAGGATATCAAAAACTAGTAGGGCGTATGTTTGGTAGTTACATAGAATTTAGATGGCGTCAAAGTAATCATTTATTAACTATTCTACAACGTCCTTTTGCACAAGGTGAACAAGTTCTTCTTAGAACACATAACTATAGACCCGACTTTGTTCTGTTAACTGACATCTATGCAAAACAATGGTTATATGACTATTCCCTAGCTGTATGCAAGATAATGTTAGGCGAAGCTCGCAGCAAGTTTGCTAGTATCGCTGGTCCAGGTCAGTCCATCCAAATGAACGGCGGAGATCTAAAATCTGCTGGTAAAGAAGAAATAGAAAAGCTAGAAAAAGAAATTGAAAACATGGTTCCCGGCGGAACGCCTCTGACTTTTATAATTGGTTAATAAATTTTTTGACACAGTATAAGATCTGTTATATACTTGCACTAGCAAGGAGATCTTATGATTATTGGGATATGTGGATTTATCGGCTCCGGAAAAGATACTATTGCCGATTACCTTACAAATTTTCACGGTTTTAGACGAGAAAGTTTCGCCAATAGTTTAAAAGATGCAGTAGCACACGTATTTGGTTGGGATCGGACCATGCTAGAAGGCCGTACTAAACAAAGTAGAGAATGGCGAGAGCAACCCGATCAATGGTGGAGTAAAAGACTGGGTCGGGAAGTAACACCTCGGCTAATGTTACAGTTATGGGGCACTGAAGTTTGCCGCAAAGGTTTCCATGACGATATCTGGATTGCTAGTCTAGAAAACAAACTTCGAAATTCAACCGATGACATTGTTATTAGTGACTGCCGATTTCCTAATGAAATTAAGTCAATTAAAGATGCTGGCGGCATAATTGTTTGGGTGAAGCGCGGTGAATTGCCTGAATGGTATGATGCCGCAGTCAGTGCTAATAAAGGCGACGTAGCTAATTACAATTGGGCAATTAGTGTAGATAAACTAAAAAAACTAGGTATACACGCTAGTGAAACAAGTTGGGTAGGAACCAATTTTGATGCTATCTTAAATAATGACGGTAGTATTGATGATCTTTTTAACAAAGTTAAAGATCTGGTGTTAAATCCCCCTGCCGCCACTTAACTCCTTCCTTATGTAAAACTCTAGCACAATTGGCACAGATTGTTTTCAAATTAGTGTGACGACAGTTATTTAAATCTCCGTCTACATGAAAAACATTAAACACTTCTTTGTGCTGGCTTTTAAATCCACACTTATCGCAAGTTAGTTTGACTTTATAACCAGCTCTTGCCCATCTAGGTATTGTAGAAAATTTTCCGCCTTTAAGGCAGCTTTCACATAGCTTTCTATAATAGGCTTTACCATTTTTGTAGTAATTTATTGCTGCTGGCCTATATCCGCAGACACATAAAGGTCTCATACAAATATTTACACCTTTTACACCCCTTTTTCATGGTGTATAACCTGAGTAAAAATCCAAAATCCACTAAATACATGAAGAACATGTATTCATGGAGATTCTAATATGGCTCAACTAAGTTCACCAGGTGTAAGCGTAACAGTTATCGACGAAAGTTTTTATACTCCAGCTGCCCCAGGTACAACCCCACTAATCATCGTTGCTTCAGAAGAAAGCAAACTTAACGGTGCTGGTACTGGCACTGCACCAGGCACACTAAAAGCCAATGCAGGCCAAGTTTATTTATTAACCAGTCAGAAAGATCTAGCAGACACTTTTGGCACACCGGTGTTTAAAACAGATGCTAACAATAACCCTATACACGCCGGTGAGCAAAACGAATACGGTTTACAAGCAGCATACAGTTATTTAGGTGTAAGCAATCGTGCATTTGTTGTCCGTGCTGATGTTGACTTAGGTCAACTTACAGGAACTGCTACTCCGCCAGCAGGCGAACCAGCTGACGGTACATATTGGTTTGATGTAGCTAACACTGAATTTGGTATTTTTGAATGGGATTCTGCTAGTGCAATTACACCTACTGGTCAAACTTTCATAAACAAAGTTCCTAGTGTTATTACAGATAAGGCTAATCTTGTAGGAGCATCGGTTACAGGTGCACCTTTACAAAGTTATGGTGCAATTGGCGATTACGTTATTGTTGCTACAACAACACTTAACAAATTTTATTACAAAAAAGGTGATACTGGTGACAGCCCAACTACAACAGGCACCTGGGTAGAAGTTGGTAGTTCAAATTGGTTTAAAAGTCGTCCAACAATACAAGGTTCAGTTGCTAATGCAACGATGCTTGTAGGTGACACTATTGTTATTAATGGAACTAGTTTAACTGGTTATACAACAGCAGCTGGTGTTGTTGCCGGAATTAATGCCGATAGTTCACTACAGGCAGCAGGCATTTCTGCAGGACTAGTAAACGGTAAAGTTGAAATTTATATTAATGTTGGGACTACTGATATCGTTATTAGCGGAACCATGTTAGATGAATTAGGTATCACCGCAGGCACATATAAGCCAATGGCCCTAGCAATCAGCGCTCACACTACTGTTCCGCTATGGAAGCGTACAGATCTGCCATCAACAGTAAATGGACAAGCAACAGGTTCTATTTGGGTAAAGACTACAAATCCAAACAAAGGAGCCCAGTGGAGCGTTAAAAAGTACAATGCTGCAACCGACACTTGGGGGCTGTTATCAGCACCATTACACGCAACTAATGCAGCAGCATTGGCATCGCTTGATTCAACTGGCGGCGGCATTAACTTAGCACTAGGAGCATTGTATGTTAAGTATAATGACGACGAAGGCACACCAACCGAAGCTAATTTTAAAATTTATGCACGTAGAGGAGTTGGTGCAACTGTAATTAGATCAGCAACAGTTACTAGTAGTACATTCACAGCCGGCACAAAAGATTTTACTATTAGCTGGTCAACAAAAGGTAGCGCAAGTTATACCAGTCCTACTACAATTACTTTTACCGCTTCTGGCGCAACAGCCGATGCTACAGCATTACTAAGTGCAATCAATACAGCGTTACCAAGTGGATCTTTAGTAGTTGCTAGCATCAATGTTGATACTAATCAAATAATTTTAACTCACACTGCTGGCGGCGAAATTAAACTAGTTAACGGCGCAGGCACACCGCTATCAACATTATTCAGTGCATCCGGTACTAATAAGACAGCTAACTATTATGCAGATCCAAATGGCATCTCAGGAAACTTTGTAGCTACGTTGTGGAGCCCAACAATTCTTAACAGTGACGGCCAAGAAGTTGCTGTTGCTCCTGCTAGTGTAAATGCACCAACAACTATTCCTGCAGACGGTCGTCTATGGTATGATAATGACGTAGGTGAAGTTGACATAATGGTACACAATGGTACCTACTGGGTTGGTTACTTACAATATACTCAGAATCAAGGTGGTGGCGACACTACAGATCCTGCTGGTCCAATTGTTAGCGCTACAAAGCCTACCAAACAAAGTGACGGTACACCTTTAGCCAATGGCGATTTATGGGTCGATACTAGTGATCTAGAAAACTTCCCAAGACTTTATAAATTTAACTATACTACTAAAAAGTGGGTGTTAGTTGATGCAAGTGACCAAACTACAGAAAATGGAATTTTATTTGCTGATACTCGTTGGAACACAACTGGCGAAGGTTCAGCACCGAGTTCAATTGCTTCATTGTTAAATCACAGTTTCCTAGATGCAGATGCACCAAATCCAGCACTATATCCAAAAGGTATGTTGTTATGGAACCTACGTCGTTCTGGAAATAATGTTAAACGATTTGTACAAAACTATGTAGATGTTCTAGAACGTAACCTACGTTGGAACGGTAACAGCGGAACCGGGCAACCAGGTGCTATCGGAGACGGCCAAGCAATGACTAACTATTATCCACATCGTTGGGTTAGCGAAGCAGCTAATCAAGAAAACGGTGCTGGAACATTTGGTCGTAAAGCACAACGTAAAGTTGTTGTGCAAAAACTTCAAGCTCTTGTTAATAGCAATCAACAAATACGTGATGAAGAAAGCCGCATCTTTAACTTAATTGCTTGCCCAGGATATCCTGAGCTAGTTGGTGAAATGGTAAGCTTAAACTACGATCGTGGATTAACAGCATTTGTTGTTGGCGATACTCCAGCAAGACTAAAGAGCGATGCTACAAGTTTAAATAACTGGGGTACTAACCAAGCAGGAGCTGCTGAAGACGGCGATGCTGGGTTAGTTACTAGCGATGAATATTTAGGATTCTTCTATCCATGGGGTTACACTAGCGATAACTTAGGTAACAATGTAGTTGTTCCTCCAAGCCATATGATGTTGCGTACAATTGCACTAAATGATAATGTCAGCTATCCATGGTTTGCACCAGCAGGAACACGTCGAGGCGGTATTACTAACGCAACAGCAGTTGGTTATATCAATGACGAAGGTGAATTCCAATCAGTGGCTCTAAACACTGGTCAGCGTGATACTCTAGCAGCAATCAAAGTTAATCCGTTGACATTTATTACAGGCACTGGTTTAGTCAACTACGGTCAATATACTCGTGCAAGAAATGCAAGTAGCTTAGATCGAATTAATGTTGCTCGTTTAGTAATCTATCTACGTCGTCAGTTTGCACAATTGGCCAAACCTTATGTGTTTGAACCAAACGATAAGATTACTAGGGATGAGATCAAACAAGCAGCTGAAAGTCTATTATTAGAGCTAGTAGGACAACGTGCATTGTATGATTATCTAGTTGTTTGCGACACTTCTAACAACACACCTGCTAGAATTGATCGTAACGAGCTGTATCTTGATGTTGCTATTGAACCAGTAAAAGCAGTTGAATTTATCTATATTCCGCTACGCTTGAAGAACACTGGCGAAATTGCAGGTCTATGATAATGATAAATATCTTTAACGGAGCAGAATAATATGGCAATCGCAAGTTTATCAAGATTTACAGTACCACTAGCTTCAGACCAAAGTGCTAGCTCACAAGGTCTGTTAATGCCAAAACTCAAGTATCGCTTTAGGGTTACTTTTGAAGGTTTTGGTGTATCTGGTGCAACTACTGAATTAACCAAACAAGTTGTAAGTGCAGCTAGACCTACAGCAAGTTTTCAAAACCAAATAATTGAAGTTTATAACAGTAAAATTAATTATGCCGGTAAAGTATCATGGGAAGCAATGACTATTAAATTCCGAGATGATATAAACGGTAATGTTGCTAAGTTAGTTGGTGAACAAATGCAAAGACAGTTTGATTTCTTTGAGCAGTCTAGTTCAGCAGCGGCCGGCGATTATAAATTTACCATGCGTATTGAATTGTTAGATGGCGGCAACGGTAATAACACTCCAACAGTTTTAGAAACATGGGAATGTTATGGTTGCTACTTAGAAAAGGCAGCATACAATAATGTAGCCTACAGCGAACAGACTCCGGTTGAGATTGACATTACAGTAAGACCAGACAATTGCCTACAAACACCATTAGGTACAGGCATCGGATCTCCAGTAACCAGACGAGTAGGAACGCTAGCAACAGCTAGCTAAACAAAAAGGCTGCTTAGGCGGCCTTTTTTAATGGCTTTGATAAAATACCCAGTAAATTTATTGGCTAAATATTATTATGGCTACTACCCCAAATTATCTTAAACCACGAAGTGATTTAAATCTACGTGACTTTCAACATGCTGCTAGACTGTTTGTTGACGACGGGTTTAGATTAGCACCTAAGAGTAAGTTTCTTTTTCATGTTAGTTTTGGTATAAATTCGGCAGCACTTAAAAATATTGATCTTGTTCAACGCCACAGGAATGAAATTAATATGTTAGTAAAAAGTGCAGACTTGCCTAAATTTAGTATTACTACTGAAACTGTAAATCAATATAATAGAAAAAAAGTTTTACAAACTACTCATAAGTATGAAAATATTACTATTAAATTTCATGACGACAACATGAGTTTGATAAATCAACTATGGCAGAATTATTATAGCTACTATTATGCTGATCCTAATAGTGCTAAAAATGGCAGTGCGTATTCAAGAAATGCAACAAAAAGTAGTGATTTTATTCCTAATGCCTACGGCCTAGACAACGGTAGTACTTTGCCATTTTTTAACTATATTACCATTTATCAAATGTCGAGAAAAGAGTTTGTTAGTTACACACTAAAAAATCCTTTAATAGTTGGATGGCAACATGGTAGTGGCGTATATGCTCAAAATGAGCTTAATGAAAAAACTATGACGTTGGCATATGAAGCAGTTGCTTATGGTTCTGGTAAAGTTACTCCGGGTGACCCCGAAGGTTTTGCTTTAGAACACTATGATCTTACTCCTAGCCCATTAGAAAGCAGAGGAGATTTAGATACAGCAAGTCCTAGTTTTATTAGTAATATAAATGTAGAAGCAAATAGACAAGAATTCGTAAGTAATTTAACCAAACAGATTAATACATATCAAAATACTAGTGCATTAAATAACGGATTACCAGTTAATGTTGCTACGGGAATATCAACATCTTCACAAGGGCTAACTGGTCTACAGGGAGTAGTATTTCCTGTTGTAAATCAAAACAACAATACTACTACAGCAACACAAGTAAATCTAACAGGAAATTAAAATGTCATCTAGTATTAATTTACCAACAATTGCATCAGCAGATAGTTCTACAGAGATTAGACAATTTTTTGATAAATTTTTTGTAAGTCAAGTTAGTTTCCCAACTAATCAAATAGATGCGGTTATTGGATTTTTTCTTAAAAGAGGTTTTGACACAGAAAGTTCTAGGTCAATAGCAATTGTGTTATTAAATCAAGCTAGAGCAGACAGTGTTAATGTATTTCAATTGATCGATACATTAAAAGCTCTTAGCGATGTAGAACTTAGTCAAGTAGTTGCACAAGTCTTAAATGCCTATAGAGAAAAAATAAGTTTATTAGGTTATCGTATAGCACCTTTAGCTGATAATTACGAAAGCCGTAACATTCTAGTATAATCTATGGCTAGCAAATTTGCCAGAGGTAAATTCACTATGACCCATCCAGAAAAATATGTGGGAACAAAAGTTCCAACATATAGATCTAGTTGGGAATGGCATTTTATGAAATTTTGTGACACAAATCCATATGTGACTAAATGGGCTAGTGAAGCAGTAAACATTCCTTATAAAGATCCCTTAACTGGTCGCCAAACTATATACGTTCCTGATTTTTTCATAGAGTATGTAGACAAATTTAGTCGCCGACATTTAGAACTTATCGAAGTAAAACCTGCTAGCCAAACAATTTTAGAACGGGTTGGAAAAAGTAAATACAACCAAGCACAATTTATTAAAAACCAAGCTAAGTGGGCAGCAGCTAATATTTGGTGCAAACAGCAGGGTATTAAATTTAGAATTGTCAACGAAAATGATATGTTTAGTCAAACTAATGCATAAGTAAAATATGACCAAAAAACTTGAAGAACTATTAAATTTACCTGAAAGCAAAAAAATTATCAAGCAGGAAGAAAAGGAAGCAAAAAAAGCTGAAGTTGCTAAACCTTTTTTAAGAGACATGTCTGACTTCGATAAAATATCAGCAGCACTACCTCAGGTAAAAGGCTTAGGTGATGCCAGTGATGCAGAGTTTGATGCTCTAGCTCAACGTGCTACAGATGCATACGATGATTTGATGGATTTGGGTATGAATGTAGAAGCTAGATATAGTGGACGTATATTTGAAGTTGCGGGATCTATGTTAAAAAACGCCATCGATGCTAAAGCAGCAAAAATGGACAAAAAACTAAAAATGATTGAGCTACAGCTTAAGAAACAAAAATTAGATCAAGATGCAAGCTCTGACGATAACAGCGTTAACATAACCGGTGATGGGTACATACTTACAGACCGTAACAGTCTACTAGAAAAACTAAAAAATATGAATAAATAATACATCGGGATTATGAAAATGAAATCATTCAAAGAATATTTGATCGAAAGCAAACAAACTTACGAATTTAAGGTAAAAATTGCTGGCGAATGCCCAAGCGATTGCACCTCAAAAATTAAATCAGCACTGACAAAATTTCAAGTAGAAAGTTGTTCGTCAGGAAAAAGAACTCCAATTCAAGAAACACAAGCAGACTTTCCAGAACAAAAAAATGTAGAAGTAACTGTGTTTGATGTATGCACCGCTTACCCTGCTACTAGCTTAGAAATTAGAGATTTAGTTGCAGAACATTGCAATATTTTATTAAGTTGCATTAAAGTAAGAAATTTAAAAGAGCAAGAAGAAGAAGCGTTAAATCATGCAAATGATGAGTTGTCAGGAGAAGCTCTTTTAGAAAAATCAGAATTAGAAGATACCGACGGCCAAAAATTAGTAGGCGAAAAACAAAAAATGAACCTACTAAAAGAATTAGGTAAAAATAAAAAAACACTTACACAATATAAAGGTGTTAATGATAAAATTTTAGCTAAAAAAGCTCCAGCAGAAAAAGCACCTAAAGCAGAAAAAATATCTGCTGCAAAAAGTCCCCTTGGCGCTGTGAGCAATCCAGATCCAAGGAAAGGAAAATAAAATGAATTTCACAGAATTATATAATAAAATTAAAGCTTTAGACGAAGCTGGTCCAGGAATGATGGATCCTAACGCTATGATGCAACAGCAAATGGCTAACATTATGAAAAATCCGTCTTTTCAAAAGTTGGATCCTACTACTATGATGCAGCAGATGAAACAGCAGTCAAAGCAGGCAAGGCCAGCAACTGCTCCGGGGCAAGACTCTTATACTGTTAATGGTAAGTCGGTGTCAAAAGCAGAATATGATGCTTTTATGTCACAACATCCAGAACTAGCAGCTAATATGCAGAATCCTATGAATGTAGTAAAAGGAATGAAAACACCGGCAATGCCTAATATGCCAAAATTACCAGTTGCACCTACCCAACCGGCATCTGACGATTGGGAAGAATCAATGCAATCAGAAAATCAACCTGACCCAGCAGCAGCTAGAGCCGCAAGATCGTCAATGGCAAATGCCCTTGCTAACGCTCCAGAACCTACTTTATCTAAAGAAGACATGTATGATGAATGCGGTGGTGATATGATGGGATCAATGCCACCTGCACCTAAGCAGCAAGATAATGTTACTATGAATGTAAGCATGAATGGCAGTGGCAGCGGCGGCATCAAAGATTTAATGGCTATTCTTAAAAATATAGAATCAGGTAAACCTGCTGGGGCTCCTAATATCCCACACGATCGAGATGCATTATTTGGCGACAGTTATGAAAATTCAGTTGAAGGCAGCGCCGATACAGTAACTTTAGATGTAGCAGATATTACACCAACAGGCGATGATATGCATAGCAAAGGTAACGAAGCTCCTAAAGTTAACGGCGGAGGAAATCCAATGCAAGAAGCATTAAAGTCGCGCCTAGCACAAATGTATGATGAGATTAAAGAAGCAAGTCATCAAGAAAAGACCACAATGAAACACATTAAAAATCCTACAGCAGGAGAAAAGAAAGCCGCTAAGGATATTAAGCCAGGTGTAAAAGGTTATAAAGATCGTATCGACATGTTGAAATCTGCTGAAAACTCCGGCAGACTAAAAGACTAATTCGTCGCAGTTAGCACTCTGTCCGATAGTGCCAAATAGCTCCTTCGGGGGCTATTTTTTTTGTAAATAAAGTTATGGGAAAATCACTAGATGGTGTCCTTACCAAAAAGGCACATACTAAAGAAAAATTCACAGAAGAGCAAATACATCAGCTCTTAATGTGTAGCGACCAAGACAAAGGTTACATATTTTTTGCTAAGAATTTTTTCTACATACAACATCCTGTAAAAGGTAAACTGTTATTTGATCCTTACAATTATCAACTTGGCCTATTAGATAGTTATCACGGTTATAGATTTACAGTTAATATGTTGCCAAGGCAAAGTGGTAAAACTACCTGTGCATCGGCGTATCTATTATGGTATGCTATGTTTCATCCAGACCAAACAATTCTAGTAGCCGCGCACAAATACACCGGCGCACAAGAAATTATGCAACGTGTTCGATATGGCTATGAACTTTGCCCAGACCATATACGCTGCGGCGTAGTAAGTTATAACAAACAGAGTATAGAGTTTGACAATGGTTCTAGAATTGTAGCACAGACGACCACAGGCACAACAGGGCGTGGTATGAGTATCTCATTACTTTATTGCGATGAGTTTGCATTCGTACAACCTAATATTGCTGAAGAATTTTGGACTTCAATTTCACCTACACTAGCAACTGGTGGTAAAGCAATTATCACTTCAACACCTAATAGTGATGAAGATACATTTGCTACAATCTGGAAAGAAAGTCAAGATAAGTTTGACGAATTCGGTAATGAAAATTTAGATGGTAGAGGACGTAACGGGTTCTATGGATTTAGGTCAGAATGGAGCGATCACCCTGATCGTGATGAAAACTGGAAACGTGAAGAACTAGGCAGAATTGGAGAAGAAAGATTTCGTAGAGAGTATGGTTGCGAATTTCTAGTGTATGACGAAACATTAATTAACAGTATTAAACTGTCTGAACTTCTCGGTAAAGAACCTATTAGTAAACTAGGGCAAGTAAGATGGTACAAAAAACCCGAGGCTGGCAAATTATATCTCGCAGCATTAGATCCTTGCCTAGGTACCGGCGGAGATTATGCAGGTATTGAAGTATTTGAATTACCAAGTTTTGAACAAGTAGCAGAATGGCAGCATAATATTACTCCAATACAAGGACAAGTTAAAATTTTACGAGATGTATTAAAATATATTTCTGAAGAAATAGGCCCTGATAACAATAACAATATCTATTGGAGTTGCGAAAACAACACTGTTGGAGAAGCTGCTCTTGTAGTAATTAAAGACTTAGGTGAAGAAACTTTTCCTGGTTTGTTTGTAAGCGAGCCGGTTAAAAAGGGACATGTGCGTAAGTTTAGAAAAGGATTCAATACTACCTATTCTAGTAAAATTTCAGCTTGTGCTAGACTAAAGTTTTTAATTGAAGAAAGCAAGATGAAAATACACAGCAGGCCGTTAATTAGTGAACTAAAGACTTTTATAGCTAATGGTATTAGTTTTAAAGCAAAAACAGGGCAAAACGACGACCTTGTTTCTGCTTTGTTGCTAGCAGTGAGAATGAGTGTAATATTAGCAGAATGGGACCCTCTAGTTTTTGAAACTTTAAGTGTTAATTCTGAGTTAAACGATGATTGGGAGCCTCCTCTGCCAATATACGTATCAACCAACATATGATAAATATAACATGGACGCTAATTTAGACAAAGTTGCTTTAGACCTTTACGGAAAGATACAGAACCGTTTTCCCGACATCAAAATTGGTGACGAAAACGGCAAAGTTTTAAGTAAAGAAGAGGATATCCCTCAGGCTAGATTTTTTGAATTTGAATACGAAGAAGGCGGAGAACCTTTGGGTAGTATTGCAATTTCGCTTGACAGTAAAAAAGGTCTAGTAATGCAAATTAGCGGAGATCTAGTTGACGACGATAATTCAACAAAACACAGCGCATTTCAATTTATTCGTAGCTTTAGGAAATTTGCCAAAGGCAGAATGTTAAAGTTTAAAGTTGAAAACATGGGTAAAAGTGAACTAGACAAAAGAGATTACGAATTTAAGTCAAAGCGCAAGGAAGAACCAATGGCTCAAATACCTGTCATGGAAAGTAAATTTTACGGAACTAATAAAATTAGTTATCAGGATCTAGGAGAAGCTAGATTAGTTATCAAACACAATCAAGCTGTTGATCCTGAACTGCCTACTGGCAGAACTATGCACATTGATAGCATTTATATTGAAAATGCTGTTGGAGAAAGATTCAAGTATCCAGCAAAACATATTAATGGTGCAAGAGCATTAGCCGAGCATATCAAAGCTGGCGGAAATCCATATGATGGCATTGGTAAACACATTATTGGTCTAAGTGAAGAACTAGCACAACTTAGGAAATTTAAAAATTATGTTGGCCGTCAAGAACAATTAAGCGAAGCAATGGGAGACATTACATCTAAAGTAATGGAAAGAATTGAACAAATTAAAAAAGAAATTCATTGCTTACAACGCCCAACTTATTATCAAGAATTTGCCGAATCATTTGCTGAAAAAGAAGAACGTGCTATTCCAGAAACAATTATGAATGACTGGATTGATAGATTAACTATTCGCACATTCAATGAAGAATTAAAATCAGTATTTCCTTACATTTACAATCTAGTCGACGAAAGTGATATTCCTATTAAAGAATTATCAGCAAACGACTTGCTAGATGAAAAAGCACCCGAAGGATGGGAAGGCACTGTCAAAGGTATGAAGAAACATAAAGAAATTGACAATCCTTTTGCACTAGCTCACTGGATGAAGAACAAGGGATATAAGAGTCACAAGAAAGAAAATATTGATCCCGAAGTAGCCTTTGAAAATTTTATTGAAGATCTTGTTAATGAAAATAAAGATGAAATCTTTAGTCCAAATAAAGATGCTCAACGTGTAGCTATTGAAAAACTCAATAAGATCATGGGGGCAGAGTTGAAAGCTGGTCCAGATGCTGTAAATGCAGTAGGAAGTCTTAAAGGCCTAATTGACGATCCAGAATTTTTATTAAGTTTGAAAGATATCGACGGTGATTTAGATATAAGACCTTTAATTCAACAATACATCTTACAAAGAGATCCAGAAGTAGCAGCACAACTAGAAATTGGTGAACCAGGAGAACAAGAAGCTCCTCCAGCAACTCCAGCAACTCCAGCAACTCCTGCTGCACCTGCTGCACCTGCTGCACCTGCTGCGGCTGAACCAGCTGCTAAACCACAAGCAGCTCCTGTTGCAGAAACGCATGACGATCCTCCATTTGATCCCGACGAAAAACCAGCTAAAAAAGTAACTGCTGGTAAACATGGTCAAGGCTATTCTCAAGCAAGGCATTTAGCACGTAGAGGTTTAATGAAAGCTATTCAAAGTGCAAAAAAAGCCGGAGCAACACTAGATACAAAACTCGATTTTGGTCATAAAGAAATGACTCTTCATGACGCTATTATTGAATGCGGTATGACTCCGATGGAATGTGGATTTGAAGAACCTCGTGCAAGCAGTGTTGACCAAATGCTAAAATCTATAGCTGGGTTTTGGAACAAAGAAGAACGAAACTTTACCATCGGCGGTACTAGAGCTAAAACAAAGGTAATAAAAGCATTTAAGAACGGCGAATATCCAGATGCATCAGAAGATGATGTACGTCAAGTTATTGCTCTAATTGATAAGATGGATCCTAGTGGTAATTCAATGGATTCGGAAAGACATAGACTGTTAAAATTAGCAGGCGTAGCACACAGTGACATGGAGGAACAAGTTCCTAATTTTGATCCTGCTGCTCAAAATTTAAGATTAAGATTGCCTAAATTTAGTGATGACGATAAAGACGACGATGTTATTGATTTGAACAAACCTGATCAGATCGGACAGATGTTACAAAGAAAAATAACAGGCGCTTTAAATAAAGCACAAGGGCAAGTACCTAATCAAAATGTACAGTTTCCTGGAGGACAAATCAATCCTGCAGACTTTATGAAACATATTTTGCAACAAATGAATACAGGAAAATAATATGACTAAAATTACAGAATCTCAATTAAAGGAAAAGGTTCAGTCATTGAGACGACTGCTGATACAAGAAGCAACCTTACCTAATCCATGGGAAGGTAAAGATCCAGCAAAAGCAGCAGCTTGGGCAAAACTAAGTCCACAAGTCCAAGGAAAAATTGGACAAGGTGATCCTACAGATCCGATTATAATCGGTAGGATGGTAAAAGGCGGATTCCTATCAGGTAAACCAGTAACTGATGCTAATCCAGACGGTACTCCAAAAGCGGCACCAGCAGCACCAGCAGCACCAGCAGCGGCACCAGAAGCTAATCCTACTGATAAGAGATTAGCTGCCGGGACACAAACAGCACCGGCAGCAGCACCAGCAGCAGCACCTGAAGACAATCCTGAAGCAGCAATGGGTGCAGGTAAGCCAGCGCCAGCAGCACCTGAAGACAATCCTGAAGCAGCAATGGGTGCAGGTAAGCCAGC
>Ga0129333_10000001_pt1 | contig 171984 bp, 194 predicted proteins | sample CPB6_08_DNA_FD_94474 | JGI IMG/M metagenome (GOLD analysis project Ga0129333, IMG submission 94474) | Freshwater to marine salinity gradient microbial communities from Chesapeake Bay, USA - CPBay_Sum_0.6_0.8_DNA | ecosystem: Environmental > Aquatic > Marine > Coastal | place: USA: Chesapeake... | reverse complement strand
TTTACGGATGATATCCGGTCGGTTATTCTTGACGTCTCTCCTGGGTTTGAAATAGGTGCGCGCTCTATAGTGGTTAATTAGATACTCGGCCTGTTCATTGGCCTCTACTGACGTAGTAATAAGCGGACGTTCTTCGTACCCACAATTTCGCAGCTGGTACGATTTTGTTATGTTATTCTGCGTGACCTTAATATAGACCTCTCGGCTGTCCGCAGCGCTCTGTTCTATAGTTATAGGGCGGCCCGACTGACTTTGTATCATACAAGTTTTACTATTACTCATATGCTTTACGGATTGTCTCGGGGCTTGCCTTTACTAGCTTATCTAGATGCTGTGAAGGTCTGAAAATGATTTGCCACTGTCCATTAGATGCTTCATTAACTTCAAACTTCCCAATTCTCGGAAAGTCTACACTACACCGAAGCAGTAGCATAATGCCAATAAAATCAAACACCTCTTGGATGATACGACTGGCCAACGCTTTTGTAACAGGTACTTTTGCGATGATGTGGTTAATTAAATCTGATTGTGTTTTAATCTTACTTTCCAGATCATAAAGCGATTCTGGGGCTTCAAATGTTTTCATAAGTTGAGTTAAATAGGCTCAAGGGACGTTAGATCTTGATGATAAGTTGGCCAGCAGTTTCCTAAGTAAGGGCATTCGTAGGTAACAAGCCCTGTTTCCCAGCTTCTATTAATACAAGGCGAGTTGTAATCATTAGGGTGGGGAGCTGGCCATGTATTATTATCAAAATTAGTATTGATACATAATATACTATTTTTTACATACTGGACAGCTTCGTAGACATTGTCAATAATGACAGGCTGCCAATAGAATTTCTGAGAGTAAGGGGCTGATATAACTATCCAGTCGGGTAGTTTACCTGTTATCTCTCCGTACACATAAGCATACACGTTAAGCTGTTTATGGTGGCTAACCTGTATGTCTTTGAAGTGTTTTTTACTAGTTTTATGATCAATAATAGCTATTTCGCCATTATCTAACTCAACTACCCAGTCAATAGCACCTTTTAATGGGTATCCCTCTATAGTAACAATTCGGTCTACGTCAGGACCAAATTGCCATTCTACATCTAACGTAGTCATCCCAGATTCGCGTCGGAAATTCTTTGCCATATACGTAGCCCATGCCGCTGTATTAGCGAGGCTAAAATTTCTAAAATCTGGGTTATGCTTACAGGCTGTAAGGTCTACGTAAAACTTCTGGCTATTTACCTCAAGCTTTTTATACTCAACTGTCCACACCTTGGTGGAGTATTTACCCAACGGGTCTTTTATGACCTCGCCATTTACCTTTTTGATCTGATCAGCCTTGTGGTAATTAGGCGCCGTTCGTAACAGTAAGTCACTAACTTTATCGGCATAGTTATACAACGACATAATGTCAACACCGGCGCCATCCTTCATTTTTTCAAAGGAATTGGTTATAGGTAATTGGCACAGCGTTTCTACCCAAGTAGGTAGGACTAACGTTAGGGCATCCTCTACCTTTAGATTATCGTGTAATTTAGTCTCTAATAAAGTATGGGCCAAGCTGCCTAATATCAATGGCTCCTGGATTATCTCTTTAGCCTCTACCTGTTCAATATACTTCTTACTGAAAAGTCGGGGGCATTTATGATATAACTCAAGACTAGATATGGAAATATAATCACGCTTTGGCATAAGCTTTAATTAGTTAAAGTAACTATTATAGCTTATATCATATTTAAGCGATTGAACTTTATGACGGATAGTTTGTCTACGGTAATTTGCAGCCCACCGCATAAAACTCCAATAGCATCACTAACGTCATAGGTTAGATAATCCTTGCCTTGATATTTCTTCTTAAGCGTGTAGGTCCCGTTTTTTAAGATATGGGTTTCTGCGACGAAGATTGTTGGGCAGTAAGGCTGTATAGCTTTAGCAAAATGTTCTTTTGTCCCCGAGACACCTACTGTAGCCGGCCACCCCGAGTTCTGTTTAGTTGGGACGGTCTGAAAAGGTATGCCTAACTTATAAAGCTCCCACTTTATAATTTTCTCTAAAGCTAATAGTTGGTGTAGGGATGAAGAGTTTTTTGAGAAGTAGAAGGGTTCTTCTATAAAGACCCGCACAGGGGGGTGTTGTTCAATTAATTTTAGTAACGAAGACACTGTTACACTAATTCTAGCTAACCAATCTTCCCCATCAGGTCGGATAAGGCCATAGTATATACAACGGTGGTTGGAGGCGCTATCATATACAGCGACCCCAGTTTTAGTTGTAGATTGGTCCAATCCGATAAACATTTCAAAATGGGGTTAAGTGCTGGTCGTAGAGTTCAGGAGTTGTGAGGTCCTCTTTTAACGCTAAGGCCCATAGATGTTCGCGTAGCTGTATGTAATGCAACCATATATTACTATACTCGTTGTCAATTGCTTTTGTGTCAAAGCTAGCTATCAAAAATGTATTATAAGGTTGGATATGATACTGGGCTAGTAGGTTTTCTAGTTTAACGACCGAGCCTTTGTACGTAACAGTGTGCTCTGCTAAACGTTGACAGAAGTCCGGGTCTACGGCTTTATAGTGCTCTGTCAATTGGCACATAATAACAAAGAAGGTAAGTAAGTACGATTTAGTAGATGGCTGTATCGTACCAAACTTAACTAACTTAGAAACATGCTTACAGTAAACCTTTTCTAGTCGGATTAGTTCATCAATCGGTTTACTAAGGTCAAATTGATAATTAGGTCGTAGCTTATCCATGATTGGTAACCTCACACTCGGATTTTAATGCGCTGTTTTAAATCCCTAGCTGCCGCTTCAATATCTAATTCACTGAATTCACCGGGCGCAAAGGGCCTATAGCAAAGCAATTCGTTGTCTTGTGTTTTCTCTGCATCAACAGCATGCTCAGACGTATCTTGAATCCATTTAACAAACTCCTCGTCTAGCGAGGGGTAGTAGATATCTTTAAGACGGTTTAATTGGGTTTTAGATAACTTTGAACAAAAATGAACCTTAGGAAAAAGTTCTGTCCACCAAACAGGCTGTCTTGTCAACCAGTTATGTGAACGCGCCCAACGGTCTCCTTGAATCACACGGTCGTACCATCTTAGGCATAGCCTAAGTAGTATTCGGCGTCGGTGTAATTCTGGAACAGGTCCGTGTTCTAAAATAACGTCCAAATGATTAGGGCGGGAAAAGCCATAGTTTTTATTCCATCGGTAAATAGGGTGAAAGTAATGGTAATACTTAGACATCCAGAAAGCAGAATAATATCGGGCTAACGAGAATGTGTAAACGGATTTATCCCAATGCTTGATATTGGAGCTGGTGACTTTAGTAAAAGGGCTCCCTAAAGCCCCTACGCAATGCTTGGGTGGTATTATAGTAGGAGACTTAACGTTATACCTAACTCCAAACTTAGCCGAAAGATATTCTATGGTGGTAGATACAGCCCGGTTATATCCCAGGTAGTTTATTTTATGGTTGGGTATTAGGACGTATTCGTAATCTACGTTTTGTTCTGCACTTTCTATATAGGCTTTCAGCTGCTGCATAGAAGTGCTACCAAAGGTAGGCCTTGCCTTAGGGGCCTCAGACTTAAAATAGGCAGCCACAGCAACGACCGGGCCGGCGGCTACAGAACTGCTATAAGCGGCGCAGTAAATCATAGAATACTCAGTAAATAGCTTACTTCATTGCCGAAATGGTGCTTAAGTAGTCGGCTATACTCATCAAGGTCCTCAGGCCGTTTCCTCACGCTTAGGCACTTCCCAACTAGCCGCATAGCCTTAGGGTCGTCTTTATAGTAGTTCAGTACAAAATCCTCTAGAGTATTGATATTATTCTTGAAGTAAGCAAACCAGCTATTAAAATCCCAGTCAATAGCTTTTAGGAAGTCGTTAACGTCCTCCACGCCAGGCTGCTCGGGAACCTGTAAACAGAACACTCTGCCGGAGTTACGCCGTTTATAGAAATCAATAATGCATGGTAGCATGCTGTTCCAGGAGCGGTAATTTGGCAGGCCTTGTACATAATCCCTACTACCAATCGCAATCTTAGTATTGTCGTAAATAAAACAGATACTGAAATCCTTTAGGGGGTAAGCGTGGTGGGATATATCTGGGTTAATTCCAAGTGTACCCAGTGCGACTGTTTTTATATGCCGGGTGAAAGGTTTATCTTTAATAATGCCACTGACTTTACCTTGCATCTGCTGCAGGGATAGAGCATCGGTAATCCCTTCGGTAATAAACACGTCTGGGTAGTAAGGAGCTGATTGGATGTCACTAACCTTGTTTAGGTTATATAAGCAATTTGATATAGGTAGAGTAGGGTGGCGGCTGGCTAGCCAACGCAATTTTGTGTTACCAAGGGCCCTACCTTGAAAGTGAGTCAATAAGCCTCTTCTATCTCTAATAGGGAATATAAGATGGTCCCACCATAATTCCGCATTTTTATTAGACAGTAAGCCCAAATTACTCAGCTGCTTACTAGAGTAGCCAGAGGACTGCAGGTTACCCTTGGCGTAGCCTACTTCTACTTGTGTAAGGTCTATTTGTCTTGTATCACAAAACTCGGTTATGATTTCTGGGTGGCCTTCCAGTAGCCGGGTGTAATGGGAGAATATTTTCTCCATCTCGCTATAGTCTGCATGTGCCAGGTTTGGATCAGCTATAAAAGCCTTTCTTAAAAGACTAAAACCATTGTCCGCATGCTTAGCAAGACTTAGGACTGAACCTCGGTTATTGCAGCTATAACACGTATAAGTTTTATTATCTCGGGTTTGAAAGCCTGTAGAACTACCGCAGAAGGGGCAAGGCTCCCGCCCTCCTCCTGCTTTGGTATTGCCATCATGGATAGCAATGTTAAGAACCCGCGCAGCTTCAGTAAGTGGAATGCTCTCTAGGTCTGTATATTTCATAGGTTAGTCCCGCTGAAGATGTTTGGGCCTGCAAACAAAAGTTGACAGGCAGCGCTGGAAAGAATTTATCGCAGTTATGTTGCCCGGGTATACGAGTAATGTATACAGCATCTACGTGACGGATAACGTTTGCATATAATCGTGCGCCACCGATGTACCAAACGTCGTTGAAATGCAGATCAGGGTCTGTGATGATAGGATCAAAGGGGTCTGAGGTAAATGTTGCTAAAGACCTCTGATGACTTAAGTCACCGGAGTAGTAGGCCTCAAAGGCCGCTCTAGGGTTTGAGCATATAATTACATTGCGCCGACCCCCTAAAGGGGTAGCCTTGTATAAATCAAACGTCCGGCGCCCCATAACAACAGTGCTGTTAGAGGTTAGATTCCTGAAATAGTTTACACTGCTTGGATGGTTCCACGGGATAGTATTACCCTTACCAATACCTCCAGCTTCGTCTATGGCTGCAATAATATTCCGCATTGTCTGGTGTTCTGTTTGTAAGCTTTTGGTTAAATAGAAGGGTCATGAGCTATTGCAAGTTTACTTGCTAAATTCAGAATATGTCTGCTTAGGGTTGCTTTCTTTTCATCAGTAAGTGATCCGTGCTTTCTCAAATAACCCCTAGCCAAGTTTTTATCCTCATCACTGGCCTGCGGTAGCTGTATAATAAGCTCGCAGGCCAGTGATGGATCTAGTACAAACTCCTTGTTAGTAAGCATTTAGATCTAAAAAGTGTTGGTTTTGAACTTATTAATCAGCTCTGCCACTGTAAGTTCTGTATGTGTTGCCGTTTCGTACTCGCGTTCTAAGGCTGCTTTAGCCTTTATACTCCTATTGGTGTAGTAAATATTCTCCTTATCTAAGAATATACATATAATGACTTTCCCTTTCTGCTTAGACTTTCTTAAAATACGCCCGATACGTTGAACGAGAGTAATCTCATTCATGCATGGGTTCGTCAGAAATCCTACTTGTAAGGACGGAATATCTACCCCAACATTTAGTATATTGGCGGCAACTAGTAGGTTTAATTCCCCCGCCCGAGCTTTATCAAGAATTTGATTTCTATCTTTCGTTTTAGTTTCAGAGCTGACGGAGCATACCTTAGTGTATTTAGGTTTCTTAAGCTTCTTAAGTCCATCTACAATAAGATTACTGTGTTCAATAGAAGCTGTAAAACATAGTCCAGGACCAGTACGCCCGTCCCAATCTATGAAGGCCTTTAGGATGCGTAGTATTAGCTCGTTACGCTCTTCGTTTTCAGTACAGCAAAACTTGTAATGTTCTGCATCACGAGGGATGGTTTTAAACTCTTTGCCATGCCAATAACCCCCACCTTTATAGCCTTCATAAATCACATTTTCAGTATCTTTATGCTCGTATGGAATATAGTAGAACTCCGGGCATATAATGATATTCTCAGACTCAAGCCTCTCACGGGGTACGGTGTATAGGACAGGGCCTACAATACCTTCTGTATGAAATTCCCGCCCATCCTTTCGGGGTGTTGCGGTTACCCCTATCCTAATAGGTGGGTTTGTTTTGACATGATTACTTGCTAGTCTAGGGTCTAATAACCGCCTTTGGTTATCTATGCGCTCATGACACTCATCAATGATAATAGCTTTAACGGTTTCTAGGTACTTTGAGTATCTATGGTCACTAATGCTATTCCAAACAGCAACGCTAACCCGTTTAATTTCATCCTTACCCCCGCCAATGGCTCCTATAGGTTCCTGCAGAACATGTTCTAAAGTCCGTATTAGTTGTCTCTGAAGGTCTATTTTAGGAACTACAACCAGCGCGGTCACATTCGGGAAATAGCGCAGGAAAAGCGCAATGATATAACTCTTCCCGGCACCGGTTGGCAGGACGACCTGACCCCGAGGGCACTCCAGCAAAGCCTCTACAGCTTCTATCTGGTGGCTTCTAACCTGTAGGCCCAGCTCAGCCATCAGCTTCTCTAGATCCAACTCTACAGGCTCTATGGTGTTACGGGGTTTAAGGTTGCGCCCTAGAATGTCACCTAATCTTAAATAAAATCCTGTTGGAATTCGCAGAGTGTAAGTATCATCCGACTTGTTAACCTGATAAGTCGCAGGGTAGTAAGTGGCTTTCTCCCAAGCTTCTTCTCGGGTTATGTCCATTGATTGGAAGTATCTTTCCGCATCCACTTTGACGGTATAGCTTGTTAGGTCCCTGATTTTCTTAGCTAAATCAGCAGATAGACCTCGTAGTTCTATGTTCTGTAGTCCGTATTTAATAGTAGGCATAGCTTGAAGGGGGCTTACGCCCCCTCCTCCTGTCGCTAGTTTTCAGTATCTAGGTTTAGCATACGAGCTCGGTTCTTCGGACGTGTAGAGGGGATGGTTTCTTCCACCTCTTCTACTTCTTCAACCTCCTCGTCGGTAACTTCAGTGTCGTCGGTGTCGTCAGTGACATCATCCACAATAGTGATATCCTGCAATAGTTCAGTTAGGTCCTCTGAGCTCGGCAGCCCTTCATCAGCTGTAGCATTAGGAAGGTTTGGAATCTGGTGATTAAAGACCGGCTCCTCACCCTCTAATCTATCTTCCTTGTAAGCTGCAAGGGTATAACCAAACTTGGCCAGCTCTTCAATATGTTCCCATTGATCTAATGTTTTACAAATACCTCCATAGGTAAAGGGTCCAAACTTTAACGCTGGATTGCCTGTCACCCCAATATGAATTTCTACGGGGAGCACGCAGTAATTAGGTTCTCTATGCTTCTCACCGTCTGCATCCGTGTAGATAGCTTTTAGCGGGTTGAAACGGCTTTCAGCCTGACGTTTTGCGTCTTGATAAATTTCAGTTGTTGGGTAGAGCTCTTTGATCCCGGTAGGCATAGGCAGCAGGTCATGCTCTTTATTAATCTCAAAGCCGTCATTAAATATTGTAGTCCTGGTTGGGCTGTCAATACGATGTACTACAATAAAAGGCTTCAACCCAAAGAACTCAACAGGGTACCAATTGTACACTCGTTCAGCCAGGTCTAACCCATCTAGAGATGGCGGGTGACGCTCCTGCAGATGTGTAACTAGGATATAGACTTCCGCAAGAGGTTTGCACTTAGCGGACTTAGGGTTTTTAACATCCTGAATATGGTTACCCCGTTTAATGCAGTCCTGACATGAGACCAATTCAGGTTCTTGGTTCGCGGAGGAGTCTGACTCCTGCCATTTGCTTGCCCAATAAGCTTTGGAAGGCTGGCCGTATATATTAGCTTGTGTATTCTTATGCGGGTGGAAGATTTGATACCGCGGTTCGTATTTAGCGGGCTCTACGGGTTGGTTTGCACTATCCCGAACTCTCTTATACGTATTGAAGGTAAGGTCACTCAACCGGCCTGGTATTGGGAGATTACCTTCATAACTAAGGTCATTGTGCTCATACCTAACAGAACGACATAGTAATTCAGAACCTTCTGACCCATAGGCTTTGAGCTGAACACCGTAGCTTATATCTAGCATTAGGCCTGTAAATCCGACAAACTTATGGCCATGAATACTACACTCGCTCGGGTTGCCCTTTACATGCTTAAAGTCTTTAGGGTCATCAGCATTAGGAAATAACGAGGAATACTGGTAGCCCGTCTCCGTCCGAGTAGGTTGGGTAAATTCAAAGAATAAGCGATCTTTGTTTATACTAACCCTAGCGTAGGTCGTATGATTACGTCCAGCTTTTTTCTGACGACTACTGCGAGCTAATTCAATGAGAGTTTGCACGCCTTCTGGGTCTTTGTCGTAGAACTTGAGTACCTCTTCTACCGTCTGGAAGTTCTCCTCAGCCTTTTCATTAATGAGATTAATTAGCCTGGTTTGTTCTGCTTTGGTTAGTAATTTAATAGGGTGGTTACTTGTCGCTGGCTGTACAGTGGTTAGTTTAGCTTGAGGCTCCTGCTCAACGGTCACTTCTAGATTCAGGTTAGATGTAGCTTCAGTCATAGTAGCGTCTTTAATAATGTGGTGTATAGCTTAGCTGCAGACTCATTAACTCGTATGGATGTATACTCAATTTTACCATATCTCCTGCGGTAAATGACAGGGCGTTTACGGCTAATCGCATGTACCCATCTAATAAAAGTATTTATTGGCACATGGGGTTTACCTCGGTATTTTGTAGTAGCCAAGTCCAGGAAAGGTTTTAAATACAGGCCTAATTCCTGAGCAGGACCAAAGTGATTTACCCATTTCTTGTACGGTACAACCTGCTGCCCACGGCGGCTATTATACATAGGTGAGCATAGGGCTCGTAAAAGTGGGGACATCCGGCCATACGTAATAGACCCGTCCTTATTTTCAAAACTATAGATAAGATGGTCTAAACAATAAGAGGCTATTTCCTTTTTACTTAGAGAACTAATCCGCCGAGGTTTGGGGGAGGTGGGGGGAGGTGGTGTCAAATCTTGAATAAACCTCTCTGATAGCCACTCATCCCCACCATACGTAGCTGAATAAGGCCAGTCTCTTATCTCCTGGATAGCCTTATAGGGATATAGACGCCATTTGTTTACAATAGCTACTACATCCGTATTAGGTATACGTTTGCCCCCTATACTGTACTGCTGCTGCTTGGCCTGCTCAATCTCGTCAGACTCCATTAGATTATAGGAGTATTGAGTTAGGTCAAGTGCCTGGAAAGGATTTTCTAGTTTCCTATAGAACTTTATTTGGTCCTGCCTGTCTACTCCTGGAGTGTCTAAGCATATAAAGTAATACGCCATAGGGTCCGGTTCCAGTAACGGAGGCATTTGTTTCTTGACAACTGGCAGTAACTGACGAGTGGGTACACCAAACACATCATCTCCAGCTCCCGGGTTCTTATGGTTATAAATTGTCTGTTTAGGGTTGATAATTATAATTGTCTGATCGTCGTGGTCCTCCTCATGAATAAGTCTTACCATCTCCCGGGTCGTTGGGCGATGCTTATAGACCAATTGGGTATCAGGGAAATCAGAAAATAAGAACCTAATTTGTTGGACGGTCCCTATAACCAGATAGACAACACCCGGTTTTATCTGATTACGAATGTTCTTCATGTAGCTTAGCTAACTTCTTTGTTAGATAGGTATGGACTTTCTGCCCTAAAGGGCTGTTAGCTACTTGATTTACAAGTACATTGAAGTTAAAGATATAACTATCCGTTTCTTGGCGGGATTCAAAATCTTTGAATAACCCAATAGCTAGGCCATCTAAGTCTGTAATATCCTTTTCCTGTTGTAGAGTCTCATCTATATCGTCAAGCAGCAGTCTGCTTAACTCTTTAGGGCAGACATCAAACAGGTCAGAGTCTTCATTAGGCCCACTGAACCATTTGTCGAGTAAGGCCCGGATAGCCCTCCTGTCGCTGCTCGCTATGTAAGACCATAACATGACCCGAGATTCTAGGGGTACTGTATGCAAAACAAGGGCAATCTCTAAATCAGAGAGCTCTTCAATACACTCGTCCTGAGTCTGGTTTTTCCCGCTCCATACTTCTATAGCGGTAGCAACGGTACTTAAAGCTTCCCGGTAGTTACTACTGTACAGGGAGATCAACTCTGTAATCTGATCTTCGTAAATCGGATTAAACTTCAAGCGTGCTTTTAGGAATCTTTGGATATCCTGGGTGCTTGGAGGCCTAAGGTTGATAACTGAGCCTCTGGATGTAATAGCCTCACGGGTTGCTTCGTCTATCCTAGACGGGTTCATAGACAGAACCATTAGAGTAACATTAGGATAATTCTTAACGTCGCCCAAAGGTAGTAGTTCTGTAAGGGTCAAATTGGATAGGTTTTGAGCTTCCTCTAATACAACGAACAGATGTGTATGTTGAGGTTTTAGAATAGCACCGACGGCAAGTTTAAGTGATTGACCCTCCGTATTATCGGTAAAACCCCCGCCAGGTGATATCCAATAAACGCCCGTTGTCTGTGTAAACTCTGCAGGGTCTACTTTACAGATGTTGCATTCTCCACAGGGCTCGGCTGAGTGAGCGGGGCGATTCAAGCAAAGCTTGGATTGAATAATTAGCTTAGCCAGGGACGTTTTACCCGTACCGGGTGGTCCGAATATACAGACTACCCGGGGTAACCCGTTCATAATCCACCCTTTGACTAAACTCTTCTCCACTAACGGGAGTTCTATAGTCTTCCAGGATTCGGGTTGATAATTTAAATAAAATGTACTCATTTTAGCTTACTTAAGATTTCTTTCCCGATGGGGGTGTCACTATTGTTATAGCCATAAAAGTCTAGCGCTTGTTGGGTCGCCTCTGCCTTATGGGCTAAGACATTTATCTGGTGCTCATCAATACACCCTAGGTGGTACAGCAGGTAAATATCAACGCTGTCTAATTGATTTCCAGGACGGGCGGCCCTGCGCATGGCTTGGTTCAGGGTCACACTTCTCCATCCAGGACAGTAAAACACTATACTATCCACCATTGGGAAGTTTAACGCCCGGGCCCCTATGCGTATAGGAAGCATTAGGACTAACTGACTCTCCCGTGCATCGGACTTAAAGTTGTTGATAATGCGCTCACGCTGATCTAAGGTATGGCTTGACTTTAACCGGTTGTAATTCAAGCCCATTTCTTTAAGGTAGTCCTCTACATAATCCCCGGAGCCTATTAGGTCTGTGTATAATAAAGTACGTCGCCTAGTCCGTAGGATGGATAAACTCTCAACTTTGCTTGTTCTATGGTCTGGATAATTGACCTTCTTTAATAGGCTTATGCATAAAGATAGAGCCTCTGCTGCGCTGCTTGAGTCCTCAGCAAGGTGTACAATCTTTGATTTGACGCGGCTAACTAACTCTTCATAACCCTCTAGCGTATCTGCTGTGGGTTCTGACTGTAAATGAATATAGTTAACATCGGGTACTGAAATATAAGGCCGTATGTTTGCATCGTCTAGGTTAGCCCTATGGATGTATCTACGGAGCAAAGAAGCCCATGAGGGTAGTTTGTCAAACTTCACGTAAGGTAGAACTCGTTTTTTAATCGCATCGTCCACACTCGTGCCTGAGATGTAGTGGCTGTTTAACTCCTTTTGATTAATATAAATCGCTTTAAAGGCCTTTATATTGTCAAAGGGCCATTGATTTTGGTAAATAAATCTACAGTAAGTGTGAATGTTATGGGGATGTTCTGCTGGAGTGCCTGTTAAACCTAGGACCCGCTTCGCGGAGCGTCTAATACGACTTAACTCTTTGAATTGTAGGGAGGACTCTTTGCCTATAGCATCCAACTCATCTATAACTAGAAGGTTAGGCTTTGCACGCTTAGATAGGTACCTACTTAAATACTGTCCACTTGCTGACTTACGTTTAGGAAGGTGGATAGTGTATATGAAGATTGGTGTTGTTGCTTTTAGTAAATCTTTTTCGGATTGTATTACTGTATAGGTTCCTGGAATAACCCGGTCCAATTCCTGTTTCCATTCTGTAAATGCTGTATTAGATGGAACGACAATATGGATACGGCCTGGCCTGCCCTTGGTTAAGTCGTAGAGAGCTCTAATCTTCACTAGAGTAATTAGGGTTTTACCGATTCCCATAGCCCCGGCGAATAGGTTACAGGACCGTAAGCAGTAGATAGCAGCAAACTGCCATTGGTAAGGGCGTTTGTCCCTGTAATAAGGAGGAAGCTGGTCGTAAACGTTGCGGCAGCGTTTTTCCCAGATTGGGAACTCTTTGAAATCTAACAGTGTGGGGTATTGTAATTCAAGGGTCCCTGTTAGAAAGGTACCGGTTATAGCCATAGTTGTTAAACCTTTGTTACTTCCAAACCGAGCTGAAGCTCATCCAACTTATCTAAGACCTGGTCTGCTGTATATAGCTTAGGGATATGTACTGTAATAGAAGTCTTTGTCTTACGTATGGTCGTCTTAATGCTTAGTAGGGCATCATCTTTATGCCACGCTGCTGTAGCAGCCCGGGGGTATAAGTAAGGCGCAAGCCACCAAAGCGTCCGACTATATAAGTACTGTGGTGAGGGTACCGTATCCCAGGGCCTAACCGCTGTTGGGCTGATAAAAGGGCCCCCGCCTTTAATCTGTATTTTGCAGTTACTCAACAACCGTAGACTATTCCGGGCAACAGTTACTGGATTATGGGTGACAACAACAGGATGGTCTTTATACATAAAAGGAACTTGGTTATAGTAATCCATAACACTACAATTCCTTTTAAGAGTGGTGATATACCCAAACATGGCCAGAGCCTTAGAGCCGGCGATTAAGATAGGTAGGTCATTATCTAAGATGTCTAGCTCTTGCTCCAGCCAAGGTAAGCAAGCTTTAAGATGCTTAGAGCCTACAGTAAGGGCGGTGCCTCCTATCTCAGCAGGGCATTTTATAGCATTGGTGTAGTAAACCTCTTCAAAGGGGTCTAGGTCAAACAATCTCTTCAGTTGCCACCTAATATACTCACCTGAGTTGGCTGGTGGAAACGCGCTGCGTCTCCTCTTAGATTTACCTTGGCTCTTAGCCTCTTCATCCTCTTTGGCATAGGCGTAAGGTCTAGGTACCTGCGGGAACCCGTAGGTTTTTTCGTAATGCCCGGGATAGTCACTAATTAGAATCAGTTTAATCTTTGCTAAATCTTTGGGCCCGGCCCCCGGCACAGCTCTGCCGCAGGAAAGTTCGCATTTCTCACAGCCCCTAAAATTATTGTCTAAAAACGGGAATGATGGGTGGACCTGCCCATGATAGACAGGTCCGGTTGCTAACTCAGCGTTATAGATATCGTCCACAGCATGCAATTTGTAATCGGCTACACAGGCTCTCCTATAACAAGAATAGGAGCGTTAGGTTCTTCCCTTTTAAGGACTTGTTTGATTGTATATGGTGTGCCGTCATTTAGCACACAGTCACCTTTTTTTACTATAAGAGGTAGTACGTCTTGGGGAAAACACCAGGGATAGTTTTCATTGTACAGGTGCGGCTGTTTGTACTTCTTCGGCATAGTTACATTTAACGGGTAGTATTATGTCATAACCAATCTTGTCAGGCAGCTCCGCTTTTAACACGAAATCATGCTCTCTAGTGGTCCGCCGACTTCTGGCTCTAGTATGTTTATATAAGCCTAGGATTAAGGATAACCGGTCACCTTTCTTATCGCTATCTAGACGAGCCGCTAATTTGGCCAATATAGTTAAAGCTTCGTAGTCTATTGCAGTAGCTGGCCATGATGTTGTTAAGTCACAATAGTCAAGGTTTAAGGGTAGCGTACTTATATTATTCTGGTAGATATCGCCGGCAAAATAGAGCACTAAAGAATTAATATCGTTTTCATTGGCCTCTAAGTACATAGAGGAATGAGCAGCGCTTGTGGGATTTAGCAGCTGCAGGGCATCACTAAGCCTACTTATGCTAATAGTTTTTCTGGTAAGAATAGAAACTGGCTGTTGTTCAAATAAATGAACTTTACTAAAAGTACGTTCGGCCAAATCAGCGGCATAGCCTACTTCTAACGGTACAGAAACTTCGCCTAAAGGTCCTTTGAATATTAGTCTGTCACCGCTGTTATCCGCTGCGTAGTGAATCTCAACCCCATCCTCTTCTGAGGACTCGGTGACCTTACTGATAATATGTAGATACTTACCTAGGATGTAATAGTTAGCCTCTGTAGGTTCTGAGTCCTCCTCTTCGGTGGCTTGTGTGTCATAGACATAAAACCTAAGATAATCGGCCATTCTAGCATTTGAATAAATACCAAAAGGACTCGTAGTAAGTTTTACAACTCTTAAGTTATTCTTGTCTTTATGCTCACTAGTCTCGTCTACCGTATTGATAATGCGCCGGAATGTAGAGCTCCTAACGGTTGTTATTAAGTTGGTTACCGACTTATATTCCGGGAACGCATCTAAGGTCCCTGGGTAGACCCCTAGGGTAATTTTATCCAATACTTTGGGGTTATTGCGAAGGTTAAATTCATTAAAAGATATTAATTCAGCCCCGGTTGAGGTTTGCCTAATACTGCAATAGGTAGCCTTGAGCTTTTTTACTGCGTCCAAGTCCCCTAATATGATTTCCAGACCGTCTATAGACTGAGTGTTATTAATATAATGGTGAATCCAAACATCGCCCGCGCCATACACAGACAACGTTACTCGCCCCCCGTTGGATACCGAAAACTTACAGTACCGGCGGACATGTCCTGGGTTAACAGTTGGAAAATAGGCAACATGATTTATTGCACTGATAAGTGCATCAATTTGCATAGATAACATAAATTTTAGTCCTCAGCTTCTTCTATATCTGGGTCCATTGATTCTTGTAGTAGGGCCGCAGTATCTGCAAGTTGCTCTCCTATAAGCTCACTACTTTTACTAAACTGCCTAAACTCATTAAATACCCTATCTAACAAACGACCAAACTGGTGCTTATTAATTGCCCAAGGTAAATTCAGAGCGAGGTAATATACCGGTGAGGAATCAATACCAGACCGCATGGTGACACAACCTAAATTGGATGAGTCTGAGAGAGTCTCACCTAAGTAAATGGCGCAGAAATTCTTTCCTAGCAGTGATGGATAATTAACCGTTACTGGAATAAGGAATTCTATGTAAAGCTTATTATTCTTGTTTCTGATATAAATCAGTTTAACATCAGTGGCGTAGACGTTAATTTCATAGGTCTCTTCGCTGTAGTTAAGCTCAGGGACGTAGCTTATATTATTGTCTAATGAGTACATGTTTAGCTGTTGTTGTATGTCAGCACTATTTAGGATGCCATACAAACTTTGGAATCTAAGCCATTTTATAAAACTAAACGGACTCATAGTATTACCTTTACCTAACTTATTTTGACCACCAGGGGGCTGGGTTTGGCATATCTACCCGACCTTCCAATACACCATCAAAGGCCTCCGTTTCGACATCAATCATTATCTGACGGATTTGTAAGGCTAATTCATAGGATGCCTCGGGTACATCCCAACAAGCCTTTGTAACAACTGTCATGTTATCACGTTCCTCTAGCTTAGATTTATCCAGGTTTAACGTGCACTTTCCAGGAATAAGTGGTACTAACTCGTCATGAACCTGTCCGATTAAACGAGGGCGTTTTGCAAACTCTATAGGCTTATTGAGCTTCTCTTTCCAGCGGAATATTCTACACATAGCCGCCTTCGCAATATCGGCCCCTGTCCCCTGAATGCAAACATTAGGAGCTAGCAGCTTTGCTGACCCTCCTCCTTTAGCATTAGCTTCATGGACTCCCCGGACACGCTTTAGCCAAGGAGTGCTAATCCACCCACAGGCCTCCCCAATAGCCCCTTGTTGCTCTGCCCAGTGGTAGTATCCGGCATAGGTTTTACGATGGCCTTGTAGAATGTTTCCTGCTAGCTGCTCAGGAATGCCTAAGTTAATGGCTAGCGTAGGTGCGTTACATAAATAGATAGCCGAGAAATTCGTCTTTTTCCCGTACTGACGGGGCGCCTCTGTAAAGTTAGGCACTTTGTAAGTTTTAGCTATCTTCACCCAGTCATACCACTCATGGCCTTCGAATATTTTAGGAAAGACTGCGCTTCTGGTTGTAATTGTATGTAAGTCCGCGTAGGGGTTTGGGCAGAGCTCTCCGGTCTCTGGGTGCGGTTTTAGCTCTGGCTGTCTAAAGGCTTCCAGCATCGTTGTATCGCCTGACACAACAGCGCTGATCATGAGCTCTTGCCCGCTGTAATCTAATCCGGACCAGAAGTAGCCTGGGGGTGCTAGGAATATATTCTTAGGGGCGCACTCAAAGAATAGCTCCATTAGAACATACCTTCGTTACAGCTTACATTAGCTAGGTCTCCTTCTTCTAACAAATCGCCATTTTCAATCCTCAGTTCACTGATAGGCTTAACTTCGGCCTCAGGATCAGTAAGGTCCTGTAAGGCTAGTACTATCTCATAACTGCCGCCATCGGCAGAGTTTATATAAATGCGTCCATCTTCAGTACTAATGGCAGTACCTGGAGTAATAGAAAGGAATTGGTTAATTGTAATTGCGTAGGGTTCTGACGTAGGGGGGTGGGTACTCATCTTTGCAAATAATTTTCCTCTTTTAGTTAGTTTTAAGGGGGTTTTAGTACTTACTAGAAACCCCCGCCGCTTCAATGATCTGACGGCTAAACCATAAGCTTTACCAGATAGGTTTAAATCCGGGTTGTAAACAGAACGGTTAGCATCAACTTTAAATAAAGATAATATTACTAATTCACTGGTAGTCAATTTGATGACAAGCATTAAACTAACTTACTACTACTGTAGTGCTGAATAGTGCCATCTACAATATCCAACTCTATAAGTACTTTACTAGAATTAGATACTTGCTGCAGGTTAGGGCTCCCCATAGCCATGCGCCCAGTGGATACAGGGCCTTTAACATCCGGATGAATATTGCCGGTAGCTGGATTAACAAACCGGAGCATACTCATGCCATGTTGTTTTACAGCCCTTTTATACTGTAGCAACGTATTAAGGATTTTACTTCCTTGTACAAGGTCAGATAACTCATAGTCTTCTATAAGTTTATATCTGGACTCTTCTTCGTCATTGAGGTAACTAATACCTTGATCGCTACCCTCTGTAGTCTGTTGTTTATAGATTTCATCCATCAAACTTAAGACCCGGGTTAAGGTTAATTTCTGAGCGTTATCGGTAACGATCTTATGTTCATTAAGGAGTTCAACAACCTTAGTCGGGTTATTAAAAACCTTAAGAGTTTTGGGGTATGGTTTTATATAGTCCAAACCTAAATCAGGCGGAGGTAACTCAATACCTAGGAGATCACAGAGGTCGCAGGCAAGGTCATACATTTCAATCTCTATCCCTTCCTGAAACTCTTTAATTAAATCTATAGAAGTAGGAAAACCGTAATATTCCATTTCTATGTAGATATTAATCATGTCGTTCTCTAGCTGCATGGTACGCGCCATACCAAACCCACAGGCCTCATCTGGGGTGTCGTGTCGGTTCATCCAGTCACTAGGCAGTGGATTACATATCCACCCTTCTAATTTAGCTTTTAGCTGGTGTAGGTATCTAGTGTCCGCAGCAGCATAGTTAAGCATCTCTAGCCAATACGGATTATCCAACGTCCGTTTTTCAAGGTCTAGATCCCAATCCTGAGTTTGAATACTTCCCTTACCCTTTAAGGTAATACCTAGGTAATCTCGTAAGCAGGAGTAAAGAGAATGGCCGCGGATTAGACCATACTTACTGCCTGTGGCGTTACTTAGGACTTTGTCTGCCTGAAGGGTACACCACCAACGAAGTGTATTCTTTTTGAATTCTCCTAGTAGCATTTTTCCATCAAACTGCGCTTTGTGCGCGATTAAGGTCTTTTGCTCTAGTAATTCGTAGATAGGATTTAAATCTACTTTGTTATGCCGCAACCACACAAAATCAAAAACCTCAGGTTTGCCATTAACTGGGGTTAAGGTTAGCAGGCAAATATGCCCTAAGTGGGGACATAGACGAGGCTGAATTGGATCGCCGCGAGATTCAGTAACCTTATTACGCCATTCGGGTCTAATCCCTGTCTCTGTATCTAATGCCAATTCTGATCCTGAAGCCTTTAAACGGTGAAGCCCAGCGGCTAACTGGGCTCCATCCGTAATATAGTTAAAGGCTTGACCTTTAACTTCCAACAGTAGCCTCCCGTTTAATAGTTCCGTCAGCCGGATTAATAGCTTCTTGCGGATTGTCTATACGATAAAGAGCGGCACATAGCTTATAGGTACCATCTAGGGCCCCGTAAACTACTGCGTACTGCTCCTTTAACTCAACCATATGTTGCTGCAGCTCCGCAAAGCTTTTCTCTAGTTCAGCAAGCTTGGCCCGATAACTTTGAATTAGGACCAATGCTTCTGAATCAATCTGTGTAGCCGTATTGGAAACGTTAACGCTCGGGGATGTAGTTGTCACAATTGAATCAAGGTCGCCTCCTTTAAGCCTCACTTGCGCAGACTCTTCGGTGTTCTTACTCGTCATACTCTTCTATATCCTCTTCAATAATATTATTATGTGCTGACGACTTACAAAAATTCTCCAGCACATAATAATATAGCTTATTATACACTTCATCTTCGTTTAAAAGATAAGCATAAAAGTTCGTTTTCTTGCCGACGAACGGTTGTAATTCAAGTTCCGCCGGAAAGTTATAAGTTCGGCCATTTACGTCTAGTACTTTATCCTTTAGCTCACCCTCCATTAGGAGGTGATAAAGCGAATACCTTGGCTCTATACCGTGCTTATAGCTTATCGCCATTACAGCAGTACGGTTAGCGGGAGCACTGCTAGCCTTAGTAGCCTTAAGAGCAGTAATAGAGAGGCCTTTCACCTCTTTATCTTCCCTATTATTGCCGGTCAATTGGAGGGAATTAGCTACTAGCTGCCTATAGCGTAGTCCACATGGGCGTGGGATGTCTATAACATACGGGTCAATCTTCTGGCTTACGTGGTTAATAAAGATAGTAGTACCATTGGCATGGCTACTAGCGAATGTTGTAAAAGCGCCTATTGCATTGGCTAGCGCTCTAGATAGCGGCGAGCCCGGGGCCCTAGCTTCAAAGGCTTTCTCGGACCATATCCGTTCTTGTAGGTCTTCAGTATTTAGGAAAGGCAAGCTGTCTACGACGAAGGCTACGGTTGTAGTATCATCAAACTCTAGGGGACTGTCCGCTTCAGTCTCTTTTGAGCTTTTTTTAGAAGATGTTGCAACCTCAGCCTGTGAGTTATATTCGTAAACGAATTGTGTCATAGGTTGGATGACATCGCACTTCAAATCATTGCCTTGACTTACCTCAATGCGGCTTCGGTTAGCCTCTGGAATAATACGCTTAAAGTCTGCCCCAGTTAATCGTTTTTCTACGTCTACGTACCGGCAGATGTTTTTTTTATTAGCGGTTAGTATCGCATTACAGAGCCAAATAGCTAGTGTTGACTTACCTAGGTTGGTGCCTCCGTAAATCTCTAGGGCCCGACCTAAGGGTAATCCACCTCCTAGTAAATAATCTAAACCGATAATTCCGGTAGAAACATGTTGAGTGTCTGCTAACTCGTCTAGACTTACGAAGTTAGAGACCTTCTTCAGTGCTTTCAGACTCATAGTACCTCTTGAGTAGTCTTACAAATACGTCTTCTGAGAGAATATAGACAGAAGTATTGGTGTCTGGGTCTGTTAGCTGCCAGACACCAACCCCCTGCCGCTTCCCTTTTTCATACTCGGCTTTGGTGATTCCTAAGCGGTTTCTTAGCTTATGTTCTAAGTTACATAGATCTGAAAGCTTAGCATCTCCATCGCCCCTTACGGCGCCCGAGGCCACAGTCGGAGAAACAAGTTTATTAGCTAAACGTTGTATAGCTTGCTTTTCAGCTTGTTTCCCTTTTTTGTTGGCCTGAGCACCCCGTTCTTTATTTTTATTATAAGCCTCTACCCCTGGGTGAGGTGTCAGCGTTTCGTCAATTGGCTCATAGTTATTATACTTGCCGCCATTGACTATGCAGTATTTACATAGCTTTAGTCTATTAGAGCAGTTAGTGTAGTAATTAATATAGTTTCTATCGCACTTCATCTTAAAGGCCAGTATTGAGATATCTGGCAATAAGAGTTTTGTTTATGTTGTGGGGCTTAATTTTATCAATAATATCTACAATATAAGACTTACACTCAGGTAGGGCTAGGTACTCTGCCCGAGTTTCATCTTGGCTAAGTACATTAGCAGCATACCGTACAGGAGTCCTGAGGGCACTGTCCAGTGTCAAATCAGCTAGAATGCCGTAGGAGAAGTCAGTGCCTACAGCGTTAACATTAATACTAAGTGCACTTATATCGTCGGGCGGCGTCTTAGTATCTATCATAATTGGTAGACGATCATGCCACCGAAAAGTGTCTGTCGTTAACCAGCAAGCCATAGCAGCAGATGCAGTCAATCTAAAGAGGTCAGCTCTTAAGCAGCTAAGAATAACCTCTCCATTTCTAATAGGCAATCTGGAGCGAAACCCAAGCTCGCTCTCGCAAAGGATATAAACATCAATACAATGCTGTAGCAATTGGTAATCTTCAGAGTACCGCGGTAGGACATAGTTGTATTTTTCAGAATAGTCAATACACCAATCTCTTACAGTCGTATAACTGAGTAGCGAGAAGCCACTACTCGTTTCGTCAGGATTTCCAGGCGAATTAATAGGCATAAGTTGTACAGATATCGGATATATAAATATGTAAACTCTAGATATCGTTACGCTAAGTTCGTATGAAGAAGTTTAGACTTCAGTCCGCTACTCAACGCCACGTAGTCAAAGCAATCCATCAAAACACAATCACGGTAATAAGCGGTCCAGCCGGGTCAGGGAAAACCCTCCTTAGTGCATGGGCCGCTTATCAGCTATTAAAAGACACAGATGATGAAACCTCCTCTATAAAAATAGTGCGGCTTGCTGCCGAGTCTTGTGGGGAACGGATAGGGGCGCTCCCTGGTGGGTTGGAGGAGAAGTTGGGGTTTATGGCTGGACCTATCATAGACAACCTTGTACACTTCTGCGAACTCGGTGAGATTAACTATATGTTATCCAATAACGTCATTGAAATCATACCAATCAGCCATTGCCGGGGCAGAAGCTTTTCCAATTGTGTGGTTATTTGTGAAGAAGTCCAGAACTTAGATGCCAATATGGTCCTCACCCTTATCACTCGGATAGGCCCTGGCGCCAGAATGATCCTAAATGGAGACCCTAACCAGGTTGATATTCCAGGGCGCAATGGGATTAGCTGGGCTATAAGTACCCTAACCGGGTTAGACGAGGTAGCCATCTGCGAGATGGGCCTGTCTGATATTGCTAGAAACCCGCTCATAGAGAAAATTCTAGAGCGGGTTTCTGTTAGTCAGCCTTATCGGCAGCAGGGTTATGTTTATTCTTGACTGTCAGGGCCTTCTTGATTGTCAGGGCCTTCTTGATTACAAGTAACCTCTACTGTAGTCGTAATTGGGAGGCATTCCCCATCGGTACGTTGGTTATTCGTCAGTGTGATGGTAACCGACGTACCATTTGGAACCCGGTAACGATGTTCATTAAGGACATCTGTAAAATATTCCTTGATAGCAGAATCCTCATCATGTAGTAGGCTAATCACAAAGTCTGTCGCATCTCTCCGGAAATTTCGTTCGCACTCCTGTGTTTCATACTCTGAAAAATCTCCGGACTGAAAAACAGAATCAGCTAAGTAGTCAACAATATCATTAATCAGCTCAGGCTTATTCTTTAAGTAAAGGATAGAAGCAGAATCTAGTAAGCACGCTGGATCAAACCAGGAGTATGTGATCGGCGAAAAGACATCTAAGTCGGTAATTGTAAGTGTTTTATAATCCGCACTGATAGTATTAAGCACAAGACTCTTTTCATCCGGACCCTTCGTTTCTTGGCCATCGCCTAAAGTGTCTACTTCAAACTCAGCATCCTCTAACTTAACCATCAGGTAATTAAGCTCCGCTGTGTAAACCTTGCCTGAGGTGCTGGTTAACGACATTTTAATAGAGTCTGCAAATTGCTCAAAGGATTTAAGTTCCCCGCTGTCTACAGTTCTATAAGTAGAGCTATTATCATCAACGTGCTCCACCTCCAAAGGTAAAGGCTGTTGACTTGCGATTACAACAGAAAGCGTTACCTCTTCAATATTGGCCCACGAGTAGCCTACATGAGCGTCAGGTGCGTAGACTAATAGTATATTATTGTCAGTACATGCGTCAGCTAAAGGATCGCGAAGGTATAAGAAACAATCCATGTACCTCAGCTGCTGGAATTTATAAAGTCCTTCCAAGTTTGCATTTCGCCCTACAGTAACCTCTTGCTTTGTTAATACGTCTATAAAGATAGGTGTACTTTCTGGGAATTCCGGTAGTAGCTCCTTAGCCTCTTTGTAGAATCTATAAGGCAGGGTATGGCTCTCTTGCTCCATTATTGTCTGATAAATAATGGTCTTGATATACTTAACCAGCTCATAGTAGAAGTCATTTTTGTAGACTTGCTTGCGGTCCGGAAGCACAAACCGCAGCGGTGTATCTGCAATAACGTCTATGTAAACGTCGAATGGTAAGCTTCCGTCTACTTCATTTACTTGAATACCATAGAAGTTAATATAGAGGGAATTTGAGATAGTTTCTTTAAAATCTTTGACTACAAAGCCAATCTTTAAGCCTTGGTATTCAATAACCTTAGGGGTTCCGAGTCGTCTATTCAATCTAATGGAGTAATCCGACCGCTCCTCTATATAATCACACCCACCTGTAGTGGTGTAATCTGGGCTATCTCCATCATAGACGAATATTGCTGCCGGAAAGTATCTAAGCCTTTGGATATGTAAAGGCCGGAGAATACGGATAGGAACGGTAATAGACGTGCCAGCAATATACTCCTCCTCGTGCTTAACTTCGGCAGCAGCCTTGCCGGCGAACACGTCCTTAGTTAGTTCTACGCTCCAGTACTTGCTGCGCACAATACATCCGTGGCTAGCCAAAGAAAATAACCCGGCGCCGGCAGGGTCTTCAGACTCGGGTAAGTCTTCCCAGTCACTATTAAATAGGTCCACAAGAACCTGGGGGTGTTCAATACCACAGCCGTTATCCGTGATTGTTGTGCTGTTGCTATTAGTTCTGATATGTATTTCTGTGGCTCCTGCTCGGCGAGAGTTTTGCAGGAGTTCATCCAAGATAGTAGACGGGTCACTATTAAAGTAACGGCTTATTTTATCTAGAATATTGGTCAGATTAACTTTAGCTGTAATTTCCATACTAAATAAAAGAGAAATTGGGTACAATGAATGGCAGTGTTTAACGTTGCCTTGAACTAAACTATGACTGATGAACTAAAGAGTCTGCTAAACGGTACTTGCAAATTCAATGATTTGGTTAGCGGTACAGGGTTAGACCGTAATAGTATTCTAACAACGCTTACTGAACTGGGGGCGCTGCTGTCAGAAGATGGACATTGGTATTTACCTGACAACCCTGATGAACTAGATGGGTACTTAGCCTACGACCGAGTTCGGAATATCAATACTAAACAGCAGCAGGTTATTAATAAGCTAGTAAGTGAAGAAAATCGGCGGCGACACGCCCAACAAATCCTAGACGATAAGCGGCCTCCTTTAATTATTAAAGCGACTACAACTCAAAACGAAGCAACAGCCTTCCTGGTGTTTAGTGACAACCATTTTGCAGAAGTGATTGAGCGGTCTAATACTTACAATCTAAATGAACACACACCAGACATCGCCCGGACACGAATGATTACAGTAGCTCAAAGAGCAGCTGAGGAACTAAAGAAACTTAGTACCATACAAACTATTAAACGCCTCGTGCTATGTTTTTTAGGCGACCATATCCACGGGGATATTCATGAGCCTTACACCCAAGTCCACGGTAATGCCCTTACAGTTTTAGAAGAGACGGCTCAGGTAGGCCAAGTTTTATTGAGTATTATTCAATTCTTTAAGGGTTATAAGCTGGATGTTGTCTGTGTACCAGGTAACCACGGCAGAGCGACGTTGAAAAAAAGGGAGAACCAAAACCAAGGGTACTCCTATGAGCAATTTATGTTTTATAACCTGGAGCAGCAGGCTAGCCTGCTTAAATTAGATTGTACGTTCCATATTAAAACCGAGCGTATGCAATTTATTACCGCCTATAATCACCGTATTCGTCTAATGCACGGGGATGATATTACGGGCGGAAACCCCCATACTTCCATTCCGAAGTACCTTCACAGAATTAATCAGATACAAAACCTTAGAGCCGACCTTACCGTAATGGGCCACTGGCATCAGAGTTTTGCATCCTCGGATTATATTATTAACGGCTGCACCTGCGGTCCTAATCCTTACAGCTTGAGCTTTGGGTTCAAGCCCGAGCCTCCCAAGCAGACCTTATTTCTGGTTGACCAGGGTGGTCTAAACACTGTCCGATTTCTGGAGGCGTAGATGCGTGTAGGTAGCATTAAGGTTCCGGATATTATTCAAACGCTTTTCTAGTAGTCTAACTAAAGCTTCCTTTTGCTTGTTGAACTCCTCTTCGTCTAGGAGGGCTGAAGTCGGTACTGTAGATACATAGCCTGACCCATATTTAATTTCTGTCGTCAGTGGATTACTGCTTAGGACTTCTACTGGTGTATAGTCTAGGGTGTTGAAAACCATAGTACCTACAGTAAAAACAGTTGTGTTAGGAAGCATGTTAGATAAATTAGTCATTTTTACATACTGTACTATAAAAAGCTACACTGTATAGCTTTAGGTTAATGTTATCACCATCCGTAGGTACTTACAAGGTCACGTTAGGTTCGTTGGCTGGGAAGGATTTTTATTCCATAAATGGAGTGATTAATAATCCACCGGTTACAATCATTCGGGGCGACCATATTAGATTTGAGGTTAATACCCCTAATGAACCTTTTGCTATTAAAACTACTCTAGATAATGCATACGGATTTTCTTATAGTATTAGCCCAGGCCCTAATGGTATATCCTCTGGAGTTATTGAGTGGGAGGTTCAGGACAACACTCCACCTCAGTTATATTACCAATCAGCTTCTGACCCTACCCTCTGGGGTATTATCCAAGTAGCAGAGTTACAAGGTGAAAAAGAACTAAGAATTATTCCCTTAGATGAACTTGCTGACATGTCTGTAGAGGACTTGGTTAGTATTATGAATCACAATGTATCTATTGCTCTGAGTAGGACTCAAAACCTTGCAGGGCCTGGTTTATCCTGGGACGGAAATCAGTTTAATCTAGATATTAATACAACGGTTTATGCTGACGAAGCGGGTTTATTTAAAAGTACGCGTAGTATTGTATTGAATGACGAGGCGGAAGTTATTGGAAGGCCTGTCGGTGAACTGACTATATCACAGGCCTTAAATGATATCGTGACCCAGATTCGTAAGGTCATTGGTGGTGCCCGTTGGAATACACCGCCATCTCAGTCTATGGAAGGGTTGAACGACAAGATAAGTCAGCTGAATGCTCGCATAGGGATTATAAGCCCTCAACTTGTAAATTTAACTAGGGAGTATACAGAGCTACTAGCAAAATACACCCAGTTAGTAGCTATTTATGCCAATCATCAGCACAACGCTATTGATGTTGTAGCTGGGCAGTTTAAACCGGCTCAACTAGCCTCCGGTACCTGGGCTCCGGGTAAGACTATTGTAGTAAATGAAAATAACGAATTGAGTTGGCAGTAATTAATAATGAGTCTACTTACATCGGCTACAAACTTGGTACAGTCTATGGCCCATTGGTTTACGGATTTACCTGCGGCGGGCCAGGTCCGGGGTGGGCTAAGACTATGGATTAAACCTTTGTATTTTAGCAGGGAAGATGTTTTGCAGCCAGGAAGCCCCTTAGAGGGGACGCTTGGGATTGCTATCTCCGAGATAGCCAGATTGGTCACAAGTCTGTCTACCCCAGACTTTACGCTACTGAGTTTAACTAATAGCCTTAATTCTACGGAAGCGTCTTTAGTGTCTGTTGAAATTATGTACGGTGAGTTACAAACATTAAAGAATAGATGCTTGTCTATAGCTACTGACTTAGACGAAGAGAACAATAGGCGCCAGGGACAGTACCACATTCACAGCCCGCAAGACATTACTGAAGGTGTAATTAACCTGTCGCAATGGCCGAGTTAGAGCCTGCCGCGGTTGGGGGAGGAGGGGGCGGGGAGGAAGGGAGACTAAATGTTGACTACTCCAAGAAGGCCTGTAGGCCTTATTGTAACAACACAACCTCTTATCTCCACGAGGATACATAGCAGCAGCGCATGGCTATAAATTTACCTGACCTTCCTAACGGTCTGAAGCAAATTAACACGGGGATAACTCCCGGAGACGGACAGGGAGATACCTTACGGAATTTTGCCGAAAAAGTTAATCTAAATGTCCAGCTAACTCTAAGTGAAAATGACGATATTGCAGGGCCTGGGTTAAGTTGGAGTCCTAGCTCACGTAAACTAAGTTTTGCAGGTCTTCCTCGGCAGGTTGTTGTTGGCAACACTTATGTCCCTTTAGGGCCTGAATTTGATGTTGTGGGAGGAGCTTTAAAGCTCCAGAGCCTAGATGCTTCTCGACTAACAGGAACATTACGAGCAGAGAATCTTCTACTCTCTGATCGCCAGTTACCTGTGGGATTCGGAGGCGCCGGACGTGCTTATACTCTAAGTACGGAATTTCAGCTATCAGGCGAGCAGCTGTCAATTAGTGCTGTTCCTTGGGGCAAAATAAGTAATGCAGCCGTTACTGCTTCCCAAATTAGCCTACCAACGCCAGCGACCGTTGTGGCCCCGGCTACGATACAGAACTCACCGGGAACGATTGCCTTAGGCCAGCAGTCTGGAACAGCGGCTATTGCCTTAAGCTCGGACTTCACCGTATCCAATAACATCCTAAGTTTAGTTGCGTCTAATCAACTTGTTACTTTAGGGTCTATTAACGCTTCCGGTGCTGCTGTAGGGCGCGTCTTAGCTATTAAAGGACCCTCCTCGGCTATGTCCTTGGAGTGGGTCAATCAGTCTAGTGGCGGGAGTGGGCCTGGGTCTATTAGTTTAAATGATATTCTAACAACTAATAGACCCAGCCCACTAGCAATGATTCAAGTTGCTCCTAGTGGGGGAGACCTTGAGTGGGTCCCTGATTTAAGGAACAGAATTGAAGCGGCTGGACGTGCTTATACTAATTTTCTAGCTGACCAACAGCGCCGGGTAAATTTAGATTACGCACGGTCTATTGCTGAACTACAGAATGCATCTTGTGAAGTCTTTAACTACAAGATGCCGGCGGTTTACACAAGCACTATTGGGCAGCCTCAACAGGTGACAGCGCTGCCTGGGGCTATTTATATTGCGGGCGGACATGGGATAACTGGCTACAGTAAGACTATCCAGCGTCTTGATATCCAGACTGAGACGTTGAAGGTTATCTCAGCTATTCCAGGTGCTGATGCAATTGCTGCTGAAGTTTATACAGGCTTGGTGCAAACGAAAGCTGATGCTACTTCAGTAGCCTCGTCAGCGGCCATGTATATAACCGGCCTTGGCTCTATAACACCCATCAATACTACGTCAGGGACCTGGACTGTAGAAAAATTCAATTTTGTAAAACAATCTTCAGTTCAATTAAACCTAGCAGCTTTAACTGCATTAAACCCATCTGGGGGCGCAGCCTTTGGAGATAACACAAAAGGTTATTTCGTTGGAGGTGTCCAAACGAATGGGACTCATCTAAGTAGTAATGCTGGGGTGGAGCTGTTATATGTGACAGAAGCCGCTAATGCTTTAGCTATTAGCTTGGCATCCACGACCTATTCTAGTACGTCAGAAGCTTTCTACTCTGGGGCATCTAGTATATCCATAGGTTACATATTTGGTGGGGTTAATAATACCACCATCGTAAATAGTGTCCGCTCTATTGCTTTGAATTCAACCAGTGTTAACGCGGTTGGCTCTTTAGACTTAGGCGCTAACGTATTTGGCGCCGCTTCATTTGCTGACGAAACCTCTGCCTATATATTTGCAGGCTCTTCTACAACAACTCCTATCATCGGGGGGAATTCAGCTGTAAGGTTTAATTCAGTTAACCAAAGCTTGAGTAATCTAGCCTTAAATCTAAACAGCTTTAACTCAAGACGCGCCAGTATGAGTGGAGCCGCCAGCAGCAAAAAGGGCTATTTGTTTGGGGGCACTATGTCAGTTAGAAGAAGTCAGGTTGTCCAGAATTACACAGAGAATGTCGCTGTGTGGTCGGAGCGTACAATTCCCCAAATTAGGGCTGTACAAAATGTGTCGGGACAAACTCCGCTTTACAGGTATAACGGTTAATTACTATGGCTAAATTTGAGAACCCATTTGAGACGATTGAAACCCGTTTGGTTATTCCAACCAAATCGGGAAATCAATTTACTTATGTAGGGGCGGAGAGCCAGGCTGGATTAGTAGAGCCGGAGAACGCGCACCCGAAATCTACAGTAGATGCGCGGCCCTATGTCCAAAAGGCTGCTTATAAAACTTACTGGTGGGACCCTAACCAGCTAGGGCGGAGTGCAGAGACTATTTACTATGTTGTGAACCAGGCACCTACTAAACAGACTCCCGGGACTAAATATACCCAGGTTATTTACTACCGGTTTACAGTAGGTACTGGGTCTACAATGAAGACGTTTCAATTCAAGAAAACCATTTACTGGTTAAAGAATGTTGAAGGCAGTAGTCCGGCAGAGCCTTGGTTTCCCTCATCAGATATAACCGACGAAATTTATGAAGTTAGAAACACCGCTTTAGGTTTAAAGCTATTTTCTCAGTCGGGCCAACAGTTTGATTTAGTACCTATTATTTAATATGCAGTTCACGACACTTAACGATATTCGTGTATATGACCAGGGTAATCTACGAACTGTAGCTTATACAGGTACTGTACAAGAGTTAACGTATACAACAGAACGCTACATTTCTCAGTACCTACCAGTTACCCGGTTTAGAAACGTTGATGGTCCTGAGGTTCCCGATGTAAATGGGCCCACCCAGATTGTTAGTAGTGCGGTATTTGGTTACCCATTGGATCGCCAGTCACTAGAAGTAGTAGGCGCGCAGTTGCAGGGTAACAATACAAACGGAACAAGTAGGTTAGGGCTATGATACAACTTTCTACAAATAGTAATACTCAGCTTGACTGGATCTACCACGCGCAGCCTACGTTTATTGGTAAACATAGAGCCTGCTACCTACAAGCTTTAGACAAAGAGCGGGCATTAGTCAATGCAGAATTCGAGGTCCGCAAGTTAGCTCAGCAGATTGAAGTGAAGAGAGCTGAGTTAGCTATCCAGGATGTTTCTATTGGTAAAGCAGAAGAGGCTGGAGACACCCCCGCAGCTAATTATCTAACCGCCCAGAGGAAACTCTTAGAAATTGAGATTGAGCAGCTAGAGAGCGGTATAGAGTTCATTGCTATTCAACGTGCGGATGCGGAGAGGGAACTAAAGCATTGCCGCCACTTGATGGATAAGGCCTGTGAAGAAGCTGGTATAAACTTTGAAATGTTGGATGAAGAGACTTACCAGCAGTTAATGAGTGAGAATGTAAAGCTGAATACCGGCAAGAAGTTGACAGCACAGCTATTAGAATCCATCGTTGGTCTTCCTAGTAGTTTCATTGAAACCATCACAGAGCTTCCACAGGAAGATAGGGTGGAAATGCTGAGTCAGTTTACCCATATGCGAAAGGCCTTAGAGTCCTCCGCCAAGGGTATTGGCAATCCAATATTAAAGTTTGATACCAATAAAGCCCCATTAAGTTACTAAAGTAAACGGTTAGTATGCCAATTAATCTAGCTAGAGAAACTATTTTTAACCTAACCGGTACTATTTTGCCGGCTAATGGTGTCATCCCCACCTTTAAAAGAGCCTCTGCTGCTTACGTGCCATTCATTGAATCGCGCGGGTACTCTCTTAAAGAATCTAATATCCATGAGCCTCGCTTGTTAAATGGGGGTGGGCTACTGTTAGAGCCAGGTACGACTAACCTTATTGCATCTCCGCAGCAAATTGAGGCTCCTGCGTGGACTATTGGTTCGGAGGTCGCTGTCAATCGGGATACTGATCTGTCAATGACCAAGAACTACCTTACAGATAAGGTATCGGCGAGTGGGGGAGGTAGTCTGCCGAGTAGGGTAATTTACCAGCAGGTGAATTTAAAGCCGGGCTTCTATACCCTATCGGCCTACATTAGCTCGTTGGCGGGGTTAGTTACTAGCTCTGATAAACTATCAGTCCTTAACGGTGCTATCTCATTTGATGGTAGTAACAGTATTACCAATGCGGAGTTAGATGGCATTAATTTAGATACTTTCTGGGGTACCAACCAACCCTTTCAGAATGATATAGCTAAATTCAAGCGGGTCGTGCTTCAATTTGCGGTGGGTACGGTTTCTAATATTCCCAACGTTAGTTATCAAGAAAATTATAATACTAATGTTGGTATTAACCCTACTGCGGCGGTACCTAGCAATTATGAAACCACTGTAACGATCTTACTGCAGCTAGGGGCTCAGTCAACGTTAGGGTTAGGAGGCTTTCAGCTAGAGGCTTATCCGTTCCCTACGAGCTTTATTGAGAGCACATTTGGAACCCCTACTAGAGCTTCAGAGGTTCTGATTTACCCTCAATCTCCTTTCGCAGGTTTGAGTACAGGTAGTTCAGCGTCTGAGTGGACGTGCCGATTTACGCTTGAGGATTGGGAGGGGGATGGTGTTATATTTTCTGCCGGAAATGTTCGCGCTGACATTATTGACAGTAAACTAAGAGTTACCTGCGGCAATCTTGTTTTAAATGATACAGCGCTGTTACCTCAAACTGCTCAGGTAATTATTAGAAACAAACCTAATCATAGTGTTAGGTTGTATGTAGACTACGAGTTACGAGCTCAGTTGCTATTGAACAATAGTAATTTTGTAGCGAGTCAGGGGCCTTTAGATTTTACCCCGCAAGCAGTTAGAGTTATTAAAGACTTTATGGTCTTTAAGTCTGCTATTGATGACGAGATTGATCAAGTCCCTTTGATAGAGGGGACGAATACATCTGTTAATCTACAGACGACGCCGCTCCCCATCCCGGGAATGTTAAACTGTTTATTCCTTTTAGACTACAAAGTACCCGTATCTGAGGGCAAGGGTCGTTTTGTTTTTACACCTATTACATTAAGAGCAGGCGAGAAATCGTTTATTCGCTTCCCCATGACCCGGTTCTTTAGTACGACTATTGGTGCTGACGTTAGCCCAGTTAGTGTAACTGCTCGCCAACAGGTGCTTTGTACTGCCGTAGAACCACAAGGAACTAATGCTACTTTAATACAAGGAGCGTTTACAGGGTTTGTGATTATTGACGGACAGAAATTTTCGTTCACGACTCCTAATAATAGTACTGGGATTGAAAGTAAGAGGATTGCTATTATCCAGGGCCTATACGGTGAAATTGAAGATGCCATCTCTACTCGTGCACTAACGACTGTGCGTTCCATTACCTACACTTCAAATTCCACAGCTTTTATTCTTGAAGCAACTTCACCGGGTATTGGATTTACGGTAGAGACAAGCGCTAGCATTAGCCAGTTGGTTATTACACCTAGCCCGACCGCGTCGGGGACTATTACATTAAGTTCTGCTGTTAGTAACGAGTTCAGGCTTGGCCGAGCCTATATCTTACGTAATTACAAGGAAGTCGCTGCGGTAGAAATTACAGCTAAAGGTAGCCCGGCTAATAGTGTTACTGTTAGTTGTGAATTACCGGTAACATTCAATAACATCAAAGCCAATGATGTTTTATTTCAGCCTAGTTGGGAGACCGAAATTGCGCCAGGTAATTACTTTGCAGATACCCTAGAAGATACTACAGGTATTATGGTAGAAGCCAAGGCTATGGATGGTTTCCTTCTTAAAAATAATAGTAGCCGAACAATTAGCCCAATTACACCCCTAATTAAGATGTTCTTTTAGGTTAGTTCCCCTAGTAGGCGGGTGCTGTGCGCGTTTTAGATCCTTTAAATTCTTAGGTTTATAGCTTGGTAGGTCATCAAGACGCTGCAGGATACTAGGGTGCAGCTCACTATAATCAGGCACAGACCTATAATGTCTGCCTAGAATCCGATAAAACCCGAGCGAATTCTTAAAGATGCAGCTTGGGTTTGTATCTACCTGCGGGCGATTAAGATCCAGGTCGGTATACAAAGTGACTTGGTCAATCATCCATAGTAAAGCAATGTTAGATAAGGGTTTTAATATACCAGTGCCTCCGCCAACACAGCCGTGATGTCCTGGAAACCAAGCATTAACTAGCTCAGTTTCTGGTGTGGCATACATAGGAGTTACGTTAAAGATACGCCGATGCTCGTCTAGGGCCATAGCATGAAATGCGTATTGAATACTACGATTTAAATACAGGTCGTGGAAACCGTTTTTCTTGAAGAGATTAAAAGGAGTAGGGATGCCCAAGGCCCCTACAGTATCCCAGCAGCCTAAAACGGTAATAGGCGTAGAACGACTACTATAAGCTTCTCTAAACTCTTTACAATGCTCAGAGTTGGGCCTGTGTTTGTTTCTGTAATTCCTCCAAGCTATATTACTCGCATCAATATAATGACGAGGTAGTAGCCCGGAGCAGTAAATTAAGCCCGCTAGGCTTCGTGCTGTGTAAGCGCCGCGGCTAAATCCGAATAAATAAATCTCATCGCCATATTCGTAATTCAGGCACAGAAACCGGTAGGTCTCTTTGATATCTTGATTTAGACCTCTGCCAAATGCCCCGCCTAGTAAAGTAGTTTTCAGATCCGTTTCTGTTCCAATACCTGAGTTGTAGTGTAAAACCTGTGTAATACCATCACTGGCTCGGGACTTACACGATTTTACAAGCTCAACTACATTACTAGGGGTTTGTAAATCAAGGTGATTCCACGTTCCATCACAGCAAACAACTAGTCTTTTCATGTTATACCCATAGCTGATAGCATTATGGGTATTTTAAGTGTACTAGTCTAGCCAACACATATGAACTGATTAGCAAATGATTTAGATGTTTCTACTAAGTAGTCGCGCATTCCAAAATTTAAGGAGGGACTTAATTGGATATGGGCTACAGTATCTTCGGCGTGGCTAAACTGCGTTAGAAACTTTCCAAACCCGGCTTCAATACCAGAAGGGACAGAATCCTGGGTATCATCCTCTTGTCCTACGGTTTGAAGGTCAACAACTAACCCCTGAGGCTGCCGGTAAGGAGACTTGAAGCAGCATAACGCTAATCGACTAGCTGTCATAATGTTCACGCCAATAATAGTAGACGTGCGCCCGGGTTGTAGCCGAAGCACCAAAGGCTGTAGCACATGTAAACCACAGGCCTCAACTATATCGTAGGTAGCGCAGATGGCCTTATGACCCATTGAGATAATAGCGAGACCACCGGCTTTAAGTTTAGGCTCAATAGTTTTTAGCAAAAGTGGGAATTCTACTTGAACCCAGTCAAACTTTAAGGGAGCCTCTATAATAGCTATGTTAATACTATCGTCGGGAATCTTCTTTATAGCTGTGATAGGTGTTCCAGTGTAGACCTTTAGAAAATCCTTAGGGTTAATGGCGTCCGGTATAGTAACGGCTACTGTATCTATAGTGCTGGCTTCGGGCTCCTTACTTTCTTTTATCTGCTGAAGGGCTTCTTTTGTAGAGGCAGCAGCGCCGCAAACCAGGGCTTTGCTAACTAACAATTGAGTCTTCTTAGGTAATTTTTCAATGCGTTGTAGCTCACGGACATCCTCTGCAATTGCAGACTGAGCTAAATAAGCCCGGGCCTCCGGGGTGATTTCCTGCTGCTCTAGATTGTGCTTGCGCACAATAGCTTTAGCTTGCTCAATGCTTTTTCTAGACGGGATATTGACCTCTGATGTTGCTTCGTAGATGGCGCTCTTAAGAACGGTATCAGCTGTACTAAGTCTATAAATGGCCGCCAGTTCATTAGATGCAATTGTATGAAACGCAGCCTCGTGCGGGGTTCCCTTAACTGATTCGTACTCCTTAGCTAGGTTCATTACGTTATTAACCTTAGAGTAGGTTAACCCAAAAGCAGGCTCTAGTTCTAACCTAATCCATTCGGTGAACTCACCGTGCTCTAGGAGGTCCTTTACTTCAATCAGGTAATTACCTACATCAATCATAGCAATGTAGCTGTCCCGAAACCGGGTTTTGATTGATTCTGTAAGTCCTTGAAGCCGGGCGCTATTAATCCCAAATTGGCTGTAGTCAAATGAACCTTGTGTTAGGTCGGTAGATTTAGTCCCAGAAGGCTTCCTAGTCATTGCGTATACCATGTAATTAAGTACATAGTGTATACCATTATTCTATAAGTTGACCACACTTATAGCGTAAAAATTATATACAGCGGTGAGCTAGCTCACAAAATGTAAGGTTTTACCGACGGCTGTTGAGACTTCCTTCCTAGCTTATAGTTATAGAGTAGAGCTTTCTCATACAGCATTAACGAAGGCCACAGGATATTAATCTTTCTTAGATAAGTTAGTACCCAAGTTGCTGTGGTAGGTAAATCTTCCATAGACGATGCTTGCAAGGCTCTGAAGGCGTTTACTTGAAGTTTACGCCTAATATCCCTATTTTTAAGCAACTCAAGGTGTAACTGATTTCCGGTACCTATAAATTCTTGGGTGATGTAGAGATGGTCTGCTACCATTTCCAGCAAATAAATTAAAGAGTGGGGATAGGTCGGCAACTCTTTAATGGCATTAATTAAGCCCTGTGGGTCCGCGTAGAGCTTAGTGTAATTATTTAGAACCATTAGTGAGATAGCCGTGCTATCTCCCCTGCATTCTTTAAGACTGTTAGTTAAGTGACCTAAGCTGCTATCAGCTTTACTCCCGTGCTTTATATCCATTATTACTTTTTAATATAACTCTTTATAAGTATACTGAAAAGTAAAAAAAAGAGAGAGCCGCTGATGAGTATCAGCGGCCTTCTTTTACGTACTTAGCTACGAGGAGCTTAAATCTAGCAACTAGCGCTTACCATGGGTACAGCTTCCACCTGCAACAGATCAGTCTCTACGCTAGTACCCTCTACTCGAGCACCACGCAGACTATACAAGTACGAATTCCAGTTATCCTGGGTCAAGGGTAGGTTTACCCGGAGAGTGCCGGCATCGCAATACTGGGTGTAGATAAGACGAACACCAGTATTGGGATCATTGCCTTCTTCCAGAGGGCCCAGCGGCGTGTATTCCCGTGCCTTAAAGACTTTGTCATCGCTGCAACCTTCTTGATGCAAGTGAGCCGGATTCACCATGATGCTATTAATACGGCCTTGGTCAGAGCACATGCCATTAACGTAATCCATGGTCGCTACCAATTGGTCGCAGCTGCCTTGAATAGGTACAAGAGGAATATCGTCCTGGGCCCAGTTATCCAGGCTGCCGTCAAACTTAACCCAGGAGGCCCGGTTGTACAATACAACCTGGCCGTCAAAGGTAAGCGCAACCTTCTTCTCGAGAACACTGCGGACAATGTTCAAGGACAGAAGCTCGTTGATAATGTCCTCAGTGCCAGCAAAATTATCTTCAATCTTTTGGACGACGAGTCTATTTTCCAACACATTATGCAGGAAGTTGGTCATTGCGTTTCGCAGTAAGGGTGCCGAGTCGCCTGCAAACTTACTGACAAGTTGGTATAGCGCAGGGTGCGATCTTAACTTTTGGAAGCGTTCTTCCATAATAGTTTTGTACTTCTTGGAGGTAAACTCTCCAAGATTATCTCCTTGAGTACCATTCAGAACAGCGTCTACAAGGTGTTCAAAGAACGGCGTGCTGTTCTTATTGAATACTGTCGTGCCGTTTTGGTTAGCAACACAAAGGCTGCCTTCAGTCATTGTCCAGCTATACATTAGAAGTACCTCTTAGGGTTTTTGGATGTAGTTGTCTAAAACTCGGAGCATTACGGGGTCGTAGGTACCACCGTTACATAGGAACGCCGATTTTAACGGGCAGATGCCGGCAATCCTGTATGCAATGTATTCTTGAATGAGATGCAGTTTGTTCTCAATAGACTTTAAAAGTTTGTTGGTTCTAATAGATTCTAACACGTCGTCGTAATAACAACTGTCAAGCTCTTTTAGAAACTCTAGGTCCTCCATATATTTGATAATGCACGTCCCCCGCCCATCAGCATAGGCCGACGGCATGCTGCTTCTGAACGTATGCCATGTAAGCTGTTTTAGCTTACCATCTCTTCGGGCCGCATGGTATGCGTAGTAGCTATTAACAAGGACGCGTACTTTGTCCTTCATGTCATCACTGAGAGGCATACCCCCCTGCCCAAACAACTGAATTTTACTTAGGGTATTAGACTCAGCAAAATACATAACCCGGTCTAGTTCGGGGTAGGTTTCCCGCAGATGCTCTAGCAAACTAATAATAACTTTCTCTGCGGACCCAAACCCTTCAACTATTAAGTCCTTATTTACAGTAACACCTTTACTTGCTTCTAATAATGCCTTGTAAGCACTATCAGTAGCCAGCACTAGTGGGACGCCTTGTTCCATCAGAAAGCTATCTCCTCTTGAACCATAATGGTAATTATCCTTTTTCTTAAAAGCAAAACCTTTGGTATTTAATAGCTTTACCCATTCCTCCTTAGTAAGCTTCTCAGGTACATCGTCGCTATTTCTCAAGTTCTCGGTCTTGTATAACCCAATCCATAGACTTTCAAGCTTTCTCTTATTGGCGTCCTTCTGTTGGTACTCCTCAAAATTTATGCCCAAATCAGATAAATAATCTTTTGTCTGTTTTAAAGGTGTCGGTATGCTGTCCCTATTTTTACATCTAACTAAGCAAAAGCTAGTATTTTCTAGTCCTTTATCCTTAATCTGCTTTTCTGTAAAGGGTTTACAGTCAGTCTTTGTCAGAATAATCTTGAAGGTCTTAAAGTCCTCAATGGACATAAAGAAATCTTTTACCTCCGTTAACCGCTTAGGTGGCAGTGCTAGGAGGTTATTAGCTTCAGGACAGTAGAAGTACACCTTGGCCAAGCTTACTGAGCGATTGCTAATAGCAGCCGTAATTAGCCGAGTAAGGGGCCGGGGGCGGGCTGTATTAACTTGATTATTATCATTATCGTAGGATTCTAGAACGTCAGTGTAATTCCGGTGGGTAATATAACGCTTGGATGGGTAGTACCCGTTTCGCCAGTAGATGCAAGATGGTTCCTCATGGAAATGCTCTTTTAGATACCCAAATGCTTCAATAGGGTTATTGAGGCTATTTAACGTATTCTGCATTTCAGCGAGGAATTTGTGACGTATCTCCCTGAACCAGGTAACAACCTTTTTGTGAGACTCGCTCAGGATACGGGTCCGGTCAGGAGATAACGCAATAGCACCTAACTCCTTTACATGGATTTTTAGATAAAAGCAGGCAAACTGACTTGCAGGGGCCGAGCGAAGTAAGTCTCCCCGGTTCCTAAGGTATGCACAGAACTCAGTCGGTTCGGACCAACAGCCTGGCAACAACTCATTAGCAGTGTACGGCATGTCCGCAACGTAGATTCTAGCATCACAGGTAGGCGAAGGTAGAAACGACGACTTAACGTTCTCATTACAGACATAGGTCAATTCATAGTTTAGCTCTGACAGCTCCCCGTTAAAGGTGAAGATAGTGTGCTTACCTTCAAAGTTAGGCCATCCCCAGAACTTCTGAGGCTTGTTAATAACATTTAGGTGAGCTTCATTATAAATCTCACTAACTTCAGTAACAATTTTATCAATAGTTGACCTACGTACCGGGATAGTAAATTTACACCCGGTTTCTGCATCACTAGAGGCAGGCCCATCGTAAATAATTTCTGCAGCCGGGCTACCTGTTTTTGAATCTCGGTAGCAGCTCAGCACGATCTTACGCAAGGAACCAGTTTCAGAGTCTAGAAATACAGACTCTAAAGCAAACTGCTCTAGCCTTTCCACTTCGAGGTAGCCCCACGCGGACTTCAGGCCTAATCCGTACTTTCCGACTTGCTTGTTTGTGGCTCGTTTTGTGCTAAATCCAATCTCTAGCAGGTGGTTAGTAAGAAAGTCATAATTCATACCATGGGCATAATCCTGGATAATCAAAACAGGATTTGCATCATTCATCGTAGGCAGACTGATATCTACCCGCTTGGTGACACCATACTTACGATGTTCATCATAAGCATTACTCAGTAGCTCCCTGACCACCGTCCTTACAATGTCGGGGTATAGCGTATTAGTCAGCGTACTTGTTAATAGAGAGATACCTCCCTCATCAACTGTTAGATGGGATTGAAGTCGCTTGGGTTCGCCCGGAACATTGCTTGTAACCTCCGGTCCGGGATTGTGGTTAACAATAGCCATAGTTATTGATTAATTTTGTAAATACTCTTAGGTTTGTAATCTCTATACCAGATATTGAAAATTGTGCGCAACAGCTTGTTAAGGCTTTGCAGCTCGTTCCCGATAGGAGTTTGGCTGTTACCTATAAACAATGGGATAGTATTATCTTCAAGTCTAACAAAACCTATCCTATAGTTAGTGCAGGTTAATTCTTCCTCCCAGTTATAAAGGTCAAATGAGCCCCAGTACAGGGTAGAGTTTTCCCCTTTAATTTTGATAGCTTGCTCCTCTACAGACGTTAGCTCTACAAAACTATAGTCGCTTAACCTTACCCATGTAGGTTCTTTACCATCTAATAAAAATTTAATAACACGGTCATCAGTAACTAGCGACTGCTGTAAGTAACTTAGAGTCTCGTTTACATCCCCAGAGGGTCCGGTAATATAAACATCATCCAAGCTTCGGTTACGGCTGAAGCATACTGTTAGGGCGCCGGCTCTGTTTAAAGGTTTAGTCTTAGTAGAATTAGGGACAACTTCCCAGACTGCGTAGGTCCTAGGGTTACCCTCATCAAAGGTTAATCCTTGTACTTTATAAATAGTACAGCTGTGCCCGGGATATCCTGGCAGCATTAAGAACTTAGCGGTCTTACCGTTACTCCTAGCGGTATCACTGAAAAGATGGTCTACATAATCTAAGTAGACTTCTGTGCCATTACTTTTTAGGGCGGTAACGGCTGTGTCGGATATGTCAATGATGGTAACCAGTTCCCCATTAGCTACTAATAGTTTCTCTTTGTTACCTGGGTCGGGTACATTAACTGTAACCATGAAAGGCATACCTTCAATTAAGGAACCATCGCTGCCCCGGGCAATGGCGATCGTATATTCTTTGGTTACAGGTAGTAAGTCTCGCCAGATGCTAGTGTTAGGCTTCTCAGGCATATTGCTATAGATCGCCCTAAAGGTTCTTTTGACGATCGTATTATTAGCATGCCGTTCCATAAAATTTTTGATAAACGCAGTATTCTCGCTGAGTACTTTGTCGTTGTTGAAGTAAATAGTTACAGCATTCTCGGGGGGTGTTTCATAAACACGCTCTAATAATGCTGGGTGAATGCCTTTACCCCAGTACAGCCAGTTAACTACCTGTAGATAAATAGGGTCAGCTTGGCGCCAAATCTTTGTAAGCGCGTGGACTTCAAAGTGAGCGCCTATATTGCTATCAGATACAGGGGTTACACTAAACGCATTGGGCCGATTAATAGGAACTTTTTTATCTACAGTGGTCTGAATTAGGAACTTTGTAGGCTCAAAGAGTAAGCGGGCGTTTAAGGTCGGTGGTAGCATTTGCCCAAAGTCACCGAATAGGGCCCAGGTAACTCCGTCCATACTTAGACCAGAGTCTCTACGCCGCCACATAATCCGTTCGTAGAATAAGGTAAATAGCTCAGAGGTAGCTATCCCTAATTCATCTACGATGATGAGTAGGCGGGGAGCTAGACATAGAGGGGAAACTTTCTCTAGATTTTCCCTAGTATGCTTGCGGGGGTACATCATTCTACCCACTTTATACCGATGAGTCTCTACGTGCTTTTTACCTTCTACATCCATATATGGATAGTAGGATAAATCGCCGATCATAAGGCCAGCAAACCGGTGGATAGTAATACCATCCACCATATTCATAGCAGCCCGCCCCGTTGCTGCAACACAGATAACCCGCACGGGCTTGTCCTTAGATTCGCGGACGATTCGGTGAATTAGGGTTGTCTTTCCAGTACCGGGCTGGCCAAATACACAGACATTATGCCCGCTGTCAAGCCGTTCAATAATCCGGGCGCCAATATCCTCCGGGTCCTTAAGGTTACTTGTTACGTTAGCTTCTGAGAGGATTAGAGACATAGTAAAATTTCAATAGATAAAAATAGGCCCCGTGAGCTGAGGCTACTATCCTTTATAGGAAGGCTACTTTGTATATTTAATAGGACACGTCCAATAAAGGACCTGTTCTCTTTCCAAAGTCTCCCAGGGGAAGGGCCTATAAAGTATTTGTATAATTTCGCTAGGTTTAAAGCTGTTATACCATTGCAATAATCCTAGTCTGTTCCAATGACGGTTTGAGACTCTTTTAAAAAGAATCATTTCCTCCTGTAAATACAGGGGTTCCCCTAGATCTATGGGCGTATTTGACTTTTCTATATAGTCGCCTATTAAAGAAATATAGTAATGGCCAGTCTCCACGTCCCCGGACACTAGGAATTCTGGGTAGTTATATTTATCTAAGCCTATTGTGTAGGTGACCGGGCTATGCTTTTTGTAATCAAACATTCTTGAGGTTGAGGTTACAGCTGTATAGCTAGTCTCTAGATCTAAAACTAAATTATACAGGTCGTAACCTACTTCCTCCCCGAATCTCCTTAAAGCCTTCTCTAGTAACCTATTTTCCCTTACCCAGTACTTTTGAACTTTAGAGAGACGGTTCAGTTTCTCTATTGTGGCTTTATACCCTAAAGTCCGCAAGCTGCGCTTGATTTGCTCTACAACATTCTGGTTACTAGATTCAGCTTTAGACCTGTGCTCCATAACTTAATTAACCTTTATATGTTTAGCCCTAAGATAAGGTCGGCTATGAGGTTCAATCTAACCAGCTTAGTCTATATAACTACCGAGTAACCCTCGGCAGTTGACTCCCATTAATAGGTTATGAGATTCAATCTAATTAGCTTAGCTTATACTCTACAGTAGTCGCGCAAAACTGAGCCAGGTAGGCAAACATAGACTCTTTAGTAAGGGGCGGGTGTTCTTGGTTAACGGCTTGGGCGATGGTGTACCTTAAATCCCTATCCTCCTCACTAGACTGTTTAGGCTCGTTGTTGTAATTAGTATAGAAATGTAAGGCCCAGTCTACGTGGGCTGCTGTTAGGCCTAGTTTGTTAAATTCCGTGCGCAATAGAAGTTCGTTCAGCATTTTGTATAGTAGTTCTAAAATAAGTATAAGTATTTATTTTATGCTGTAGTCCGTGAATAGGGTCTACAACATTAGGCCCCCTGCCATTACACTTTAGGCATTGGCTGCAAGGTAGCTTATGCTTTACATTTAAGCACAATATTTCGTTTTCAGCCACAGGCTCGTCAGGTAGGGTAATACGGAAGGTACGCCAGCCAGCCGCTTGCGCTTCTTCAGCTTCCTCCAGCGTCTGTACACTTGCCATAAGGTTACCTTTCCAGCGCTCGTCTATGTCCTTACGCCACGCATGCGTGTAGCCAGTGTGTTTGAACTGTAGTAATGACTCTAAGGCGTTATAGGGGACAGCAGGCGCCTCTCCGTAAGCTGTTAGCCGGACTCGTAACCTATTGATACTAATCTGCGCCAACGCCCACTCTAGATTACGGGTATACTTATTAGCTAGATAGGCGGTATAAACCTGATTTAGCGTGACTGGTCTTACATAGCACATAGTGCGTCGCAGTGGACAGTCACCACAGACCGAGTTATCAGTTCCTTCTTTGATGGCTTCAGTAGGCTTGTGATTAGGTATCACATAGACCTGAGCCATAGGGCCCGTTTTGATATTAGTACTGGGGCGCGTTAGTCCTGTCACGATACAAAGGATTGGTTCATCGTTGAATAGTGACGGGCCCTCATATAGAACAGCTCCGTTGTACATAAGAATAAGATTAATAGGTTAGAAGATATAGAAAAAGCAGCCTGCCGGTCCTTGGGGGGTTTTGCAAGCTGCTTTAGGGTAGGGGGAGGGGGAGGAGGTTTGTATAACTTGAATCGTACAAGTTATGGGTTGGCCTTCTGCTGCTCCTTCATTTTCACAAGAACTACATTAGGGTCTACCCATTTACCTTGGTAACGCAACCCCCAGTGAAGGTGCGGGCCGCTGCTTGCCCCTGTACTCCCAACGAGCATAACAAGCTGACCTGCTTTTACAGTATCCCCTTCACGGACTAAACGACTATTTTTTTGCCCATGGCAGTAGATAGACTCCCACTCGTTTGACTTAATAATAATCGTTTCGCCGCAGTCACCCTGGTAATTAGACACTGAAACGGTGCCTGAAGCCCAGGCCACTATAGGCGATCCCATCGGGGCCGCTAGGTCTAAGCCGTAGTGGAATGCACCTAATCCTTTAGTTGGGTGTACACGATAGCCAAAGCCTGATGTGTACCGCTGGAAGTATTTAGCATGTATAGGAAAGCTTAGATCACCCCATACAGCCTCAGGGTTTTCTTGTAGTTGGGGCGCCTCGCCCTCCAGAATAATGGCAGTACTTTGCTCCTCAGTGACAACAGGGTTGTCTTTTATAAAACCCTGTAAACCAAAAAGCAAGGCACTGACGGTAGCTAACGTAGCCAGTATACACAGGGGTGGAATACTAACTGTTTTCTTGTAAGGGGTTATTACATTTTTAGCATTATTTACAGGAACGATACTAAAATCGTCTGGATTTCGTAATCGGCGCATAACTACTGTTTGAAGTTGATTGACAATAGGCACCCCTTTTAGTAATAGCGAGTAAGAGCAGCCTTTACTCCTCAGACTTACTGCTCAAGGCCTTGAATCTATTACGGATTTCCGCATGAGTAACTTCACTCTCCCAATAAAAATTGAATAGTTCACGGTTTACTTTGGTAGGCTGCTGCCCGGTTTCTACCAATAAAAATTGATAGAAGTGATCCTTTATGCTATTACGTATACAGGTTCGCTTATTTTCTAACGCTTTCTCAGCCTTAGAAATTTCTTCCTTTACATTCCGTAGGTCTTTTGAGAGTTCTACAACCCGCTGGTGTAGACTCTGTAGTTCTAGGTGGTTTTCATTTAGACCCCGGGATAAATATTGATAGTGGTCCCCTATATTTTCTAGATCAGTTGGGTAGAAGGCTGCGCGCAATTTACCCTTTTCAAGGTATAGGTAAGTCTGTTTATTGACCAATTGGTCAATAACAACGGCGACGGAACAAGCACGTACTTTTGGGTACTTATTGGCGCGAAATAGCAGCCGTTTAACAAAATCCTCAATTAAGTATGTTGTTTGCTCTTCTGACTGGGGCGGAATCACAACAGATTCCTTCAGCAGAGTATGTAGGTTTTCTAGAATTTGTGCGTTGTCCATAGTTTAGGCTGTGGTGTATATTAGCCTTTAGTTATAGGTTAAGGGAGGAAGGTCAGTAGTAACCGTTCGTTATGCATGATAAGATGCATTAACAACTCATTAGGCGCAATGGGCTGGTTATCCACGGTCATTAACCCAGTAGCTACAATCCAATGGTTATTGCGTACATAATTATATAGATTTGGGCATTGTTCCAAATCTGATGCTGCGGGCAGAGGTTCTATCAGATTGCTGTAGAACGTAACTCTAGAAGGTCCCTGCCCTAAATCAAAAGAAATATCAAGGCGAATTCGGTACCGATTATTGGAGATAACGAGTTTTGTTGTCAATCTGTCAGGACTTACTTCCTCATACTGTTTAAAGTATGTAGCATGAGTTAAGGCCTTCCAATTCTGTATAAGGGAATCTAGGGTGATCTTATGTTCGTTAATTAGCGTAGCTAAGTTCATGTTAGTCTCCGTCTATAGGTTGAAGTGTTGCAGACGGTCCTTATATCTACAGGCCTAATAAGTATTAGCCTAAAAGTTATCAGGCCTATAGATATAACCTCCAGTGCTACTTGTAACGCAAGTGAGAGTTAAAGCTCGTCTTCAGCCGGTACAGGCTCTTCATCCAGCATTGTGAGGGACTCTTCATCACCTAGCAGCGTATACAAATACGCTCCTATGGACTTAGGATTGATAAGAACATGCTGAGAGGTTTGCAGAGAAGCGTCAACACCTCACTCCTCGGTGCAAAGGAATTCTGTCCCTGTTATGCTTACTCTCAAGGTGCTGTTTAAACAACCAGCCAAATAGTATGACTGTTCTTGATTACCCGCACCAGTCAACACTTGATCTAATGTACTAATGGGCTTTATAGTGCCGCTATAAAGCGTAATGGTTTGATTTCCTACAGGAAACTGAAGTTCTATACGGTGTGATCTACGTTTTCCTGTTAGCTTAACTACAAGGTCCTCCACGTTAATATCTGCATATCTTGCAAAGTACTTACTGTAAATTACTTGCTTCCAGTCCTCCATAAGGTTAGTAATCTCAGTAGTCTGATTCTCAACCAAGTTTGCTAGTTGCATGTTACCCTCCAAGGGTTAATTAATAAATTTCAATGCCGGACTATTTTGTCTTTAGGTAATGGCTATAAGCCTCTTGCACCCTTTTGGTCCGCCTCTTTTGATCATTAAAGGTAGAGTTAGACAACGGAACGCCCGCGCGCTTTAAGCCAGTTGACGTCCAGTTATTAGCGGTCGTATCTATGTAGGTTGCTGCCCTGATTTCTGCCCAGCTATCAATAGACAAAGTATCTAAGTAATTTGTGTCAATTACACGCCCTTCGTCTTTTGCTGTAATAATCTCATCCGCTAGGTAGGCCATTAGACCTCGGCTCCTAGGCCTTTGAGTAGAGCCTAGGCAAGAAGTAGGACTTTGTGTACATAGGTCCATCATCATTGCAAAGGCAAACTCGGTTATATAAGCCGAGATTCCTAGGTCGTTAGCTTGCTGCATAAGCGCCGCGGCTTGTCCTTGTAGCCTTTTTAGTTGCTTAGCATCCGCATCTTCAGGCCCAGCAGCACTGTGTTGATAGGAGAAAGACCCTTGGTTTACAGCCTTATTGCCTGGGTCTATGTGGCTTTTGTAATGTTGAGTCTTACCCCCATTGTAGGTTCTGGTGCCTTCAGAAGTACCTACCATAATAGCTAACGGGCTGTTAGACCCGCCTTCAAATAAGTAACCGAAGTCAGTTGCTGACTTAGGCACTTCAATTATCTTTCTGACGGGCTTCTTAGGTTTTTGCAGCAGCTCTAAGCCTGTACTAACCTGCTCAGCTAGAGAAGGAGTTTGAAGCACAGGTACTGGCGCTGGCGTAGGGGCTTGCTCGCCCTCAGGAAGTGTAAAGCTCACTAACGTAGCTTCGCCATCCAATATTTTTCGCTGTAGTTCCGGGCTATAGACAGACCGCTGGCGCCCGGCTCCTCCGAAGGAAGGGATGAACGGCTGGGCAGGGACTTCAATCCTGTCGCTGTTGTTAGGTTGTTGCTTAGGAACTTCAGGCTTTAAAGCTTGAAAGCTAAGAAGTACGTCTAAAAGCATTAATCACCTCCGAGAATATACTTTACTTGGCCATTAGGGGATCTTTTTTGGCCTATCCCCCGGCAGTCATTTAAGTATTTTCTAACTACAGATTGTAGCTTTTTGTCCAACCCTAAATCGGTATTAGAGGGGTACCTTTGTAATAAATTTTCCAGCACTTGCTTAGCTGTTGACCCTTCCGGATCAATAAAGGCAACCTCGTTCCCCTTAAGTAGGTTAAGGATTGATCCATTATGCTCTAAATCAATGTCAGGATTGGCGGACGGGGCAGGTGGATGCACGCGCTCTTCAGCTTTTTTAAGAGGGGCAGCGTGAACCTCCTCCTTCTGATTAGCTGCTAGGAATAAAGTTATTTCCTCCGCCGATCCCGCCATTGCTAGTTCAAGCTCCTTGTTTTCCGACAGTAATTTCCAGTAGCTATAGACCTTAGTGGGTGGTCCTTGAATGTCTAGGTTTACGTCCCCGTCGTTGTCGTTTATAGTTAATTTCATTAGGAGGAACAGTATAATTATTTGTTATACTGTAACTTAAATTAATCAACTTAGACAATTTTCTAGAAAAGTGGGGACTTTCTAGGTCAAGCGTATACCTTGCAAGAATACGCCTATTTTCTACGATACTTACTGGGTTATAAACGCGTAACAGCCTAACCTTTGAGCTTCCGATTAACCATTCTCCGACCCAGTATACCCGGCTACAGCTACTACAACGAGTATAAAGTTCAAAGAGTTCTTTATTTTTGTTGTAATCCAACCTCCTTCCCCAGCCCTCAAACTTAGGATTATAAGCATGAGTTAATGGGTTTGGGGGATGTTCTACTGCTATCCCACGCCGTGCAGCTTCCTTAACAAGTTCTGAGTAACCAGCGATGCGCCCCCGAGCAGGAAACAGAGCTCCACAGTGATATAAGGAACCCTCGGGATACTGCTGTTGAAACTCCCAAAGCCGATACAGGCCTAAGTACTCTCTGTGCATATACTCAATGACATTCTTGACATGGTTATCCGTGAGATTAGAAAGGGCAATGCGGGTTCTGTTCTCTGTAGTAATCCAGTACATGCGATTCTCCAATACAAAAACCCCCGGCAGTACACTCCGGGGGCGGGTTTTTAGGTGTTGTTGTAGCTATGTGCCGCTGTTTCTGTAGCTATGCGCTACGGTTTCGGAATAATCGAGTCTATAACAGCTTTATGTTCTTGCGGGTTGTTAATAACTGATGTAATAACCGGCTTAATCTCATTAGATGCTTGCCGATAATAAATTGTGACTGCGATCCTTCCTTCTACTTTCAAAACAGGTTCGCCTTCTTTAAAGCGGTCTTTTATCAGTTTTATACTTCCGCCCTCGGGTTGAAACTGAACTACATAGGGGCTGATAAGTTCCAGCCGATAAGATTTAGGGGAGCCTGGTACTAATGTAATGACCCCATTGCTTAAGGCATGGATAGTAGCAGGCTCTTTGTAGTTTAAAAGCATGCTACCCGGAAGTACGTCTACGCTTACTGTAGGGGTAATATCTCCTCTAACATATCCTAAGGCGCTTAAGGTCTGCTCTGTTAACGTGGATTCCTGCAGCGTACCTTCGGAGGAAGTTACTAGAGTCATTAATACAAATCCGAGTAGGCCAGCACCTGTTATAAGAACTGAGTTTCTAACGCTCGGGCGCGGCAACCACTTTAATTGTTCCTGAATCATATTCAATCTTTGACCCGTAAAAAATGTTAACGGCTACCGGCCTATAAACTGTAGAATCCGGCAGCTCTAGGGGTTGGCAAATGGTTTCGTGTATTATCTCTGTGTAGTTAGAGTAATACGTATCTGCCGATGAACAGTAATACCCAAACCGTCGGTAGCCAATTGGCTTACCCTGCCAGTGCTGCAGGACATAAGGAGCAGGCAGGGTATCTAATTTATAATGCTCGTTAAATCTATAGAACGAGATATCTAGGACCGTGTTTCCCTGTCCTGCCGGCCACCTAAGTTGGTAGGCTTGGTAAGCGACTCTAGTTATAATTGGGCTGCTCATGCGTAGTCTGCCGAGGTTGGGGGGAGGGGATGGGAGGGAGGCCAAGGGTTGCATCAATCTGATCGCCGTTGTACCCCTGCGCGGCTAGCTGGCACATAGCGTCATACGTAGCAGGGTCAACATAACGAACGGTTACTTCTGGATCACGCTCTACATAACGAACGGTTACTTCTGACATTTCTTTTTCAGCCGATAACTAACAGCTAAGTAATCTCTGGTGTGCTTAAACCAGACTATCTCAAAAGCACTCAGCTTTTGAGGCGTTTTTAAGCCTCTACTAATAAGTAGCATTTGCGCCCTGGATGTTGAATTTTAATATTAGACCCATTACAGTCTGCTCTAAGTCAGAGAGGGTTGCTTGGTTATAAATAATCTCTGAAGCAAGATTCCTAACAAAAGGGAGTTCCTTCTCTTCAGGGCCTAAAGGAAGGCCCTGTTTATGAACATACCAAAGTAGCCCTCCCCTTGCTAGAACAGCTTGTGCTTCATTCAAGCGCCTTAGACCTGGAATCACCCAGTTACTTTGGGGATCTTTGTCAATAACATCCAGCAGGTGCTTTACCCAAACATCTGGCTGTACTTCTCGGCTGCCATCCCCTTCTATATTTAGAACATCCAAGGGGGTTAAATGTGCGCCGTTACGGACAGCCAGGCTAGTATGGGGTGTTCTGCGCCAAAGTCTATCTTCTTGATTTAAGCCTAAAAGACGGGCGTAGGGGAGCTTGTATTTATGGGATACGCACCGGCAAACCTCATCCGCATACGATATTCTTTTGAAGCCGTAAGGTTTTAAGAAAGCGGCAATAGTATCCTTACCACTGCTATGGGGCCCTGCTATAGCTATAATCACAGTGATTCTCCCTGGCTTTGCTGTACTTCAATTCTTGTAAAGCCGTCTGTAAAGAACGTATCTTGTACAAAGAACTTACCAGCACTTTCGGTTACAACAACCGCCAGCACTACGTCAAGTCTATCGGTTTCATACAAAAGGACCTGAGAAGCTAAGGTAGGTGACGCGACCTCTTTAGCTAATGTACACCCGGGGTCTCCAAGGACATCCCTGGGGGTTCTAGCTGCCAAGACCTGAGATTGTACGTTATACAATGTTTGAATCCCTGTGGGGTCTACATTGTTAGTAGATACACAGTTAAACTCAGCCATAGCATCGCCCGTAGGTGACGTACTCTGGATGCTGCGGGTTACTAAGCTTGAGCCGGCAGCCACTAATGCCAATACACCAACAACTGCAGCAACGACATGCACTTGCTGCCTACGAGTTAGTTCTATGGCTAGGCGTGGTTTCACATTAGTATTAGTAATTCTTTCCGGATATAAGGTAAGGGGCCCTTGTGTTATTCTCTTAGGTACACTCTCAGCTTTAGTAGTCAACCTTTCTCTACTTTCAGTAGCAGGCGCCGCTGGAGTAGGAATGTGTTGGGGATTTGAGGATGAATTGAAATCCCAATTCTTGGCTCTTTTCATGTCGAGGGCAGCTTAGACTGCTGTATTTTTTAATATAACATATTAGTTAGGAAATGGCGATAAAAAGACACAAGCCGAGGAGGCCTCGGCTCATGTTTCGTATTAAAAAAGGCGGGGTAAGGAGGGAAACCCCCGCCTTCTTAGCGCTTGTCCGTGTAGCGACCGCGCTAAGCCTTAATCCACAAAGCAGTTGAAGGAGTCAACCATCAATTCGCTCGGGGATAGGTTTATACTGTTTGAATCTGGTTCGTCTACAAACTCAATTACATCCTTTAAGTCACGCAACTTAAGGCCAGTATTAGAACTAGCTAATGCATGCATCAAAATAGTTTCTATCTTTTCGCACGCTCGGGTTACCCGCTGGTTTCCAATCCCTACGTTGTTGACAAAGAAGGTTAGACCTTCTGCTGACTGAGTTAGTAGCCCTAAGCAGCTTTGTTTACTTGCCATAGTCAGCGGCAGGCTAAATAAAACATTATTTGGATTAATGCTATGTTTAGCTTCCTCTAGCTCATGCCCAATGATCAAATGGAACCGCAGGTTTTCCAAAGGTCCTTCAAAGTGGGTTACTGCTAATAGGAAAGGATCGGTACAAGAAGGGCTGCGGTAAACATACTCCGCCGCAGGCCCGCTGGTAATGTCTCCAGAATAAACTAGGGGCACTTGCGCACTTCTATGACGGGTATACCACCCTACTACTTCACCACTCATATGATGAGCGGTAAGGTCTAGGTCCACTCGGGCATCTTCTTGATTTTCCCAATAGATACCTACAATGGAATTTCTAGAATCTTTGGGCACATTCACCTTAGTTCCTACAGGGATGTTACCAACCATCTGCTTCCGACTGGTCGGGAAGCTATAGTCCACGTAATCAGGACAGTACACCCGCAAACCCTTTGCAGCAACTTTCTCCTTAAGAATTGCAAGCAGTGTCTTCTCATAGGCACACCATTGAGCCTTCCGGTCGTTAACTGGCATACCTAACACCCCTTCCATAGCCTTAGTAGCCCAACCTCTACCATTTCGGACACGGAAGAACCGTCTGTCTGTATCCTGGTACAGCTTCAGTGCATTAATAGCTGTAACAAGGTCTTTGATAGAAGACCGACGACCTAGGTCCTCCAATTCACTACTAGAGAACGTGCCCGAAGTCACAGTTTTGATAGCCGGCAGCTTTTTAGGTATATGCAGCTCTTTAGCTCTCCGCGATATGGTATTAACCACTTTGGGATTTGCGCTGGAAGCTTTCTTAAGCGCCAGCCATAGGTTCTTGAACCGATGGAAGCACTCGGCTACTAAGTCAATCTGCTCTTGGGTTAGCTTCAAGACGTAATTAGATGTCCTTAGGCTTTGGATATACTGCTTGTTGCCGATAATTAAGGAATCGCTGGTGGCTAGGAAAAAGAGGTACTTGGTTAGCTCCTCTGCTTCACTAGGGTATAGACCCAGCAGCTTAAAGATTTGATACCGAGCTTCTCGGTTAGTGACCTTGGCCAATTCCTCCTCATTCCAGGCAAATTCGCCGCACTCAAGAATATATAACAGGTCTTCTATAACCTCTTGAGGATGGGCGATGTTCTGACAGAGGGTCTTGTGGGCCCTAATTACCAATTCGTCAAGTGATACCCCTCTAATAACCTGCAGACGCAGATCTGCAGCAATGTCTTGTTCATTGCGGGGAACAATAATCTCATCACTAAGCCCCCGGTCGTTAAGATACGCGGTAATGTAGTGTACAAATTGGTTGAGCATATGCTGCTTGGTTGAGACCGCCAGGCACTCCCGCCAGGAGGTATAGAAGGTCTTATTCATCTGTTCCCCGTTAGGGGAGTTGCTCAGCCAATTTTCTACTACCTTTTCCGCGTACACCGCAGTAGGGTGCAGCACAATACCGCGGTTCTTAATAAGTACGGGCTCTTCAGCGACTTCATTGTCATCTGACAACGGAACGCACTTGAAGTAGTCCAAGGCGCACCTGATTAAACGGGTATCTAGCTTAGTCATAATCGGGCCTCCTTAATAATGGTAGTCGCGGCAACTAAGGGTAGGTAGGAATTACGGAAAAGGAAGTTGCTATGCGACTTAATCGGGACAGCAGGATTTGAACCTGCGGCATCCTGCTCCCAAAGCAGGCGCGCTACCAAACTGCGCTATGCCCCGTCTAGTCGGGTAGTAGCCACCCGCGAAGCATAGTTATCCCAAATAGTTTTAAAGGAATGCTTTATGCGGGTTAAATGTTTAAAGGGCGGCAACTAGGTATGGCCAAATTTCAAAGTTAAGGAAGTTGCTATGCCCATTTAGCATACTACTACATAACTTGCAAAATTGCAAGTTAAAAGTTAATGATGCAAACTGCCGGTTTTAGGGGTACTGGGGAGAGGGGGGGGGCGTAGAAAGCAGTTCTGTTGGGGTGTTATCTTCTAAACCAGGCACCACTAGCCAAAACCACATTCGGCATTTGAATAGGCGTAGCGGTAATAGGTCTTCAGGGAAGGATTGCCCGCCATGGCCCTGCCAATGCCCCAAGTGGGCTAGTTGTTGTTTAGCACAAGGCGGGCATAAGTCCCCAGGTTTACCTTTGTCAGGAGTATAGCCAGGGTCATCTGGATTTAGAGGCACCGGATCGGGTAATCGCCCATTTTGAGAGTAGGGACAGGGTTTACCTTGCAGTTCTGGGGGTAAGCTTCCAGAACAAATCAGGGTGTCGGGGTAGACTTTGCCATCAGGAGAGATAAAGAGGGCTTTAGGGGAAGGATTGACATTACTCATGGCGGACACGAATAGAATGGCCGAGACAGGAATACATATCGCTGCGGTTACAGGTTTTTAACTTTGTTAAGATTGCAGGCTGCCGGTTTTAGGTTTAGGGGTAATGGGGCGGGATTTGGCTGCGAAGTAGTCGTTGATCAATTGGTTGACTAAAAACGCTAGTTCTTCTGTTATGTGGTCCTGATCAAATGTACTGATGCTGTCGGTTAAAGCCTGGTGGAGTTTGTGAGGAGTGAAAGTGATAGTATCTTCAGTCTCAATTACGCGCTCTGCACGTAACCTAATCCTGTCAGGATAGAAATAAGTGAAGTTTGGTGGTAATAAAGACATAATCAGCCCATTAGGGAACTCATAGGCTTCCTGAATATACTGAACCCCATTATCACTATAAACATCCTCTACATAGAATTTGATCTTTTTGGCAGTAATCCTAGAGGAAGAATGTGTATCGTTTAACTTGTCCCAGGCTTGAATAATTTCGGAATGAGACATAGAGGCTAGTCGCTCGAGCTTATACCTAGCGGCAATAGCTGGGTAGCCAGAACCCCTATTCGCAAATGCTAAATGAATAAGAGCTTCCGCAATTTGGTCGGGTAGCTGAGCGAGATGCTGCCAAGAATGGACGTGGGATATTAAGTTAAACAGTCGTAGCTGTGTTGCTGTAAGTTGGTCATAGTTCATGATAATCCTGCTTTTGTAAAAGCGGCATCTATGGTCGGACCCCATCCAAGCTTGATGGGTTTGGTACTTTCGTAAACAAGCCACCTAACCTCTGGTTTGTTGGGTTTATAGCCAACAATTAGGTTGTTGTCCGTTTGTCTTCGGTTCCATCGGAAATAATAAAAACCCCCACCATCGGGCATAATTTCATCACCGGCATGGTAGCCGATCTTTTCGTGGACAGCGCTTGTGAACGCCTCCTTATTCATGATAATGGTAATCCTCTGCCCATTTAGAAACGGCACCCTGTATATCAGAACTTATATATTCGCCTTCTTTCCATATTACAAGAACGTAAATACCCTCGTAGATGTGTTTCGCAGATATCTTAAGATCATCCTTTTCGTAAACATACTGTGATTTCACCTTTTTATAGGTGCCACGTAGGAATTCAGGTGCAAAGCGTTCTAGCGCCTCGTTTACATCGTGAACAAAGCATTCAAGATTATCGTGACTCGCAAAGCTTTTGGGGGCTTGGATGTGAGCGATGTGAGCAAATTTTTTATCAATCCTATTTTGCAAGAACTCGGGAGTATCAAACTTAATTGCCTCCCACTGCTTCCGCATAGCAACAATGTCCTCTTTGGTAAGATCCATCCCTTTATACTCCCAGGCATTTAAAGAACTATGAAGGATTTTAACAATTTCCTGTTTGGTAAGGGACATCTCTTTATAGAGCCAGGCGTTTAAAGTATTATAAATTTCTTCATTGTTCATAGGTAACGTCCCGTAAATAGTGAGTTAATCCTGTTCTGTTGTTTTTCTGATAAGCAAACTATTCGGAATCTTGTAGGGCCTTTAATGTACGCTCCCAGCACTCATCCGTAGGTTCGTCTAGAACACCCAAGGTAGTGAAAAACTCTATTTGCAACTTCCGGGTTCCGCGGCACAGGATAGTGGGATCAAGCCCTTGGGTTTGTTCAAGATGACAGAAGTGGTTTGCTTCCGTAAGCGCCACCTCTATTAATTTTGGTACCAGAGAAGCTAGTGGCGACCCTTCACGGTGGGGGCATACAGCGCACATATGCGGCCTTACTCGATTTGGATCGTAGTTGGCTGGGTTACCTTGTTCCATATCATAAGAACCTTTGTTTGTTAGGGGCAGATCAATATTCTACCTTTCCGTCTTGATTTAGCTGCTACCCTATTGCCGACGGGCGTTTGCCAGGCTCACGAGGAGAAATTACAGTCATCTCTTTTATGATAAGTTCAAGAATTCCAAGGCTAACGCAATAAGTCCTCCCGTTTGATAAGTAAATAGTCGCGTCATTAAGATCACGCTCAATAGATGCAATCTCGCGGAGATTAACGTAGGTCTTGGGGTAGATTTCAAAAAGTAAAATAGCTGGTGCAAGCATGGTGTAAAAATGTTAAAGGGTTATCAATCTTGAGTCACCCACTTAGAAGCGGGCTGTATAGTAGGAGGACTATCCGTCTCTTTAGTCTGCCAGCTAGTCTCGTAGTCGGACTTAATGTCATCCAAAAGCACTAGATGTCCGCTTTGTGACTGCTGGTAGGAAAGGGGGGCTATACGTTTGTATTTAGGGTTCTCGTCCGCCCATTCAACAATCATAAGCTTCCAGTCAAAGGGCAAGTCCTTATAATCCAAATCTAGGATTTGCCCCTCTTCAGCAACCTCCCCTGCAAGGGGCCCTGTTAGTATCTTGTAATTAACCATTCTCGTTTCGCCTGTTATAAACGTCCCGAAGATATATTCCATGGGTTCTAAAGATTTTACTGCCCTTGACTGGCCTTTTCAACCAGCGATTGGAGCACGCCGTCAAGCCCCGCAAAAGTCTCGCAATACCCATAGAAATAAGTCCATTGGTATTTATAACAGGCTTTGTCGTCTGGGAGTTTCGCTACATCAAGCCGCACAATAACCCCAGTAAGGCCGTGTACTGGTGTGGCCAAAGCGTCCAGGATTTCATTAAGCTCTAAGGTACCTCTCTGCAAATCACGGAAGAGGAATCTTTCCCCGAAAGTTTCCGGGATTAACTGAATACCTGTCTGACGGAAGAACTCAGGCCAGTCTACCTTAGCTAGTAAGCATGCTTGAGGGCTAAAATCAATAAACCAATTCCCTGCTGGATAGCCTAGGCTGATTAGCCGCAGAGGTAGAATTAAACCTATTACCATATTGCTAGGTAGTCCAGCATTCATGCCCCACCGTTCCTTAGCGCGGCCATAAATTCATCCTGCAGCTCATGGGGTAACCACCATATAAAATGGTTCTTAATATCCCACCACAAGTTCGGTAGGTTTCTTGGAGTAAGCCAAGTAATATTCCCACAGGCTGCATCAAAATAGGCTACTTCTTTCAAATGCACTTTATCCAAAGCTATTTGCTTGATACCCTCAACAATTTCTCCTTCATTCGCTTTTGGAGCGAATAGGAAGTAACTAATCTGCTTTCCATAAGCAGAAACTTGTTGGATTGTAAGATTGTAAGCTTCTATATTATCCCTGATAGTTTTGAGGCTAGCGCCTAATGCTTCACCCTCAAACTCTGAACTACCCATGTAGTCAAAGCAAACTACGTTATCTACCCCCTTCTTCCATTCTTGTACTCTAAATTGTCCTCGTTGAATTAAGTCAAGCTTCATCGTTACCTCCTAATTTCTATCGTTCATATTTAACTCAAGCATTTTATGGGCGACTTCCCATGTCTCAAGCCCGGTAGCTTTAGCTATCTCTTCTAGCTTTCTCTTTTGTTCCGGAGTAAAGAAAACATCAAGCTCTACCCTTTTATCTTCAGGGTCTCCCCCTTCTCCCATCGGGGTTGTATTTTTATTCATAGGCTAAATTACCCTATTGACGATATGAACTGGGATAGCTTCCATGTACGTCATGTTGACGCAGGGCTTTTGGTGCTTATAGCTACTCTGACTCAGCCTTATAGCTTCCCCCTCTATGCCGCGGCTCTCAGCGTAGGCATAGGCCTCTAGCTCAGACCGGAATTGACATAACTCCCCAGTGTCGGGGTGACACAAGTACGAAGAGCCTTTCAGGCGAAATACATAGGTCATACTCAAACCTTGTACGATACTAAAGTTGAAGAAGATCCCCCGGCGAGGTGTAAATCTGCAGCCCGGGTTTTGTCACTACAGAAAAGTGGGTACCTACTGGGTATGCTTTAACTATGTCTGTCTCGCCATCAGGCCAGCGGACGTTGGGTCCATAGATAAAGCCCAAAAGGGTTTTAGCTTCCTGGAATTTAGACGCGCAGGCTAAGACTAATAATTCAGGCAGGCAACTAAGCTCCTCTAATTCCTGTTTCTGTAAAAAAGAAACATTATGGTTCACTAGAGCTTCTAGCATATAAGCATTCCTCCTACTCATATCCAAGACTTGGAAATGCCTATCCACTCCAGTCCCTTCCTGGTGTAGCGTGTAAGTTAAACCAGACCTTGCTTCTTCAATTGCAGCCTGTAAAGGTGCAAAACTACGCTGAAACGTTACGCACTGGCGATTTAGATCTTGCGTGAAGGCTGCGGTAACCCGGGGCTGTATTCGGGACTCACAGATAATAGTATCTATCTGATCAGAATAGTCACTAGTAGCTTTCAATAACCCGAGACTTAAGGTAGGCAATATATAAGTCTCGGGTTCGTATACTGGGCCTGGTGTTTGGCTTCTTGTCAGCGTTTGATACTGGGCAGCCGCAGCCAAGTTACTGCTATAAAGGAGACCCCTTAACTCTTGGGCTACGAAGTAATTTTGTACCCCATAGACATGGGGGACACCATAACGGTCCCAGTCAACTACAACCCATAAAGAGTCGGTTGTGGGGACGACATAATCTAGAAATGTCATGGCTGCTAAAAAATAATAAGAAAAAGGGTGAGTTGCCCCACCCCTTGGATCTGTCCACAACTCCACACTATTAGCTTAACATGCGATAGAGAAATTCTCTACGGGTTAAACTATCTGCTTGTTGCCAAGTTTCACAGGAAAAGTGTGTTCGGATAGCTTCGGCGATAGCTGTCTGCCGGGTATAAAGGTCGTTGGCATAAGGGTTGTCCATGCACTGCTGCCAAATATACTCAAAGTTGAAATTAATAGGGTCGTTAAAGAGCTGTGCGCCCGCCTTTGGCGATAGACGCATAAACTTCTTGACAGTCAGGTAAAACGGTGATTTGAGCTTTGCAAGGTAGTTACCTTCCAAGTCCCTAATCATATAGCCCTCGCCGTCGCTGGTGCGGGCCATTTCTAGGACTGACCCGAAGTCAGTCTGTACATGACTGGCACAGTTGACATTCAAGTTGCCGGCGTAGCTTTGCATCTCCTCCTCGGGGAGGATTACCCCATTTTGCCCTACAGCAATTAGGTAGATGCCTGCGGACGAGGCAATAGGGTGGACATTTTGGTCTTTATTAGGGTCTATAACCTCCCACAAGAATGTCAATCCCGGGCTGTTTAGGAGCTGCTGCCGAGACTGTTTTGCGTGCTTGTAGAACAATGCACGGCCCATCTTTACGTACTCAGAGTCAAACGACCCGGTAGTAGTGAAGACCACATCCTCTTTGTAAGGATGTCTGAATGTAGCTAGGAGAAAGCCGTTCAACTTTGTCGCGGCAATCACCTGCTTGCTCGGATCAATTCCTTCGGTGTAACTAGGAATTTTAGGAAAGACCGTGTTCACCGGTTGGTGGTTAAGGCCTACGACAAGGCCTCGGGCGTACTTAAGGTCAGGGTACTCCAGCCAAGGCCCTTCAGATTTAAAGGACTGTCTAAAGGCATTAGGCGTGTATTTAAACAGCTTGAGGTGGCCGCAAGGCGATGTAGCCGTGCTAACCAACTCTTTTGGCATAGCGGCAAGGCGAAAACCTATTACAGTCTTCTTGCGTTCTTCATAATCTTCCGTAGGCCCTAATGAGAATTCAATCCATTGCTGGATTAAGAAGTTATCATGCTTCCGACCCGCAACTTGAGCAACAGCAAAACGCCCTGCTTTAATAGTACCGCCATAGCCCGGATTACCGTCCAGGGTAATGACGTTATCGTACTCGTGGTCAGGAGTAAAGTGACCGCGGATAAGCAGGCGCTTCTCAGTCTTACTCCAGATTTCATCGGCGTTTATAGGCCTGTTCAGTTTACTACAACCGTAAACGCACTGAGTTGTCTCCTGAGGTAAGTTAAGCCTCTGGATGTCGGCATGGCAAATAACGACATTCCGCCAGGTTAGATAACGAGGCAGTGAGGTCAGTAGCTCTGTAACCCACTTCTCCGCCTTGGCGACCATCACTTCATGGAGGGTCTCCTGTGTGGCCTTGGAGGTTACGGGTTTTCCTAGCAACCCCTTGAGAAGGTTACTATCATGGTTCCCCAGCAACGCCCAATGCGTAGGCGTATTCCGGTAAATGAATTTGAGTACCTCTAAGGACTTGGGCCCTCGGTCTACATAGTCGCCCAAAAAGCACAGACGCCGGGGCTCATTACCAGCATACCTAGCAATACCGTCCTCGCCAATAACATAGCCTAGCTTTTCAATCAGTTCTATTAACTGGTCGTAGCAGCCGTGGATGTCACCCACGAAATCCAGTTCTACGCTACTAGCTACTGTTAGGTGAGCTATTTCAAGCTCAAAGTAGTCGTCTACAATATAGGAGTACTGGGATGTACGCTCAAAGCGCTCCAGTTGTCGCTGGATAACCTCAGCCCCTACCCGGAACTGACGATCTGCATCTCTAGTAGTCAGCTGCTCGGCGGGAACATCCCAGATCAAAATCTGAACAGGGACGTTGTAGCTAGCAGCTATATCCACGAACTGCTTGCGGTCACGGTCGGTTAACAAAGTTGCGTCTACGACTGTTGTCAGTCCTGCTTTAAGACGGGCCTCCACGATCTGTCTCATGGTGTCAAAGATAAAGCTATCGTTGACAGGGCGGGGTCTTAGGCTAGGAGGGGCTAGTAGGTTACCCTCTACAGTATCAGCTTCAAGACCGAATATTTGGGTTCTCAAGCTGTCTGAGGACACCACTACCCCTGCAGGCAGGCCCTTAAGTGCTGTGCTCTTACCCGACGCCGAGGGCCCTGACGCGAGGTAAAGGTAATTAGGTAGCAGGTTGATGGTAGCCATATTTTCCTTGGGGTAGGGTTTAGACAATTAGCGAGCTTTTAGGTTTAGAAACAAGACCCAAAGGCCTATTAGAATCACTAACAAGGGTATGACGATAAAGCTTAAATCAGGGCCTGCTAGTACGTACCGCAGTGCTGAGAAGCTAATTACAGGCCCTGCAAAGAAGATGTAATATTGTGTGATTGTCCGTAGTTGTTTTCTATTCACTTTGTTACCTTTAAGCGCTTCTAAATTAGTGACATCCTTCCGACGCTGACTCTACAAATTTTTGAGCAATAGCCAAACGCCTATTATGGCGACTGCCATGGTTACGATAACGGTTACGGCATTAAATCCTATTGCGGACTGCAGAAGCAGCCCGAGTAAAAGCACGGGAGTTGCAAAAGCGAGGTAATAGTTATTGAATGCGCGTACTTGTTTTTTAGGCATTGTATATTGTTATTTTCCTCGGGGTAGGGTTTAGAAAGTTAGCGGACAAACAGGTTCATGAACCAGAGCCAAATGCCAACTACAAAGACTGCTGAAATTAGGAAGGGAGTCAGCGGGTTAGATATTGGAGACTGCAAGAGTAATGCAAGTAAGATTACAAGAGATGCAGAAACACAGTAATATAGGTTGATCTTTCGTAGTTGCCTTTTAGTCATTCTACACATCATAGCTTCCTTTGATTTCATTAAAGTTTACGGGCATTTGTGGAACAAGGTCTACATAATCAAGGATTCCAGGCTGGCGATCACCGATATTACGCAGGTAGAAGGGCCGGAGATTGTCCTTAACGTCTTGCACGCTAAAGGGTAACCTATTCCAGTCGGCATACCCAGGACGGCCCCCACATAAAGGATTTACGATAAATTCTTTCCCGGTAGTGCTAGAGCCGTGCTGGTAGTCTGGGATCGTATCGTATTCAAATGTCCACCGGTATGGGACTGTGTTGAATTGAATACGCACGGCATTGACGAAGATCTTATACCAGTAGTAATGTCCTTCTTTGGATACCCGATGTTGATACTCCTCGCCGTCAATGACGCGCAGAGAGCTTAAGAGAGTCCTACCAGAAGGGAGATAATACTGCACCCGAAGGCCTTCCTGGGTTAACTGCAACGCGAGCTCTACTAAGTTCTGATGGTTGAGCTGCAGTCGTTGTCTGTAGCCGGTGAAGTAAGACATGTGTTGATAGCTTCCTTTAAAGTCTTTAGTTCGCCCGAGATGTACTTAGCGGGGCAACGGTAATCTGTAATGAGTTGTAAAGCCAGCGGGTATTGCTGCGCTCTTACTATTAGCTTGACAACGCTTAGAAAGTGTTGGCCGTAGGTTTCGGTAGATGCTGGTTTTATACAGTCTAGCATAGCTAATCCTGCATCAATAGCCTCCTGGAAGGGCGATGTATCGCTAAGTCCTTCTGCCGAGGTTTGGGGGGAAGGGGGGCTTGGGGGGTCATACAGCGATAGCTCAGCTAATTTCTGCTCGTACGCGCGCAAGCGCGGTCCGAATAACTCAAAGGAATAGAACATGTTGATTCAGTTTGTACCCATACAAACTTCTAAAGGACATTTAGAAAGTTAATCAAAAAAAAAGATAGGGGCGCAGCCCCTATCAAAAACTATAGGTTTAACTTTAATCCCTTAATTCCCGAAATTAATATAAAAAATAACTTTACACTAAAAATCAAGCTAAGGATACCCTAGCTTTTTCCTTGTGTAAGAATAACCCCCCTTTCATGCCCCGCAAAAAAAAAATAATAAAAAAATTTTTCACGGGGCAGCTCACCAAAAAAAACTGGCGGAGCTGAAAATCCAGCAGCGAAGCGAAGAAAATATTATTTCAATAAATTTTTCGCTTCGCTGCTACAACCTAGCGGAGGGGCGCTAGTGTTGAAGCAACCAAACCCAAGAAGCAACGCTTGATAAAATCAAGCATCATCGGAGCTACGCTTTTGTAGCTTAGCTTCAAGTTGGCGAAGGTGCTGACGCACCCGCCGTTGGCTTCTTGGTGTCTCTGCTGTCCCCTTGTAGACGTTAGGCCGGCAAATATAAGATTTATCGTTGTAGACCGCAATCGGGAGGCGCTCAAGCGACTCTCGCTGGGCCTGTTCTGCAGCAGCGGCATCACCCAAATGGATTAACACCTGGGTGCGCTGAAGGGGTTTGATAGTGATCTTATATTTCTTTGCCACTTTCTCCCGATAGCTATTAGATAGCCGTCGGGATACAGTCTTGCGGGCCCGGCCTATCTCTAAGCCGATCGCCTTCTGGGTAGCTCCAAACAGAGGGGCGTCTGGATGCGCCAACGTGAACCGCTTGCCGCGATAAATAAGAGCTTTATTCCGCCGTTTTCGGCGTTTACTTTTCCTCTTCAAAACAGTGCCCCCGGCATTAACAGAGGGTTTTCTAAAGAAGTCGGCAAGCGTGAGCATTTGGTCCTTAAACTCTTTTTCTACATGCTCTTCTCCTTCAGCACCTAACTTTCTTACGTTTAGTTCGTCTTTCAGCTTTTGCTGCAGCTTAGTGCGCAGCTCCTGCTGAGCGCGAAACTGACTCTGTTCCTGCTTCCTGAGGACACTATCCTCAGGAATCAGGACTTTTTTCTCAGGATGTCCTCCGGACTCTCCAAGAGAATCTCAGTGTTGGACTCTGCTTCTAAGCCCAACATTAGCTTAGGCATAGAGTTGTAATAGACCTTGACGGTCGTTTTGTCTAACCACTCTATATGCCTAAACAAACCTTTCCGCAGGCAGGTGCGGATATAATCTTTGCACGTCCGGGGCATCATGTAGAGCTCGCCCGCTGCAAAGTCCGTATTAAAGGTAACAACCCCTGCGCCCTTTTTATCTAGCATACGTGCGTACACGTACAGATTGCCGTAGCTGCGTAGAGTCTCCCAGAAGTTATTGGGGAGATAAATAGGGCGGTAGAAATCCAAGGGCAGAGGATTAGCTTCCTTCTCTGCTCTATGGGTCTGTACAAACTTATCCAGCCGAGACTGAGCGCCGGGGCTGTGCCGACCAACTTCTCTCTTCTTGGGCTTACGTTTTTGTTTGTACACGGCTATCTAGAGTAAGGTCTTTCTACCTTAACACACGTAAGTTAAAAAAGACAACTATTCTTTAAAACTTTTAAATTGATTCTCCTACAATTAACTTCTGAAAACGATTGAGCTCAATCAATCAGCATAGTAACGTTTCTTAGAAGCCAAGCTTGGTATTGTGTATCTAAGTTAGCTATCCGGCTGCGATTACGGCTAAGGGCCTCAACTAGACTTCCGCCCTTGTAAGAACGTTTTAGATCTAGAAGGATCTTGCAAGCCTCTATAGCGCCTCCCCATTCCTCATGAGGAATGGAACTTTCTTCTAGCTCTTTGCGAAGTTCTATTGTATACCGGGCTGCTTCTATCAGACCTTCCCACTTTTCAGGCGGAACGTCTTTAAGAATCGGTCGCAGCTTGGACAAGCCCCCGTATATTTCCATTAGCTCTACCACGCTTTCATTATTTTCCATTGGAAGTGTCTGTTAAAAGGGCGATGAACAGGAGAATAAGTATGATTAGCTTTTTGAACATGATGTCTTAAAGTATTAGAGGAGTCCTGTTGGTAGTGCTTCGGGAAGGACAACTTTGTGGGAGTAGACCATCATTTCTTTGGTCCTCGGATGCTCCCGGCTCTTCTCAGGCCTCCCTAGCCAATCTAAAGTAACAGCCTGCAGCCCAATCTCAGACAATAGGGCCTGGGCGCCATAGTTTCTTTGCTTGGGTTCCCAGTGTCCACCCCATGTTCGGTCTTCAGCAACCCATTGCCGATAATCGGACGCCATAAGGATAGATAGGAGGCACTTTTCAGAGGTGCTGAACCCTATGCCATACCTAATATGCCCGAGCACACAAATGAAACGAGATATGTCGTTTGTTGACAATGACCATAGAGGACTGCCCCCTGCGATATCACTACTGGCTATATGCAGTAAACCATTTTCAGCCTGCTGAGTTAGCAGGGAAAGATCATAATCATGATTATCTTTTACAGCAGCGCACCGACACCCAGTCTTTTTGTCTACCCACGCGCCGCGGTCGTAGGTAACCTGAGAATGAAGCCATATGGTCAAACTATCGCTGACCCCGATCTCATGCAGCTCAGCGGCGCGGCAGGGGCTTTCTAGGTAAAGCAGAGCTAACTTCTGAGCCAAATCGGCATCCCAGGAGTTGCTGAGTTTAACTAAGGATTCAAATATTTTCATTTGATTTATTAAGTAAAGGAAGAGAACAGCTGCACAAGCTCAAGGAAGCATTGCTTTTCTAGCTCTATCTGGGCTTTTTCATAAAGATTTTCAAACGTCTCTTTATACAGCCCAAAATCGTTAGAGCCAAGTAACCCCGGATTTTCTTTGATAGGGTTAATTCCCCAGGTCAGCAGCAAGTCCTTATCGCCTACATAAAGGCAGTGATTTACTAGTTGTATAAACTTGGCCACATCATTCTCTATTTGCAATACTGGAAAGGGTGGTTTACGGGTAAATGATTCGGCAAGTTCCTGTTTAACGACCTGCCGACTTACCTGTGATTTAATGTCGAGTTCGTGTAGTGTCATAATTTGTCTCCGTAAGTTAAATGGAGGCTAGGCATATTAGGAAAATAACGGCTAGCCACAGGCCAAATAAAAAAGGAACCTGAATTCCTACTAAACCAAACAGATGGATGATCATTAGTGCGAGGCCTGTGAGAGCTGCCAATAGAAGCAGGACACCAAAAGCGATGATAGCTCCTTTTAGCATGACTTTTTGTTAAATTAAGGAACCACGGGCGCGAGCTGCCTAAGAGCTGGAGTGTTTAGAAACTGGTCAGATCAAAGACCGAAAGCCTTTGCTGTTAAGACTCCTATCAGCCACAGAAGTAACAAAGGAGGAAGAAGATGCGGCGGGATCATTGATGCAAGGTACGCGAAAGCAGCCGTTAATAGCAGGAAAACTATAGCAGCTATAATAGCTGCTACGGGGAGTTTAGCCATGTTTTTACTGCCTCTTAGGCCATATAAAGAAGATTATGAACGCTGTAACCCACAAAGGCACATTGAGTCCAAGGTAAGTTAATATCCAATCAATCGCGAATACAAGACCGACAAACGGAGCCAGTCCTATAAGAACGGCTACAACAATGATAAAAAGTTGTAAACACCCGAGGCATAAACCCGCGACTATGTCTACAATCTTTTTTCTTAGGTTGAGTATCAATTTACGCATTAGTTTTCCAAGAATTTTTTGTAGGCGCTAAACTTATCCGTTACTTGGTGAGCAGCCAGAATATCTTCCGGGACCTCAGATTCAGCGAATTTAGCTAATAAGGCTTCGCGCCGCGGCAGCGACTCTTTTAGCTTCTCCCTAGAGGTAGTTCCATCTTCTAGATCTTTTAGGTCCCGATTTAGCAATGCAAGAAAAGCTCTTGTTGCTACAAGTCCGAGGACGCAGGCAAAATCTTTGCCATTCATTTGCGCAATCTTTTCAGCCACGTTAAAATTCTCCAAAATACTACTTATTATGATTCTGTAGCTCTGCTACACACAGAAAATGGCCTCTGGCGCAAATATATCACTCCCAAGTACTTAGGTAAGGTGTTCCTACCTTTACGTTAGGATCTGGCCCATGCTCACTCCCATACTGTTTTACATCCTCTTCGGACATAACACCAAGGTGTACACCTTCCCAACAATCACCCTCAAGTAAAACAGGTTGATCTAATTGGTCCTCAGACATTTGGGACGTTATTTCATGGATCTGCCGCCATGTTGCTGCCATAGTATACCTCCAAAGGTTAAAGTACCTAGGCCTTGTTATATAACAGGGCCTAGGATTAGCTTAGCACCCGCAGTTACTTCCGGGGAGCCCGAGGAACAGGACCTCCGGTCCCTTGGCGGTTGTCTGGGAACTCAGCCCGGGGGTCCCCGCCTGACTTATCCAGTTCGCCTTCAGAGGTAAGGGCCCAATCAGGGATAGAGCTCAAACTAGCAGCCTGAACAATCTCGGTGGGCGCAGCCTGTGGGGGTAAATCAAGGGTGATAGGTAGTAGCATAGTTAACACCTAATTAGTTTGTACATATTTCAGGGCGTTACTAAAGCGACCTGAAGTGGTTTTACGAGGTTACGGACCGGGACTACAAAGCTGTATAGGTAGCACTTCGACTACGTAGAGGCCTATAAAAGGCAGGCTAGTCAATTTCACTTTCGTCAATAACCGAACCCTCAAGCAAGTCCTGCAGTTCTTGAAAAGCCTCCACGGGGTCGCGGCCTTTAGCATCTTTAGCACTACCACTAGAATTAGTGTTAGTAGGACAGTAAGGTACAGGGTAGATAGTATGCCAGCCACCGTCTTGAAAAAGTTGCAAGAAATCAAGTGTACTTTTAATGATATTATGCTTTGCTTGCAGGATCTCATGTTTAGCTTTCTCCCCCGCAGCCGATTGTTCTTGGGTCATGTTATCGCCCAGAAATGTAGGCCTACTTTTTGGGTGATCCCAAATTAATACGCCGGTCGCGCCATTAGATGCCTTGAGCTCAATCCTGCTAATATGCCTAGTGTTGATTTGTTTTCCCCAGGTTACATTCAGATATTGCCCATCAGTTGTGATTTTCATTGACTCTTTATTAAACAGAAGTATTTACAACGGTAGCACCCCAGCAGCCACGGGACCGCTAGGGTGCACGTGATAGAACTAAGACTTACCCTGTGCTTTTCTCCAGGTAGCGTTTTGCTCGATTTTCTTACGAGCCTCTTTTAACTGTTTGTCATAGTCTTGAACAGTCTTTTGTTGCTGAGACATTTTTATAACTCCAAAATAATTTACAAGAGCACCCCAGCAGCCGCGGGGCCGCTAGGGTGGCAGGCTAGCCGGGCTACTTCAGCAGACATACAACACGAAAGCCAATATAACTATCTGAAACAAACTCTTTAAGGAATCCTCGCTGGGCACTACGGCAATACCAAGGGCCATCAACCCAAGAGCCTCCACGGAGTATATGGCGAATCTCCCATGGGCTCTTCTTACGCTTCCAGGCGCTTCCATCGGTTGGAGCGCCTCGGTAGCTGATCTCATAGTTATCTAAACACCACTCGTACACATTACCGTGCATGTCATGGAGACCAAAGGCGTTTGCAGGAAACATGCCCACCTCAGTCGTCTCCTCCCGCCAGACTCCTTTGTGGCCATTAGCGTAAATATAACTACCGTTGTAGTTAGCTTGGTTGGTAGAAATTGTCTCGCCGAAATGAAACGCCGTAGTAGTACCAGCACGGCAGGCATACTCCCACTGAGCCTCGCTAGGTAAAGTATAAACAGTACCAGTATAGGTAGACAGTCTGTAGCAGAACTCTAAGGCTTCATGCCAGTTCACCTGCTCTACGGGGCGGTTATCCCCCTTGAAGGCTGAAGGATCGGGGTCTAGACTAATCTCAATCTCTGGTAAGGTCGCTACAGCCCGCCATTGAGCCTGGGTAATTGGGTATTTACCCATGAGGAAAGAATTCAGTGTTACTTGATGCTGTGGCCCCTCGTTATAGTAAAACCCAATGTTATCTGCAGGGGAGCCCATGGGAAAGCTCCCTTCTGGAATAGCTACCATTTTTAACTCTACCCTTCCAGGCAGGGTAATTGTAGTTACCTCAGCCATAATTATTCCTATTCTGTGTAGTGTTATGTCTCTTCGCTTATGCCAAGAGCCGCTATTTTAATTGACGCTCCACCAAAGCCAAGCCATTATCTATTGCTCTATGGTTTTTGTTAATGACGTAGGGCTTAAGCATTTCCCACCGCTGCCTAACCTCCATCAGTACTCCTACTGTTGGTAAGTTAGCCCCCGGCGCTAACCAGTACGTCAAATTACCCTTGATCGCACGGTATAGCGCCAGATGGGGTAACTCTAGATTCACTATTTAATCCTCCTAAGGGTTGAGGTAAAACAAAGACGCAATATTTTGCTTGGTCTAAATAACACCCTGGGCATTACACCACAATACGAAAGCCGGTAAAAGCCTCACGGCTGTAGGACCAGTCGTTGCTCCGATAGGCGGAGCGACAGTTCCCAGGTTCGTCGTCCCAAGAACCGCCACGATGTACACGAATGGAACTGTCCCCGTCTGTCACCCAAGCAGTTCCGTCAACCGGGGCACCGTCATAAGTTTCATGCCATACATCTAAACACCACTCAAACACATTGCCGTGCATATCGTAAAGGCCAAAGGCATTGGGAGGAAAACTACCCACCTCGGTGAGTTCATAGATGTAATCACCATCGTAATTAGCTAGGTCAGTGGTAAGGGTCTCGCCAAAGTAAAATGGGGTAGCGGTACCGGCCCGGCAAGCATACTCCCACTGGGCTTCACTGGGGAGGGTGTAGGGTTTACCGGTTAGTTTGGATAACCGAGCACAAAATTCCAAAGCTTCATGCCAGGTAATTTGTTCAACTGGGCATTTATCGTCCTTAAAATTTGATGGCTCTGGATTCAGATAATATTCCACCTGGGGCAGATCGGCTACCGCACGCCACTGCGCCTGCGTAACAGGGTATTTACCCATTAGGAAGGTAGCTATAGTCACCTGATGCTGCGGACCTTCGTCTTTACTACGCCCTAGTTCATCATCAGGGGAGCCCATGAGAAAACTCCCTTCTGGAATAGCGACCATTTCCAACTCTACCCCGCCTGGTAGGTTAATGGTGATTACTTCAGGCACCGGTTGTATAGAATCGGCCTTTTCAGTAATCGTGGGTTTATTGAGGCGCCGCGAAGCATTGTCTACGAGTACTTGCGGGTCATGAGGATTTGCCTGCGCATAGTCAGCTATCTTAATTGCCAGCTCTTCAGCTAATTCGCTGGGTGAGAGATTTAGGGCATTCCCCAAGAGCTCGCTTAAGAATTCCATTATTTTAGCGACGTCCGATCTTGACACACTCCCTTCGCAGATACCGCGTAAGTAGTCCCAAGCGTAGGTATACGGATACCGACTATCATTTTGTTGGGAGTCAACCATTAGCTCTATCCTCTAGAACAAAATAATCAAGGCGGGATGCAATAGCGCACTTAAGTGCTTCTTCATAAAAGGGCGCAGCTGCTGGAGCTTTATCTCTTTGGATTTTATACTTAAGGACACGCAACAGCAACGAGTAATCCTCAGCATCTAGCCCTTTGGCAACCTCGGGTACGCCAGTTTGTATGCGATCATAATTACCGGCAAGCATTGAGTCACTAACTAATCTGTCAATTGCTGTTACGACTCTTTCAAGGGCGCTGCGCCCAGTTATCAATTCTCTGATTTTCTTAATCATTTCTAAATTCTGCTGCAACGTAATTTTAACCATAGCTACAACACCAAATTAATTTAGGCCGAACAGTGTACAATAATGCCCCTCTAAAGCTTTATGCAGTTCCTGCTCACGGGTTTCCTTTTTATCCTGTCCATGCTTCTTTGAGGATACGCGCCACTCGTTCTTTTCAAAGAAAATACGGAATAACTCAAAATCCTCCATTTTCTCAGGGTAGATTGTAAATACGTAGAAGCGTATAAATTTATTATAGTGACCAGAATCTGCAGGGAAGCCATGGTTCTGGATAGTAGTCTTGAACTCTTCAAAAGTCATAATAAACCTCGGTTTAATATTCAATCGTCCCGTCGTAGGATAGAATAGGGTCCTCACCCTCTTCTAGGTATTTGTAGACATCTACGCGGAAAACATCCTCGTCTAGTCTGATGCGGACAGAGATAGGGTACGGGCTTCCAGTACCTAAAGTAAACCAGGCCGCATTATGCTTTAGTATATAGTCGCCATCTGGAAGCGATATTTCTGCACCTTCTAGAAGTAAACGGTAGATAAACTTTGCCAACCGTGATTTAAATGCTTTACTTAACTGGCGCATGACTGACCGCCTTAAATGCTGCTTTAAATGCTTCCTTAGCTTTATCCTCTGACCTAAACCCGCTATCGTAGAACTCTGCATTTTTATGCTTGAAGCTGTAACCCCAAGAAGATGCAGATGATGTATTGCTGACGTTCATAACACAGCCTACTGCTTCCTTATCAACAAAAGCAGTCAAACCAACCCATTTAATCATAAGAAAATACCTTTATTAATAGCTTGAACGGTGGCTACAGCTCATACTTTGGATGGTACAAACTATAGCCAGCGGAGATACTCAGTCCTAAAACCAGTATTTATTAATCCATTCGTATGGGTCTCTAGGCTTCCTAATGAACTGTAATTTAGAGGAAGCGACCCACTCAATATGAGGCTCTTTAAGTCCCCTGCGGGGCCAAAAGACCTCGCATTTATTTCCATCAATAGCATGAATTTCGCCCTCGTCCTTGCCATATTCTGGATACCGCACAACGTCATAGAGGCTAAAAACGGTAGCATTAGTGCAGTTACAACAAGAGCAAGGCTCTAATTCAGCTTCCGCAATTGCTTTAGCAGCCATTTCGTCCGATAAATCACCGCTGAGTTCAGCAGCACGGTCAAAATCTGTGTAAGTCATTTCAATACCTTAAATTTGTGGACAAAGCCGCTACTGGGATTTGAACCCAGAACCCCCCGCTTACAAGGCGGGTGCTCTGCCGTTGAGCTACAGCGGCGCGACAACCACTAATTTAATAATAGCTTAGATTAGTGGTTGCTTTGCAATCTATTCGGCGCAACCCTTTGTATGCTCTTCATTAACGGAGCACATGCCTGAAGGGGCAACATCTCGGTTCGGTTCGTCGCAAGCGGCGAGTAGCATCAAACTACTGCTGAGTAAAATAGTTAAAATCCAGCGCATATAAAACCTTTCAAATTTGACAGTACGGTTTGCCTGCAGCTTGCATGCAATGTTGTAACAATTAGGCTGGTATAGTCGCATAACTGCTACTTAATTACAGGCAAGCTGCAGGCAATTAGTCTATGATGTTGGTAAGAGATTGTCCTTCAGACAGGTTATTGGCGTTTTCTTTGTCCATCCAATCTCTGTACTCGAAGTAATGCGAGGCCATACCATAAGTTTCGTGACCTTCTATGCATACCATGTCTGTTCTATACTCGGAAGGCTCCACTCGCTCTTCTACATCCTCAAATCCAGTCCTCTGTTGACTGTTAACATAAACAGCAGCATCGGCAAAGTTCTTAAATACTTCCCAAGGCTCTCCATGCCGATAGACTATAATTGCCCTCATTAGATCCTCCTAATCATGAGATCAGAGACGTTAAACTTTTTAGAACACGAGTTCGCACCCAACGAGATTGCCCTTGTGCGCGAACATAGGCCCTATAAGATTCCACGGGGCTATACCCAATGGAATAGGTTAAGTGCAGCGGTGGGGAGCGGCCTGGCCATGTACCGGGATGAATCAACAGCTCGGCAGACAATAGACCAGGCGACCTATCTTGTGAACAACCGCCTGGCTTTATGGTTCCTGCAGGCGGCCCCCATCTATGCACTCAAAACAGAATTGTTCCAGGCATTTGACCACACAGACGTCTCAGTAGACAAGGGATTACTTGCAGATCTACACCCACCTATACCTACATTTTTACTATTATTCCCTTGCAATAGTCTGGTCAGCCCAGATAAAAGCCCATTAGATTGGGTTGTGGTCCATTTAACCTCCCGAGATAATATGGAAGCGAGCCATGGAGAGGGCTTTGGCTATGTGCTTCCTGACCTGCAGGCCGAAGATAACGCTCCATTTAACCTCCACTGGGGAGGGTATGACGCTAGTGATACAACCTGGTTTGGAGGCTCTGGTATTGACGAAAGCGGCGCTATCCTACAGCCAAAGCGATCATTGGGTAGAACTGCTATGAATGAGGCCGACCGGCTGTTTACGGACCGGGTTAGGAGCATTGTCATCCAAGTAATGCTAACTCTAACCTACAGGCCTGATTTAATGGAGCAGCCTGTAGGAACAGCTCGGGCACACATTAATAGAAGACCCGCAAAGGCTTCTACGGTACTGTCCCCCCGGTGGCTAAGTACTCCATCAGTAGTAGAACGGCGCACAGCAGTCAAAGGTATAGGCCACCATGCTAGCCCAACGACGCATTGGCGCCGCGGGCACTGGCGTAGAACCGTAGTCGGCCCTAGAGACGCTGCCCAACGCAAGTGGGTCTGGATAAAGCCGACTCTTGTTGGGCAGTAAAGACCAACTCTTCTAATTCCGTTCGGTTAGAGGCAGTGTACTTTGAGTACCTAGGAACATTCAGTGCTCGGGCGCGAGCTTTTAACTCCTTAAGACTTATAGAGCTTAGCTCTTCTTCTTCCTTAGGAGAATCCTGCTGAGGACTGTGCTTTACATTCTCAGCCTCAGGCTCAGGTAAACCCTCTGTACTAGCGGCCTCAGGGATGGTAATCTGAGCTACTTCCGGCTGCGGAGCCTTTTTTTGGGTTTCCTTGGGTAGGCGAGTGTAAATCGTTAGTAGGCCTAGAAGACTCACCCAATAGACTAGCTCGGCGGACCATTGAATGGCCAACCAAACCGTTTTATAAAAACGCTGCGCTTTCGCAGATGTCAAAAACATGACTACTAGGGTAGTCACAGCTATGAGAATATACAGCCCTAATACCAGGGCGTTTAAAACAAAGGCTAGCGACTCAAGGGCCGCTAGCCAGAAATTTCCGTTGTGGCGTAGCATTATTTTGCATCAAGTAATTGGACTATGCCCGTGACGTACGGGCAGGAATTGAAAAAAGATAGCGCAATCTAGGCAAGGCATAAGATACCATCCGAAATTAATTCCTGTATCTCTTCTTCATGTATACGAGGAATAGCATCTTTTCCCATATACTCAAACCGACTAGCTTGCTCAGGGCTATCAAGATCCACTAACAAGTAATGGTAGTAACCTTGTTGATGCTGATATAGGGCGAGCAAATCACCTTTCTCAAAAGATTCAGAAACCACCTCTTCATTACTACAACATCCTCCGTCGCAGCGCCAGGTGTAAGTAATTAAGACGAGAGTATGTTGGAGGAATCTATAGGTATGCAAGATTTACCTCTGGAGCGTTAAATGACAATATAACCGTACAGGGAAATCGTCAACTTATTTTTCTCTGCCCGTAATTGTACCAGTTCTGTAGAGTTGCTGTTAGCATTCTCTAGCTCTTGAATACGGGCTTGAATCTCTTTCAAGCGAGCTAGTTTCTCTTGTTGGTTAGCCATGTTAGTCAATAAATAAAGGTCAGTCTGCCGGTTTTAGGAGCAGTGGGGTGGGGGAGGGGTAATCATATATTACCCCCGAGTGCTAGTCGCTGGACTTACAATACGAAAGCCAAAGTCGTCGGAACGCTTATCAAGGCGGGCCCGGAGCCGACAGGCAGAGCGACAGTCCCTAGGATCATCAGTCCAAGAACCACCACGTACTATACGACGGGAACTATCCCCTCCAGTCAACCAAGCATTACCATCAGTCGGAGCTCCCTCATAGTTGTCGTGCCCGGTATCTAAGCACCACTCCCAGACATTACCATGCATATCATAAAGGCCAAAAGCATTGGGGGGAAAGCTCCCAACATCAGTAGGCCCTTTATGGAACTCATTGTAGTTAGCCTTATTAGTCAGGAGATCGCCAAAATAGAAAGGGCTTTCAGTACCAGCCCGACAAGCATACTCCCACTGAGCTTCGCTGGGTAAGGTATAAAGTTGCCCGCTATGGGCGGACAAACGAGCACAGAATTCTACAGCATCATCCCAAGACACTCCCTCTACAGGGCAGTAATGACCGTCAAACTTCCCCCTTTCAAATCTAGAGGGGTTAGAATCCAACTCTCGCTCTACCTTGGGTAGACTGGCCACAGCTCGCCATTGATGCTGCGTAATTAAATGCTCTCCCATTAAGAAAGGCTCTAAGGTAACAATATGCTGAGGCTCTTCATCACGTTCATGCCCCAACTCACTCTTAGGCGAACCCATAGTAAAGGTCCCGCCCGGAATAAGAATCATGGCCAATCCAGCTTCTTCCGGCAGTTTAATAACATTCTTTCTTATGGACATAGTATACCCTCCTCAGTAGTTTTATAGAAATGGTTTAAGGCAATCAGCAGCTTACATCAAATACTCTCGCTCCTCCATATAGGCCTTGTAGACTGGACTTGTAAGATCAGCTTGGCAAATGGGCCCTTCAGGCTCTACGGGCACTTGATTTATTTTAGACAAGAACGATTTAGTAGCCACTAAGTCCATAGCTTCTTGGAAGGTGTCCACATGGAGGACTAAGGGGTGGTGCATCAACATACTATCCGCGCCACCAATTGCAATGACTGGCTTTCCTTGAATAATAGCTGCACCTATTTCTACGAACTTACCCCCAGCTACCTTAAAGCCCGCGGAGAAAGTTATAAGCACGTTGCAACTACGGACATCTTCAATGTCCATTGTCGCAATGCGTGTTTTCTCTTCGGGGGTGTATTCCTTTGTTGGAAGCATGGGCTCATCTAGCCACCGAGATACGACTTCATAACCTTTAAGCCGTAAGTTAGCCGCAATTACACGGCATGCGTCCAGGTCGTGACCAGCCACATAAAACTTTAGTAAAGACATAATTACCTCAACTCTAAACAGTTTTCAGAGAGTCTAACTTCTGCTAGCAATCCACGTGCTCTTCATCCTCTACGACACCAGGATCTTTGAAAACGTGCGGGCCCTCAGGCATATACTCGCTTATGTCGGCGCTCTTACTCTCCTGACCACCCTCCTTATATTCAGGGTGTATATGCGGACCCTCAGGCATGTAGAAGCTGATGTCGTAGCCCTCTTCTTGATTGCCTTCAGCCGCATAAGCGGCTAGTACCGGATGCACAAAATCAGCCCCAAAACCAGTGGTCTTGCGAGGTTTAGGGCCCCGCTCCAAGGGGTTAACTTTTGAAGATTCAGACATGGAAAACACCTCTCAATTGCGATCTTTTTCTTTTGTAATGAGATCAGGTGAGACAACTATTATCAGCGATCTTTTTGCCGCAAGATATAGCTAGTCTGCGAGTATCGTAAACACCAACGATATATGACCGTTCCCAATCGCTTTCATCTATTGTTACAAAGGCCAGTTCCTGCGAGGCTTTATAACGGACACGGACGATTCTAATTTGGGTCAGATTATGATGTCCTTCTCTGAAGAAGGTATCCGCGTTGTAAATGATAAACCCTTTCGTATCAAGTTCTGCAACAATAGATGGATTCATGGTAATTCAGTATGGTTAATGTATTAGTCCTCTGCCCTGGACTTGAACCAGGATGGTGAACGCCTTAGAAGGGCGGTGGCTTATCCAATTAGCCCAGCAGAGGGAAGTCCAGGGTGCAGGAGTTGAACCCGCCTAAAACGAATTATGAGTTCGTTGCCTAATCCGCTCGGCCAACCCTGGGCGAATGAGCTAATTATTTTCCGAGCTATCTAACTGAAGCTCAACAGCGAATCTAACACGAGCCATTATTACTGCGTATATATTAAAAATATACGTTTTTAACACCATTAAACTGTAAAAAATTAAGGTTAGCAAGCCTAAATATATAAGCTTACTTATCACTACAGTAAAACCACCAAAAACGTAAATAAAGAATGACATGACGGCTAAGGTTAAATATACAATAGCTGCATACATTAGCGTCACAAGGTTATACTTTAGGTAGCTATGGCCACTTTTTTTATGCTTAACCTGCGAAAAGGCTATTAACAGACTTTCACTGCTAGATGCAGTGAGTAGAATACCCGTAACTACAAAGATTAGTCCTCCTACTCCAAATAGGAAACCGTTGCCCGCCCATAGTAGTAAGTCGGCTTGTATTTGTAGTGGTGACTTATAGCCAAATAAGGTGCAGACCGTAAGTACTAAGAAGAATACTACAGTAGCTCCAAAGGCAAAACGATCGCGCGGTAAATCAGTACTGACTATAAATACTTGCCATAAGCTCTTCTCAGCAGTAATTACGTCCGGGCTTAAATTATCTTTCATATCGGTAAATTCCTAATGCTATTCGCGATAACCGTTATAGACTTCAATCCATTGATCACTAACCCAATCCTCTGTTGGCATCTCTAAGAGATAATAAGACTCAATATCGTCTTCATCTAGCAGAGGCTTCCACTCGGTCTTATCTTTGCCCCACAGACAATAATTATAAATAAAATCTGGTAAGTTGTTTTTGCCTATGATGACCTCTTTGTTAAAGCTTTCTGCCAGCGCTATTAAGTCACCCATGCTGTTGATTTCTACAACGGTGCCTTGCTTCTGCCAGCCTTTGTCTTTGGCATCATGAGCATTGCTATAGAATATCCTGTATTTCATTCTTTTCACTTTTCAAGTCTTGGGCTTATTAAAGAATTTACGGGCCTCTCTGTAATATTAAGACCCGTAAATTTGCCAAACAGTTAAGTGCTACAGAACAGGCGGGAAAGCTCTTCTAATTCTTCAAACGTCCGCTCCTTATCTTTATCACATTTCTCCCAAACTGATAAAAATATGGCTTCTTTATTTTCATGATTCCCAATAGCAGGCAACTCCCTAAAAACGTCTTCCTTAAATGTCTGGAGAACCTCATTAGAAGCCGTAATTATACCTTTGTTGCGGGCAGACTTGCATGTTCTAAGCGCGGCCTCAATATCTTCCAGTTCTTGCTTTAGCCTAACTTTCTGATTATGCAGACTGGCTAAGTCCCTCTCCAACGCCGCTGTGTATTGATTTGAAAGAGTTTTAAATAACTCTTCATATTTTTCAAAATCCATTAATTTCCGTCCTGTTATTCAAAGTGCGCCTTTAGTCCTGTTTTCACGTACCCTTATTTGCCTTCGGTTAAGTGTGTATTCAGCAGCAGTTTCATGAATACTATCCATTATCTCTTCGTCGGAGGATCCCTTCATGAGTTTCCGTATAAGCTCATGATGATCACCATAGATAGTGGAATAGAACTCTCTACCCTCAGACCAGGCTTCTTTGGCTGTAATGAGCCGATTTTTGGCTACACGTACAATAGCGTTGACTTTACCCTCCAAAGATCCCGCATACTTTTCTCTACTAGCGTATTGCACTACCAGCTTACCAAAGTCATCGCGCAGCCACGTTTCAATCGCGACAGCAATAGACAACAGCTCTATGTTTTCTCCAACTTGATTTTGTAGCCAGTGGCGGGCAATATCGCCAAACAGTGGTCCGATGCCATAAAACTCTGTACCTGCGGCAGTCACCGCATCCTCAAAATCAGCGATCCGTTCGTATAAAGTAGTCTTCTTAATTGTCCCCATTACGGTACTTGTAGCACTGCACGAGCTCGTCTTTTATAGCTTCATCTGAGACCCCGTCTCTTTTTAGATAACCATGGAGTACTCCATAAATATCTAGGTAGACCTCTTTACTAGTTGCCCAGGCATCGGGAATTTTAATCAGCCTGTTTTTTGCCACTAGTACAATAGACCCAAGTTTATAATTTAAAGTAACAGAGCGCCTGTCTCTAGAAGCTTCCCTCATCACAATTTCAAGGAATTCTTGTTGTGCGAGCCGGTCAATGCCCTCGGCAATATCCTGTACATCTACGGATTCACCCGGGCAGGTATTTAACCAGTCGCGCATAATACTGCCAAAGAGTCCTCCGACCGCGTAGAACTCCCCATCTAATACACATTTCACCGCATTTTCAAAATCAAGAATACGGCCCTGTAGAACGGTTTTAGGTATTAATACCATTGAAATACCTCAAAAAATTTCCTAGTAGAAGCCCTGCAGAAATCCCAGGCCGTTTATTCGGTCTCGTCCGAATCTCTCCACGGGCTATAAATGCGCGTTAAAGGGTGCGGTAATCCCATTTTTGAATCTCTCCAAGGATTATTATAACCCTCCGAATCTCTCCAAGAGTCTAAATTGTCTGAATGCCCCCATGCGTCCATGTCTAGCATGGCTTGATCTAATTCGGCTTCCATAACCAATTGATTGGCCTGCTGAATTAGTGCTTGTTCGTTTTTCAATTCTCTAACAGCGTTCGCAAATGATCGGGTATCTAAATTTAGCTCTTGTTGCACTTGGGCTTTGTTAACCAATTCGGCGCTCAAGGCCAGCATCTGATCCTTATCTACCGCCTGGAATAGACGGTCAAGGATTTTGGAAAACTCCTCAAGGTCCTTGAAAATTTTCTCCCAGCTTCTAGGGTATTTTGCCCAGGCTGCGGCGAATAAGAACTCCCGGTTTGGATGCTGTCCGATTGCAGTTAAGGTCTTAAAGACATCATCCTTGAATTTGTTGTAAACCTCCTTAAAGGCCTCCTCCCAGGCTGAGTTGTTATCTGAAAGGGTTTTCAGCGGGTAATTATAGTCGTTAAAATTCATTGTTAACTGACACCTTTTGTCGCAACTTTTAAAACTAACAGGTTGTTAAATTAAATTATTCTACACAGAAGGCGGGTCACATTTAACAAGTGTCCGTAATGAAGCGGCGGCCCTAATAATTCTACCATTTGGATTAAAGTTACCCCTGGTTGTAGGAGCCCGTACTACATAATACAACCCGCACATGTAGCCTGAGATATTGATCTGAGAGATATAACCCTCATTCAAAGTCGCGTCATGCCCAAGAAAGTCATTAGATACGACCCTAACGTAGTCCCCTATCTTAAATGGAGACTTTTCCAGGATTGCTCCCCTTAGCTCCCTTGATACCTGCTCTACCTCAGAAAGTAGAGTTAGCATATAGTTAAGGTCTATGATGTGCGTAGCGTCGGATTCTGAGGCCTCCAACGCTACTTGTATATAAGAGGCTAGTAACGCAAGTTTATCTTTCATACAGTTTCCAGGTTGTTAACTAACAGCAAATGAGACATGAAAGAATCGAACTTTCATCAAGAGGTTAAAAGCCCCGTGCTTTACCATTAAGCTAATGTCTCCTATTTTTTTTTATTATACAGGGCCTGGTTAACCAGGCCCTGTCAGTTAACAAACTAAGTACTCTATTAGCGAAAGAGCACTTCCCGAACTTCTTTGTCAGGTTTTTGGAGAAGGATTTTGCTGCCTCCCAGCCTCTCTTGCAAAAGATAAGCTTCCGTCGCGATAGCCTTGCGGATAGCTTCATTTTTGGTAATCCCTTGTGACTTAGCCAAGGATTCAAGCAATTGAGAAACATCCTCAGCCAAACTAACAGATAACCGTTGCATGGTATTTCTCATCTCCTTAGAATTGGACCCGGGTTAGTTCCCTCCCCGGGGTGGTTAGTGCGCTGGTCTAATCAATGTCCAGATTGCAGTTATGAACTTTTACTGTGGGTTCCCCGGCTACTACCTCGACTGTTGTATAGCAGTCCGGTTGAGCCGGGTCAGGGTATCGGCGATCTGCTTGGTCTTGCTGCAGAGGGCAGCCTACTAAAAAAGACGTAAGCGAAAAGGTAGCGGCTACAGACAGAAATCTAGTCATGGTTTGAAGTTAGGTAAACGGCTGGTACACCGGGGTAGTAACCTCCCCGGAATGGTAGCTAGAACGGTCTAGGACCGCCCTAACCAGGTTTTGATGACCTGGTAGGGGTTGCCCGGTACAATCTCGGTACAGGACAGGCCACGACCTCTAGGGTGCGGGGCACACCGGCGCCGGGGAAATTCATCCCTGGAGCTGTCGGCGGTGGTATCAACGGTCTGCAGCTGGGCATGGACAGGTGGTAAATCAACGGCAGGTAGTAACATAGCAATTAACCTAGTAAATGGGTTCCTAACCCCGCCTGGGGACTTTAGACCTTCCAGGCGGGGTTTTGACGTGGTAATCTACAGGGACAACAAGTTTAGATAGTCCATAAACCAATCGCGAGCGGCACGATTGACTGGACCCATAGCTTTCTTCTTGGTAATACCAAGAGCAGCAAGAGCCTCAAAAGAGAAACCCTCCTCCTTTTCAATGTCGCGGCTGATCCACTGAAGGAAGGAGCCAGTCTTTTCAATAGACGGAACAATGTCGTTTGCAGTAAAGACCCGCTCAATCCCTTGATTCAACCGGGCCTCAGTAAGTACATCAGTGACAAAGGTGTTAATTGCACCCTGAGCCTCAAACTTAGGGAGTTCCTTAGGAGAGGAGACAACAGACTGCTTCTGCCCTTTGGTTTTAAACAGGAAAGTTTTCCCAGTATCATCAGTACCAAACCAAACAATACCCTCTCCGGCTCCAACTTTCCCGCGAAGCTTTCCAAATGGACATTCACTAACAACAAGGTCAGTTAGCGATTTTGCAGTATGCCAGGCTGCCTCCGCATTCTCTGGATCAACGACAAGCAAATACTGAGGACAAGATAGAACAGTGTCAAAGCCACTACCCTTAATCGCCTGATCAAGCGTACCTAAATCAATCCACTTAAGAGAGGCAGAGTCATCCGCCTGTTCACCTTCAAAGGCTGAGCAAACAGCAACGCCAAAAACAATAAACTCTCTCTCAATCTGACAGACGGCCATACCCTTGGCAATGCCTTTTCCAATCCACTCTCCAAAGATGCAAAGAGTTTCCCCGTTAGAAAACTCCACTGCTGCAGTGACACTTGAAATCAAAGAAGTAACTGCTTCATCCTGTTGAAATCTCCGACAAAACCCATAGTTATCACTTTCAAGGGTAAGAATCCTCTCTCGGGACTGGAACCAGGTATTCTCGCCATCAAAACAGATAGCAGCATTGGTTCCATCAAGCTTTACAGTTCCAGAAAAGGTAACAGGCTGCGCCTTTCTTGACTCGTCATAAATAGGAGTCCCATCCTCTGCCTTGCCTGCAAATTGAGCACGCAGACGAAGTGACTGGACCACATTCCTAAATTGTCCAACGTCAGGGAATCTTATCATTCTCATACTGCACCTTCTTTAGCTTATTTTAACGTCGTGTAGGGCTACTAGGCCGGCTAGGGCTAACTCTAGGTGATGGCGGACGTACACTTGAAGGCCGTGGCGCCGCCGGTCTAGTAGAACTAGGATTAGCTGTACTAGGCTTTGTCGCAGGCCTTGCCGCAGGCGTAGAAGGTCTTGTAGTTTCATTAGGCTTTACAGGGCTCACGGACCTTGTAGGTTGCCCATTACCTGAACCACTACCACTAGTAGCAGGCGTAGACTGCCGAGCCTTGGGGGTCTGCTGGGTGGAGGGGGAGGGGGTGGTTGCAGGGCCAGAATCGCGACTAGGTCTCCGATTAGACCGGAACCCGTTAGAGGGACTGTAAGGCTGTTGAGGAGCGGTCTGAGATGGCCCCCAAGGACGATAAAACTGGTTGTACCCTCCAGGGTAATAACCACTACCGTAGAAACCTCCACTAGGCGGACTGACATTAGACTGAGGAACGTCCTCCTGGACTAGTTCCTCCTCAGCTTCTTCAATCATAGGAGTTTCTGGCTTAGGAGCCCACAACGGGCGAAGTGCTAAGAACAAAACAGACAAGAATACAAGACAGATACCTAATTGGGCCACATTGATGAGGGAAACTTTTTTCATTTTTTAGTACCGTACAACTTTTAGGATCGTAGCGGAGGGCGTTAAGTACTCCCACACGCTTTCATTGTAATGAGGCATAGAATTCCAGTAGCTAGACGCCGCCGATTCTACTTCAGGGCTATTTATAGAATACCCCTTAGAGATTAAACAACTAATCTCACTAGACCAATTCACATCGTGTTTATGCACCGGGCCAAGAGGGTTAACACTAAATAACCACTCAGTACCTCCGCCGCATAAATCAACATCATCTTCAGACTCACACATAAAAACAGCGTCTTTATGCGCTAGCTTACCAGTTGGTCTGTAATGCTCTAGAGCAGTATAAAAATCGGTTGACGCCCAGTGCTTTTCATAGTCTATCCCGGGCCTCAGTAAAGTACCTACTGGTAAGTAGATAGTACTTCCATGGTAGTACAACATTAATGCTAGAAGTCCTCAGTCGCGTACTCACAGATCATAGCGTGTTTATAGACCGGGCTGTAGGTTCATGCCGTCACCCCCTACCCCCTGACTGGCTTTTAAGACCAATCCCAAAATCATCCATTCGACTTCCGCAAAAGTTTCGCAGTAGCCATAGAAGTGCTTCCATTTGAAATAAGGGAAGCCCTCATAGGCTTCAAAGTCAAAGCCTGCCACGTCAAGTCGGACGATAATACCGGTGAGATTCAGCCCGTCCTCATCAAGCAAGGCATCAAGAATCTCCGAGAAATCCAAGTAATGCTTTCTTAGGTCTTCCAAGAAAGTCTCCCTATCACCGTCTATTCTTGGCCGATAGTTAACTTGACGGAAGAATTCAGCCCAGTTTACTTCTTCAAGTAAATGGGCCAGCGGTGGCCAGTTGCCTCCCCAATCCTCTGCGGAGTTGTCTAGGCTAATTAGCGACAGTGGCAGGATTAGCCCCACGGTCATATTGCCTGGTAGTTTAATGCCCATAGTTAAAATAGATATTTATTGTAATTGTGCTAGTCTGGCTACTCCTGGGCACGGGAGTGGGTATTAAAAGTCCTCAGTCGCGTACTCACGGATCATAGCCTCCTTTAGGATGTCAATAGAATTGAATTCACTGCCATACAGGCCGGAAGTTTCCAATATACTTAGACTTTTGCTGCTGAGGGTTAATAGCTCTACAGCAAGCTGTAGATTAAACCAGTCGTACAGTGTATGATTGCAGAGACGGGAAACAAAAATGAGTTAGGGTAAAGTTGCTCATCAACCTAACTAGGTTATCCATGTAAAACTCCCGGCATTCTGTGTGCGTATAGAATTCAATCGGATTCGACCGAAAAGATTCTAGGCACTGGAGAATGTTATCCAAAAAGTGCCAATAACCTCGGGCCTCAACAAAAGCCGCAGGGTAACTTTTGATATTATCCCGCTTATATCTTATATAGGGTTCCATTAGGTACAAGACAAATAAACCGACGGGCTGACTTGGTTTGTTTAGGTCCTCCCTTAACTGCTGGACAAAAGAATATGTGTCTACCTCTTGTTTAGCTGCAAGCCCTTCAATAGTGATAATCTCCCCATGCTCAGTGATGACGCTAGGCACGAGGAACTGCCTAATTTCATCAACATTCTCCCAAGGGCAGAGTAAAAGGCTATTGATACTTTCCCAAACGGAAGAATTTAGAGGGGAACTAAAAAGCCCCGCTGAACCATACTTATTACAAAGGAAATAGCTTACCAGCTTTATAGCTAGTTGGTCTAGGTTTTCCGCGACCGTGCGATTAAAGGGGGTATTAAAGTTGACTGAGTTTGTTTTTGACATGAGCGTACCAGTTTATAGATATTCTTCTTAAAGTATTGTAAACACACCCCGGTGAATAAATCTCAGGGTGCTTGAAAAGGTCTTCCAAGACCCAAGTTAAGCCCCGGCGCTGCAATAAATCATGCAACAATTCGTGGTCATCCATTGCTTGTTCTTGCTCCTAATTTGAGCTAATTTGTATGTCAAGTGCATGCTATTACATACAATTGACATGCACTTGACATACAAATTGTTAAAAGTTTGCACACAAAAGCCCGGTGGTTAATACAAGCACCGGGCTTTTGTATATACGAGTTCTACTGCGCGGCTAGATGGTCTGCTTCTTTCTCTAGCTCACTTGTTCGCTTTTCTAATTGAAGTACCTGCTCCTCTAGCCATCTGACATAATCCGGGTGGCCTGACCTATAGAACCTTCTATGAAGCCGCAATATTTCAAACTCAATTCTTAGCTTATGCCCTGTAATAGGATTTTCCATGAATTCTTTTATAAACGTGGATTAGGTAATTAAGGGGCAGACTTAATGTTCAAGTGACTTTAAGAACACTCACCTATCTGACTTTCCAACCATTGGACATAATTTGGATGGCTGGACTCCAAAAACTTTTGATGCAGCTCTTGGGCGGCGTTCCCGACTAAGGTAAATTCGTGGGTGGTGTCTAGGGCAGCATAAATGCTCGTCCTAATAATAGTATGTCCATTATAGAATTTCTTGTAACGTTTAGTTTCACACCATTTCAAATCTACGTGTTCCCCTTCTGTATGGTTAGGGAGGTCAAACCTGTTGTTATAAGATTCCCAATTAGACAGGTCTAACACTAACTCTAAGAGTTCATCATCACTCTTAACGTTTATTACGTCAGCCCTCATCCTAGGGGAAAAGTCTGTGTCGTAACACAAGTAGTTTTCCTGCCACTCATCTTGTTGAGTCAACACCCGTTCGGGTGCTATCTCAATAGTAAGAGGCAGGCCCTTTTCAAACATTTCTTTGAGTTCGCGCCCGGTAATATACTTTTTCATAATCCTTTTATAATCTTTTACTTTACCAGAAAAGGCTTAGCCCCCGGCGTGTTAGCGGCCATTGATTCAAACTTATCAATAAACCCAGAGTACTCCGTGAAGACCTGAGCCAGAGCGTCCGCACAGCCAACGTCAGCTACCTTTGTAGACCAGTCTTCGGCAGGCGTACACTCCATATAAATCTGGAGAGCTAGACACCCAGCAAGGGCTCTAAAGTAAGTACCAGGAAGCTGAAAAACCTCATAGAGGCATTGAGACCGAGACTCTAAGTATAGACTCTTAATTGTGGGCCTTGCCTTTTCAAAGTGGTCATACAGATAGCCAAACGGTTTAGGCCACTCAAAAGTAGTCCATAGTTGGCTATGATAAGGAATTCCCAACCACTCTGAGGCGTGGCGTATGAAAAAGTTTACGGTAATTGGATTATCCGACTCCCTACATACTTGCCCCTGAAGCTCATAGTATTCATCCCTAGCTTTGGCAAGTTTTGCATAGAGTCCATAACCCACTAAGTTATCAGCCGTAGGTAAATAGCTGGGGTCTGACTCACCTAAGGCATAGGCTGTAGAAAAACCAGCCAAGCAAAGACAAGTAAATGCCTCGCCTTCTAGCTTGAGTGATGGAACTGAACCAATGTATATCCCCATATTAAAACAATCATCAAATGCATGCTCGGCGACTGTTTTCTGTAGGAGTCTAAATCTTTTCATTATAAACTCACTCATTATTTTTTAACTTTAGCTTTTCTACCTCAAAGGTATTTTTCAGAAAATTCAGCTGCGCTTGTGCCAACTCTAACTCTAAAGTTTTTTTTGCAATTGCGTTTTGCACATCAGTATAGTCCTGTGTAGCAAGAAGCTCGTTATGGATTGCAAGCTGGCGCCGTTTCTCGTTTTTAATTTCCGGGAGCTCGTCCTCAACCATCATACGAAGTCCTAACTCAGACCGATGCAGTTGTGCTAGGTTGGCCTTAAGGGCGGCGATTTCAACCTCTTTTTTAAAAATCATATCAGTCAGCTGATCCAACGAATAGTCAGACATTAGCGCACATCCCAGTTATCTCTAAGACGATCAATCTCCTCTTGAGATTCTGCGGAAATCGGTACGGAATAAGTGCCACCGCCGCTCCCATCCCCTACAGGGTAGGAGATAGAAGCGCCTTGGGCCGGCTCATTACGGATCGCAGATGATAACACGGATGCCTTCTGAGCCACCTCTGCAGCACACTCCGCCAGTTCTTCTAGGAACTCTAGGTGGTTATTCCTGACTATGTAATCAAGAGGGGACTTCCACATAATTCGCTGCAATTTTTCTAAGTCTGTGGCAAATTCATTCTTATCAACGCCGTCCATTACCGACCTCCGCGAGTGGTGTTCTTATTATATTTTAAGCTTTTCCTAGGGTACCCCAGCGACAATGAAGACGCTAGGGTACACAATAGGCTTAGGCCACATAACCCGGCATTAGACTCTGTCCGGATTAATCATTTACCAGCAGACCGTCCTGAAACTCCATAGTAATGGTGGAGTCTTGCCACTGTAAATTATTCAAGGCAAGCTCTAAGGTGAGACCACTTCCATCATATGAACCTCCAGAGGTCTCCCGGTGCACGAACCACAACCCAGAAGGAGGGTTGTAGCTAATAAATTCAGCACTGTGCAGGTTCTTAACTACACAAGAATAATTGGCTGGAATCCAGCGATCGCTATTAGTAAAACCCTCAGCGTGTGGATACACTCGCCTGACAGTATCCTGAAACGTTTCAAAACTTATTTTCATCGTTCAATCCTCTAGATATTTACAGCGGTCTGCACCCTAGCAGCTTTTAGTAGTGGCAGTTAGTCTTTGCTTTGACGCCGGTCATAGTCGGTAATTGCCTTATTTAATTCCGCTAATGTAGCGTTCAAGTATTGGTTACCGTAACCAGCGGCGTCTAATACTTCTACCACAGTTGTCGTGAATGCATCCAGACATTCAAGAATCTTCTGGATATCTCTGGTACCTCCTGGCGTTGGTACAGGGCTTGTAAAGGTAAGTTGTAGGTTTTTAATAGCTGAATCTAAGGTAGGGCCCGTACCTCTATAGGATTCCTCAGCGGTTACCCGAGCAACATACCAGCCAATACAATTGCTGTAATTTATAGAATCAGTGTTGTGCTCACCTTTGACTACGCAAGAGTAGCCATCAAGTTCATGAAAATTCTTAGCCTGAGGGTAACGAGCCTTAACAAAATCTTGAAAGCTTTCAAAAGTCATGTGCATCATCGGTTACCTAAAAATTACTAGGGTAAAACTCTACCTACTCAGAACGTCTTCGCCCTTATCATAGACGATGCGCTCAGACGTTGCTTTATTCACGGCCATTTAGGGATGAGGATATTCCCCATGCCTCTCGCGGAAAAGTTCAGCCCATAAATCTTGGCTGTGCACGTTAAATCCAACTTGGCTGTTGTCGTCAGTTTTGGCCGTTACAACATCTTTATTCTCGAAATACCATTCGGCAATAGCGCTCCATATAGCAGGCTTTTTATATTCACACCCGTTCCACCTCACTTGAGCACAGCTGGAGTAACAGCCGAAGTAAGTAATGCGTAGATCACCCTTCTTATAAAAATAATATGAGTCGTTCCCTTCATACTCACCCTCTAACCACGCAGGCGCAAAGTGTTGCAACGCCCGGTTTACCTCAGTAGCAAACGACTTAAGGTCTAAACTTTTGGCAGCCATGGTTTTCACTCCTCTGTTACGACACGAAAGCCTATATCACCCGAATAATTATTAGTACTAGGCTTACTACAACCCCGAAAAGCCGAACGGCAATACTGACTAAGGTTTAGCCAGGAACCGCCGCGAAGAACTCGGGGCTTATCTTGCTCAGCGTTGATATCAACCCACGCACTGCCATCAGTAGGCACGCCCTCGTAATTGTCATGATAATAGTCCAAGCACCACTCCCATACATTGCCGTGCATATCGTAAAGACCAAAGTCATTAGGAGGGAAACAGCCTGCAATAAGGGGGCGCTCTCTTGATTTTATCTGCCCCTTGTTTTTACACCACTCCGGGGCCTTACCTACACAGTTAACTTGCTCAGTATGTATACTTCCGCCGAAATGAAATGCTGTAGTAGTACCGGCGCGGCAAGCATATTCCCATTGGGCTTCGCTGGGTAATGTGTACAACTTATCGGTAAGACGAGACAACCGGGCGCAGAACTCCATAGCTTCATACCAAGAGATGTTCTGTACCGGACAATTGGCTGCCTTAAAGAAAGAAGGGTCGGGGTCTAACTTAAAGTTTACGGGGGTTAAACTTGCCATAGCTCGCCACTGAGCATTGGTAACCGCGTATTTACCTATTGAGAACGCCGGTATGCTTACCTCATGCTGCGGGCCTTCATCCCTTCCACGCTCAGGCTCCGCTAAAGGAGAGCCCATGAGAAAGGTCCCCCCACGAACGAATTGCATATAAAGCATCGTGGAGCCGTAAAACCCCTGAATCTTTATTTCCATAGCGCTCAGTTTTCCTCATTAGTTTTATGAGAATGCCCAGGCAGCACTTCTTCAAGAGAGTTTCCTTCAGAAACAGAAAAACCGTCAAACGTATTGTGCAAGTACCATTTACCCGTACTCAAGGAGTACGTAATGGTAATATCCGGTACTATAATGCACGTATCCTCATTTATGTATACACTGGGACTATTCCATAATTGGGCAGCAAACACACTATTCGCTGATGTGAAGCGGTAGTCGTCGTAATAGCGACCTATCTTTGCGTCTACTAGGGCCTTAAACTGCCTAAACGTGTAGGTACTGGATTTAACTTCGTTTCCCATAGCTTATAAAAAAAAGATTAAGAACACCTCAGCAACTGAATGGCCCCTACGGAGGTAGCCCAGGGGCTTTACATTTCACCAAGATTATCTCCTTCAAAGGCCTTAAACCCATCAAAAAAGGTATGCAGATACCATTTTTGAGTACTCGTAGAATAAGTGACAATAGCCTCCCGGGGTGTGCCTGAGTAGGGATAAGTTGGAGACACCGCACATGAGAATAGTTGCTGCTTATTAACAAACTCGCAGTGGTCCTTGTCTTTATTAAAAGACAGAACGAAATCAAGCAAAAACTCAAATTGCTCAAAGGTATGCGCCTGAGAATCCCGCCCAGCGGGCCTAATATCCCTTTCCTTACTTGGAAAAGAAATACCAAGACCTTTGAGCATTTCAGTAGTCATTGCTTCCGTAAGAGAATCCCCCTCGGAGGCTTTGAACTCGCCGGAAAGAATATGCAGGTACCACTTACCTGTAATAGCCGAGTAAGTGACAATGCTGTCTGGGCACGTGCCTACCTCTGAGGCGTTAAATAACGCACACGAAAACAGGCCGTCGTTAGTGGTGAACTGGCGGCTATTATACTCAGAGAAAAAACCCCATATTAGGCGTTCAAATTGTTCAAAGTTTAGAAGGGGGTAATCCTTACCCCCGGTGGCAGTTTGTGTTTTCATAGTACAAGAGATTAATACAGGGACTCCCAGGCAACCCGGGGCCATCGGTTGGCAATACTATATTGCCCTTAATATAGGTGAAAAAGCCCTATTTTTTAGCTTAGATACCAGAGGCGCGGATAATTTTCTCCACTCCTAGATTATAGCTTAATACTAAAACAATCACTCTGAACCAGCGATCGTAGCCGCATGCCGACAGCGATTAAACCCGCACACAGTCAGCGATCGCACCAAAATATGTATTCAATCCAGATAGCGATTGAACCTAGCCCGTAGCGATGCTTTTGCTAAGATAGCGATTGAACCCACTCCCGTATGAAGCGATTAACGAGGATTCGTGGGTGGAGGGGCGGAAAGTGTGCAACATAAGAGGGGGGAATTTGCCATGGCAAAAAAATGCCATTTTTGCGTAATTCCACCTATATACACCCTATTCAGGTGTATCAATTTATTCAATTGTGCCCTTAGGTCTTTAAAGTCTTACCTATCGGAGAACCACCGACCGCTTTAACCCGCCTGTTGGCCTTATGCTCTTCATAAAACCACACATAAATATCACAAATGTGGTCAACTTGAAGTGACTTTCAGGCCGCCGGATTTAGGGGGAGTGGGGGAGAGGGGGATTCCTCCCACCGTTATCCGCAACCTGAACATCCTCCAAATCACCAATACCGTAGCGATTTTCCAATATCGTTACGGATAGTCGCGTTTCTGTATAGGGGGTAAAATGCGGAATCCGCAACATCGCCCCTCTTCTAAACCCCTTCTAACCCTCTTTTGCCCCTACTTTTTCCGGTTTTTACACCGAATGTTCCCCTAAAGAGAGTTACTCCACCCTCTTCCCCCTGAATAACTCCTTCCTCTAGCCTCCTACCCTCCATTTACAGACTTAGAAACCGCAACCCGGGCACCTCCGATATGGCTAATACAGTAGCGATTTTTCAATATCGTTACGGATAGTCTCGTTTCGCCTATAGGGGGTAAATTGCTTAATCCGCAAGATAGCCCCTTGGGATATTTGAGATGTGGTGGGGCTGTCGGAGTCGGATGTGGGGGAGGGTGGGGCTGTTGGGGTTATAGCTATGGGGTTGAGGGTGGGGCTGTTAGTGGAGGATGTGGAGATGGGTGAGGATGTGGGGCTGTTACTTTAATAACGCCTCGTTCTAATAAAAAATTACCTGATATTTTTAATAGAAAAAAAGGAGCCGGTTACTATACCTGGGTACGGTAACCGGCTCCGCTAGGAGAAAACGAGCTAGGGCCTATGAAGACACAGGCCCTATGGGATTAGGCGTTGCTCAGCGCATCGCTGACCTGAGGAATCGCGTTAGCGACTTGCAAAGTATCAAGCGGCTGCAACTGCTCGGTGCTGTTACCGCCGATGCGAGGTTCGGTGTACTCACACCGAATGTATTGTGGATGGAGCATAGCAGGAGTCACCGCTGCGCGCATGGGACCATGTCGCAACGCCTTGGAGATAAGCTCGGCCATATTCTGGTAGAACCAGTCCCGACAGGCGTCGTTGGCGAATTCCTTGCCTTTGAATAGCTCTCGGACAGTCAGCAGTTCATTGCCTACGGCAATGTAGGCACTCAACTCCAGTACCAGGGTAGTGGCGTCATTACGGAGAACGGTGTCCAAGTGGTCAGGGCGCCCCCCAATAAGGTTAAGCACCGTGTAGTTCTCTCCGCCATTGGCAGAGTGCACTACGACAGCCCCCTTATTGCTGACATTTATGTACAACCCAAACTTCCCGATGGAAACCTGGGTGTAGCTGATCACTATTTCAGAGCCATCGGCCCCAGTCACTGTCGTGACGGTTTTATGCTGCTGTTCTTCGTTTTTAGCGGCCACCATTTTCCGAGCAGCCTCACGCATTTCACCCTGTACAGCAGAATTCCCCAGTGCCTTAAAGGGATGGCGCACGGCTAGCTTATTAACAGCGTGCAGGCTCTTATAACCATATAGAGCATCGCGAACGCCGTTAAAGAAGTCACCATTGCGGTAGAAGAAGTTTACTCCATAGTAAAACTCCCCAGTAAACGTAGAGCCCTGCTTTCTAGGGACGATAATCATAGAGCCCCGGACATTATCAGTATCGTCCCCGATCCATTGAGAGAGGGGTTTCCCATCTTCTCCCGTTAAGGTGGGGTGATCATAGGTTACTTGGCATTCCAAAGAGTACTGGTTGTTGCTACCAATGCGCACATACCATTCCCACTGCAGGCCGAATAGTTCAAATTTTTCGGTGATATTTCCGGTCTTGTTGTATTCCCCGATGGCTCGGTTCATGGACTCCCGGAACTCGATAACAGCGGGGCTTTCAGGTTCGTTGAGTGTTTGGATTGTTTGGTTAGACATTTTGATTTGACTCGTTTTGGTTAAGTGGATAATGCTTTAGGGGTTTAAACCCCTAAAGCAAACCGCCGCATCCTTGGGGGACACAGCGATTTGTTTAAAGAAACATCATGACCATCCTGCCGCCCTTGGGGGGCTTAGGAGGAGGAGGGAGAGGGGTGGGGGCGGAGCGTACCCTCTCCCAACCCGCCGCTTTTAGGGGGAGTAGGGGAGGGGGCCCTTTGTACGGGTACAAACTATTCGCAGGAGAGGGTTAACCCCTTCTTGAATAGCTGTGCACCCTTTTCGCAGTCTGCCACGATGTATTGCTCACCGTTAGCAGTCACTACGTACTCCGCCCCCGCCGGGGCTATGTCGGTAACTTTACCTAGGGGTTCCTTCCCTAGGACAGGGGAGCTGCGTAGGATGGTTGGGTTATTCCCCTTCTGTATCAGCACCTCCTGCAGGCCTTCTTGAAGGTGGTGGCCAGAAACACGACCGCCGCCTTCTGTGAAGCACCCATCCTGGTCGCACTCGACTAGGTTATGCACCTCCCACTCCATCGGGGTGCGATTGTCGGCGCAACGGCCAACAAAAACAAGCACCCCCAGCGCTAGAGCTAAGTTTAATTTCATCACCCACCTCCCAAGACGGGTAGGGTGGCGATGACGGGTTTGATGTTGTCAGGTACTGAGACTGACAACATCTTCAGCCCTCCTACTATAACCAGCGCAGCAGCTAGGCCGCTGCCTGGAAATAGGAGCGCCCATTGGTTGGCAGTAGCGTAAACTACCGCCAGGGCCAGAGGCCCTACCTGTCCAATAAGGCCTAACCCAGGGACCTGGGCCATCGCCAGCCGCGGCCACCGGCGATATAGCATCGCAGCTGCCATCCAGGCGATTAGCCCGAGTAGCAGCGCGGTGGTGCCGGGAATGAACTGCCAATCACTTAGCATTTGGCTAAGCGCAGTCTTCCCGGTAAATCGGGAGGCCATGATGACGCCAAGGGCAATACCCTCGGCGAATATGCCTATGGCAAGGGCCGTTAATCGGTTATCCCGGTTATCGGAATTCCCGAAATTACAGACCCAGTTGCTGGCGTTCAGGCCAGGGACGAGCCCAACCATCCCGCCGAGCAGCCAATCCATCGGGGCATGCTCTTTGCAGCGGAGGACCTCGGTAAGGCCATCCACCTCAACGCTCTCCTCTTCTTTTGCCGGCGACGTGCTTAGAGTCAGCAATAGCACCGGCAGGGCGTTAGGTAACCCCAACTTAATTAAGGCGAAAACCATTACGCCTGAAAACGCCAGGCTAATAATGGTTTTTACCGTATCGTCACTCTTCAGGATGACCCAAAGAATAACGAGCGCCCCGGTGAAGGGCGCCATTCCATAGATCCGGTCTGCGCCTACGTAGCCGAAGAAAACTCCGAAGGCTAGACCGAAAATGAACATCATCAGCTTGACATGCACCATTACTTCAATGGCGATGCCAAGCGTCCTATCGTCAAACCGGAGCCTCCGCCCGCCTGTGGCAAGCATCTGCTCCAGATTGCCGGACTCCTCCGGGCGCATCAGCTCCCGGGGAGTGTTCAGGTAAAGGCCTGCAAAGAAGCAGGTGATAGCGTCATATGCCGAGGGGCATATGAACAACGCTATTAAAGGCCCGTTCGGGATTCTACTCCCTAGTAGGGCCAGGATGAAGCCTATCACTACGCATCCTCGCAGGCTTGCCGGAAGTCTAACTCTTCCGGCTCAATTACTTTAGGTACCTTACTCCAGTCAACCCTTGAGCGCACTTTAGTCTCGGGTTCCTGTACCTGTACCTGTACCCCGTCTCCTTCTAGTGGGCAATCAGCTAGGATTTCTGTGTCTGCCTTAAGATAGATATCTACCTCAAGTGACAGACACTGCCCGCCCCAGGGGGCCTTTCGGTAATTAGGGCATTCGCTACAATGCCCCACTACCTTCGTAAATACTTTAGCCATGAACCCTCCTTAAAGCTTACAAATCAAACCGCCGGTGTATAGGATACACAGGCGGCCTTGTCATTTTTAGTTACCCTTAGCGGTAAGCACCACGCTTGGGTTCGTTACAGTAGAAGTGGTATTGTGTAAACCACTCCTCTTGGGCTCTTATGATGTCCTGTATATTAGGAATAGGCCTCTCTGCTAAAACAGCCTTAAGTTCGCTCACGCTTTTACGCAAGCTTGCTATCTTAGCCCGTCTTTCCTGCTCTTCGCGGTACTTTGAGAGTTCTAAATACTGCTCAGCCTCAACGCCATAGACGGTTGTGTACCCATACTTTACCTTAACACGTACCCCTAGACAGGCTGCCCGCTCTAGGCGCCTGATTATATTCTCTAGGTGCGCGTCTTCCAGGTCGGGAAGGCGGTAAAGCACCCCCCGACTGTCCCGATGTATCTTGGTCATAAAGCCCTCCTTAGATTTACAAATCAAACCGCCGCTATTGGGGGTAATAGCGGCAGCCTGGTGTGCTTAAGTTGTGAACTTTAGCTTAAGCCCCTTTGTGATCGCCGCCCATGTTTGGGGGTATTCGGAGATCGTTCCCATCAGCTCAGCCGTTGAAGCCCTTTTAAGGAGCTTAGTCAGCTGCTGAGCTTTTCGGTCAGGGCAGTCGTCGGCGACTGCTTTTTGAACCACCACAGACTCACGAAGAACTGCTTCCAGCTCTTCACAGAATGTGAAGCCTACTAGTTTACACTGGAAATAAAACGCCCGGATTACCCGGTCTGGGTTCTCTAATAGGCGTTTTTCCGTATCGCCGACACAGCGAAGCACCCTGGCGGACAGGTCGGCCTGCCCGCCATATAGGTCAATTAACTCACCGGTCTTCCAGTCACGTGCCATCGCGTTAACTGTGAAGTCCCGGCGCTTTAGGTCTTCCTCTAGCGTAGGCGCCAAAGAAATAGCCGAGGGCTTATGCCCGGGGCCACTGTGGTATTCCCGCCGGGCAGCGGCAATGTCACAGATCTGCCGCTTCCTATCAATCACCTTCATCCCCTTTAAGGTGAAGGTGTCTGGAAATTCAACAAATCCAGATTCCGTCCCGGCCTTAGGAACTGGCCCAAACTCCCCTTGGGCTAGTTCTACCAAATGCTCCCAGCTGTAGGCTACGAATACAAAGTCGTAGTCGTCAACAGTGAGCTCTAACAAAAGGTCCCTAACGGACCCCCCTACTAAGTACATTTCGCCTCCCCTATGAGTAAATCAAACAGCCGGGGTATTGATTTTTAGGATCAATACCCCGGTAGTTTTTATTTAGGCTTGAGGACGGTAACCTCTTCAACCCATCCCCGTTCCCGGAAAATATCCTCCCACTCCTCTAGGACATAACTGTCCTCAGAGGATGTCCAATACTTGAACGCCAGTTGGGCTACATCCTCAAAGGAGTAAATGTAACCCCCGGTGAACGTCCTGTTCGGGGCGTATAGCGCGATTTCTTTTTCCGTTGGAGTGAAGAAATAGCTCCCCTCAGCGGTACCGAAGTGTATGGTAATCCCCTTTGATGCTCCACGCTGCGTCTGATGAAAGGAGAAACTGATATTATTCTCTACTAGCGCAACCATGAACTCCTTAAATACTACGTTCATATATTCCTCCCCTCCTGGGGTAACTATATCAAACTGCCGGTAATAAGCTGTAATAGGCTTTATTACCGGCAGTTCGTACACCTACCGGAGGCTAGAACGTGCGGCTTTTATTTCATTGCACGTTTCCTCCATCAGTAGACACCCGTTTACCCGGCCTCTTGCGGCAGTTTCGGCGGCCTAGAAGAATAAATCTCCCCAATCAACGTGGCCGCTTCCATCCCGCTTTACTATTATATCCTTCAGCGATGCGCTGATTTGCGCATGCGCATTTACGATCTTAGTAAGCTCTTCCTCGCTGTATGGAGGAAGAACTTCAAATAGCCTGAGGGTCTTCGCTGCGTGATTTTTTTGGTGTTCTGTAAGCATGGTTATTTCCTACTGCAAATCTAACCGCCGTGGTGTTGACCTAGGGAGTCAACACCACGGCAGCAACCTATATGACCCTTATCTCGCAATGCTTGGGTAGTTTACTACTCAAGCATAGGGTTTGTATTTTATTTAGGTACACGCCGGTCCATGTTCGGGTATCCTTGTTGAACAAGCCCGCGTAGGCTTGTTTAGTGGGGACACCTATCTTTATATATTCTGTCGGATCTATATGATAGACCGACAGAGGGCCAAACGTCCCATTTCCCGTGCCGTTAGCCCACTGCCAGTCGGCAAGTGTGGCCTCTTCCTCCTCTTGGGCCCATTTAGCATATGCTTGGGGCTCTTGACGTTTCCATAATTCCAGGAAAACCGTTAGGCGTCTTTTTCGGTCCTCAAACTCACTCAGCATAACAGGAGCTACCTGCTCCTGGATCGTTCTGACCCAATCCATTTAGTTTCTCCCTTAGCTATAGCTATGTAAATCAAACCGCCGTTACCTTGCATAATAGCTTAGTAACGGCGGTTTGATTTACGAAACATTAGCAACTAGCAAGTTGTGCAGTAGGGTGCAAGAACTGGTAAAACAGTTCTTGCACACGCTGTAGTGGGACCTCACTAGCCACGTTCTGGGGCGAGCTTACGAACGTGGGGCTTCCTCCCCACCCGGGCTCTTCCTTACGGATTTCCGCAAGGAAACCATTCAGGTCAATGTACCCCTCTGCCCACTGGCAGACGGAGTACTTAAGCCCTTGCCCAACGACAACCTGATTTCCATCAATTTCCCCGTAAATGGGGAAGGCCGGGTTCCACGCAAGAACCACCGGATTACTCCGGTAGCCAATGCTGGGTGCTCCGCGCAACTCAGACTGTACTATGGTGTAACCACTTAAAATGGTTACTACAGTCTGCCCGCTTTCTAAGGCGGTGGCGATTTCCTCGGCCTCGGCTTCTACCTCAGCCAGGTGTTTCTCTGGATGCTCCCCGGTTTCCAGCCAATGCTGGAGAGCAGCGAGCCGTTCCTCTACCGGCAGCTTGTAGTCCGCCACGCAGCGGTTAATACCCGCCAACGAAGGCTTTTCATAGCCAGTACCGCTAGCTCCAAGTGACCAAGGGCCATGGGCGAACGTATCCGCTACATGAATCATCATGAGTCTGACGAAGACATCTTCATTATTAATATCTACTAGACCCGCGAGGATCAGGTAGGACGCGAATGCGTCCAGGTCAGCGCGGACGGTGAAGTAGGCCCCTCCCTTCACCAGGAAGGACCCTTCTAGGCAGGCTTTGACGCAGCTCGTCGCTGCGTCAAAGCCTGTATGTTGAGGGTCTATATTGACGTCCATCAGAGCTGCTAGCTCTGGGACCGTCATTTCCAACCCGATGTAAGGCCCGGGCTGGGCCTTAATCAATTTGATCATTTCCTCCTGCGCCTTGGGCGCGGGGTTTAATACAAACAACAGGCTCATAATTTTCCTCCTCCCCCGCCACGGTCGGGGGTAATTATTGTAGTGAATCCGTGGAATAAATCAAACCGCCGTTACTTTGCTTATAGTAGCTTAGTAACGGCGGTTTGGTTTCAAGGCTGTTGCTCTGTAGATGGTAGCGGTGGCGGGCACTCTACCAATTGGATACCAGTGGCGATCGCAAAGCCAATCGCCACTCCTGATACCCACAAGCCTAGCTGTTTTAACGGAGACATATACATGCTAATTCATCCCGCACATGTAGCAGTTATGGCCCTCGCGGTACTCCCCGCGAGGGCCTTGAAAAGTCCCGCAGGAGATACAATAATCCCCTGGGCCTTTTCTGTATTCAATTATTGTCCCATCCCCTTCCTTAATGGAGCAGAAGTCCCCGCGGACTTCCCCCCAAATACCAGCTACCTTAATAGTAGCTACCTTATATACGTGCCAGTGTCTACCTACGATTCCCCGTTCAACCAGGAGGTCGCCCTCCTCTCTCCGCTCAATGCGGATTACTTGTCTAGGTCTAGAGACATCTTCTAACGCAAACGCGGTAGGGAGACTCCCTGCAGGGGGGAGCTCGCAAACAATAGCGGTACCCCCTGCGGGGTACTTGATCATAATTTCCATAGTCTCTACTCCGTCAAAATCAAACCGCCGTGTATTAACTATAATAAGCTAATACACGGCGGTTTGTAGGATTAGCCTACACCGGGGGAAGCACTAGCTCCACCCCCTCTGGAGTGCGGCTAAGGAGTTCCCCCATTACCGGGTACTGAGGTACCCAGTAATCGGCAATCGTGTGTATTACCACGAACTCCCTTTTACCGTGGTCAAAGACCCCTACCCACGGGTAGTGGGAGGTCCTCTTTGCCACTTTTGCCACTACCCATTGAGGGCAGCCAAAAGCAGGGAATTCCAGGCATAGGCCTAGATTTCCTGTATCTAGATCTCCCTCCTCCGGGAGTTGCGTGTAGTCTGTCCCCGCTAGGGAGACGACCACCGCTTTTATTGTGGACTGCGGCAGCTCCTCCCGTATCATCCCCGTTGTATAGGGGCGGTACAAGACTTCTTCAATTTGTGATACGAACATTCTTTTACACCTTTCCTAAACCAAACCGCCGCTATATTAGCTTATCATAGCTAACACAACGGCGGTTTGGTTTTTGCCCAGGGCGCCCTGGGCATGAGGGCAAAGCGAGCCCATCCGGGGGCTGGCCAAGCCCCCTTTGCACATTGACCCAGGCTTTTTGAACCCCTAGAGGGGACTGGGCTTATTTGGTGTACAGTCCTGGTACACCTCATGGCGGGGTTTTGGAGCTTAGGTCCTCCCCCCGCGCGTGTCTTTAACGTCGCCTTAGCCGACACCGCCCGGTAGTTTTCTAGCCCACCGGGTAGGGCCGAGGTGGGATGTGTCGGTAAGGGGAAGGAGGTCAAGACTTCGCCGTTACGTAACATCCAAACCAAACTGCCGCCCTTGGGAGGACGGCAGAATGGGGGGCCTAGACGTTATCTAGGGCGGCGGGTGCGGGGGCCTCGGGCACCCCCAGCTTGGGGGGCTGGGGTGTAAGCGGGACCAGAGTGGGTAGGGGAGCCAGGGGCGCAGGAGCCTTGGGAGCAGCAGGCGCGGGCTCCCAAGCACGAACTGCGCTATTTGGCAGCAGGCCACCCACACCGGCGAACAACCTGATCCTGATGTTCGGACAGTCAGTATCAAGTTCAGAGAAATACAATTCTCCCTCCTCTTTACGGGGCGCCCATTTCCAGGCAATTCGGCCACGCCCCTCCAGGGAATGGCGCTTACTCACTTCTAGGGTGAGCAAAGTCTCGTAGACCTCACGCCCGAATAATTGAATAAAACGCGACCTCTCAACCGTGGATTTACCCACGGTTAAGTATTTTACCTCTCCCACTGGGGTAAGGAGCGGAGACGATATCTCTACGGAGAGGTCCCCATTCTTATACCAAATCACAGATACGCAACTTATGTCAATTGCGTATATGCTGTTACCTAGGTCCTCCTGCAATACCCTGACGCCATTCTCTGAGGTGGCACTACCCCAGAAGGTATTCCATACGCGTCCGTTCTCAAGGATCTTAGGGGTTACTTTCAGTTCCATTTTCTTTCTCCTAGTATTCCAACAACGATGCAGACTGCCGCCAACCCGAACCGAAGCAGGCCAATCCAACAACGCGGTGGAAGTGGACAGCCCCAACAATGCGGGCACAGACCGACAGGCTCTGCAGACTGCCGCCAACCCGAACCGAAGCAGGCCAGCCCGACACCCTACGGACACCACCGACAAACCAAAGACCGGAACCGCACCTGGACCCTATACAGGGTAGAGCGCAGCAATAAACACACCCAGGGGGATTTGTTAGCTTAATAACTTAGCGCCCTAGGTCTAAAGGTAGATCAGGGCGCTAAGTTATTATTGATTATTGAAGAGACCCCCTACTTCAGCTTCAGGCATGTTGGGGTCCTGCTCCACATACTCCACATACTCGTCCTCATCGTTAGCCTGTGGAGGCTTGAGGGTAGGTAGCTTAGGAAGAGTAGGACGCTGGGGCTCTACTACCTCTTCCTCTACGATTTCTTCCTCGTACTGGACAGGAACTCCGTCAACCGTGACTAGCTCGGCACGGTCGTTAAACAGGTAAACCACAATACCATGGTTACCCATAAGCGTGGCTACCTGTTTAATCACTGGGAGCACATCCTCCCACTTAAGCCCACCGAGGCCACACCCTAGGGCGGGTATGGCAATGGATTTGGGCTTATTAACCAGAGCCCAGGCTAGTAAGGCGTATAAACCAGCTTCTATGTCAACGAGCCGGCTGGGGATGTTAGCATCCAGCTTAGTAGGTAAGTTCACAATGAACTTACCCCCTTCCTCAGTCACTAACACCTGCCCTATCTTAACGGACCCGGCTTCAGAGGCCACTTTGAGGGCGGCTGTATTTTCTGGGTATCGGTCTATGAACCCTTTGGAAAGAGCTCCGCCCCAGGTACCGCCGCAGTTAACTGGATTAACCAGCACCTGCGCGGGCACGTCAAATATTCCGGTCACTTTATTCTCCGCTAAATGTTCGTCTCTAACGGCCATGAGCAAACGCCCAAGATGGTTACAGCCTTTACGAGGCTCAACAGGAATAACTGTTCCGTCATTACTTAAAGTAGCAAGAGCCCCCCAGTAAGTATCACCCCAGTTATTCCATTCAACTATCTCACCTTTTTCTGCAAGTAATCTCTCAAGGGCTTTAGTCCCAGGAGCGAATTTCTTGCGAAGAGCTTCCTCCATAACAGCTAGCTTGATCTGCTCCCAGTCAGAGCGTAATTGAATTTTACGCCGACCATAACGCTTACTAGCGTGGGGAGATAGCTCAGCTATAATTTTCCTTTGCTCCAAGTCTAGGGTTTTCATAGCCTGGTAGTAGTTCTCTACCGTTTGAAAGGTCCCAAAGTCAGTCTTAATTGGGACTTCTAATGGGAGCATATTTGAGAACCAGTTCTGCACGTACATGGATTTTACCTCCACAGTAGCTGGATCTTGTACGATACAAGATCCTGCATCTTCTTGAACAATACCAGCAGGGCTCTCCTCAATGGGCTCAGCAGCTCCTGGTGCAGGGCCGGGCTTATCCGGAGTAGGCTCCGGCACAGCAATGCCCCCTTCATCATCATCACCTTGATTATCATCTTCAGGCTCTGCCGCAGCTTCCCCAGATGTACTAGGTACATCAAGGAACTCCTCATCCTGTTCAGAGAGGACATCAGCAAGCTCAATATAACGAGTCAAAGCAATGACATCGTTAATATTAAGCTCGGGCGTGGGCGCGTTAATACGCTGCTTTGCATCCATGATGAGCTTGAACAATAGCGCAACGGCTGAACGCTCAATCATGTGCTCATGAACAAGCCGGCACAGTTGACCACCCCGCTGATTATCTTTATTACGGCTTGTGTCGCAGATAATCTGCGCCATATGAACAGCCGTAGCAAAGTCACGCCCGTAGACAGCGACCATATCTTCAAACAGCTGGTCTACGATCGCAGCCGGGCTAGTGCTGTCTTCAGGCTTAGGAAGCTTTCGGGCAACCTTAGCAAGCCCTGCGAGCATAGCGGCATTGATGAAGCCATGGATAGCCTCATCATCCCGCTTACCATCCTTCCAGCAGAAGCCTAGGGTCTGCATGTAAGGAAGAACCTCAGTAAAGGGCAGCCCGGTGAAGGCTGTATACTCAGTATCCTTCAGAAACGCCGTAGGCCGGTAGTAATGAGTCTTGCCGGTAACGAAGCGATCGTAGATATCTTCATCTACAATCTTCAGCCAGTGCGGCGTATGCTTCATACCGTTATAGGCTCGGTCCATAAGGCCAAAGGCGACATACAACATGTTGTTGTCGTATCCACCCAGGGCGACCTCATACAAGGACTGCAGCTGCGGCGCTAGGTCAGCCAGCCACATGAAGTCTTTAAAGCCCATAGCCCGGCAGATCTCAGCAAAGACCTGAGCAAAGTACTCTACTCCATAAGAAGAAGAGACATACCGGGTCTGCTGTTCATATGCCCCGGTCTGCCTTAGCTCAAACGCTTTTCGGTTAAAGACATGGGCCTTCTCAGGGTTCATCAAACGCCCTTCGCTATCCAGACACTTCATACCCAGCTTCTTCTGCAGAGCAGCGTAGCTAGGAATGTCATAGTGGTCTGCATAATACTGAGCAGGGGCGCCAGAACCCCAGAACTCAGGGGACATCATGTCATACCCGAGCAGGGACTTCTGGAACTCCAGCATAGACTCGTAGGAGTCTTGCTTGATGAGCCCAGCGTTGACGTACTTAGTGATGTCATAGGTAAAGACACCATCGCCGTCAAAGTCACCTAGATTAAAGTACTGACCGAAGGGAGATGTATACATCATCACTCCGTTTAGTACAAACCCACGCTGCTCAGCGTCTACAACCCGCAGTTTGCAGATGCAAGAACGGGTCATAGGCGCACGCACCATCATGACGTAGCCATTGTTAATGGCATCGCCAAAGCGCACTTTCAAGCGACGATGCACTTCGCCACCACGCAGCACCCATAGCTCCCCAGTGGGGATAATGGGCAATGCACCCAACTTCGCACCTACAGCGGTAGGACCATAGGTCAGCTGCTTCTGCATACGATTACCGTCGCAGAGCTTGCTGATCAGATTGCTTATGGTAGTTGCAATCTTGACCATGGCTGGGCTACTGAGCGATTCACCCGCGGCCCACATGTCAAAGAACATGAAGGCATTACCCGCGAGGCTGCTCTCATCGGCATGGTCATCCAGCGAGCCGATGATAAAGCTGGACAACAGAGGTAGGTAAATGTTAGCCATCACCCTACCACTCTCGGTCCATCTACTAGTTTCCACGCACAGCACTTTAGTCTGCAATAGGTTGCAGAGTGCGCGTACAAAACTAGTGCGGCTGAGGGCCCGTTTGTGCTGAAGCATCTGGGTATGCTCACCAAAGAAGCCAGCAAACGTATCCGTGCTAGCCAGAGTTACGGTCTGCACTTCAACGCCACCCATCGTGAACGCCACAGGACCCAGGCTATGCTTCCGCAAAATATGCAGAAGCGTGTACTTGGTCCGATTGGCCTCACCAGCATGGATGAGCTCCCGGGCCACCTCAGTCGGGATACTGGGGTCTACAATAGGGCCGAGAGCCAAAGGTGCATAGTTCACGTTCTGGCTGACGGTGGTATATTCCGGCTTAATCGGAACATACAGGTCAATACCGTCTTTAGCGGCATAGACCCAGGAACGGTGGTGCACGACACCCTCTTCAACAACCAGCACATTGCTATGCGGGTCATTTACTTTACCATCGGTAAAACCGACGGCGTTCGGGTAGCCTAGACCCTTAAGCTCAGCAGGAACCAGCTTACGCCAGCCTTCGTTGGCTTCCGCTTTGGCTCCGTAATACTGGGCCGTGAACTTGACCAGGTCGGGCCCATCAAAACGGAACCAGTGGGACTGGCCAAAGATAGCTTCAAAGAGCTCGCCTACAATGTCGTAAGCGCCTTTAGCCAACAGCTTGAAGTCAATGAACAGGCGATCATCCCTGTCATAGTCTTCAATAGCCATACCCATGGCCGGACCAGCCTGCTGGTTCAATGAACGCAGCAGCTCGCGGAGATCATAGTCCTTACCGTTAAGGGTAACGGTAGTTCCACGGGGCACCCGGACGAAGCTCTCTGCGGCCTCCCGTAGGCGGGAGTAGAGAATGTCCATGGTTTTATTGGCATCCCCGAAGATAACCAGGTCAGCACCCTTGCCGATCAGTTCAGGCTCAACGAAGGCAACTAGGCCCTTGTAGCCATTACGGATCTTAAAGGCGCCATACTCCCGCTTATCATAGATGAGCCGGAGTTCCATCACCTCGGCATTGAACTTCGTGACCCAGCGCCACATGATCTTAGTGACCTGGCCACTCTGCTCTGCAGAGATGTTTGCCTCGTACCCGTCGTGCTTGATGAGCAAGCCGAAGGGCCGGCCTTCTACAACATGGAGGTCTACAGGCTCCACGCTGTTCCAGCCGGAGTGCTCGTTATAATGCTGAGCTTCATAAGCGAAGCCTTCGCAGTACAGCTGACTCTCGGAGCTGAATTCATAGACCTGGCCACCGGTGCGGTACCGGATGCCCATGTCCTGAATCTTCTGCTTGTTAGCCCAAACCATACCAGGGCCACCGAATAAAGCACTGTTGGCAATAATTGCCTTAACAGCCAGTGCCTTGATTTCATTGAAGACCCCGTTGGTCTGAGCCGCCTGCACCGCCTGGCTAATGAAGATACAGCCATTGTGGTAGAAGTTGGCCGTCCGCTTGAGCTGCTTAGCGCCCTTATTGGACAACGCGACGAAAGTTTCTCGCGCGATCTCCGTCCAGTCTGCTCTGCAGCCTAGGATTGCAGCCACCTCCATGACATCTACGACGCCCTGGCTTTCCCAGAAGTCCTTCACAGCTTCTTTCTGACCTGTGAAGTTAATGCCATGGATGTCCTGCGATACCACAGTCATCCGCCCGAACGGCTCTTGGCAGAAGCCGAGCTCAAGCATCCGCTTGTGGACTACTTGAGTGTTAGCGTAACCCAAAGTCTTAAGCGCAGCGCGCTCAAGGATTAGGTTCTGCCGTTCCTCTACGCTGAGCTCAGAAGGCATAGCCTTGCCACCCCCAACGTAGATGTTTCCCTTCATAAGGCCTACGTTAAGCATGGAGAATCCATTGCCAGACTTGACCTCTGAAGGCAGAGCATCCCGGTATAGGGAGCGGGGGTAGTTCAAGGCTACTGCCACGACACCCCGGTTGCGGGCTTCTGCTGCGTCGTCTAGCTCACCGATGGTAGCTGAACGGAGGTCAATAGACACGTAATTACGAAGATACGTGTTTACCGCCCCAGCTACTCGGAAGTAGGTTTGCATGACATTGCTACCTACCAGCCTATTCCGGTAGCTATCACGGTCTACCCGAACTAGCAGAGGCAAGACAACCTCAGCTAGCATATAGGCGAAGACCGCGTGAGGGCTCATCAAAGCGCCTTCATCCTCCCGGATGCTTCTATGGCAAATAGGAAGGGCCATATACGTGGCGTATATGGCCTTCTGATTCAGCGCGTCAACCAAGGTTACACCTTGAGCATCCACGGCAAATTCAATGCCGCAGATGTACACGGTGAACTTCTCCTCCGTGGCATCAGGACTCAACGAGATATACTCGTAATCCTTGATACCAAAAGAAGAGAACACGTCGCTAATGTACTCAAGCATATTCTTGAGCTTAGCGACAGTCATCTGCGGGCAAGGCAGATTCCACCCAGCAGGGATGCTTACCATCCCTGCTACAGCCTCGCTATAGCCAAGTTGACAAAGCACCTCGGCCAGGTGCTCTGCAAGCACAGCCTTGACGATAGGCAGGCCATAGCTAAAGGCACTGGGCGCTAGCTGGTGGACAGTCAGCGCTGCCGCCATATCCTCAACTTCAACCCCTAGGTGGGGGAAGTTACCATTGAGGACAGCGTGGCTTTTGATACCCTCGCTGAGGATAACCCGGTAACCCTCATAGAGATCCCGGCCCTCAGCGTCCAGTATCGCCGCCTCTACCTGCTCAATGGGATACCGCAGGCGGTAACTATCGCCTTCAATGTCAAGCCGTTGGCGGCTCAACAGAAGGTCCAAGTCTCCGATCAGCGACGGGCGCCCAGTGAGGCACTTACCAGAGAGGTAGTAAGCCTCCTTCTCAATAACCGGAATAGGCCGGTTACCAAGCTCCTTAGAGTGGGTCGCCTCAAATACCCACATACTTAGCATGTCACTGAGCGGAGCGGCGAAGAAGGCATCCCGCGGGCTGTAGTTAATCGCCTCTGTCATGCGGACGATCAACTCCCGCATACCAGACTCGGGATACTGCTGGTGCAGCTTCCCGAGTCGCTGAGCAATAAAGTTCAGCACCGTCTGCTTGAACTGGGCTACGTTGCCAGAAGCAAACGGCTGGTCAGGCGGGTCAGCCGGGGCTCGTTCTCCACCAAGCGCCGTAGGCGGCTGCTTAGCGTAGACGAGCTTAAGCTCCTCCCCTTCGGGGCCTACTTGCGTTTCCACAAGCTTATACCCCTTGCCTAGCAAGCCCTTCTTAAAGACTTCTAGACCGTTGACGGGGAATGTACCCGCATGATTGGTCTTTGTAGCAAAGAACGTGAGTTCCGCTACGTCAATCTCTACAAACCACATAGTTTCCTCCTTCGTGGTTGTTTCCGTCACAGGCTGCCCTGTGTTAATAGGCGCAGCCTGAGTTTCCTCTACTGCCGGCTCTTGTGGAGCAACAGCAATAGAGACGCTCGCGCCTACCTCAGCAACAGACTCTTCCTCTGGCAAGGTAGGCGGGGCCTCCTCTACCACAGGCTCCTGGGCATTCACCACCGGGGGTTCTGGTATTTCCGGCGGTCCTGTATCAATTTCCCCGGCAGGTTTCACCCGCTCATAAATGGGACTCGTGCCTACGTTCATAATGACGTTCTTAGACGCACGACTTATAGCTACGTAGATAAGCTTATTAAGCTCAAGACCCCTACATAACTTGATGTCGCTATAGTCCACCAGAACGTTACGAAACGTAGACCCTTGAGACTTGTGGACTGTCATAGCATAGCCATAACTGAGCCCTGCGAATAATTCTTGCAACGCCCAGTACTCCGCCCAAGGAATAACATGCTGTGTTGCCAGTTCACGTAACCGGTCTGACTCTTGCTTGTACCGGCTTGCTTCCTCCGCAGCAAGCACTCGTACTATAGTTTCAGCCTTTGCATCATGCACCGGTTCCAAGGTAATCTCCAGGCAATTCCAGCCATCAACCTTGCCATTATTTACAGCACGTACCCAAAACTCATCCCCTGTAAAGAGGTCTTCATACGGGGCGTCTAATATGACAAGGTCCCCCACCATGAAACGCTCCAGCTTTTTCCCTACGTGCAATAGTTGGCGGACATAGGTATTTAGCTCAGCAACCCTAGCGTTACGCCAGGCCACAATCCTAAAGAAGTTAGGATCATCGGTAAATTTGGCCCACTTCTCAGGGTCACTTACCAACCCACTAATGACCTTAAACCAGTTAATGTGCTGATAACAGAAGACGTTATTACCTTCACTCAGCGACTGAGCCGGGTGGTAAGTACCATGCCCCAGGTCACGGACTAGCGTTGACTCACGTAGAACTGGACCGCCATGCCGAAGGACCTTAGTCAACTTGGCATAGTCATCAGCCAAGCTAAAACACGGAGCCCCAGTTTCGTTAACAGGCGGTAACTGAGCTGGGTCGCCTGTAAATAAGAACTTAATGCTCTTGAAGTAGGAAGTCATATGGTTCCATAAGACCTCGCCCAGCATAGACGCCTCGTCTACGATAACGAGCAAGTTTTCGCTGATAGTGCAGCTCCCTCCCCTATCAAACTGAATCTCTGCATTCTGTTTGATAGCCTTAATACCTAGAAGCTTGTGAATGGTAGAAGCCTCTACACGTAAACCTTGGCCCCGTAGCTTCTCAGACAGTACACGCGCCGCCTTGTTACTGAGCGCGGTTACTGCGGTAGCCGCCCGGATATTCCTTGGCAGTAACCGTAGGAAAATAGGTAGCAAAGTAGTCTTACCTGTACCCGCGTACCCTTCTAAGGTAAAGGTACCTCCACGGGCCGGGCTCTCTGCGAACGCCAGCATCTTGTCTAGGGCGGTGAGCTGGTCCTCCGACAGCTCAAACGGTAGCCCTAGCCCATTTACCCTTTGGAGGGTAGACTGCCGCCCTTGGGGGGAAGGGGGAGGAGGGGTTTGGGCCATACAGACAACGGTGTCTGTAGGCTCCCCACCCACGACCCTAACCAGGTCAGCTAGGATGTCCCGGTGAACCTCCCTAGCCTTAACAAGGAAGTCCCGCCAGCTAGGCTCTGGCTGGGACTTTTTCGTCAACCCCCAGTTACGTGGGGGTTTCCCTTTAGTGCCCCTCTCAAATACCCTCCCGGTGGAGGGTTTTAGACTGGGCCTGGCCTGTAAAGCTTCGTCCCCCCGGCTATCAACCGGGGTGCGCAGCACAAGGCTACGCTTTACTTGGTAGCGCCGCCGGGCCTCCTTAAGGACGCGCCTGGCGCCTAAGTCGTCGCCCATCCATAGGAGGTGGGCTACCTCCCTGGCAACTCCCAGCTTACGGGCACGGGCCCAAAACTTCTGCTGACGGGCCTTGGGCCTATCAGCAATATTACAATACCGCACCCCATGGAATGGGCGGCGCCCATTACGGGACTGCCGCTTACGACGTAAGAATGCGGCCCTGCGTTGCTGTGCTTTTTGTGCAGCACGGTTGGGGCGCTTACGCGCTTTGGGCTTAGCCCCAGGGGCGGAGGCTGAGATAGTAGCGGTAACGGTAAGAATGGTCAAAATAGCCATGATGTTCCCTCCTTGGGAATAATTTACTAATCCAGCTTTGGGCGGGCTGGACAAACCGAATACGTATATTTAACGACCCCATATCTGGGTCAAAGCAAAATGCCCCTGTCAGCCATAAGTAGGAATAGTCCTACAGGTAGCCGACAGGGGCAGGGGATAGGCGCAGCAGACACACCCACTTAGCCGGAGTAGAAACTGCGTGTATACAGCCAATAGGCGCAGCTTATACTCCGGCTGCTAGTTAATAAACTTCCTCGTTGCGTTCCAGGAAGTTTATGAGCTCCGTAAGGCGGAGCTTCAAGTTCTGGGCAGGGGGACCTTCGCCCCCTAGCAACCTGTAAATACTATATACATTGCCCGGTGGGGCTTTAACCCCAAGCGCCCTTAACGCCTGAAGTCTGAGTACTAATCTGGCCTTATCCGGCCCCCGGAGGCCTTCCTCCGGGATATATAGCTCCACAATCTCGTGGAGGTAGGCAGCCAGGTCCTCGTTACAAGACCAAAGCTCCCCCTCCGTAGGGGGAGCTATTTCCGTGAGCTTCGTATCCCATCCGTAGGTATACCTACGGAGCCCTTCTTGGGCCAACCGGGTCTCCAGAGCCTTAATGGCCCGTTGATACTCAACCCACGCGGTGTGGGCTGGCATATTCCGAATTACTAAACTCATGATGTTCCCTCCTTGGGAATAGGTGAGTAATCCAGCTTTGGACGGGCTGGACAAACCGGACATATATATTTAATGACCCTATGTCTGGGTCATGGATTGACTAAATAGCTGCGCAAGTAGCCTACAGGGGCAGGCGACAGGCGCAGCGAATAGAACTCTGCCTAGGCTGCAAAGCAGAATTAGATTAATTGGCGCAGCTTAGACAGAGTTTAAATTCCAGGGTTTATTCTTCTACACCCTGGAATTCTTGGAACTGAACCCCCGGGATATAATCCCGACGAAGCCATCTGTACAGATGGCTCTCGTTGTATTCAACGATGATTAATCTATACCAGTGCCCATCTTTGGGCACAGATCTGTGGACGGGGTATTGAACCCCCGTCTCCTCGTTCCAGACAAGCACAAAATCGCCACAGGAACACCGGGTAGCAGCGGCGTAAAAGAGGCCCATAATTTCCCTCCTTCGGGATAAACTAACCTAGCTTTCGCGGACTAGGCAAACCGTCCGGGCATATTTAATGACTACCTGGCAAAGTCACGCCGGATTCAAACCGGCACGCCAATTTAAGCCTGAATTGCACAGGCACCACGCTATGGATATAAACAATCCCTCGGGCTCGGCGTCACCTTTTATTTAACGACCGTGGTGTCAGGTCGGTGGCTGGTTATTTAGGGCGTACCTTGCTATAGGTCGCCCGTATTGCGGGTTTACCGCAATACGTTACCTCTAACCGGGAGACTAGCTCCCAGTCCCTCTCTGCCAAAGCGGCCTGGCAGGCCGCCACCCCCATTTCGGGGGTACAATCCACCCAGTCTCCCGTTTTTGGGACTTTGGTCGGCGCCTTAAGGCACCAGTCATCCCCTCCTAGGAGGGAAATGTAGTCCCGGGCAGGTCTCTTACTAGCCCGTTTCTTGTACTGCTTGGGAAGAGCCGGGTCTACCCGGTAGTGGGTTCCAACTTTCCCCACATAGCAGGGTATCCCCTGCATCCGTAGGGTGCATGCTAGGGCAGTTGCTTCCTCAATAGTCGGGACTACTGAAGAAGTCTGTTTGATAATAGACATGATGTTCTCCTAGCTTACAAGGGCATAAAGGCGTCCCAAGTAAGATTGCGCCTGTACTCTAAGTACCTGTGTGTCTAAATGGAGATAAATAGACAAAGCAAAACCCTAGTGCGGAATCGGACCGCACCTAGCTCACCAGAGTAGGGCACTACAGCTTATTTAATGACCCCTGTAGTAGGTCAAGCAGGGAAGTAACTTTAGGTCTTCGCCTTTTGTAGGGTGGCCTTCTCTACTAAAGCCCCCCAAAGGTCGGCTCCCCGAAGGTCAGCCTCTAGAAGGTTGGCCTCTAGAAGCTTAGCTCCTCGAAGGTCAGCCCCTTGAAGGTCAGCCCCTTGAAGGTTAGCCCTTCGGAGGTCAGCTCCCCTGAGGTCTGCCCCCTGAAGGTTTGCCCCCCGAAGGTCAGCCTTCCAAAGGTCTACCCCGCAGAGGTCTACCTCTGGAAGATGAATACCTTCCAGATAGGCCATCATGGCCCGTTTAGTACGTTTGATAACCGAAATCCACCCCTCCGTAGTCTGCGTACTCAGGCGTAAGACGCCTGAGTGGTATTTCCACCGTGTCTCGGTATAGGGATGAAACCCTAGTGCCAGCCTAGGGTCATCCTTAACTGCCCGAGGAGTATAGCACCCCTCAAGCCAGGTTGCTTCGTAAACCAAATCCTGAGGCCACGTACAGGCCTCACTACACAATAGCAGGCCTTCTAGGCCTGAGATTATATCCCGCACGGGCAGGAGATTGTCGAACACGTCCTCTTCACTGCTAATGGCAGAGAGGACTTGAAATTCGCGACGTACAGCCATGTTTCTCCTAGCTTGTGTAGGCATAAAGGCATCCATACACAAGATTGCGCCTGTACTCTAAGTACCTGAGTGAAAATTCCTGGAGAAAGGAATTCAAGGCAATGCCCTGTCATGGAGTTGAACCATGAGTAGCCCACCGGGGCAGGGTTATAGGCGCAGCAGCCATTCGTCAAAGGATTCAATCGTGCTGCAGTAAGTCACTGAGCGTTGAATCCCGATCGCAGCGTGCGCTTTGGCCAAAGAGCGCAGCTTCTCTTCTTTAGCTGCAACCTGGCTGGGGTCCATCGTCACATCAACCCCAATTACCTGACCGCGGTACTGGATAACCGCGTCCAGAGAAAAGACGAGGTCCAGGACCTCGCCGGCTGGAAATTGCCCACTCGGGTGAGCAAGTCTTAAATGTCGGAAAGCGTTTTCTAGCTTACGCTTTCCGACAAACCGTAACCCCTGTGGCAATACCTTTGCAGATATCGCCACTAACTTAATGCCCCGTTTTTTGCACAGGGCCTTGAACTGCATCTCTGCAGCCCAAGAGTCAACACTTGCCATATTTCCTCCTTATGGTTAAAAAATCGTCAACAAAACGAAGAGCATTGTTGACAGACCCTAGGTAGGAGTCGAACCTACCAGGCACCCCCTTGTATTGGGTGTAGGGCACTACAGCTTATTTAGTGACCCCTGTAGTAGGTCGTTTAGTTAGCTAACGCGGAGGCCGTAGAGGTTGGCACCGGCGAAATTGGTGCCAACCAGATTGCAGTTAATAAAATCAACGAGGCTAAGGTTAGCACCGCTGAGGTTAGCACCGCTAAAGTTCGCGTTAGTGATGACAGTGTCAAAGAGGTCAGCACCGGTGAGGTTGGCGCCGGTGAGGTTGGCACCGTCAAAGTTGGCGCCGCCGAGGTCGGCACCGCTGAGGTCGGCACCGGTAAGGTCGGCGCCGCTAAGGTTGGCGCAGACGAGGTTGGCGCCGGTGAGGTCTTCACCAGCGAGGTCGGCACCGTTATAGTCAACGAAGTTGAAATCCATCTTTTTCTCCTAGCTTGTGTAGGCATAAAGGCATCCATACACAAGATTTCGCCTGTACTCTAAGTACCTGTGTGAATATCCTTGGAGAAAGAAATTCAAGGCAAAACCCTAGTGCGGAATCGGACCGCACCAAGCCCACCAGGGTAGGGAACTACAGCTTATTTAATGACCCCTGTAGTAGGTCATCTTAGTTACCAGGTCCCAGGCCCTTGGCGGCGCCGGGGGAATCGGTCATGGGAGGAGGGGCAGTCGTGCCCCTCGCTCACTACTGCCCCCTGCTCGTTGACCGAGCAGGAGCTAGACTCCTGCTCCATACAACCTCCTAGCCCTAGAAGGACTACGAGAGTTGCGGCAGTTAGAGTTACTTTAGACATATTCCCTCCTTGGGAATCGACAGCAACCTAGCTTTAGCGGACTAGGCAAACCGTCCGAGCATTTTTTAAGACCACTCGGCAAGGTCTTTTGAAGCAGGTCTTCATTTCTCATTCCACACCCGAGGGGGGATGTCCATTAGACCCATAACTACCCACTTAAAATCCGCGCCATTTTTTCGCTATAGCGCCTTCTAGGTATTTATACTTAGTCTCTTTAGTCTTTTTAATCTCTTTACTCCACCCTCCTTTACCAGCAGATGGGGGGTTAACTACCGACGATTCCTCGGTAGTTGTAAGAGTGCAACTAGCTTTACTCCTTTGCCCCTTTACCCTGCTGGTCGCAGCCATCTCTCTTTGTAGGGTTAATGCTGGAAATTTGTACCCATACAAGTTGGGCAAGTACAAATAAAAAAGCCGCTCAAGAGCGGCTGGGTGAGTTTTGTATGTAAGTAAGGTGCAAGTTTTAGGTAATTTAGGTATACTCTAATAAGTCGAATTCAGTTATATATATATATGCCTACGATTAGTCAAGCTATTGACGTTGGTAATTACACAACTTATGGACTACGTGATGATGAGACGGCGCCGAGGACTCGCAAGTCAGTTATGGCTCAGCTAATTGGCCGCCGGATTGAAGTAAAGCCAGATAATGTAATTATTGAATCTAATGAATATGGGGCGTGGCATATTGGGCATCAGGCTCGTAAGTATGGGGCGGCGGCCCATGAGCTGATGGACTTAAACAAGCTTGAGCCTGAAAATTATGTGCCTATGGTTTTATCTACACTAGGGCCTTTAAGTAAGCGAGTCTGCTCCTATGAGGTAGAACTTTATTGGAGTCTTCCTGAACCTAGTTTAATTTGCCGCGGGCGCGATGACGTGGGTGAAGAGATTACGATGACCGTCGCTGAGCGATTGGAGCGGGCCCTCGCGCGGACTTTCCGGTATACCTATACGGACCATAGCGGCGCCTATGATATGACGGTTGCTATTAAGCCTAAGGTTTGCCGCCCGGAGGGCTTAGATGCTGTTGTATTTGCGCGGGAAGATGGTTACCTATCGGAATATGGAACTGTTTTAGGTGTGGATATTGGCGGGGGCACCGTTGAGATGGTGACCTTAGATAGTGACAACACCCTACTAGACCGCGAATCTTATAATGGCTCTAATGGCTCACCCTTGGCGGGCGTAGTCGCTATTACAAGCCAATTGGCAGATAACCCAGAATTTCGTAATGCAGTAACTGGTATTCCCAATTCTGGTATTATTATGGATGCTTTATGCCGCCCGGTGATTGGCCATGACGGCAAACCGCGATATGAGTACCCCTTGGATAATAATCAGCGCTTTGACTTTTCTGATATCTTTAGGAAAGTAGCTCGCTCGTATTATCTAGAGATTCAGTCTAAGTGCAGTAATAGATTTAAAGGTTCTACGGGCAGTGAAGGGATGAGTGGTATTATGTTCTTCGGCGGTGGAGCTAACATTCTGCGCGCCCCTTTGAAGAATTTTGAAATCTATATCCCTGATCAACCCGAGCTCAGCAATGTACATGCCCTGTATAGGCTAAGCAACCAGCGCGTAGGAGTCATGGTAGGATGAACTATAGGATATCGGACCTAAAGATTGTAGAGGGTTTAAAAGCATTAAAAACCCGGCTGCAAGAAAACAGGCGCCGCGCCAGGCTAAACTGGGCCGATGTCTTTGAGTTTATGCTTACGGTCTCGTGGGATTATTTAGATAAACCTCAGTCAACAGCCCCTCCTACTAACGCCGCGGTGGAGCGATCGCGCAGCAGCACCGTTGCTATACAAGAGCCGGTAGTAAAAGAGACGCCAAGGCCTGTTGCGGATAAGTCCGTAAAGGCCTCCAAGGGGGTTACACTTCCAGCGGCTCAGGAATTAGACTTCTGAGTTGGATAGTCTGCGTTATATCTGCGGTGCTAAACCCAAAGTACCGCAGATATTTCTATATGATTATTGTAACCAAGGACTTGAATCTGCCGGACTTAGCCCGCCCGCTGTATAGCCAACAAGAGCAATATGGCGGGGGGTTAGTATACCAGCAGATGCAGTTTGAACTCCGTCTTGAGCAGGGCGCTATCGTCCGAATCCAATCCTACGATCGCTTAGCCAATAGACCGTTTATTCCTAAATTAACTCTAAACATTGGTAACTTAGATATTCGGCTATTTTATTTTACAAGCAGTGCCTCTGTATTTACTGAACCTATTACCGCGCCCGAGAGTTTAATTGAAGAAGCCTACACAGGAAGGGTTAATGGGCGAGGGCTTAACGAACTCTGGGCAGATACTGATGTTGTCTATGAGAGTCAGACACTAAACTTAAAGCATTACTCTTTTGGGTATTCTGGACAGCCCTATGCAGACGAAAAAGAGGCTATCCTAGCAGAGCAGCGCAGGCGGACGTTACTAAGTGATACTGTACCAGCCCAGGAGACGCCTGCAAACATAGCCCTCTATAGACCCTTGAGTCTAGCGACTATCCGGAAATTACCTAATAGGGTTATTTACGGAGTTACCCAAACGACGCAGACCGTAGAACAATTTGCCCTAACATCTATTCAGACCTTGGCAACGGATCAAGAGATAGGAGACTATTGGTCCGCTGATTTGGATAACTATGAGCACCGAGATATCCCTACCATTGATCTCAGCCTAGAGAGTCGGCTAATTGAGGAATGTAAATCAATAGCCCTTCAAAATCTAATTGATAATACTCTATACCAACCTATACAAAATGAAACCACAAGCTAGATTAGGGGACCTAGAGGTAACCTGGCGCGGGATTAGACCTATTACCCGATGCAGAAGCAAACGCACCTTTGTCAATAACCGCAAAGCGGCTACGGTAGGCGATAGGCTTGTGCGCTTTGTAGCTACCACAGGATCAAGCCGGGTTTACATAGAAGGTCGGCGGGCGCATCGGAAGATGGATAGGAATAGTGGGGGCGGCGTTTGCATCCAAGGCTCTAATACAGTTTTTGTACAATAAGCATATAACATGATACAGAAAGTAATAAGATTGTGGCGTTTATTAGACTATGTGCGCGTACATAAGCATACACTTTGCATACAAAATAGCTCTACACAGATAATCATAGACCGTGCGCATATAACCATTAAAAGCGCCGGTGATATTCGTATAGATGGTAGGAATGTTTATTTAAACTGCGATGAGTCTTTTGTAGGAACTGAAGAAGAGGAGGAGCAAGTATGGCTGCAACAGGAAAACCACAGCGGTTAGCAAGAAGCAAGACAAACGGTAGGTACGAGTATGACCGACTGGCACTCACCAGCCCTACGTTCACAGCCCTCAAGCAGTTATCCGAGACCCATGGCCTAACGCAGGATCTGGCTGTTCAGCTTTTGATTGAATTCTATACGATGCAACGGCTAGACCTCGTCATTCATCAGATTAGGGCGATGTACGATCGCGGCCTAACTCCGTTTGAGATAAACCAGCTTTCAGTGCTCTATACATTACTGCAGGCCATAGACGATAGGATTGGCCTTACCTAAGGTAAATCACCCTCGTCGGGTAACTCTGTACTCGGTGGTGTAAAGTTTGACGTGTACCGGGCTACGCCTTCGGTTGCTCTGAAGTCATCAAACCAGGCGCCGCTAGAGGCTATGAGCGTATCAGGCATTATAACAAATACACTGTTGTTCATAGTCCAGTTTCGGGTATTAGCCTGAGATCCGATACTTACGCCATTCTGGAAGATAGTTACAACACCATTTGCCCTAACTAGGGCAAGATGGAACCAAGTACCTGACCCTACTGGAGTCCATGGGATCTCAACATCCCACGCCACATTTTCTTGAACTAGGCCGATGACACGGCCTCCAGAGCTTCTACTTCCAAAGCCGAAACAGGGAGGAGTACCGCCTACGCAGAACCTAAACTCAGAACTGAGCGTTCCGCTCCATCTGAACCAAAATTCAATGGTAAAGTCTCCAGTCCCCCAATCAAAGGCGGGGCTATACGGGACTTCAATCCTACCGCCGGTTATAGACCCATTGCCATATTTGAATTGAGAGGTAGTAATTACTGGATTCCCGCTGGATACGGTCACGGATCTACGCGCCGGCCCTGAATCTCTGAAATTAGCTAGATTGTTAGTACCATTTCCAAGCAATAGCAACGAAACATTGTCATAAAAAGGATCTGGATCAATAGGCCCTCCGTCAGTTATCAACCACCCACGGGAGACTAAAGCAGCGCGGGCGGTAGCTGCGTTCGTATTGTACGTGCTGCCGCCGGCATCAAAGCTAACATTTGATCGGCTATTTCTAGTGTTAATGTCAATTAACAAATTGGAGTAGGACTGGGTTGATAGACTGACGCCGGTGAAGCAGTCATATCCGGATATCATAACTCCCATGTTAATAAGTGGAAAGTCAATGTTGTTTAGACCTGTGCAGTCAACCCATGTACTACTAAAGCCACTAACATTAGGGGTATTAATTAGAGGGAAACTTGTTAATCTTGTGCATCCTGCCCACGCCTCATCAAGACTCGTAGCTGTAGCGAAATCAATTGCGGGAAAGGTTGTAAGGCTAGTACAGAGACTCCATGCTCTGTAGAAACTTATAGCCGCTGGGAAACTAATAAGTGGAAACGTTGCTAAACTACTACAGTTTCTCCACGTCTCTACAAAATCGGTAGCTACAGGAAAGTTAAGAGTTGGAAAAGTAGTTAAACTAGTGCAGTTAAGCCAAGCGCGTGAAAGGATAGTCGCTTGAGGAAACTCGATAATGGGAAAGCTGGTTAGGCTGCTGCAATCTGCCCAGGCATAATTAAATGTAGTAGCTAATGGAGCTGTAATAACAGGAAAACTAGTTAGGCTAGTACACTCAGACCATGCGCCGGCAAGATTTGTGGCAACTGGAAAGTTAAGGGCAGGAAAGCTCGTTAGTCCAGTACAACCACCCCAAGCGTTGGAGAATTCAGTACCTTTAGGAAAGCTAATGGGCGGGAAAGTAGTTAAACTAGTGCAGTTGAACCATGTTAATTGAAAACCCGAAGCGTTAGGTACATTTATAAGAGGAAAGTCTGGCAAGAGACCACAATAAGCCCATGCCCGGTTAAAATCTATAGCGGCAGGAAAATTAGTGGTAAGAAAGCTCTGTAATCTATAGCAACTATACCATGCATACTTAAAATCAGTAGCATTTGGGAAGTTAGCAGACGGGAAACTGCTTAAGAAATAACAATGACTCCAAGCTTCAGTAAATAATATACCAGACGGAAAATCAGTGATTGGAAAGCTAACTAGATTAGAGCAAAATTTCCAGGCTGCGGTAAACACAGTTGCCACTGGAAACGAAATATTCGGAAAGTTGAGTAGACCTTGACAATCGTACCAAGCATTACTAAAATCCACCCCTGCCGGAAAATTAACAGTTGGAAATGTAGTTAATCCCCGACAACCCCACCAAGTACCCCTAAAGTCTACCCCTGAGACAAAATTAAGAGCAGGAAATTCAATTAATTTATTACAACCGGACCAAGCATCTCTAAAGTTTGTACCACTTGATACATCAATATTCGGAAATGTTCTTAAATTAGTACACCCCCTCCACGCGTCTCTAAAACTTGTAACGAGTCCTGTTTTTGCTGTTAGGCTATCTAAAGCAGTAATGACGAGGTTTGCACACCCGTAAAACGCTGATTCAAATGTAGTCCAGGTACAGTTACCCCAATTAGCAAGTTCAATTAATTTAAATCGGTCACCAGTATTAGTAAACCTTAACGTAGGAAATCCATTAGTAACGTTTTCTCTAATTTTTATAGTATAAACACCCGCACTAGGGTAGGTATGAACCGGTTGTGAGCTTATACCACTTGTTACAATAGTTTCTACAACGGCATCCCCCCAATCAATAGTAAAATTGTAACTGGTTTGAAATGCTAAAGGTAACCTAAATTGTACACTTGTTGATGGACTGCCACTGGAAAATGGTATATTATCCGTCTCAACAATTAAAGCTAGGTTGTCTCCGTAGTCGGGACGGGCCCCTGCAAATAATCCAGTAGGGAACGTAAACATTACCTAAAGTCCTTAACTAAGTTACACAATAAGGCAGTCCCGTTATATACACAGGTCAGAACATCAATTGCGTTAGCTGCAGTACTTAATTCAGGCACTAAACCGTTAGGGAATTTAAATATTGAATTATATTGCAGAGTTCTGGAACTACTTCCTTGAGTTATGATCCATAAATAGGTTCCCCCAGCCTGTAGATTAGTGGGAGCTCCTAATGTTCTATTTCCAAATAATGTAACAGTAAAAACGTTCCCTTGACTCGCGTTTGTACTAATAGTAAATGTGTCTATTAAACTGATGCTCGAAACTGTCTGAGCTCCAGTATAGGACTGGCTTCGGTTGGTAGCGGCTGCGGTGTAGGTAAGACCGTTGCTTTCTAACCGCCATTGAAAGTTATTACTGACGTTGGCTAACTTGATTTCATCACCGCTTGTGCTTGGGATCTGCGCTTGCTCTGTTAGCGTCAATGAGGCACCACCACTACCCCCACCACCCCCAGCAACGGATATGGTCACGTTCCCAGTCAGCGTGCTACTGCTGGCCACATGGGTTACCGCCAAGGTGCGATCGCTACTATTGTCGGTGCTGCCAGTGACAACATAGTAAGCGTACCGGCTAGGGTCCGCCTCGCTGGTCAACAACAAGCCAGTATTGGCGGCAACCAAGTCCAGCAAGGCTGCCATATTTTTGCTGTTGCGGTCTGTCTCGCTGATAAATATTTGAGTAGCGCTGGCGGAGGCTGCATTATTGAGCCGCACCTGCCCCGCCGATGGCCCGCTGCTGGTGCTATCGCTGAAGGTGTACTTAAAGCTAAAGCCACCGCCGGAAGGTAAGAATGTCTGACTTTGAATGTAACTCACCGACGTACTCTCCAGACAAGGTAGGTAACAAGCAAATAACTACTAAGCATTAGTTAAATGCTCCATAAATTGTTTAGCAATAGACCGCCTATCATAAGGTTTAGCCAGTTCTCGGCAGTGTTCATAATCAAGACGATAGGGGATACCATCGCCATCAGACTCGGTTACCCAGCGAATAGCTTTAGCAATCTGCTTAGGGTTATGCGGAACTAAATAAGGGAACTTTGCTAATGAAACCTGCTGTAGCGTTTCCTCTGGGCCCCCACTACCAGCGATAGCGATCGGGGTAGATCCATTTGCCCAAGACTCAACAACAGCGCGGCCAAAGGGCTCATTATGGCTCGGGACTATGACACATTCTGCTTGCCGGTATAACTGACCAATGCGCCAGTAAGGCAGCTCCCCGGTAAATTTAACATGATATTTAATATTATAGTTTTCTACCATTGGGCCAAAATCTGCAAGAATCGGCCCAGCTATTGTTAGATGCCAACGATAATTCAGGAACTTCATAGCTTGGAGTAATAAGGGTATACCTTTACTTCGGCAGACCCTGCCAACGTAGAGTAAACGGTGGCGAACATGAGGACGTATCCAAGCGGGTAGATATACGGCATCGGGTAGGACTGTCACTGGGTACTCTTTCCACGCCCGGGCGACAAACTGGCTGCTTGCGAATAAATGCCCAACACCTTCAATAACAGGACGTTGTACCTGCTTATAGACATCACGCCTAATCCAAGCAATTCGCCTGGCTGGAGCTACATCGGGCAGCCATCGGATATCTTCTAAACAGTCAACGGCATAGTAGTCTGCCTTGGCCTTTAGGTTATGTGTGTAAACGGCGTTAACACCAATACTTCTTAGACCTTTGACAAGCTCTAGGGTTGAGATATGTCGGCCAGCCACGCGGTTGTCTACTAATGGAGGCCGAAGAAATGCTATACGGCATACCATGAGGTACTCCCACTCCCAGATATATAAAGGGTTGCGGTGCTTGAGTTCCCGTATTCGTCTATAGAGTAATTAATCAAAGACTGCCCTACAAAGTCAGCTATCACTGTCCCGGCAGGGTTATTAACGCTATATCGCCGAATAGGTGTAGCGGAGGCTACAACCCACCCAGCTGATGTCGCCCCTGCTGCAACCCAAAGAACTTCTCGGGCTCCTTGAGGGTCAGCTAAGCTTGTAGTCCTTTGCACATAAAGTGAATGAGTAGTTACGGGTGTAATACTGTTAAGGGGCGAGGTGGGCCCAATACCTTGTACTCCCATGTTAATAAAGGTGCCCCCAAATGTTTGACTTTGAATAGAACTCACTCTTCCCTCCAGGTGACATAACCACTAAGGGAACCACTAACCGGCAGATTAATAACAAGGCTCCGGTCTGCAAGCAGACCCAAGGGATGTTTAAAATCTCCAGCATAATCGTGGGCAACTATTGTACTGCTAAGAGTTGTCTGACCTTGAGCGGCTGTACCAGATTTCAGTATGAAACTAGTCGCTGCAGAAGGGTTACTTAATACAATGCTATAGATACGTAAGGCCTTGCCAGCAGTTGGGGAAACGATCGTCTGGTCGCCTGATACCGACGACAATGTAATAGGAGTCATTGTTACGGGCTGACTTGGTTGATTGCTCGCTATTACTACTGGAAGGCTAGCCGCGCTCGTTTTTTGCCCTAGTGATGCCGGCAAGAGGCTCAGCAAAGTCGTAAACTGCTGCGCTAGCCGGACTAAACGCCCGTTTAAACTAGCAGCAGCCGTATCACTAGCCGGGGCGCTAGTATTAGTTTCAAGACCTAAAGCTGTTACTACATCTTCCTGACTAAGCGCCGGTTCTGCTTGTGAGTTAGCTTTAGTGCTTTTAATATAAATAATTTGATTATTGGCATCTCTAGCCGGAAGGTGTCCTGCAGGCATTACATGTACTGTTTAAACATAATAGAACTATACGGTATAGAAAAGTCAAAGTTTAAGTTAATGAACTCAGGCTCGTAGTTTACTCTACAAATAACATACGACTGGCCTCGGATGTATTCAATAGCCTTAGGTCTACCGTATAAATTTGCCCGCCCCAATTTGGCTAGTGAGAAATTTCGGGTAGTTAGGGTATCAACCCTAGGGATATAACTATTAGTAGCTTTGAAATAATGTAGCTCACCAATCTGCCGCCAACGGTCAGCTTGGTCGCCACTTAGGGTAACTGTGTACCAAATATCTTCAGACTTAAATCCATACCAGGTAGACTGAGTAGGTGTTAACCGTATAATACGGTCTGAGACCTCAACTATCTGGCCATTTACAATTAAGTCCTGAACAGTAAGATTATTGCCGTAACCAATGTAAATAGAAAGACTTAGACCCCGGCAATCAAGAATAAGTTGATGCGGCTGCTCTACAACGGGTTTAATTTGGTTGCGTAACTGGCGTAATGTATTATCAATTACAACAGGCGCGACTCTTTTACAAACCCATAGGATAACAAGTTCAAGCCCATTCTTAGTTGCCAGTTGTATATGAAAATACTCGCCATGGTACGCTGAGGCTAACAGAGCTTCAGCTTCTGTACCCTCAAAGATTAAGCTAGTATTACTGTGTAGATAGATAAACTCTTTATTGAATACCTTGTAAGGTCTACCTGCCAAATGTCCGGCATAGGAGAAATCAACTTTATAACCTTCTAGGTTAATAGTCCACGGTGTTACGACAAAGAATGACCCGGGGAAGGTAGATAGGTAGTAAATATCGGAGGCCGGCAGAAGCTCAGCGATCGTATCAAACCCTCCAAACTGGGCCCCGATAGTAGATAGATGGTTCTGCAGCTCAATTGGGACCATAACTTACCGCGCAGCTGAAGGGGTACCGCCAGGTTCACTAGTGTAGGTATAAATAGTGAACTGTGCTTCTTTATACCGGCCATACAATAGGTTGGCGGTTGTATTATCTAATGGACCTACTGAGACACTTTGGCCAGAAATAACCTTTATTAATCCAGCCTCGGTCCCTAAGCGCTTTAACTGCTCCGAAACTTGATTAGAGTCAAGCCCGCTTTTCATGACGTTCAGACTAAAAGGCCCTACGCCTTTAATTACTTTAGAGCTACCATCTCCGTCCAGCTCGTTAGCTGGGGGCCTTTCTGCAAGAGGTTCCTCTAAATCATTATTTAACTGAGACACATCTACATTCGCATTTTTAAGGATACGCATGCAATTTGGGTCAAACGGCGGGAAAGGAGTAGATCCTGTTCCTATAACACCAGGACCTACATTCGGAGCACTGAATTTCACATAGGTGGCTTGTATCCAGTTACCGTCCGCTAGCTCCGCCCAGCCATTATCAAGCCGACCTGTCAACTGAAGGCTATCACCCTGCTTAGCCCGACCTACGGTTGGAAACTGAGCGCCAGGGCCACTTTTAACCTCGGCGGTGTAGATATCTAAAGCCCGGCGGTATTCGGATTCTGGTAAAACTACTAGCCCAGGTCCTGCTAAGGCTTGAGTTTGAGACTTGGCAGCCTCTTTAGCCGAAGCCTTATTCTTTTTATACTCTTCAGCTTTTTGTAGACAAGCCTTGATATCCGCAGCAGCTCCAGAACCTTCTGGATCGGCGCGCTTCTCTAATTTATAGTTAATTAGATAACCATCAATACAATAGTAATCCCGGGAGGCCCTAGCGCTGAAGGTACGTAACTCATTAATTAATAATGTCCCGGTGATGCGGACTAACCCTGCTCGCTGTTCTAATTCAGATAAAGAGTCTCCGGTTACATCTATGTGACCATTAGACGCAAAGATATCTAATTCAACCGGCGTCCCAGGTATAACAATATTCTCCCGAAAGAACTGCGCTACATCATAGCCACTAACGACATTAAGTTCTGGAGAGTCCGTAAATAGCGCTGATTTACCTTTCGGCGCAAGTGCATTTTCATTTCCGGTAAACAGTCCACATAATCTTATTTCAACAGCCTCAAGCCCTATGCTTTGATAGACCGGAGTCCCACCAGGTATAAGGACCGCTCGGTGCCTCATTTTGGTATGTATCATAATACCCGGCATCACACCAGGTACTGTCTGGCCCGGGATATTAGGCCTAATACTATTTTCAATTGCAGGCAGCAAAGAAAAAGCAAAATTTCTGGCTTTTCCTACATACTTGTCATAGTAAGTGATAGAGAAATAATCAGTACGTTGGTAGAACTGCTGCTCTATAGCCTGTGAAATACGGTTACTAGCTGGCCCGCTTATTAGTTCAGTAGATAAAAACCCGGACTGTGTATTCTCTGGATTTAGAGAAAGAAACGGACTCAGGTCATCTAATATAGCCTTCTGCGCAGTAGCTTCGCGCTCCTCTTGACTACTTAAATTCCAGGCATCTCGGATTTTCTGTAGATTATTAGCCCCTACATCTAATGCGTCTAAGGTCCGCCCTAAGTCAAAATTAAAGAGCACCATCTCACTGAACGTTCAGGCTAACAGAATGCTGTTCAACTAAGTCCAGAACCTCCAGCTTATCATCCTCTGTAAATTCTGTAAGAGATAACAAAGAATCAAATGCAGACTGAATGGCATTTATATTTGCAAACCCTTGAGAGGCCAATAACAAAGCGTTACTAAGGTTAGTAAAGACTGTGTTGGCTTCTAAGCTCTGAGCGGATACTTCTAGGATTACTGAGTAGGCTGCCGTTGTTAAGAAGTCCTTATAGAAGCCACCCCAGCTAGGAGGTTTTGGAGGTTCGGGCAGAGGTTCCGGTTCCCGCCACTCTTTAAGCTCACTATGCCAATAAGCTGTTACGGTAGGCTTCTCGGGCTTTAACTGAATACCCGTCTCGTCGTAAAAGACATCAGTAGGGTTACCGTCGGGGCCTTCAATTAATAACCACCCGTCAGGGGGTTCTACAGGCTCTCCGTAGTGAACGCCAATAACGGCACCGCTGCTACTGTCAACGTAATATTGCATTACTAAAACTCTCTCCAAGTACGGCTAATATACCGCCCGACGCGGGCCGCATCAATAATTGGATTGGTAGCTTCAGTATTTGACCCGCCATTGCCACCAAAAGCGCCCCCGTAGCCACCACCAGGACTGGCACCAAGTGTGCCAATTGTAGTACCAATAAGCCCAGGGAGGACCCTGGATGCTCCATTAAACGTAAGGCTAGGTGCGGTTAGTAGCACCCATCCTCCGCCACCGCCACCACCTCCGCCAGCATCAAGTCCGTCACTAGCAACTCCGTCCCCGCCATCGGCACCTTGAGCGGAGATGCAAAAATTGCCTGATGAGCCAGCATTAAAGACGATAGACGTTAGACTAGACAACTTAACTAATCCGCCACTACCGCCCCCACCACCGGAAGCAGCACCAACGGCGCCTACGCCAATAAAGCCATTAGTGCCTGCTACACCATCAGCTGCGATCGCTGACCTTGACCCTGGTAAACCCGCTGCAGGAATGATCGTAATTGAGCCAATTGCCTCAATGATTAAGCCCCCACCCCCAGCACCGCCATTACCCGCCCTCACGTCCCCACTAGTACCGGTCACATAACCAGCACTGCCGCCGCTGCCGAAGGGCTGGAGTGTCCAAGGATAAGCAGTACCTGGAACACCGTATCTAGGCTGGCTTATAACTTCTACTTCTGTAGTGCCTGCCCCGAAGCCCGGCCTACCACCGAAAGCGGCACCAGTTGCGGCTGCGAGGTCCAGGTAACCAGGTGTACCCCCAGGAGCGGCGGGGGTTACAAACAATTGACCTTGGTTGATCAGTACATTACCCGTGCAGAAAATATAGGCAAATTTATTAATAGTTACTGTACATTCAGTAACTGTAAAATTACGAAAGAAGTAAAAACCTTGATCTAATGTCGTATCTGCGGTAGCTACAAAATCTGTTGTGCCGTTTTGACCCCCACTACCCCCAAATAACTTAATCCTGTCCCTTAGACTAGGGTTTAAGTCATTAAGTGCAATAGATGGGGTTACAGTAAAATCGCCAGTAATAAAATTGAAGCCTGCGGGCATTTAAATTACCCTCTCCCAAGTATAATGTATGGCATAACTTTCTAGAATTTACAGATTACTTAGGGCAGGATTTCGTATAATCGTAGCGATGTTCCCCCCACTGTAGGTAATACTCAGCGTGGCTATATTGGTATTATTGCCCCGACCATAGGTAATAGACGTGACGTTATTCTGTCCGTCGTAAGTTAGTGCAATTCTATCAAAGGCTGGAATACCCCAAACAGCATTCAGACTAACTTGGTTATTGACCTGTACCGGAAACGTGCCATTATTATCTACAGTAACACTGCTGCCGTTATCAGTTATGGGTAAGGGAATAGAGCCTAAGATTTGGGCCTGAACCCTATTATCGTTATTAACAGCTAGACGTAATGCCGCAATATTGGTAGAAACATTACTAAGGGTTGTATCTAACAACCGCTTTAACAGGGATATAACACTAAATTCTCCTGTATTGGTAGTAGCTGCTGAGTCGCTTCTTTGGCCAAGGTCATTATTAACGCCAGTACGCAAGGCGGATACATTAGTAGCCACATCAGCCAGCGTAGTGTTTAGCAGACGCTTCAGAAGCGCCACAACACTAAATTCTCCTGTGTTGCTTGTGGCTGCTGTATCAGCCCTCCGCCCTAGATCATCATTAACCCCTGAGCGTAACGATGTAAGGTTACTAGAAACGTCTACTAAGGTAGTCCCTAGTAGACGCTTTAGTAGAGCGACAATACTAAACGATCCAGTATTGCTAGTAGCTGCGGAATCACTCTGCCGACCTAGATCAGGACTTGCAACAATAGTGGCCGTCGCTGTAGGCGCGGAACCCCCGTCATTACTGTTATTAAAAACATCACTCTCTGTCTTAATAAAATAGTCGGTCTGTGAACCGTCTTTACCTTTAAGTGGCATCTTAGATAGGCATCCCAAGTTGTATAGCGTTTTCGGGTCTAAATAATTGAAGCCCTAACGTTGGGCTCCTTGATGTGGCCGCAGTATTCTTTCGTAAAGTAGACAAATTACCGTAAATATCTTCTAGTACCGTATAAAACTCGTATAGAGTTAAACTATCCAATCCTACAAATGTCGTGGTTCTTGTGAAAACACCTCTTAATGAGTTTGCAGCGTTAATAACTTCTGCAACAGTTGGAGCTGGAGAGTTAGCTGGAAGAACAATGGAGTATAACTTAGCCGGAGTAGTAGAGATTGATAAGGTTACACTACTGTCAGTTACTGAATCTACTTGAACTAAATAAGGGTTAAACCCTTGCTCACGAGGAACAGACGAAAACTTTCTAATCAGTTGGATGTTTTGAACATAGTTAGTATTCTTAACAACTTTTGGAAAGTACCAGGCTGTATCCAAATAACCTATGACTTGGTCCTTAGGTATAAATTTTGTAGCTTCGTTTATTGGCTGCTTGACCGTACAGCCAACGTAAAGACCCAATGAGTGATACCTATCCACCTCAACCGGCAGAGCATTATGGTCTATAGAAGCTTCAACAAGGACAGAGTCACAGGCTGCTGATATTAGAATGTCTTCGGTGTAATAGGGAAAATCTAACCATATAGAGCCGTCTGCTAAGGTTAGATTACCCGCCGCATACTCGACTACTGGAGTTACACGTTTTAGCGGTACGTAACCACAGATATTTTCTAATGATGCTAGGCTAACTGGGACTGGCGGTGGGCTAGTGTTGATAGGCCACGCCCCGGAACTAAATGCTGTGTTGGTATTACCCACAGCAATTAGATGCACGCCATCCTTTAGAAAACGTGTAATTTGCCGCGCAGTCCCACTAAATGTAGTTCTTACCATGAACCCATTTTATCAAAGAGGATTTAAGCAAAGTATGCGATCTGCAAATAAAGAAGCCGAGCGTACAGCCGCCTTCGGCTAAAGGAATAATTTCAAAGTCATGAGATATAACGTAAAGCCAAAAATAAGCCAAGACGTGCTAGACCAAATCATAATAAATAGATAATAGTAAGTAATAAATAAATAGTATAGTCAATAATTTAGGTCTGACATTTACCCATCAATATAATTCCCAGTTTCATAATAAGCATTAGCAAATTCGTCAGAGTTTTCTATGCTCATCTCAATCCAGCCAGTTACAATACGCTCTTCATAGCTACTAGGGGCAATGGAAGGATCAAAATCAAAGGTAACAATTTGATCTTCCGTTTCTACCTGGATATCCATAGCACGTTCTAACCATTCGCTGGTGCTAGATTCTATTGCTTCCGCTGTCTGTAATAGAGCCTCTGCAGCGAGATTTCGGTAAGGTTCTCCGTCAATACCATATTGGTTGTTCCGGCGAGTAAAAGCCAAGGCAGCAGCTGTAACCACTGCCTCGGCCATAATTCCACTTAAACCAGACTGCCGATTGTTAGGGGAGTTAGGGGAGGGGGAGTTGGGGGAACGTAATTTGGAGGCAATTAAAGACGCAGTTCCCATGAAAAATGTCTCGGCAGCTAGGGCTTGAGTTGCACCTAAAAGCAAACTTTCCCCTTGTAACATTTGCTCTTTAAAGCGCGCCAACCTAAATAACCGGTCAGCTTCTAGTGCTCTTACATTGCCGGCCGAACCCTCAACGGTAGACAGACCCTGCAGTAAATCGTAAGTCCCAGAGACTAACCGCTCGTCAAGTCCCCCTTGGATTAACGCAGCCCCAATAATAGGGGCCGCAAACAATTCCAAGGTGTTATTAAACCCATACCCAGTAACATCTAGGGAGGTAGGTGTATGTATTTTTGTATTAATAATATTGGCGTAGGTGGCCTTTCTCTGCTGAGCCTGGTCCATTTTTAAGGAGCGCTGAAACTCGCCAATCTCTCTTACCTTAGCTCTGAAGGCCTCGTTCTGATTGGCATTAGCATCTAAGCCGGTGGCAAAAGCTTCTAGGTCTGCGTAAAGGGTATTTAACCGACTTTCGTCTGCATCAGTTAAGGTACCTTTTGAAATAATATCCTGTTGCTGGTTAATACGTTCCTGCATATAAGCAAGTCCGGCATTGTAATTAGCTAACTCTGAGAATATAGACTGCCGGCCCTCAACTCTTGTCTGAAGCGCCAAGCTTAGAATATTACTATCCTCCCTGCTAATATCAAACACGCCGGCGAGCTCGGCCATCTGAGAATAGGCTGCGTATACTTCCTGTTTAGATAATGCGTTTTCTAGAGAACCAAACTCCTCCGTCAGATTCTGGTGGACCTGGTCTATTGCGTCAAATAAACGTGCGGATGAACCAATCTCAAATGTAGTCATGGCTCTAGGGTCGTCCATACGACCACGCTTAGCCCATTGTTGGATAGCTACAAGGTTCTCGGCCTGGGCACTGGCAAAAGGGGCAAAACTGGCACTAATGTCAGGCTGCGATAGAATGGACCCGGCCCTATTGACCTTCCGGGAGAACTCTACATCGCTCTCAGTCATGCCCAGGAAGGTTTTACGCACCAGAGTTATGTCTAACAAGGACTGCCGGGCCGTCTCTGCCGTAAAGAAAAAGTCATCGGTATTTCCATCTATATGGAGGCTTCTCCTGACGGCTTCTCTGTGCTGCTCGTTCTTGAAGTACAGCCCGCTATCCCCTGTAAGGTTAGAGTCGGATAACGCTTTAATATAGTTATCTCGCTCAATGTTAGCTCGGCTTATTAGAGATTCGTCACTTTGACCATAAGCATAGTACTTATTGAAAGCCTCCTCAGCTACCGCTGTATTGATCAGATCAGTTATTGTCTGACGTACCAAAAATTCTTCATCTGTCGCCATCCGGGCCACAAACTCTTTGTCTTTGAGTCTCAAGCGGCTGATAACGTCTAAACTTTCAAGATTAACGTCAAGCCCTTCTGCGGCTGATTTGTATAGTTGCTGGGTGCGGCGCAGCGTATCGTACCGAGGGCTATCACTACGTAGCATAGAGGTAGGGTCCTCTAGCTTTGTATAGTCAGCTAATAAAAAGATAGCCCCGAAGGTATTGATAAGGGAAGTATTACCAGAGGTCTGACTCCCAACCATGGTTGTCACCGCTCTGGTGGACACGAAGTTGCGCAACAACTCCATGCGCGTGTCCGTATCTTGCTCGTTAAGGAACTTAGTCTTAAAGCTTTCATCGCCCATCTGCTCCGCAATGGCCGCAATAGTCCCTCCCTCTTGTTTTGGCTTTAGCGAGTCCCGGATGATTTGCTGGATAAGCCCTAAATTCATTTGTAACTGCTGGGCCCGGGACTCGGCAAACGCCGCCGTTTGCTTTAATCGCCCTTCTGAAAATAAGTCTTTGATACGGGTTACATTATCGTCTAAAGTATTATTGGTATTTAGGGTATCCAGCGCTTGAACGATTCCCTCGCCTATATTTGTAGTAGGGTCATTTAAGGCCTGCCCCATAGTTCTAGCTAGAACACTGCGGCCAATAAGTGTCGTGATAGCGTTATAGCCTTCACCAATTAAGGATGTCCCTACATTACCTACTACCGTCTGGAGAACCTCAAAGGTTCCTAAATCCAATACAGAACCTGCGGCGGCCTGGGCAAATTTATTCCCTTCAGATAAACCCATGTGCAGGTTAAAATAAGACGTGATAGATTCGGTAAATAAACGGTTACGGTCCGAAGCCGTTAGATTGTCCGCGTACAAATTATCTTGGCGGGCAAACTCCTTGAAGAGACTAAGCTCCTCTGCGCTGAACTTGAGTCGGCTAGCTTCAGAATCAATAATCTCATCCGAGGCACTAGCGAGAGTGGTTGGATTAAGTCTGTTAAACAGCTGAGTAAACTTTGTTATTTGATCGCCATACTTCTCGCCGGCGTCAGTCAAACCCGGAGTAACCCCTCGCTGCTGTTCAATCATGTACGCGATTTCTTCATCGCTGTAATATTCCGGTTTTAGAGCCAAAGACAAGGGAATACCCGTAAAAGCAGCTACGTGCCTACGCATACCCTCTTTAACCCGGTCGGCGGTAATGGTGCTTAGATTATCTACCTCAGTAATTAACCTATCTACGTCCTGCTGGCTGGCGGTAAGGGCTGTCTGTAGATTGGATATCCTACCTTGAATAGCGACATTGTAATCTGAATTTAGAGTAGATTGACTCTGTAGGTTTAGCAGGCTATTACGGATAGCATCGCGGTGCTGAATAGCCTTGACAAGGCTTTCTTGGATATCCCTAAATCCGAATATCAGCTGATAAGAGTCACCATCAAAGTCACCGCCATGGACCCCGAATCGTCCGTACATAGAAACAATCAAGGCTGTTTCATTACCCTGTAGAGATAGCTGTAATTGATTATTCTCTAGCTGACCACGTTCTTTTAGAATAGCCTGAGACTTAACATCATGGAGCATGTTAGTAGACTGGCTTGCTCCGCTTAAGCCCCCAGCCCTGTTGACATACCCGGTTAACTGGCCGATACGTTGTAGTGCTTCTACTTCTACCTTGGACAGCTCCGGGGAGTTTAAAGTAGCTTTCGCATCCCTAACTACCTGGTTTAACCCAGTGGAGGTAACTCGCTTACCGACAAAAGCCTCTGTAGGTGTAGCTAAGTAATCAGCTACTGCTGTAAACGCCACCCCAGGGTATTTACGCTTCTCGTTCTCAGCATTCTGCTGCAGAACAGACGTTAAAATAGATTCTAAATCATGTTGACTTTCGTAAGCTAATCGCTGCATCTCTTCTATAATGCTGATATCGCTGACAGATGCATTAGAGATGAAGCCCTTCTGTAATTGGTTAACCACTTCCTGGAATTTAGGAATCAGCTCACGAATACGTTGCTGGCGTTCCACAACTTCATTAATGTAAGATTCAAATCTAGTAGGTATTTGACTTAGAACATCCAACCCTAGTTGAACTACGGGAGTATCTGTATACTGTACTTTTCCGTTACTATCTGACTCAGCTAGTTTTATAATAGTCCCGTCTCCCGCTGTATATGTTTCAATAGCAGGTAGGAGCAACGTTTTTGTATCGTAAACTTCACTACGAAGTTTTAGTGCTCTCTGGGCTTGTTCAGTCTCCTTTCCATAGAATTTAAGAATATTCTCTGTACCGGCTACTATTCGCTGTAGAGAATTAATAAACGTATCTGTAGTGCTAGTACCCGCGGCGTTCAACGCTAGCCGTTCTACAAAAGCGTCATTAGCTTGCAATTTACTGGCTACATTAAGTATCTTTGTAGACCTATTATCGGCGTATCTAACATCAAGGCGTCCGGAGGACTGGTCTGTGACTAAATTTAAGGCCTGCTCAAACTCAAGAAACCCAATATTGTAGCTATTAACATTTGAAGTTACTAATGCAGACTGTACGTCAGCAGCATAAGGACTTAGGTTGTAACTTAAGTCAGTAAGCCCCTTATTTCGTCTTAACTCCGAGTAGGTTATAATGGCTTTAGACAAAGCCAAGCGCCTTTCACTAAATAGATTGTCACTGCGGTCTAAATAAAGCAGACCTCGGCCCAACGTAGGGCCTAACTCCGACAACCTTTGCCGGATAGTAGTAACATCGCCCCTTAGGTTATATAAAGCTCCTAAGGTTCTAATTTGCTCGTCAGTGGCTTGACTTAAATCAAGCCGACTCGGGTTAAGCGCAGTTATCAGATTAACCGCACTTATCAGATTAACCGCACTTTGTTGGTCAGAGGGGCCTACGCCGCGATGATACCTTACGGCTTGATTAATAAGTTGATACCGGGACATTAAGCTATTTAGCTCAGTCTCATCCCCGGCGCTTATACTACGGACAATAGCATCTAAGGGGCTAAGGTTATCATTACCAATAAACTGAGCTTTACCCGATATCTCATTGTAATTCTGTATAAGCGCCGAGACGATACGACCTAAATTCCGCTGCGCTGGGTCTACACCAAATGGAGATATAATCTCCATCCTACGGCTAATTTCATTAACACCACTATGGGTTACAACAGTGCTATAAGCAGCTTGGGCTTGGGTGAACCTTTCCATATCAAGCCCCTGCCCCCGTAAGGCCGCAAACTCTTTTTTACTAAGGCTTAAAGAATAATGGTATTCTAGGCCTACAGCGTCCTCAGAGCCTGCCGGGTATAAAACACGACTAGGTAGTAAATTAATGGCTCGTTCAATGTAGGGAGACGCCATTAACGAACTATGGATAACATAGAGCAGGTTCTCTATGTCCTTATAAAGAGCATCCCCCTCCCTGAGCTGACTTAAAGAGCTCTCTAAAATACTCTGATTGGGCAACAGAGAGCGCACCCTTAGTTTTTGCGCCATGTCTAACGATGCAGCCCGGAAATCGCGGTTATCTATAAATTTTCTAACGTTAGGGCGGCCTTGATCATCTATAAAGTTAAGGCCTGTTAAGGGTTTACTGCCTGTTATACGACCTAAAGTACGGCTTGGGTCTATTGTTTGTTGTGTTGTATGAATAATATCAGCTAAAATGCCGGCACTACGTACACTAAAGTTTCGCTCGTCAAACGTGCGAATGCCCCGTACATCCCCTTCTATCTGTTCATAAATAGTCGTAGACCCTTTAAGAGCCCTATTAACAATAGCTTCAAGTCGGCTCTGTATATCAAAAGTCCCACTCTCAAATTGCTCAGCTAATTTATCTCCAAAGTCTCTAAGGGTTGGACTATCTACTAAGGTAGCTAAGTCAGGAGCTGTTAGTAAGAGGTTTTCTAACTTAGCCGCTGATGATCCAAAGGATTTATCTTGAATAAGCGTTCGTAAGTAAGGGCTTACTGCTAGTGAACTGGAGTTACTGTCTAGGTAATTGACCAGGGCTTGCCGAAGACGGGTATCCGTGTTCTTTTGTAAAAACGCGATACCCAGAATCAAACTTAAATCGCCGCTACTTAAATTCAGTAGACTTTGCCTAGACGCAGTATCCCGTAGAATAGACAGCCCAGATTCATAATTATAAGCCTTGAAAACGCCCGGGTTCATCACGGCAAAGATGCTGTCATTCTGGAGATGTGAAAGCATAGAATTGGCTTTGAAAGCCGTGCCAAAGGCTTCAAATCCGGCGCCGTCGTACATTAACCAAGGCCCCTTAGTCAGGGAAGATGACCGGCTTGTACCTCCAATTCCTGTTTCTATTAACCAGGGGATTTCTAGCTCTAGGCCGCCGCCCTGACCTGGCTTTGCTTTGGTAGGCCCGGCAACAGCTAGCATACCTCCTGTGTACTTACGGACTTCTCCAGGTACTTTTATTTCGAAGAACTCAGTGCCAGGCTCTGAGCTAGGGCCAGTGGTTAGATTAAAGCGCCCCCCTTTATTCATTAATCCTAGTCGGATTCTGCTTCCTTCCAGAGCCCCTAGGAAGTTAATGGAGTCATTAGTAAACTGATATGCACCAGCTTTGAGCATTACTGTGGTTAACTCACCATCAGTAAAGCTAACTGAATCAAGAGCAGGGAAAGACTGTAGTAAAGCTTGCGTAACCTGCGCATCTAAATAGCGGCTGTCTAAATTCTTGGCCAGATATTCACTGCGTAACTTAGCCGCTAATCTGCTTAAGCTATCCTTTACCTTCTCATTCTCTAAAGCCTTTGGTTGTAAGTAGACAATAGTCCCTGGCCTAAATGCGCTAGCAATAAAGTTGACCTTTGCATCAAATAAAGGGTCAGGCTGCCGTATCGTACCGACTTTATCTGTTTTAAGGGTATGCGTAATAGCAATTTTTTGGTTACTAACATGCATGTACCCAAAAGACGATGCTTGCAAGTAATCATTATTAACAAGCATGAAGTCGCTAAGGGTGTTCACACCCATTGCTACAGCAACTCGCCGGGTCCGGCGACCTTGTACAAAACCGCCTCCGTCAAATATATCAAGCTCTGCTGCCCGCATGGCCTTAACAAGCTCGGTGGATAGTATGAGTTTTTCGCTATCACTTAAAGCCCTACCTTCGTAGCCTAGACGTTTTATGATACGATTCCGTTCTAGAATAAGACGGTCATATTGTATCTTGTTTAGATTAGCGGGCACTTCACCGGCCAGGGCGTTCGCGCTTAGATACAAATCCCCGAACTCATTACGCTCAAACAAGTTAAGCAGAGCCTCTTTATCCTGCTTCAGAATAGCTTGGCGGAAGGTTGTGTTAAGTTCTAGCATAGGACGCCCGCCTAGTAGATTCTTTAACCGCTGGCTAATCTGCTCGGCCTTTCTAAAGGGCAGTAGTAGAATCTCAGTGTCATCCTCCTCATCCGCCCCAAGATGCATCCGAGTCTTGTAATTTTTTATAATCTCATCAGCGCTTGTATAGTTGATACTCTGCAAGTGTTCCCTTACTTCTTTGAGGGAGCTATAGCGCAAGGCGGGCATACCTTCAAAGACTGTACGAGTTTCAAAGAACTCTACGACTTTCTTGGCTCCGGTAAAGTTATATAAATGGGAGGTGTATTTAAATAAGCTGGACTTAGCGGACTGTGCTGAGATTAATTTAATGTACTCCCCAGGTTTTGTGCCGCCGAAACCATGCCGGTAGACTGCAGGGTATATTTCATACATATTACGCCCACCCCTAGTTTCTACCATGTGGTAGAAACCAAGCCGAGCGGCAGCCTGGGAGCCGCTGAAGCCTGTTTCGTGCGGCATTAGAAACGGCGACATCAAAAGCTGCAATATGGAACTACTCGCTTGATTCTTTCTAAAATCATAATGAGCGTGCTCCGATGGACTGAGGGACAACGCAGCCATTTTCAGGTCTTCAAACCCGGCAATAGTGACCCGCCGCCCGTTTATAGGAATAGAAAACTGCTCGGCATCGTTAGCTACAAGCTCATTGAGGTTGCGTAAAGTTGTATCTACAGCTAGACCAAACGTCTCGTTAATCCCACCTACATGGGACGTAATAGGTTCAAAGGCCTTTAGTAGCTGCTGCTTCCTATAACTATAAAGTTTATTAATTTGCTGCTCTAGTACATCTTTATCTAATAGAGCCCCAATGGTTGTATAGTAATCTAGACCTTGTCTGGCGATCCTATCAACCGTATTTTCTACAATGGACGATAGGCCCTTATTATTTGTCGTGCTTAGTAAAAGCTCCAGCGTTTCCCTGAACTTATTACCCTGGTTAACAATAGTACTTTGGTCACGTTGAATTAGCATTTCAGCAAAGACCCGCCCTAACGAGCTATAGTCTTGCCTCGCAACCATGATATTAAATAGACTATGAGTAACTCCGTACTTAGCCTCAATTTCAGCCGACCTAGCATAGCTAGAAAGTAAACCCAGTACGGTGTTATAAGCGCTATTGCGACCCCCCATATTAGAGATATGACCAGAGTTTTGAGAGATTAGAGAGCCTGTAATAAGTCTATTAGTACTGGTCTCTATAACCTGGTTGTTTCTATTAACTGTGAAATTGAAATAGTGCGCCCGCTGTACACCGGGATAAGATGCCTGACTATATAAACCTAGGCCATCGTATAAATCGTTATAATTACGAATGCCTACACGAACGCCGACTAGTACTCGTTCAATGCGGCCATTAACCATTTGCTGGGCATACTGTCTTTCTATAGACGTAATAGCATTACCCAGACTATTTTGTAGGTTGACAACGCTATTGTATAATTCCTGCACCCCTTGTTCATTAACATTTTTATGAGCAAAGGCCCCTAAATGGGAACTATAATTAGTGCGTTGTTGAGTCGGAAAGACTAATTGGTTTGATATATCTTGAGTTGTAGGCCTTACAGTAACCGGCTCTTCAAATACCGGACTATTAACAAGACCCCGTAAAATATTAGTATCACTAGGGCCTACAAGGCTATCAAAAACTGTCGTCTTAGTAAAACGATTTGCCATAGAACCCTGGCGATTACTAAGAGCGGGGGCTGCTGTACCCCCTAGCCCGGAGTTAAGGGTGTTGATAACCTCTAACCCTCTTAATTGAATCGTTCTATCTTGCGTGATATTTGCCTGCAAATTGCCAGTAGCCAACCGACCTTCTACTGCAGTAGGTAAAGGGTCATATAGCTTTTGGCCCAGTATGTTGTAACGATTCCCAGGCTTTGTATGAACCTCACCGTAGTTTAACCTAAAAGCTGCAACTTCACGTTCTGCCTCTAGGTTAGGCAAAGTTAGTTGACGTCGGGCAATACTTTCAGGGTCAGCTTCTGAATCTATTAACCTTTGTACATCACGCCCAAGACTATCTGGCCCGTATATATTGTACTCGGGGAATAAAGACATTAATACGCAGGAGTTGTGGTTTTATGCCTGTAGGTAACAGCTTCATTGGTCGATGGCCGGCCCGTCATACGTTCTGCTGTTATTTTAGTGGCCGCGGCATTAGTAATACCGGCTGATATAAAATTCAGAGTTACAATAATGTACACCAATGTAAGTTGTAGGGCCAGATTAGAAGCCTTAGATCGTTGGTAAAGCATAGCAAAAATAGTAACTAGTAAAAGCTTGCCATAAACCATTAGTTAGATACTACTCAATACGACGGAACTCAAAGTTGGCTACTTACAAACTCTACAATCCGTTAACAATGATGGAGACTATTGATAATAACAACATCTTCTCCTTAGTATATGGCTATTGATGTAAAGACTCTGCGGATTGACAAAAGCCAGATCCCGTCTCAACTATATTCACTGACGTTGGAAATTCCGACGTATAGTATGTACCGAAGCGCACGCCGCCGTTACCCTCAACAGGAGCGTATGCCTTATTCGGTGGAAGAGCTGCTTTTGGCTATTGCTATGAAAGAGGTAGATGATAAGCCCTTTGATAGTCAGCCCCGGGACCTCGTTGATAGACTAGAGCCTTTTCCTATTCGGGACCGACAGTTTCTAACAATCGCTATGACAGACTTGCTGTTTCTATCTAAGGAACAAGCTCAAAGTGCAAAGGAAATTGCAGAGAACCTGTCTAAGCAGTACCAACCCCGGTATAGAATTCCGAAAGGGTCTATGCCAAACCCAAACCTTACTATTGAGTTCAATACCCCTTCTACCGGCGTACAGTTTCAGGCAGACAAAAAGTATAATGGCATGGCTGAAACTGGATGTTCGTTAGAAGAGTTTCTATTATCGTACTGCTTAGCTACTGTCAATGACGTAGAGGTAGAAAAGCCAAAGGATGTTATCTCTATTCTAGATAGCTGGGATATTGCTGATGTCCAGTTTGCAGCTACGGTGTTCATCAATATGTTTACTATTGGCGATACTGATATGGATGACGCAAAAAAGTTAGCTGGCGATCTGAGGCAGCAGCTATCCTCAGGTCCCAAAGACTTGACAGAAGCTACTACGCCAGTACAATCCCGCAAAGCCACTGTTTCTTAGACAACTATCCAATTTATAGAGTAGAGGTTTTTGAACCGTTATATTACTTACTGGGCGCCTTAGCTTCAACAGCTGTTGATTTCTTGATTAGATTTGAGTACACCTCGGACGAACAAGCATTTTTTAGCGACTTTAACGATCAGCAGGATTTAGTACAGGCAGTAGCTAAGAAGTATGACATAGCCTCTTGGGTGGCTATCAACCAGATTACGTATCTACCCATACAAGACTGGTTAGGCCGAGACCCATGGATGCAAGATCATGGCCTGGATGACCTAATCAAAAAGGCTATCGCTTGGGAAGTAGAAGAAGTTGTCAGAGCTCGGGAGCGGGCAGCTAGGGAACAGGAGAAGAAGCTGGATATGATTAGAGCTGAAAATCAGTCTAAGCTGCAATTCCCGAGAGACCCTGGCTCTAGTATTGCGCGGTTTTTAACTTAACTAAGATGTTATTCTATACACTGCTTTTCATTGGTAGTCTACAAATGCCAGTTGATCAAGGTAACAATGAGATTACTTCGGAGCTTACCAAGGCCGTTATTGAGTATAAGCAGGCTTACTTAGACCCAGCAAAGCTGGATGTTTCTCCACCGGAAGCCGACCCTCAAGAAGATCCAGACAGCTCAGAAAGTAATTAAGGTACAGGTACGCAATGGCCCCATCTACCCTTTATACAGTAGATAGACGCTTTGAGAGCAGGCGTCAAATACGGGGTGCATCCAGGCAGCAAGGGTCTATCCCAGTAGGAACCTTACGCCCATCGCTCCAGAAGCTAAAAACTTACGAGCAGATGGTCTATCAGGATACAACGCTCTTTACTGCCCTCAATATAATGGTAAAGAGTATCTTATCTACTGTTGGTACGGTTTATCATCCGGACCCAGAGATAAAAGAGTTCCTACAATACAACGTTCAGAAACTTCAGGATAAGACCAACCAGAACCTAAACGAAATACTATTTCAAGCTATATTTACGACTTTGTGGGCCGGGTTCTCTGTATCAGAGAATCTGTATAATCTGGACATGGGTACGCTGTTCCTAGATGGTATTGTGACATACCCGCCGAACACTATCATTATCCGCCCAGATGTTAACGGGATGTTAACCGAGAATAAACCTACGCCCGGTGGGTACTGGAAATCAGGAATTTATCAAACACCTAATAGATTTAGACCCGAGAAGCAGCTGCCCTTCTGGAAGATCATCTACGTTGCTAATAATGCTGCATTTGGTAATTATTATGGTTATTCAGCGGTAGCTCCTTGTTATAAATGGCATAGGTTAAAGGATGCCTTGATTGACATGATGGCAGTGGCTTTAGACCGTTATGGTAATCCATTGCTATATGTCAAGATGCCTGTTTACCCAACCAATCAAACTACCATTGACCCTGCTACTGGCGAGGAGCGTAGTTTAACCACTCAGGATGTATTTCAAGAGACCATACAGAATTTAGATACCAACGGTAACATCCTATTCCTACCCCAACAGGATGGGGCGAATAAGCCTGAAGTAGGTTCTCTCACCACCGGAAATAATATCGGCAGTACGTTTATAGATGCTATTAGGTTTGTAACTGAGCAAGAAATCTTACCACTGGGTATCCCGCCTTTCCTTATTACCAATGAATTGAATAACAATGAACAAGGGGTAGAGCGCCGTATGGAGCTGTACTATGGCAATATGGAGCACTACAGGAATCTATTGCTACAGCCTATTGCCCGCCAAGCCTTCTCAAGGCTAATTGAGTATAACTTCAACCGTGAATCAACCCGGTATGCAGCCAGCTTCTCTCGGGTCTATAGTGATCGGGCTGAAGATCGTGTGGCTATGATGCAAGTCGTCACTGGTATGACAAAGTCTGGCTACTTTAACCCCTTGAATCCGACTGACCACCAGATGGTCCGGCAGATGGTAAGAGCTTTAGACAGGCCGCACGATAAGAAGGACGTAGACTTTATCAAGAAGGTATTGCTGGAAGAGGTACAGCCGGGCAGACCCGTAGGCGTTTCTACCCCTTTGGATAAACCTAGACCAGTATCTGGGCGTAAACCTAGTGGGAAGTTAAATCAGAAATAACCAGGCATGCTGGCACTTACAATAGGTTGCAACAGCTTGGAATTATTGATGTAAACATTAGCCAGCGTTCTGTGGTTACATAGAGGCGCTTCACAGCTACAGGCTATACCATTTGTTTCAAATAGTTTTGTAGAGATGTCCTTTATGACAATATATCTGCCCGGGTACTCTCTTAAGGTACAACCTAGGCGAATCATCTGGGCGGCTACAAGCTTATCATAAAGCGCTGGATAGTTAGGTACTAGGAAGTTATACGACTTAAAGTCGTTCATAATAATAAAAAGGTTATTATTACTTATCTGAGCGTGTGCTATTGAGTCAGCGATAGACTCTTCCAATTCTAAGATAGACAGACAGAAATCATAATTACTAAAGTCCCAGTTAAAATCACTCAGATTTAGAAGCTGCTGGCTACAAACCATGCGAGCGGGTAAGCCTGGAATTCTGATATTACACTGAGGCTTAGTTAGGTCTACAAGAGACTCTTTCACATAAACTTCCAGTAGCTTCTGGACCGAGAGTAGATAAGCCAAAGAAGGTATAGCCATATATTGAACACAAAGGAATATAACTAAAAGACTAAGTTTGGACTAGATTTTGGGAAAATCGTTGTCAGCCAATCTAATTAACTCTTTATTGCTTGATTCTGTTAATATCTATAGAAAAGAGCAGGGAAGTCCGCCAATTCAGAGGTTGGCGGATATTCCTCAGTCTGTAGATCCGGGTGACGATCGGATTAACATTGAAACTACGCCGCTGCCGGAGGTAGATGTCTCTACTAATTCTAGCGCAGAAACGTATGCTGAACCTAAGAGCTTTAAGGTAGGCGATTATGTAAGTTGGCAAGCTAGTGGTGGAACAGCTAGAGGCCGAATTACTAAGAAGATAACCAACGGTACAGTCCCTAACATTGACGCTAAAGTTACAGGCACACCAGAAGACCCCGCTTATCAAATTAGGATTTACAGAGAAGGTGAGGCCACTGATACGTTAGTAGGCCATAAAGGTGGCACCTTACAGAAGATTCAAGCACCAAAAGAATCTAACTCTATGGATTACCTAGAGGAAGAAGATTTAGCCGAGCTAGACGATGTACAACACTACGCTGACAACGTAGACGAAGTCTACAAGAAATATAGAGCTACCGTTAATATGTCGGCTAGTGAACTGAAGCGGTGGGCGGACAATCCGTGCAGCTCAAAAGCCAGTTTAGGCCGGGGCCCTATTAATCGTAATCTAGAGCTGCTGCAAACAGAAAAGGCAAACTGGACAGCTAAGCATGTTACTTGGGCCAATAGGACTATTTCTTTCGTGAGTCGGATGAGGGGTATGGAGCAGGGTAGTCCTGTATCTGAAGGATGCCCCAGCAAAAGAGATATATCTCTGAAGAACTGGGCTTACAACCCCTCTAAATCAACCTCTACATCTGATGACGTACATGCATCTGATGACTATGAGGAGTATTGTGATCTTAATGATGAAAGTATGCCGACTAGCTCTAAGTGGACTAATCTAAACGACGTAATTAAAGCATTTCAGCAACAGGCCAGCCTACAGAAATTAAGTGACGATGACAGTTCAATCCCTAATTATAGGCCCGGCCCGGCTTGCGCAACATGTGCTGCATCTATGTGGAACATAGAGTACCAAACGGCCGTCTGTCAGATATATAACGTACCAATCCTCAGTAGCTACATATGCGATAAGTACGTAGCCTTTCAGGCTCCCACGAGTAGTAGTTATGCAAATCAAGAATCTAAGGAAGCCCTGAGTCAAACTACTAAAGATTATAAGGAGACTGCGGAGTCTGAACAGGCAGAAGCTAAAGACGGCGAAAACTACTCCACTGTTGAACCTAGTGATAAGCGCTTATACGCCAACATCGCAGCGTTGGTTAAAGCCAAGAAAAATATGACAGAACAGGATAAGGCGGCTTATACAGTTCTTGCTTATAAGAAAGAGTACAAACGTAAATACGGAGATAAACCTCCATTTACGGGGCAACCCACGATGCAAAAGAGTAATAAGTACGCTAACTATAAGAAAAAGAAAATGATGTCGGATGGGTCACCTCCTTACAAAAATAAAAACAAAGGGTTTGGAACTCCTAGTAGTACTGTATAAATTATGCTAACAGAATTTGAAATTGATGCGGCTTTTGATGAAGAGCTAGACAACCTCTTTACTAACCTAGAGGATTTGGAAGGCCCAACAGCAGAAGAGCTTGAAGCAATCGCCCGAGAAGATATTGAAGATCTGGAAGATTTAGGTTTAGAAGATGGGGCGGAGGACCTTGAAGATTTTGAGGGCTCTGCTGAAAGTTATTCGGACCCAGATCAGCGTAATATAAACATTGAATTATCAGATGAGTTTAAACTAGAAAGTGGTCCTGTTCTAGGAACTAAGTTTAAACTCAGGGTGCCTATTGCCGTGCTGGGTAGTTGGCAACATCCGCAATACGGGGATGTTGAATTTACTCAGCAAGATTTTGCACAAATGATACGAAACTTTGAGGAGAATGTCAGTGGTTTTGAACCCCCGTTATTCTATGGCCATCCCCTTGAGTCTGAGGCTCCAGGTAGCGCACCTGCTGTTGGTTTCCTTACTTCGCTTTACGAAGATGAGGACGTACTATATGGAGAATTTGATGTAAGAGCTGAAGCTTATACAGAGGTTCAGAATGAATCCTACCGGTATAGCTCTGCTGAAGTAGTCCGTAATGCCGTATCTAAAGAAAGCGGAGAACCTATTGGTACTTTGCTAGTAGGGTGCGCTTTAACTAACCGGCCTTTTCTAACAAGAATGCCCAAGGTTAAAGCGCTTACCGAAATGTTTTCAAGTTGGACAGACACCCGCACACATTTTCTGATTCCATTACTACAGACTGGAGATTTTAATCAAAGTATGACCGACTCAATTACGCAAAACTCATCTCCTACTCCTGCGCCTCAGAACGCTACAGCCACTCCTCAACCGCCCACTGAGGTACAGTCGTTGGCTGAACAGTTCATTATGTTGGCGCAGCAAGTAGAATCACAACGTATTGAAACTGAAAAAGCCAAGCGAGCCGCAGATGAAGCGACCAAGCAGCTGGAAGCGCAACGCTTAAATCAGAAACTGGGGCGTCTAGAGGTCTTGAATCTGTCTGAGTCTGTGAAGGCGTCCTTCCGGCCCATGTTGGAATCAGGGCTACCTGCAGAGCAAGAGGCCCTTATTTTTACCGCACTTACAGAGCTATCGGATCAGTACACACAGCTGTTAACTAATCAGCAAGGTTCTCAGGAAGATAACACGTCCGCGCAGAATGCAGAGGATAGTAATCGTCAGGAATATTCCGACGATAACCCCTATCAGTCCCTCCTTATGAGAAACAAGTCCGTGTTGGAACAACGTGCAGCTCGTTCCGCTCAGGTTTATTAATACAGGTTTGATTTAATTTTATGCCCTTACCCACTAAACCCCAGCACCCTGAACTTGTTCCTTCATCGAGTAATTATGAATACATCGGTGATGTAACAGCGCTCGGTTCACTTAACCTAACCATGCTTGCCCGCTCTTATGAGCAAATTGAGGTAGGCTCTCTAGATGATATTTTCCCATCTCAAGATATCCCTGAGCGGACGATTACCATTGAACAGATGGTAGAAGGTCTCGGGATTATGCCTATCGTCCGATTTGGCGTCCCTGCCGGGAATTTCACTGAAAACGAACGTATCCGTCGGCGTCAAGTAAGCCCAGCTATCGTCCGTATGGACGATTTTCTAGACCAAGGGCTTATCAACCAACTACGCCGCGCCGGCACCTACAACGAGCAGTATCGGCCCGAGCAGATTGTGGCTGACCGTGTCCGTAAAATGATTAACTATCATAAGCGGACAATGGACTTTTTCCGGGCCCAGGTTCTGCTTGGCCGTATTAACTACACTGACCCCCGTACTCGGCAGAGCATTGACGTCTCTACCCATATTCCTACTCATAACCTGTTTAGCTATGATGGCTACTCTGAGACCTTAGCTGCTAACGCTGCTGTTCCTGGAACTAACTATACAGCTGCGAAGGCTCTTATTAATGACAAAGGACGTAAGGAAGCTATTCTGTTCGCGGACGCGCAGAATCGCGTAGGGGTTCCCTGGACGCATCCCCAAGCTGACATTGTTCGCTGCCTGCGTTTTATTAAGCATTTCCTTTGGAAGACTAATAAGAATCAGTTCACCGAAATGGTGATGAGCTCTGAGCTCTACACCGTCCTAATGGAGAATGAGTACGTTAAGGCTTACAGTGGCCAACTGGGGCTCTTTGGTAACTACCCCATGACCGGTGGTACCGGTGATGGCGGTCGTCAACTAACCGTCTCGGGTGTAGGCGCTCAAGCCAGTCCTCAGTTTATCTCCTATGGGCCCGGCGGGGATATTCAAGCCATCGCTGGTGTCCGCATCCGAGTGCTGGACGGCCTATTCCGTCATCCTCAAACCAACGAAATCACTAACTACTGGCCTGCTAACAAGGTAGCTTTAATTGCCCCTCGGCATTACTTGGATGCGTCGGAAACCCTGGGCCTTACCCACCACTGCGTAGCTGAATCTCCAGACGGCTCTCCTGGTTTGTGGATGCGGACTGGCCCTGACCAACAACCTCCGTCTCCTCCCGGTCGGACCATGCAGATGGGTGATAGCTTCTTGCCCTTTGCTAAGTATCCTGAGTGGATTTCTATTCTTACTGTCTGTGAGCCTGAAGAACTCAGCGACACCCTGGTCATCAAATCTATGGAAGGTTACGGCACCTTCTAAGGACCCTAAGCGGGGGTATCAATACCCCCGCTGCATTATTTACCGCGTAAAGTTGAAGGAAAGATTATGCCCGGCGTTGGCCAACAATTTGATTTTGATCGCTTCCCGCAGGCATTGCGCGGTGGGATGCGTACCTACCCTTATGGCGGGATTGTATCCGGCCTAGCGTTATCTAACGCGACTATTGCTACCGGTACACTGACGATTCCATATGCAGCTGGCGTCGTCCGGCTAGATGGGAAGCAGTATAGCATTGCTTCCGGCAATGTTACCCGTACTGGTCTGGCAAATAGCACAACTTATACCTACGAGTTATTCGTAAAGCCCACCTACCTGAATGCTGTAGTAACTTCAGTCCCCTCCAGCGCTCCTGCTGGAGGTACTGGAAACTACCGCCTGTACTGTACTGATATGGGAGACTACTTTAAATTAGTAAACTTCTATAAATACGCTAATAGTGCTTGGGCTGTTCACGATCCTATTTTTGATCCACCGACCGAAGACTACGGTAATCTAATTCATAACGAAATTACCGCAGCTACTATCGGCTTTGAAACCGATAAGATGGTCTATAACAAGACGGCCTCTGTACCCTTTGTCTCCCAGCCCGCTGACCATTATGTGCGATATGACGCCGCATTCAAGTTTGCTACTTATGTAGTAACGGTAGCGGCTAACGGGGCATCTGTCACCAGCACTATTACTTACGACGAAGTTACCGCGCCTGTTTAGGCTTAATAGGGGCTGCTTACAACAGCCCCTACTCATAACTTTTTTAGTGTATGTATGTATATTTTAATTTGCAAAGGAAATGTTTCAGTACCGCTGAAATCAGGCGGCTATAAAACATATTACACCGGTGATGTCCTTCGTGATGTGCCGGATATGGAAGCAGAACGCTTACTAACTCAATACGCTTCGTCGTTTTACAGCCATCGGCGTTATGATAACGCGGAGAATGTAGAGACAGCGGTTGTGGAGCCTAGTGAAGAAACTAAAGTAGTCGCTGAGCTTCAAATTGACAGTACCCTACAGGCGGAGAACAAAACTGATGTCGTCATCCTGCCATTAAGCGATGACGCGCACCACAGTACTGTTAAATCCTACGTCCTAGACTTGGAGGAGACAATTCCACCAGACCTAGCTAAGGTCAAAGCAGTTAAAGAAAAATTCTCGCAGTACAAGTCTGTTGTTACAGAGTGCGATCGCATTCTAGCCGTATACGCTAAAGACGCCTAAGTTTGCTTAATGGACGTTAATGCAATTTTCCTTTGGAGACCGCTTCTCTTTTAATAACGCTGCATTTACGGCTATTGAAAATGCAGGGATAGAAAACGCTACGGACCAGCAAATGATAACCGCCTCGCCGGAGTTAGCCAACATGGCTAGGATGGTGCGGCGGTTCTCTGTATTGCTAAAAAACACAGCGGTCAAAGAGGTATATTATGCTATCACTGACCATGCCGACCCAGAAATAGCTCTTATTATTAGTACGGCAAAAAACAGTGACGGCAGCTGGCGTTACCCTAATACGGCTGATGTCAAGAAATTTATGTTCTCGCCCCCGAGCGGCAACCTGTTAAATGAGGAGCGAAATAAATTTGCTGAAGGTATCCGGCGTATAAGCTCTGCTCTAGCGGCGGCAGAATTAATATCTGCCTATGCCACCCTAAAGGAACAGTTAAACCATGCAGAAGCCTTAAAAGATAAGGCTATGGCTGAGCTGAAACTATTGATAGATGTTGCTACTATCAATACAAGCGAGCCCTCTCCTACAACGGATGAGTCTGAAGTCAAAGGGCAGCTCTACTTTGAACAGCTAAGCTTTACATTAACCAATACACTATATCTCTATGTGAGCTTTCCAGGCACCGCTGTAACATTAACGCCAATTGTGTATAGCGCTGGTAGCTTATCTACGGCCAGGATTGTTAATGACATTGCCGACAAAGTTAATGAAGCCTCTTTAACAGATACTACTGTTAATATCCTAGCTGCCCCGGTATTATCGGGTGAAGAGAGTACCCATTATTTAGAACTTAGTCCTCGTACAGCGGTCGCGGATAGAACAGCGTACCTGGTGACGATTCAGTTTAAATCCTCTACCAACGCTGGCTACAGTACCCTCCAACTGCCGTTTAGGTGGGGTGTTGATTCAAGTAATCTGAGTACTTACCCTTTAAATAGTATTCTTTTATTAGTCCGCTCGAATTACTTTGTATCTAGCCGCGTAGGAGACGCCGAGAGCACAAAATCGCCCGTAATTCTGTATATAAAACGAGATACAACTATTACACCCCCAGGTGCGTCTAACTATACAATCCGATTCCCAGTAACATCAGACGCTGCAATCACTACGACGTTTAACAGACTAACAGGCGCAGAGCAAACTGTTTTGGATAAATCTAGGCCAGCTCAGTTCGCAGAATCTTTAGTTAATACAATTACGGCAAATAAAGATTCAAGTTACATGGTTGCGGCAATTGTTAGGAATGACCCTCCAAGCGTTGACGATCCAATTGCAGTAGTAGAGCTTTTTGCTTGGTCTGTTACCAACCCGCAGATTACACTAATCCTTGATATTCTGAGCGTACCTAACGACTTACTAATCTCCCTGGGCGATTATAGTCAGACCTATTCCCTGTACTCCAATAGGGCCAGGTCCGTCAAGGTAAAATCAACGTATGAGCTGAGTGTAACGCCGACTAATGAGAATCAGCTGGACTTAAGTGGGACCCCTAAGATGGTCGGTTTTGCGCGCTCTAGGTTACTAGACGAATTAAACGATGCTAACCGCCACTTCCAGGAATTACACGACCAAACTTACTTTTACTAGAGGGTATTATGGCGGTAAGGCGTTACTACCCGACAGATAGGCAAGTCTGCCTAGCGGTTGCGCTAGCTATACAGGCGCACCCTCTTATCCAAAACCCACCGGTTTTTAATCCAGCAACCCCAGTCGGGGCAGAGCCTGAGCAGATATTTATAAGAAAATTCAGAACTTATGCAGGTTTGGAATTACCCGAACAAGGCCTAACCATTTCGGTATATCCAACAGGAGGGAGTACTAATGAGTCTAGAAATGCTATTGAGCACGAGCACTATACCTTAGGGAGGCCGGAACCTGGCGAGTACTTAGATAGACTAAAGTTTCGCCTAACTATAGAAGCTTTACTAACTGAATCTTCGTTTGATATACCGGTACAAGTAGAGTATTACTTAGTGCCGAATACTGAATTACCCCAGGGTTACAACATAAGCCATATTGAAACAGCAACGCAGGACCCTTTAGTAAATAGCAATCAATCGGTAGAGCTTTATATAGTTCCAGCCGAGGAAATTCTGAGAGACTATATGACCCTGCTTCGTATGGTAATTAAGGACCAACAGGTCTTTTTACCTTATGGACTAAGAAACCCTAGTATTTTATACACTAACTACCCAAGCTCTGACACTATATCCCAAACGGAGGGTCAGAACCTACTGTTTCATCGGGCTCACATAGCTGTTGAGTTTGATATTTATCAGACAAATCAAGCTAGGGACTTAAACGAGTTTTATTTAGTAGAGTTTATTAAAACTCTGGATACCTATAAAAATCCTGAGTTGGATGTGGAAGACCCAAATAATTATGAATTATTGGTCAGCCCTGAAGCTATATTGCATACTACCAAGTCTTATGTCTCGGCTACAACTACATTACAAGACCCTATTAGGCTTTACCACTCAGCAATTTCTTCGGTAACTATTACGGCCTCAATAGGGTAGCTAAATATTGAACAGTCATAATCAGATTTACTTTGCTATACAGGTACTAACCTAAAACTCCACACCATGGCGCAGCAATTCTCTTTTCCTAATGTTTCTTTTAGTGAAACGCTTGTAGGGCCTATTCCTTTTACTACTACATACCGCAATCGGATTGGGGTTGCTGGTGTGTTCCGACGGGGCCCTAGAGGAGCTACTCGGGTTACCAACCGCCAAGACGCGGCTTATCTCTATGGAGATGATAACTCTCCCGGGGCTGTAGCCGTAAGACAAGCGATTCTACAAGGGGCCACTGATTTAATTATTTCTAGGGCTACTCCTCAATCTACTGAATCTAGTTATAAAATCAGTCTCTCCAGCCTGCTACCTACGAACGAAGCTCGTGTAGGCTACAGTGGGAATATTCAACAATTTAACAACGGCGCGCAGGTTCAAACAACTGGACTTAAGCTTGACATTCGTTATGTTGGCGAAGCTATTGAGTCTACTAGGGCAGCAGGTACATTTTCGGTATCTGCGGCCTCTGCTTTACCTACCTCTATTGATTATACAGGCCTAGGTTTATTTGAATATGTTGTAGAGGATTATCTGCAAAGCAGCGTTCAAGTAACCGTAGCTGCGCCGGTATCTAACGTATCTAAGACTATTTCTTTTGACGTAGCTTCAACTACAACCTATGCGTTAAACCAGACCCTAACCTTAACTAACCCACAGGGAGCTACTCCTGCTGTTAATGAGATTTACTCAGTCTCTAGCAACAACATGCAGGTCACGATTACAGCTATAACCCCTGCTGTAACGGCTACTGTATCTAAGAACCCTGGCACGTTAGAAGCTGGTACTGTCTCCGCCGTACAAGTTAAGACGTTAACGGTCACCAGTCTAGCAACTAACCTAGGGGCCGGCTCTTACCTGTACTTTCCTAACGCCACCTTTAAGCTCGTAAACGATGCTTTACGCTCTAACACTTCGGTTGCCCTCAGTGGTTTATTGACCTCTGCAACCCCTACGGTAACCATCTTACAAAATACTCAGCCGACTGTAGAGCCTGTAATTACTACTAATGCCCTGGTCACAGCTCCTCAAACCTACGTACCGGAAACCGGCGGAACTCCTGCTTTAGAGGCTCAGATCCAGTGGGTACAGGCGGACCAGACCCTTACGGCTAACCAAGCTTTCATCTCTAACTTAAAGCCCGGGCGGTTAATCTACTCTAATTCTGCCACTGCTTTTAACCCCAGCACTGGGAAGCCCTTGGTAGTTCTATCTAACGCCAGCCAGGACCCCACTAGTCCTACGATGGTCAGATTCTTAGTGCAGGGTAATATCTCGGCAGCTCTTTCTAACGCCCCTGTTAGTCTGTACGAGGTGGCTACTAATAAGTATGTATTTTCTTCAACATTCAGGGTAAATTCTGGGTCTTTACCTCAGTACAAGAAAAAAGCTAACTCAACGGTCACTACCGGTAATAGTGCGCACACCAATGGCGCTACTTCTATTCAACTAACATCCTTGCCTTACCGTGTAGACCGTGGGTTTATTATTGATTTTGGGGTTAACGGGTATTTTGTAGTAGGGACCCAAGCTGCAGCTAGCGCGAGCAATGTAACAGTTAACGGGACTCTAAGCGGTAATATTCCTGCCAACAGCCAAGGGGTACTAAGTGACCCTATGACCTACAGCTATTTGCAAACACAATTTGAATCCGATTTACGTTCGGCGGTTGTAGATTCTTATGTAGTTTCAGATGAAGCTGTTAAGCAAGATAATTTTAACCATCAATTACTGTTCGAGCGCAGTGATGGTGTTATTTTTGCTATCCCTTCTGGTATTACTGTAGACCTACCAGGCATTGAAAGTTCCAACAAGATTGCGTTCCTTCTGGGCGGTACCTTTCGGGTGCCTGTAGCCTACGCTTCAGTTGGTATCGGTTCAGTCGCAGGCCAGAGTAACTTTAGTGTAGGTACTGGGGCCGGTCAGATTTTAAGCCAATTGAAAGCCGCGATTGAGGCTGATGTTAACATGCTAGGCATGTTGGCGGAACCAGAGCTGTCAGTCACTTTAAACCCTCCCAGCCTAACCCTAAAATCCAACTATACCGGTTCGGACGCAAACCGCCTAAAAGCTGTATTGACTAGGCAGGTCTCGGGCACTACTGGTAGTGTGGTAGCCGAAGACTTTCTATTGAATGCTACGAACCTACCAGATTCTAATACCAACTGGCTATCTACGTCTATCAAAACGTTTGCAGGGGCCACGGTTGGATCTAGACCAGCTTTTAAAGACTTCTACTCTATTGATTCGGATGCTCTAATCCGTGTCCTAGCTCTGTCTGATGGGGTGTATGGCAATAAGCTAAAGGTTACTCTTACACCGCAAGCAAACGGTCAGTTTACGCTGTTTGTTGTAGACGAGGATAGTGGAGATTACCTGAGCACCCCCACGTCTGAGACCTTAACTTTATCCACCCGGGACGTAGCCACCAATGGTTTATTTAACGCCTCGGCTAACAGCCGGCTAATCCGAGTCTTCTATCTTCCTGTAGTTGCTGGGCAGATACTCACGGAAGCCGAGCTGGATAAGGTACCTATGAGGCAAGCACCCTCTTACGGCGACCGAATCCCTGTATTGAATGTAGCGTCTAGCTCTACCGCCTCGTACAGTTTACCCGTCTATGCCCAAGGAGCTGTAGGCTCTCCTTACTTACAGAATGTTTATCTGGAGGGAGGCAGTGATGCTAGCATCTCTAGTCTATCCTCTGCAGAACGTGCTGTTATCCTAAGACAAGCGGTACAAGCTCTGGAATCAGAAGATATTTCCTTGCTATACTGCGCTGGCTTTACAGCAGGAGACCAAAACTACTCTTCTGTAGTAGAAGAAATGGTTGGGCAGGTTAACCGCGCCAATGTAATGACGGGACTTCGTACTGCCGTTATTCAGGCGCCTCAAAATCTATCTGAGAGTCAGGCTCAAGTATTAGCCGCTGGTCTAGATAACCCTAGGGTTGTACTAATTGGCGGCCACATTACAATGCAAGGGGTTCCTGGATTTAACAATACCCCAGCAGCTGGTCTTTATGTAGGACTGCTAGCAAGTAAGAATCCAGAAATCTCCCCAGCAGCCGCAGGGGAAGGGATGATTCCTAATGGTGTTATTTCTGTAGATACCCCTACCACGACTACTTATTTGGATGCGGTAACCCGAGCCAGAGCCGAGGTTTTGTATTATGACGCGGGCCTGAGAACATTCAAGTTCCTAAATGGGATTAGTACCACGTCCTTATACAACGATCGCTATGTATCTATCCGCCGCATGGGCGACCAGATTCTACATGATCTATACAGTAACCTTATCTGGGTTCGGTCAAACCGGAATACAGAAGGATTGCGCAGCCGAGTAGCCTCCGCTGTAGATGCTTATCTTCAAAACCTACAAAGAGAAGAGCGGATTATTGCTTATAGACCTACCCTTTGTAACGAGTCTAATAATCCTTCAAATACAGTAGCTCAAGGCGTTCTAAATATTGCAATCTTCTACACGCCGGTATTCCCTGCTGATTACATTCGTGTAAATGTAACTCGTGAAATTGAAGATAGTCTATCTATCCAAACCTTATAATTTGAGCTAAGAGACAATGGCTTTATACAAGACTGTAGATTCCGCTAACGGCGCCGCCGTTAATAATGCAATTAGAGACCCTTTACAGGGCTTTGACGCTGATGTCTGGATGGTGGACCAAGCCACCGGCAACCAAGTCCACGTAGGCCGATTTACCTCCATTCAGTTAACTGTCCGCAATGCGACAGAGCCTTACATGGAATTTAACCAGCGTGTACCTCGTATGCTGGATGGTGAATTCCAGTTTGGTTGGGTTTTGGAGCGGGGCCTCCTAGATACTCGGGTAATTCAGCAGACCTTTGGATTCGACGACATCCGACGGGAAATGCGGATTTCCCGCTCCCCCCGTTTTCTAATCACATTTGACTTGAATGCTCCTGAGCTAGATGAGCGTGGCTTAACTGTAAGTGAATCTAGCATGCGAAACTCCGCTTTGGGAGAACTAATTACCAATCAAACTTTTGCTAATCGTCGGCATAGTACAGGTCAGTACCGGCTTAGCTACTGTAAGGTAGATAGCATGACGATTGGCGCAATGGCGGGTCGTTCTGTGATTGCTGTGCGATGGGAAGGGCTAGCTGAAGGTATTACCTATATTGACCAAAGCTCTGTCTATGCAGGGACAACTCTTGGCGACTCTGAGGGTAACCTACGGGTTTACGGCTCTTATGAAGGTGACTCGGCAAGACCTACTCTGAATCCAATTAATAACGGACAACCAGGCTGGGCGGTAGCTTAATAAACTATTAAAGCTGACTACATTTACAAATAGGACTTAGACTAGCCTGGTACTAAAACCAGGCTTTTATGTCTATACCTGAACCACGTTTTTCGCCTGCCATGGGTGCCCCTTGTCAAATGAGAGACCAGGGGCAATTTCCCGTCTGGTGCATAACGGCACTAGACCATACACAAATACTGTTCTCTAACATAGGTACAGAACCTAGGGTCTGGGTTATTACGGGTGGAACTGTTTACCAACAACGCTTTTGGGCATCATCCACAGCTACTATTCATCTTAGTTGCTCGTTACCAACTGTTCATGACGTGCCACCACCATTTCCTCTTTATTATCAGGGCGTAACTCCGCCCGAACCGGATGTAATAAAAGAGGAGCCTCAATCACGTAATACCCCAACACCCTTTCAAGCAAGTGGAATACTAAACGCACTGAATGTTAACCAAGTACCCGCACAAACGCAGGAGCGGAAACTCCTGCAGTTCCAGGCTGAGTCAGAGATATCTATATGGGCTGGCTATATTCCTGTAATGAGACCTATTACAGTTGATGATATAGAGAGTAATCGCCTAACCCGTATATTTGTGGGTATTGTAGATACAATCTCTACTGTAGGGACGAGTAAGGGAGTAACAGCTAGTATCCAATGCCGAGATAGAATGCGCTATCTGCAGGATACAGAGGTAAGTTTTGACCCGAGTTACTCTGACAAAAATGTTAGTACTCTGGCAAAAGCGTTTTCTAAGGACGGTGAGAATATCCTACGGTCGTCTTTAATAGTAAAAGCCGCACAATTAGGTATAGGTTATGTTGATGTAGGGGCAGATGCAGAACCTTGCAACATTAATGGCCGCATTATTAAACCAGGTTATGTCCAGGATTTAGGTACTTACCTTACAAACGAGAGTGGAGAAGTTACGTCTGGCGATAGTTCAGACTTAGTAGATACAGGTACAACTGGCGCACCTGGGGCTTTTGTAGGTTTAGTAGGGAATACGGGAGCATCTAAAGGGCCTCACGTTCATATTCAATACCATAAAACTTTACACAAACAGAAGGGGGCACCTCCTCCACTATCGTCTCATATGGCCCGATTTGCTGTAAATGGGCGTGTATTAACCAGTTGGCCTAAAACATCTGGATATGGCCCGCGTTGGGGCAGAATGCATTATGGCATAGACTTTGGCTGCCCTTCAGGGGCTAGAATCACAGTTACTGTTCCTGTAAAGGGAATTAGCTACGTCCCTGGTTATAACTTAGGGGCGGGTAACTTAAGCACAATCCGATTTCCGGACGGTGTTGTAATGCAAATATTTCACTTACGTGACGACAGTAAAAAATACTTTTAAAAGATATGGCTCAATATAGACCTAGAGGTGGCCGTGTAGGTACGGCAGAGCGGGTACAGAAAGACCCTGCAGGAGCTTTGGTTATTCAACAGGCAGCTGCTGCTCTTCAACTAAATGTGGTTGAGTTTACTGCTCTAATGTCTTTTGAAAGCGCCGGTACGTTAAACCCAAATCTTATGGGAGGTGATTACTATAGATATAAAGGCTTAATTCAATTTAGCCCAGATAATCAACGCAAATACGGAACAGGCGGTCAGCAGTCTATTAGCGAGCAAATGCCTGCGGTAGTTAGGTACCTAAGAGACAGAGGATTCAAGCCCGGTCAACATGATATTAGGCATGCCTATTCCGCTATTTTAGTAGGTACGGCTAACGAGAATTATAGGGACAGTAAAGGACGTTTGGCTTGGGACATCCCGGATAGCAATGATACAACTGTCCGGAATGCCGCAAGCAGGTTTCAGAGAGGGCCCCATTATAATAGGGCTATTCAGTTTCTGCGGGACAGTGGTATTAACCCCAGCGTTTTACCGCAAGGAGGCGGAGGGTTTCTATTTGACCTATTTGGGCAAAGAACCGGCATTAAAGAAATTCTGCAAGACCTGAACAATACTTTAGTTCCTGTAGATTTCTTTTATAGATGCAAAAATGATTACTCAAAAGGTGTTATCCCTGTTCAAGGCCGAACAAGTAACCCTAAGGAGCTATGGGACATAGAGCCTACTATTTACTTCAATGTTATTACAGGGCGGCTACCCTTCTCAGTAGATGTTATATCTAAAGACTTTACTATTGAGAAGCAAATCCCCGTAGAGTTTATTAGATTTTTAGCAGCTCAAGAGCCCTACCCTACAGAGCTATTTCAAAACCACCTGGACGGTAATTTATACTACAGCCCAAGAGTTAATGACGTCAGCGGGTTAGCGGATTCTAAACGCTTCTACCGGACTTATTACTACAGAACTATTCCCGGGGAGGTTTCCGTAGAATCTATTAAACCAACCTTTGAAGCCCAGAATATAGAGGGCGAACTAACAGAACGCTCCGGCTTGGACTGCCAATTGATTCCAAACTTTGATTATGAAGCAATTTTTGCCGAAGTAGACTACAACCAAATGTTAATTAACTTCAAAGAGGAGCAGTCTACCCATGGCATGAAAACCAATTTCTTTATTGCTAATCAGTCCCCTAATGGTACAACTGCTGGCAATGCCATAATTATGCACATGGCAGCTCGGCCTGCCTTTCTAAGAGGGGTTGAACTAGGAGGGCGAAATATTTACATTGAGGACCCAACTATTAAAAGTATAGGAGAAGCCGCCGCGGTAGCGGCCTCTGCAGCACGCCTCTACGCTAAAGAACTGCGCCAGGCGTCCTGCACGGTCTTAGGGGACCCTTCTCTGACGGCTGGGGAGTTAGTACAGATAATAAACTCACCTCTATATCCACAGTCACTACAGCGCTATATAGATGAGCGGGAGGCTGTAAAGGAGTATGAGGCTATGACCCGGGCCCACTACATGAGTGTCGTGGACGTAACAAGGAAAGGTATCAATGACCAGAACGAAGAGTCAGCACCTATCAAAGGTAACTACTCAGCAGAGGACCCAGGTACAGACTTAGAGAGGCCGGATCAGACGTACCAATTTAAGGGGCGCCAAGCTGAATTTAAGGATTCTGCTGAAGACGTTTACTGTTCTGTTACTAATCCCGAGACGGCAACCGTTGTTGAAGGCAACCAAGGTTGGGAAGGAGATAACTACTGGCGGAAGTCAGGTTTCAAAAAGGAACCTCAGTCTATGTGGCGTATTGAGGGTGTACGGCACACCCTTAACTCAGGGGGACAGCAGGGCTGGCTTACTGAACTGGTCCTTCTAGCGCCGTATTAGCCTGTTTAATAATTGGCTTAATATCCTTTTCTTCTAATAGTTGATGCAAGAGAGTCCTTTCCTCTGTCGTCAATGTATTAGTTGATAGCTTTAGAGTTAAATCACGGATAGTCATTATAGTTAAAATAATAAATAAGGGTACAAATTATGCCTTCTATTGGAGATAGCCAGCGGGCTGCGGGCGGTAATAATCTGTATTACTACCAGAAAGTAAGGCAGAATAACGCTTTATTAGGCCAGCATTATCCTTTACATATCAAGGAAGCTTATGCTTATCAGGCCCCAGACCATATCTATTATGGCAAATATTTAGCTACAGAACCTCCTTATGGCTTAAGACAGGTTAATCAAACCGGCTTTGGTTTATTTAATGGAGGTGGGGTTTTATTTCCTCCTCCTAGGCCTGGTTCTCATATAATTACTGGAGAGATTGGGCAGAGTGTTTCAGTTAGGTTAGGGGAGGTCTACCAACATGGGGGTGTTGGTGAAATAGGTCCACAAGCTACGCAGCAGTACACTGGAATTCCAGTAGTATCCGCCCCTTGGATTGCCCCGTCTGCGACTAACCTAGATGCATTTTCTATAATTTCATATATACCAATAGGTAATGCTGAATTTCCGGCCAACCAGGTTGTATTTGAGAATAGAACAGCGACTAACTATAGTATTAACATAGGTAGCTCTGTATTTAGTACGAACCTTACCAGCCAAGTACAGCAAGGGGCCTTGGCCACTACTACAGAGCGATTGCTGGGTGAAATCAGCTTAGAAGGGGCCAAGGAGGCCTACGAAAGGCAACTAACGGCTGACCCTAATCAAAGCGTAAACGTATTAGAAGATGCACCTAGCTCTGCCTCTATCTTAGAGACAGATATTAACCCTAACTGGCTAGACAAACTAGAAGGGCTCTTAGATTTACCTATAGGAAGCGAAGCTTATAGGGAAGCCGTTTACTGTTCTCTCCAGCAAATAGCTGAACAGGCTTGGTCTGGTATTGGCGACAACGCTATAACAGATTTGGGGGGAACCCTTGGCTTAAACTTACCGACGGAGGAAATTACTAAAGTCGTTCAGCAGGTCAATAAATGGTTACCGGTAGCACTAAAGGTCAAAGACCTCCTCTTTACAGACCGCGCAGCTAATTTAACGGTCGGAAACGCTCACCTAGATATTAACTCTCTAGATATAACGATTGACCTAAACGAATCATTACGCTCGCTTAATACTTACTTTACTCAACCTATTGAGTTAGATAGTAATGGGCTAAGGCTCTGCGATTTAGAGATAACTACAGAACAAACCTATGAAGTAATTCCACAAGAGGTATTGAGTTGTCTGAGCCGGCTTAATGCTCAATTACCTACAGAACTTAAATTTAAAACCTATGGAGCTGGTCGTATTACAGCTGTACGCATCATCCCAGGTCTTTATATTTCTGAGGGAAGAGCGCTTAGACTAGAAAATAAGGTTGGTAACCCTATAGAAGTTGCGTTGAGCAGCCTTAAGTGTAACCTGCCGGCGGAAACAAACGAATTACTAGGTTTACAGTATACAGACCGGCAGCTTAGAAGCCAGCCAGTAAATACAGAGGCCTTCCTGCAATCTCTGCAGCAGCTAATAGGTGTCGTGCAAGACCCTGTTACTGCGGTTACTAAACTTACACAGCAATTACCAGGCGAATTAAAAAATTTTATTGTATTCAATAATGAAGAATTTGGAATTAACCCTGAAGCCTTTCTAAACTTCGGGGTTAATACAATCAATGAATATCTTCCAAAGCAATTACAGCTAGCTGTACAGATAGAAGATAATAAGCTAAAGGCTGTGCAGTTAGGGCCTATTGAGGCTTCTATAGGCGCAGATACTATTAATCTAGGGGTAAATCCTAATAACCTGGTAGGCGCTCTCAAGATTATTGCTAATATACCGGCTATACCTAACGATAAGATTCGTCAGCTACTAGATAAAGTTGATCTGGATTTAACGCTTCCACTGAATAACATAACTGTGGAAGCGTCGTCTGATAGTAGGACGATTAATCAAGGGGGGTATATAGAATCTATTAATGAATTAAATCTAGTAAATTCGGTCAAAGGGTCCCCGCTGCCCATGGTCCTATCTACCTTAGGATGCCTGGCCCCCTTAGGCCAGAACAATACTTCAAAAATTGCAATCCCGCAAACAGATTACCCACAATCTATACCTACTAACGTTTATTGTTATGATGAAGAGGTAGAAAGACGGCGGGAGTTAAGTACAATAGTAGATAATATTGTAGCCCTAAATCCAACTGAAAGTATAATAGATTTAGCTGATGCTAGTACTTATCCAGATATTATGACCCAATTACTAGAAACTAAATTAACCGCAACGGACTCTGTAATAAGTAACCCTGAATATAGTTATTTATATGGGCGAAATCCTGAGAGTGACTTTGCAAACTTCCTAGAGAATCTAGGAGTAACGAACAGTCAATACATTCTAGAGAAAATTGAGCAGATAGACCAGACCAACTCTGTGGTACCGTTGATTGAGTTGGTGGCATCCGTATCATCTGTACCTACTCAGAACCAACTGAATAGGGCTTTAGATGATGTTTACCCGCCAGAGCTAGCTCTATGTACGGCACCAGCCTATGTGGTAACTAACCCTGTAGGAGTTTTAGATATTACAGATTATCCAGGTTATTTAGTTAACTGGATCAATGACGTAGAGCCTAGGCTTAGTACTGTTGTGGAAACACTTGTCTATGGAGAGCTTTATGACTTCTTTGTCAATCTTATTCTTCTTATGACCAAGGGTGAAATTTATATACCTAATTCCCCAGATAGTGATACACAACTTAGAAACTATATAAACAGCTATTTTGATTTACCTAATTGACCCATTGACCATTAAGCTAGGTGGTAGTAAAGACCCCACGCAGTTCAGGACGCATTTACATGTACAGCAGTCCAGGCTGCGGGCCCAAAAGCTTATTAAACAGTTAAGGCCAGCCACTATTGAAAATAGTACAGACTTTAAAAATGGGTTACTAGCAACTAGCATAGAACTCGTTATTAGATCCTTAGCAGTCAACAATAACAAGGAGACCGCGCACCACGCAAGAAGTTTGGCAGCCTACCCCCATCGGCAGTACCGGTTGACCTTAACTGAAACACCAACCTTTGCTGGCCATTTAGGTTCCTTAGGCTATATATCGTCTAAACAACAGGTAATAGCAGAGCCTCTAGAAGCTCTGGAGATTATCATTGACGAGTTTTTTAGAGAGCACTCCATCCAGCAAAATAACCCTAAGCTGCAGGAATCCCAGTTACTTAGCAATCTAAACTTTAGCCAACACTCGGAGTATATTGACCAACTACAGGATTTGCTGCAAGCAGCAGTCGGCTATAGTAACCCACTCCTTTCAGTCTATAACCTTATTTTAGGCTCGGTATCTGACCTTAAGTATCGGTTACTATTAGGCGCGTACTCTAGTAATCTAACAGCAGTTATAGAGTATTTCCAGGCCTTGTCAAACTCCCTTAATAGACAGCTACCCACCTACCCTACAAGCTTTATTTACCAGTTATTGAATCCAACTTTATCCTTTGGCTATACGGCTGGGCCAGTTCTATTTTACCAGGCCTTAATTGTACAACAGCTTGTTGGATTATATAAGAGTATACCCGACGGTATTAGCCTAGAGAGCATGCCTACGGAGGGGGGCTTGTTAAGGCTGTATTCTATATGTGATGCCTTTTCTATATTAGATAGGCACCGCAGCGTTGATTATGCCGAAAGCTATTATAAAAGGTACCGTACAATAATTAAGACCTGGGCCCACATTCTGGGGGTTGAGTCTTCTATTGATAGTAAACCAGATTATAAGGATTACCGTTTACTAACTACCAATTACTTAGAGCATGATTTACCTTTACCAGAGGAAAGTTCGGCGATATCAATCTTACTAACCCCCGCAAATACAAGAATCTTAGACACTTTAGACCTAACGATATTACCGCTATCGCGGGCTTACACTGAGGTAGTCTTAGTTGTAGGAGATTACTTTAATCAGAATAAAGATACCTATCTAGATAGCATTTTATTAAGCCCACTAGGGAGCACTAAATTTAGCGTGCCGGTTGCTGAGCCTATGGTAGGTTACGCTTTATTAATGGTGGACGGCGCGGTTGTATCTAATACAATTATTTTTGAAGCTAATTCATTATTGGTAATACCTTAGGATGCTAGAGGATAAAGTTAGTTTTATTGACTCTAATTACGCAAACTATGGGTTAGTAAACCCATTCCAAGTTGGGTTACTTACGAGTAATTTACAAACTAGCACAGCCCAGTCTAGTGTACAGTACCAGAACACTCAAAGTCTAGATAGGCTAGTTGGCACTATAAAAGGTATATTGAGGGAATGTCACTATGACAAAGATATTCAAAGCCTTAGTAAGAGCGTTAAGGCTGACGTAAGTAACTACAAAGAGTTATTAACTAAATCTGCTTTGCATCTAACGGAGGCTTGCCGAACCATTCAGGATTACGGCTTTGGCAGGCACATCAATACAGCTGCGGCAGATATAAGAGTTAGCGCATCAATCTACGGGGTATCAACTACCAACTATACGTTAGAGACAGGCATAGCTTTAGTAACAGCTAAGCAGCACTTGCTACAGTCAGCCTACAGCCATACAATAACAGACTTACATCAGATAATTACTCAGCAGCAGTATATTAGAGCGGAAGCTACCTATGTACAGAGTAAACACCTAACTCAACAAAGTAAATCGTTTGAGTTAAGTGCTGAGAATAAATTAGAGCAGCTTGGTACGGCAGAGGTTTATGCCGATAGATTTACGCTAGAAGTAGGAACAAAAGGTTATACCGCCGCAAGCTCGGGGGGCTTAAGTATTAAGACAGCAGAATTAAAGTTAGATTCTGAGGCTCTTTACATTAAGAGTGCAACGGTAGACCATACAGCCCAACAATATAGACTGTACGCTCAAGATCTCAACTTAGGCGGCGCATCTACAAAAGTATCAGGCACTATTCTTAATTTAAGTGGTAACACCGTCAGAGTCGGCGGCGGCCTGGTATTTCTAGGGGGCAGTGTTGCTAGGGCCAGCCGACCTATAGAGAGACCAGCAGCTGAAGTAAGTATCAAAGACTTTGAGTTCCCGCCAGACTACCCTAAGGCCAATCTTTTGTCTACACAGGAGGCCGTTGGTATAGACATGGGCGGCGTTAAGGTAGCTTTACCCCCGCAAGGCACGTCGGGCATAGAGACGAAAAAGAAGCCTAGGAACAAAAATCAAACCGTTAAGGCTTATCCTAAACCAAACTCTATGGAGTATCCGGATGTTATTACAAGGCCTAATTTAAATGATTAGAATTAATGAGCGACTGGATAACATTTTATTCATTACTACAACAGAAACGCTTAGTTTAGGGGCTAGGGTTAAGGTGGACGACCTAGCTCTCCAGTCCTACTATGGCTATGTAGTTCCATTAGGTAAGAAAGATCAATATGAGGTCCGCTTCAAAACCCTTCCCCAAACCCTGGATACACAAAGTATCGCATCAGTAATCTGGTGGCGCAAGAGCTATAAAAGTACCTACGTAATCGACCCAACTATATTTACCGCATCAGAAACTACCTGCCGCTTAGAAGCTGAATGTGCCAGGTCTGAGGAGGGTTACCTAAATTGGGAGCTTTATTTCAATACAAGCCTTATTGCTCGGGGCAATGATATGGAGACCCCTGGTTGGTGCATGTTTACAACAGAAGGTTTATTCCCAGCGGGGGCTTATTACCTAGAAATTAAACAGCAGTACTTAAATATGACTATAGGCCGCGGTTCTGCACATTGGACAGTTCTAGAGCCTACTGCCTTACTAGAATCTGGTATGGGTAAAGCTGTAGGTAGAATAGAAGTCCGTTAGTTATGTATTATAACCGCCAGGCGACAGCTTTACCTAAACAGTCAGTACCGTATAAAGTACGACAGCCCGATGACTGGACTGGAGTAGATCTAGCTCTTAACAATCAAGCTAGTATCTTAGATTTAGCTGTATCAAATGGCGACTTAACAACAGTCACAGGTGTGCGGGCTATTGTAGATTCATTAATGCGCCGCCTAGCTACCCCGACGGGAGGGTACTCCCGGTGGTATAGGACAAGCACCGGTATTAGCATGAGTGGGGAGGGTTTAGAGAATGATATGTACTCTAAGCTATCTTCCTTAAAAAACCAACAATTGGCTGTAGAGATAGTAGGCTATCTCCAGGAAGCTGCCAGTCAAGATGGTCGGATAACTATTGTCAGTATACAAGCTAACCCAATAACTACGTCTCAGCCCTTGAGTTTTAATATTACCTATAGGGTCAAAGACTCCGAGGAATTAAATCAGCTGAATTACACGCTATGAGAACATTAGAAGAAATACAGCAATCTTTAATTGGAGCCTTAGCCAAAGAAAATTCTAATGTTAATGACCTAAGCCCTGGCTCTGTATTAAGTACTTTAATAAGGTCCGTAGCCGCTACTCTTTTAGAGCAGGAAAACAGACTAGATAGCCTCCGTAAGAATCTTAATCCCCAAACAGCGACCGGAGGGTATTTAGACGATTATGCTTTTGCTATTATGAATCTCTCACGCAAAGGAGGTTCTGTAGCCCGCGGGCAGGTCATCGCAACGACAAACTCAGAAGCCAGTATTTCGGTACCGGCAGGAACGGTCCTTACAGACTTAAACACTGCCAACCAATTTATAACCTTAGAATCTGCTTCAATAATTAACACGCTGGATACTCCTATAGAAATTTCCGCCGTAGCCGAGGGTGAATCGGGTAACCTTTCTGCAGGGACTCCTTTATATAGCCTTACTCTGCCTTTAGTGTCATTTGTTGTTGGTGCAGAGCGTGCTCTAACTGGAGAGTATTGTGGGAATCTAGTAGATGGGCGAGATTACGAATCTGATTTTGACTTCAGAGCCCGTATTGAAGATGTCAAGGAAGGGCGTGGACCTACTTTAGAATCTACGCTAGAAGCTTATTTACCTCTAGAGAGGTTCTGGGTAGCTCCTAGAGCGCCCGGGTTCGTCCACATTTACTTGGATACTGCAACAGAGCTGACTCCTGACTTTGAAAACAACCTAAGAAATCTGATTAGGGATTACCTATCCCCTGGAACCTACGCGACTTTTGAGAAAGTAAAAATGCGTCCTGTTGCTATGGCTCTAGATGTAGTTCCAATCAAGGGCGTAACTACTGATGAGAGACTTACAGAGATTTTAAGGAGTTACTTTGGGACTCTGCAACCTGGAGCGTCCATAACGCCAGAAAGCATTGCAGCGGTTGTTAGGCCTTTTGTAAGGGCCGTTAGTATTACAAAACCCAACAGGTTAGTTCAATTAAGGTCTAATGAGCTGGCCTCGGTGTCTGACCTGTACATATGCTATAGCCAGAGTCTGATAGGATGAGCCTTTACTATTTTACGCACCTAAGAGTAACGGACACCTTGGACGTTAGACCTGACTTAGGTCGGACGGCTTATTATCTTGATACACAAACTGAAACTGCAATTACGTTAAATATAGAGTACCTAAAGAATCTCCAAGTAGATGATGTGTACTCTACAGATTCGCTGGTAACTATTGATGGCGTAAGAGAGGAGATAAAGACTGTAACAGATACAATCCAGGGACTAACAACATCACAACCTCTAAATATAGGTCAACTAGCTGAAGATTTAGTAACCAGTAGTGTTTACACAATAGACAATGTCACCAAGGTATCTGACCGATTGATTAGGAATACAGTATTCTCTAATCGGTACTACAGCAACACCTTTTATCAACCTATAGTTCCTGACGGTTATATAGTAGCCTCCTTTTATCAAAACAATACGTTAGTAGCGGAAGTACAAAACTATGCGGTACCCAGTAAAGAGTTAAATAGCCGCACTGCGACGTTAATAGATTTTGCTTATGGATTTATTTACGCTTTAGGTACAGAAAATGATTTACTGCTGGGGGAATTGTTTAAGAGTACGGCTTACCTATTTACTAAATTTGGGTACTTACCAGGTGAGTTTACCCGGTATAAACCTAAAGTATTAAATTATGAAGTGTCTTGCTACAGCTTGAGCCTGTTTAGTTACGCCCTAGTGCAAGCTATTAAATACTACAGCGATAGGCCAATAGCTGTAGGCCTGTCTTTGGGAGAAATAACAGACACCCTTGAAGAACTGCTGAGTTGGTTATCTACGGAGATACAAGGGCGCGTAGACATTGTAAGCGGATTTGTGTATGACCCAGACCCGTCTATTAAGTCTACCTATTGGGCATCCATAGCCTTAGGGGAGCTCTTGTCATTGGTTTATGATAGCGGCGCCCATGAAACTGCAGCTAGGGTTTACTTAGCTATAAAAGAGGACATGCATCCGACGGACGGAACTTCCGAAAGTTATTTACAAGCAACAACTTATTTGTGGAAGGTTATTAACAATCTTGATGTAGCAGAACAACTGCAGTACGTAAGGAGCCATAAATGGTGTGATGTAGATGCCAGTTTGTTATGGGCCTCTATTTTGCCTGCAGCAGAGCTCACGACCCTGGGAATAACCAGGTCATTTAACGCAAATGGGTTACAGGTCATCACTTTTCCTGATCTAGGCACAATAACCCCAGCAAACCTACATCAGATTGCACTAACCTCTTGCCAGGCACAGCGCTTAGTTAGGCAAACACCTTTTTATCTTTATGCAGACGAGGCAAAGGCTTATACTGCCTACTTACACCAATTGGCAAAATATATGTGGCCTACAGGCCGTTTATGGGCTGATGAGAATACTTTAACGACTGGCTTAATTGGCGGCCTACTAAAAATGGTTGCAGACGGCTCTTATGGTGCTGTTTTGCAGACATTTATAATGCAGGATAGTCATCGCGTCCAGTTCTTGCAGGCGGACCAGTTAGATAACTATAGGCCAAAGCCTTTTCTAATGTCTGACAAACACTGGGCGACGTGGCTTTATATAAACAATCAACTAAAGACTCTAGAGCAAAAAGCTACCCACTGGGGCCTGGTTGACTTAGGCCTAGACGCAGTAGTAGAAACACCTCTAACTGTAAATAATTTGGATATAGACGCCTCCAACCTACTAGAAGTAACTACAGATACGTATAGGTACTCTACTAATCCTAACTATACGTATTTAACCTACTGGTTGTCTAAACTTCCGTATGATATTAAATCAAGATCCGTTTGGACTACAAAAGAGTTTGACTTCGCAAACCCAAGGGATTCAGACGATTTATTTTATTATCAGCGGCCCTTGAGTCTAGCCGAAGCTGACAAGGCCCTGACGTTTTACAAATACGAAGAACGTAGTACACCAGGATTTTCATATCATGTAGATGCTGGTAGTTTAATAACAGTCGCAGACCCAGTGGAGGCCACTGTAGATAGAGACTACTTAATCCGGCCTTTATCTAACTACTCCGCTCAATGCAAATTATCAACTGGATGGGTCTATAACAAATTGCCCAGTTTTACACCCCCGGGGCATGTTGTAACTATAACAGGTAATACGGCAAGCCCTATCCTAGACCTACTGGAACCTACAAGCAGACTAGCGAGTACTTAAATGGCTGTTCAATTCGGCACAATAGTTAGAAACGCTGTTTGCGAACAGCTAAGAACATTAGCCGCTGGGGCTACCTTAGAAATTTGGTCCGATATAAATTTCGGAGGCCTAAAATTGGTAAGCCTAACATTAGGTAGCCCGGCCTTCAATGCACCTAATAACGGCATAATGACGGCGACTACAATAGCACCGACCCAGGTATTGGTTACAGGGGTCCCTGTTGCATGGCGTATTATGAAAACAATAGATAGTACACCAACTCTGTTGTTGAAAGGTAGCGTTGGGGGGCTGAACAGCGGGGCCGACTGGACGTTGAGTGAATTACAGGGCTTGACGGCAAGCTTGATACAAGGACAGCCATTTACTATTAACTCGTTTGTGTACTCTTCGCCCTTATGAAGTCAGCGACGTTTGAAGATCTATTGCTCGGCCATATTTTTAAGCAACAGCCTCTTGATAGCCCCTGCTGTATTTACATAGAGCTACTCCAGGACACCTCCGTTCCGCAAAACCCTAGAGTAGTGCCCGCCGATTTGGAAATACAAGCGTTAAATGTTGTAGGTAGCCGAATTGAAATACAGAACTGGACTAAGGTACCTCCAGTTATTTCTTCAGGCCAAACCTTTGCAGCTAAAGTATACAATACGGATGAAATCATCTTGCCTGTGCCGCCTGGTAATCAAGAATGGTATGTAACTCACTTTGGGTTATGGAGCGGTAACGGCCCTAATGATTACCTGTTATATTACTCCGCATTTGAAGAGCCCGTTAAATTAGATTCGAATCATAACAGTATAAGGCCTGGTGCTTTAATTATTTGGGAAAGTTAATATGGTTACACCTTCAATCTATACCGGAGATACTATAACCGGTTATGGAGCTGATCCATTACAAGTAGGCTATAGAAAATATAACCAGCACGTCCATGATTTATGCCTGGCTAGTTTCTTGTATGAGCCTATTATGGTCGGGGATACCGTTGAGTTTTATATCAATGGCAATAATGTTATTCAGTACACAGGTGTAAACAACACCCCTACAGTTACGGCAGTATCGGCTACAACACTACAGATAAGTACCCAGGCCCAGGAGACTGGAATAGGTACTCTAATTGTCAATAATAAGATCTATAGAAGTATTTCCTCAACATTTGGGAGCAATGTCCTTACTTTAAGTAGCGCCCAATCAGGATTTTTAAGCCCAGAAACTAAGCAAGCAGGACAGTCTAGAAGCTATCAGACCACCATAGATATAAACACAAGTAACCCTTTAATACTAAACCCCCAGAGTACTACGGACTTAATTGCTATTCTAAATCAGTCTCCTCTAGTGACTCCGGCTCAAGCTATTCCAGTACTACTAAAAACACCTAAACTCAGGCTAGTTAATCTCCATCTACTCCCACAATGGACAACCACGGCACAGAATCGTGGTGTGTTAGTTAGATTTGCGATTAATAGCACAGCCTTCACTTATATAGGCGGCGATTTAAACCTAGCTAATACAGGGATAACCACAATGAGTCTAGGTAATTACTTTACAGAAAATTCTGCTTTATATATTCAGTTGTTTACGCCGGTCAATATAGCTAGATTAACCTATCAGCTAGACACCTTAGTTATTTAAAATGCCTAAACCCTTTTTTGAAGCAGGTGGAAATTTATTTCAAGACCTAGCATTTGAATTAAATTCAGCATTTGCTAGTAGTGATACTGTAAAGAATATAGTTGAATTTATTGAGACAGAAATTGACAATGAGCGCTGGGGGATTGAGCTTAACATCCAGCAGTGGGTAATTCTAAAGACTTTTTACGGCTTAGAGCTCAGCGACAATGAAATGTCTATCTTGGAGAGTTGGGCAGCGCAGAGTAGAACTACCTGCGGTGACTCCCCCAGGTCTTATAACTCTTTGGTTATTGAAGCTGGTCGCCGGTCTGGTAAAAGTCTTATTGGCTCTATTATTGCTTGCTATGAATTTTATAGGTTGTGCCATATACCAGAACCTCAGAAATATTACGGCATAGCCTCTTCTACTCCTATTAGTATACTAGCGCTGGCTACCTCTGCGTCCCAGGCCAAGCGTACCATCTTTGCACAGATAACAGGTATGGTTAGGGTGTGCAGGTATTTCACATCTTTAATCAACCAACAGAAAATATTTATAGGAAAAGAAGCTATAACCTATGACGAGAAGATGCTCTACATCTACTCTGGTAACTCTCAGTCCTCCTCACAGGTTGGGCAGGCCGTTATTCTACTTATTATGGATGAGGCTACACGTTTTAAGGATGTAGATGGCGAGTCTAATGCTCTTGAACTTTGGTCAAATATTGGTATCTCGGGCATCAGTTTCGGTGCGGATGCTAAACGTATTGCCATTTCTTCGGCATGGTACGAGAATGATTCCATACAAAAATTGTATGAATCATCGCAGATTGACGAAACATGGTTAGGTTACAGGCTTAGGACTTGGGATGTTAATCCTATATACCACCGAGAGAACCCAATCATTGCCTCAGAATACAATACTAATCCCAAGCGGGCGGCCTTAGAGTGCGAAGGAATACGAAGTGCGTCGGAGGATTCCTTCTTTGACCAAGATGAAGTAAAAAGGTGCTTTACCGGGCGCGCCTGTATCATCACTGAACAGTACGTAGGATCGGATGATTTGGTGCGGCATAAAATTACTAAATTGGTAGGCACAAGCTCAGTTTCAGTAGCCCACTTAGACCCAGCCATTGTAAACGATGCCTATGCTATAGCTATAGGACATGCTGAAAGAAGGGATGTTAAGGAGGCCTCCGACAGCACCTTTGTAGTTATAGATGGTCTAATGGCCTGGCAGCCTACGGCTTACACAAATGTATCTATTACGAACGTACAGGATATACTACTGGGCATTAATCTCAAAAGACCTCTTCGTAAGATAACAGCAGATCACCATAACTCCTGGGAAACCTTGGAGCGCTTTCGCGTTTACGGTATTAAAGCAGAGTCCTTATACTTTTCCCAGAAGCTACAGTTAGAAATGTACGAGAATTTACGGCTTCTAATGCATGAGGGTAGACTTATACTGCCTAACGACTCTCCCTATAGAAACTTATTACTTGATGAGCTGGTTAGAATTCAACTGATAAAAGGGAGAAAAATAGACCACCCCAAGGATTTTACAAAGGATATGGCGGATGCTGTAGCTGGGGTGGCCTGGCAGTTAGCTGGTAAAGTTGTGGACTATAACGTTGCGCCACTTGTATTTAATACAAAACGGCAGACTAAGGCTACAGGCTCGGCTTATTTCTCAGAGTTTGGCAAGACTCGCTATAAAGATACAGTCTGGGAAACATCCGTTGCCCCCTTGGATATTTATGACGGCCTATAGACTATTTATTGTCCAAACCTTTGAAACGCTCATTGATGATAACCTCAGTCACAGTCAGGCGATTATTTTGGGTATCTAGCTGTTTTTGTAGTTCAGTAACTTCTTGCTGTAGGTTATGTAAATCGTTAGTCGCTTGCTTTAGAGCGAAGGCTGCTTGGAGCTGGTACGCAGTAACAGCAATAATAGCCCAGCCAGCAAATTGCTGTAGTAGACCGATTAGTTTTGATTGGAGCACAGACGAGGGTGATTCGCTAGAGGCGCTAGAGTTACTACCCATTAGTAGACCTGAAAAGCTATATACAGCATACATAAAGCTTATTTCTCATACTGGCCAACATTTTGCATATTGACTACTAATACCTCTCGTAAATTAGCTATATATGTTGTATTCTGCAAATTTTCACTAATTTAATGTTATTGAATATCTGCTCTCCCCGCAACTATTCAACGCCGCGAACCCCCTGCGTAGTGGGGGTTGTGGTGGGGTGGTGCCATCGGTGGACTAAATTTAGACTAAATCAGCGGGGTAAGCGCTAATGGCTTGGGCTTTTACCACTGTCACCGCTACGGTCTCTAGTAGCTCTGGCTCTAATATAACCTTCACTACCAATTTAGCCACCGCCACCCCTGCATTACAGATCGGGGCTCAGGTTGTCATTAGCACTGCCGTCTACAGCGTCACTGTCGTCAGCAGTGCAACAGTTACCCTATTCCCCCAGACCGGCGTAGCAGTCCCATCTGTTGCCTCTGGCACATCCCTAACCTTCCAAAACCCGCTATTGCAAACGGGGACAGACACTACTATCGGGACAGCCTTCGCTGGCCTAGCAGCCTTCAGGAGTGAGGTCATCAACGTCACCACAACGGCAGCAGTCGCCGTTGGTGCTACCACAATGACAATCTCTGCCCCTGTGCAGGCCATACCACTACTAAGTACTTTCAGAAGTGCAACTGATTCGGTTCATCGGGTAGTTGCTTGGAACTCTAGCACGAATACTGTCACATTTAGTCCGGCGTTACCCACTTCCGGAAACCTTGCCAATGGCGCAGCAGTTACATTTATCTCTCCTGGAGTACTGGTCAATCGAGGTGACGGTGCTACCGGAGTTGATGTTTACACGGTAAACTCTACCCGAGTGAACATTGCTGGCACCTTTACTTGGAATGCCTGGGCAGAACAGTTAGTACTAGCATCTAGCTGCCCAACTGTTTCAACCTCTAACACGTTAGCGGCCTTGATATTAGCCGCTACATCTACTGTCACTATCAATGGAGTCAGATCTGGCTGGGGTACTGGCAGTAACTCTATCTGCCCATCACCTGCCTTAGTTTCAAATATTCAGGGAGATTCCAGCTCAGGCAACCCTTTTGTTGCAAACTTCTCCGGCACCCTATTAACGATTAACAATGCCACCATTCAGGGTGCTAGCGCAATCGCCTTTCAAAATAGCGCGACAACCACACTTAATAATGCTACGTTTATAAACACCAATGGCTCCGACGCCGCCACTGGTGAAATTATAAGCCTTCGAGCAACTTTTAATCGCGCAGCATTTATAGGCTATCGTTACTCCAATAACAGCAATACTGCCAATCAAACGTTATCCAATATCTTGCTTGATGGGGCTAGTGCTTTTCTGGTTGGCAACGAACAATGGATTTTTACGTTTATAGATTATCGAAGCTTAAATATGTCTGCCGAGTTTTTGATGAGAAATTTTCAAACTCTAGGTAGAAATTACGTTCTTGTCACCAATAATGCTAGAGGAAGCGGACTGCTCGTCATTCAAAGGGGTGACACTGCTTCAGATCAAGGAGGATTTATATTAGTAGACAAACAGGTTTCTCATTATTTTCGCAATATTAGCAATTCTCCGATCAATGCTGCAAAAGTTCAGTGTAGAGATACATTAAACGGTCAGCATATAAACTGGCCACCTAGGTTTTCCAGCGTTAGTAGCGTCCAGATTACTGACGGAAATAGGTGGGATGGATCTACCCAAAAAAGTTATTTGTGGACTTCTGATGCCAGTGGAGCCACAATAACTCAGTCGGTCGTATTAGCTTATTTTGCTTCTCCTAATACAAGAAGCATAAATATACTAGCTTTCGCTAACGGCACATCAAGCGGCACAAGCCTAAAAGTAAAAGCTGATACTGGATCTGCACAGTTTGCATCTGCGGCATTGGGTCCGCAAGTTAATGGGAGCTTTTTATATAAGGGCACCCGTCATCTTATTACGGCAGTTGCAAATCCTACAACTGATTGCAGTTTAACCATTTCCCCGGCTTTAAGCAGTAATACAAGTAACAACGAGACAATTTCAATTCAAAATAATTTCTTCGATATTAGAAACGGAGCAACTATTGCTGGTTTTATCAAAAATGCAATAACCATTGCAACCCCATCCACCTCTACTTCACTTGTTGTTTACGACAATAACGCTGGAACATTTACTAATACTCTCCGCCTAGGGTTTGTAAATGGTGCTTTTGCCTCCGCAAGTACTTCTATAAATATAGATAATGGCTCGGGGCTATTCTCTTCTGGAGATCCTATTCTGTATAGTTCGTTTAGAATAGGCTCCACTAACTACCGCATCATCTCAATTACTAGGAATGCCGCAGATTATACAATTGGAATTTACCCACAACTAGCGAGCAGCGTAGCAGATAACACCGCAATAACCATATCTAAAGCTCCGCAGATAAATGAAACATTAGTTCACAACAACAACACGTATTTGATCACAGATGTCACGCAGGCTATCGTTAACAATGCCGTTGAGTATACTGTGACAATTGCTCCACCACTACAAAGCAATGCCACAGCTAACGATCCTGTCGTTATACAAAATATTCAGGGCGATGATCGGTTTAACTTCTACACCAGTAGCTACTTGCACCTTCCCCAGCAGCAGGAGCTAACTCTAACCGGCAATGGCACCCTGACAAACAACTGGCAGCTCTTAAACGATGCCAGCATCACTCAGACCACTAAAGCCACGGTAGATCTGTATGGCACTACTGGCAACCCGAAGATCACCACAGCGGAGCAATTCTACGATAGGGCGAAATCCTGGTGGTATGACAACTTTGAGAATCTGCCCACCTCTCGCCAAGGGGCCGTACTGGTAACCCGCTCAGGTACGTTACTCAATGCTGGAGCGTTAAATATCACCCTTAACGATAATGTCAGCGATGTGAACGTTGGCACCAACATCATCACAAACGGCTTCGGCTTCAATACTTCTACGAATACGATCACGGTAAGGACGGCGACATTCGCTGACACTTTAACTACCACCGGGACGATCACCTTATCCCAGACTGGCACCTACAGTGCTGGCATTGTCCCGGCTACGGGCAACGTGGCCATTGCTGCCGCTGGCACCTACGACCTATCAGGATGGACCTTTACCAGTGGGGCTACAATCAGCAATACCAGTGGTGGAGTGGTGACGGTATGGCTAGCGCCTAGCCAAGTTGCCAATGTCACGGGTAGCGGCTCACCGGCGCCCACCATTATTGCCAAGCCTCAGCTATTAACCGCCCCAAACTTTGCAAATGACACTCGCGCCTATGCGGCTAGGGTACAGAGTTTTACTATTGCCAGCACAGACATCAACACCAGCACCGACACCATTACCCTGGGCAACGATAGCCAGGGTAGACCTGCCGCCTTTGCTACCGCCGCCCCCTGGACCCAAGTACGCTTTAGCCTCAACAGTGGGGCCACCCTGCCTACAACAACCGGCAGTGTGCTAAAAGATGGTGGCTTCTATTACTGGAGTGGGGGTAGACTTTATACCTCTATCGCCAATATTCCCGTTCCTCCAAACACTATTGGCACCCCGGTAGACTTCACCAGCCAAGGGACAGGAAGCTTCACCCTGTTAGCCGAGACTGAGCTATTCAATACGGTGGTATCTGGTGGTGCTGGCCTCTCCCAATCCCTTGTACAGTCCAACGGTATTGCCATTCGCCTAAAAGCTACCTACTGGGCGGAGTCCAGTGGGACAGCTACGGCCAGCGTATTCTACGATAGCCGTGATAGCTTGCTCACCTGGAGCGACACCGCTGGATTGGCGGTAGGGGCCACCATTGGCCCAACTGCACCAGAATCCGTCCATGAAGCTATTGTCGCAGCTAGTGAGATTCAGAGTAACAAATACGGATTGCTGACCCCGGCTAATACGGGCTCTGGCCTATCTCAATTCACCATCGCCCTAGAAGGTGTAGGCACCCTCCAGATCAACTCAAACGATACCGATGGAGTGGAGTTGATTCAGAATATTTTCCTCTGGTGGTGCTGGGTGCGCAGCACAGAAGCAGGCATTCGGCTGGCTAGCTTTGACACCCTAGAGGCGCTGTCGTTCACCAGTTACCAGGCGGGGCGGGTAGAGGTTGAAAATACCAACAGCACGACACCCCTCAGCATTGCAGGCGGGAGTATTACGTTCCCCGGCACCAGTACTGGAATTGCCGCCAGTAGCTATGCGATTAATTTGAACGCTGATGTGTTTGGCACTGGCGCAACAACAGGTTTGACCAGTCCCGAGATCCGGCAAGCTGTAGGGCTGGCTAGCGCCAATCTGGATAGCCAGCTCGGCGCCATCAACAGCAAGACCGCGAACCTGCCAGCATTGCCCGCTGCCGTTAGCGATATTCCCACGACTAGCCAGATCTGGACCCATGCCACTAGAGCATTGACAGACAAGGATAATTTCAACCTTGCCAGCTCCCAAAGCTTCAGCACAACCGGATCGGTCGGTAGCGTAACTGGTGCAGTGAACAGTGTGTCTAACGCGGTAACGGTAGGCGCCATTAACAACAATGCGATCACGGCAAATGCTATTGCCACTGACGCCATTACCGCCGCTAAGATCGCTGACAATGCGATTGACGCTGGCTCCATTGCTTCTGGTGCAATCACTAATGCTAAGTTCGCCGCTGGGGCCATTAATGCAACGGTAGTTGCTGATAACACTATTACTGAC